>Ga0310691_10002002_pt1 | contig 28879 bp, 21 predicted proteins | sample 176DNAGHGlowgp2_FD_203887 | JGI IMG/M metagenome (GOLD analysis project Ga0310691, IMG submission 203887) | Sheep rumen microbial communities from Palmerston North, Manawatu-Wanganui, New Zealand - 1766 DNA GHGlow gp2 (v2) (version 2) | ecosystem: Host-associated > Mammals > Digestive system >... | reverse complement strand
CTTGACAACGTTTTATTCAGAATGGGCTTCGCTCGTACAAGAGATGAAGCCAGACAGATTGTAAGCCACAGAGGAGTTAAGGTTAACGGCAAGATCGTTAATATCCCTTCTTTTGCGGTTAAGGTTGGCGATGTAATTGAGATCAAAGAGGGTTCCAAGAGCTCACAGAGATTCAAGGACATCATCGAAGTAACAGGTTCAAGAGCTACACCTGCATGGGTTGAGTCCGACAGCGACAAGCTCTGCGGTAAGGTCCTTGCAATCCCTACAAGAGATCAGATCGAAGTACCTGTAAACGAAGTTGCTATCGTCGAGTTGTATTCTAAGTAATAACATCCGGATCGCAAGATATTTAGAATTATCTAGGAGGATTAAACATGATGGAAATCAGCCAGCCGACCGTTAAGTGCGTTGAAACCAACGAGGATAAGTCCTACGGCAAATATACCATCGCCCCGCTCGAGCGTGGATTCGGCACAACACTCGGAAATTCTCTCCGCAGAGTGCTCCTTTCTTCACTTTCCGGCGCGGCAGTAACATCTATCAAGATTGAGAAGATTAAGCATGAGTTCTCCACTGTTCCGGGTATTATCGAGGATATGACGGAGATTATCCTTAATATCAAGGGTATCCGCGCAAAGCTTCACAACGAGTCCAACATCGTCAGCATCAGTGTCGCTAAGGGTAGAACCGGCGAGCTCACAGCAGGCGATATCGTTCACGGACCTGAAGTTGAGATTATGAATCCTGACCACGTTATCGCTCACCTCAACGGCAGTGATGACGTATTCATGGAGTTCACACTCAGCAAGGGCCGCGGATACAACACAGCAGAGCAGAATAAGCCCGCTAAGCAGGTTATCGGTGTAATCCCGATCGATTCCATATTCACACCTGTTAAGAAGGCTAACTACAAAGTTGAGAATACCCGTGTAGGCGCTCGTACAGACTACGACAGCCTTACACTCGAGGTTTGGACAGACGGCACTATCGATGTTGACGAGGCTCTCTCTTCAGCAGCTAACTGCCTCATCGAGCACCTCAAGTTCTTTACAGCTCTCGCTGATACCGATTCAGCACCCAGCTTCAAGAACATCGAAGAGAGCGGCGAGCATGATTCAAAGCTTTCCGGTGTTATTGAAGATATGGATTTCTCAGTACGTACATACAACTGTCTCAAGAGAGCCCAGATCAACACAGTTGGTGATCTCGTAGCTCGTTCCATGGACGAGATGATCAAGGTAAGAAACCTTGGTAAGAAGTCCCTCGAGGAAATCATCGAGAAGCTTGAAGACATGGGTCTGCACTTGAGAGAACAGGAAGATTAAGCTTTTTTAAGCAGGAGGATATTTTAAATGCCTAACAGGAAATTCGGCCGTGCTTCAGATCAGCGTGCTGCTATTCTGAAGAATCAGGTCACAGCATTAATTATAAACGGTAAGCTTGAGACAACAGTTGCCCGTGCTAAGGAGATCAGCGCTATCGTAGAGAAGCTCGTATCTTCTGCAGTTAAGGAGCAGGATAACTACACAACAAAGGAAATCACTGTTTCTGCAGCTAAGCTCGACGGTAAGGGCAAGAAGGTTCTTAAGACAAAGACATCTAAGAGCGGCGCTAAGTACGAAGTAGTTGACCGTGAAGTTAAGACAAAGACCGTTCAGGTTGATAACCCTTCACGTCTCGCTGCAAGAAAGGCCATGATCAAGTGGGTCAACAAGAGCCACGATGCAGAAGGCAACATCATCAATCCCGTTAATAAGGTATTCGATGATATCGCACCCAGATATGCAAACAGAAACGGTGGTTACACAAGAATCATCCGTTTGGGCGCTAGACGTGGTGACGGTGCCGAGATGGCTATCTTGGAGTTCGTGTAATATTACACAAACAAAACGGGAAAATTTAATTGTCAATCAGTTACGGGGAAAGGTTTACATCTTTCCCCGTTCTCTTTAAAATGTTGCTACCAAAGATTTAATGGGGAGAAACCTGAGTTGCCCGAAGACCCGAACAGCATTGTAATCAAGGACGTAAAGTTCTCTTATGACATAGCGGAAGAGGACTCTGAAAAAGCGCCAAGACTCGCTCTTGACGGTATTTCCGTCACCATCGAAAAGGGTTCTTACACAGCTATCCTCGGCAGCAACGGATCAGGCAAATCAACACTTGCCAAGATCATCGATATCCTTGAAGTTCCTGACAGCGGTAAAGTCGTTATTTTCGGAAAGGACGCATCAGACGATAACCTTTTCTGGGACATAAGGGCACATTGCTGCTGCGTATTCCAGAATCCCGATAACCAGATCGTCGGAACGATAGTAGAAGAAGACGTCGCTTTCGGACCGGAAAATCTCGGAGTTCCCAATCCCGAATTAAGAGAAAGAGTAGATCAGGCATTAAAAGATGTAGGTCTTTACGAATACAGACACAGAGAGACGACAGCTTTATCAGGCGGTCAGAAGCAAAAGCTTGCGATAGCAGGCGCTCTTGCGATGCAGCCCGATATCCTCATCCTTGATGAAGCAACGGCAATGTTAGATCCCTCGAGCAGGGACGATTTCCTTACGCTCGTTGAGAAGATGCGTGTTGAAAAGGGCCTTACCCTCATCACCATTACGCATGACATGACCGAAGCTTTAAGATGCGATAAGCTCGTCATCGTGAATAAGGGCAAGGCCGTAATGGAAGGCAGACCTGAAGAGATATTCCTCTCAGATAACCTCTGGGATTACGGACTTAAAAGACCGGTTAAGTTTAACTTTGCATTTGAGATCGCAAAACTTACCGGAAGCACGCTTACAAAAGAAGACTTAAGATCTGACGAATCACTTATCGCAGCTCTTACGGCGATGCTTAAAAAGCCCGGGATCAAAATTCCGGAAATATCCGAGGATACAAAAACACAAGATGAAAAAGACATCATCATGTCCGTCAAAGGACTTTCTTATACCTACAACGGAAGTGATGTGAAAGCAATAGAAGATATCAATCTCGACATCAGAAGAGGAGAAGTATTGGGCATCGTTGGTGAGAGCGGATGCGGTAAGACAACGCTCATCTCCCACATGAATGCGATCTTCAGACCTTCTGTCGGAGACATAATCATACATACAAAAGACGGTGATCTGTCATGCAGGAACAAGAAGGATACCATGAAGATAAGACAGAACGTCGGCCTTGTTTTCCAGTATCCCGAATATCAGCTTTTTGAGGAAACAGTATTTAAGGATATCTGTTACGGCCTCAAAAAGATGGGTATCGAGAAGACTAAGATGCACAAAATGGCATACGATGCGGCTCTCATGGTAGGTCTTTCAAACGATGAGGTAAATTCAAGTCCGTTCGAATTATCAGGCGGTCAGAAGAGACGTGCCGCAATGGCAGGTGTTCTTGCAATGCAGCCGGGAATCCTTGTTCTCGATGAGCCTGCAAGCGGTCTTGACCCGAGAGGCAGACAGGAGATGTTTGCCATAATAAAAAAGCTGCGTGACAGCGGAACTACGATAATTCTCGTATCACACAACATGGATGAAGCGGCAGTCAACTGTGACCGTATCTGCCTTATTGATCATGGAAAGATAAAGGCAATCGGAACTCCCGAAGAACTGTTCATAAAGGAAAGAGCAGAAGAACTCGGAATTCAGAGACCTAGGATCTCAAGGTTTTCAGGTCTTCTCCAGGAAAAGCTCAGGAAGGAATTCCCAGGTATCATATTTGAAGGCATGAACTTCAGCCCCGAAAAGGAAGCACAGTCTATAGTAAGAAGCGTGTGCAGAGCAGGAGGCGCCGATGTTCAGTAAGATCAGCCTCGGCAGATACTATCCTGCACATTCATTTCTTCACGAGACAGACCCGAGAGTAAAGACTATCCTTTACGCCGTATATCTCGTTGCGATATTCATCATCCAGGAGCCTGTTGCGATCGGGATTTTGGGAGGCATAATAATCCTTCAGCTGATCCTGGCAAAGATCACGCCCGGTATCCTGTGGTCTACGGTAAAACCAATGTTACCTCTGGCTCTGTTTATCTTCGTTATAAACATATTTACGATCAAACAGGGTAATGTGCTCTTCTCCTGGAAGATAATCACGATAACGGATTATGGTATAGGAAAAGCGGTTATCATGGCGGTAAGACTCATATTCCTAATCGTCTCCACGAGCATTCTTCTGACGCTTACGACTACGCCTTTGAAGATGAGTGATGCATTGGAAAAACTTTTCGCACCGCTGTCGTTAATAAAGGTGCCCGTGCACGAGATGGCCATGATGATGTCCATCGCATTAAGATTCATCCCGACTCTTGCAGCTGAGACTGACAAGATCATGAAGGCACAGCAATCAAGAGGTGCCGATTACGACACGGGAAGCTTCATCAACAAGGTAAAGGGCTATATAACCGTATTGATCCCATTATTCGTATCGAGCTTTAGAAGAGCCGATGAACTGGCTGTCGCTATGGATGCGAGATGCTACAGGGGAGGCAAGGGAAGGACCAAGCTCAATCCTCTGCATCTGACAGCAAAAGACGTTCTTGCCGGAGTCATGTTCACACTCCTTGCAGCGCTTGTGGTTGTTGTAGATTTCTCTTTGAGATAAACCTCCCGCTGTGATAGAATTCATTCATTGCTAAAACAAATCGAAAGGTTGGAATATAGATGAGCTATTATTGCGGAATCGACCTGGGTGGTACAAACATCAAGGCCGGCATAGTTGACGGAGAAGGAAAGCTTCTTAACAAGGTATCCATAAAGACAAGAGCTGAAAGAGCGATGGAAGAGATCATCCATGACATGGGCCAGCTTGCTGTAGATGCCATCAAGGATGCAGGTCTTGAAATAAAGGATATCGAAGCTATCGGAATCGGTTCACCCGGAACACCTGATAACGATGAAGGTCTTCTTGTATATTCGAGCAACCTTCCTTTTAACAAGGCTCCTATGAGAAAACTTATAAGGGAAGTCGTTGACCTTCCCGTATACATTGATAATGACGCTAACTGTGCGGCAATGGCTGAGGCTGTTGCAGGTGCAGGCAAGGGTGCCAAGGATTCTGTTACCATCACATTGGGAACAGGTGTAGGCGCAGGCGTTATCATTAACGGAAGGATCTTCTCAGGATTCAACCAGGCAGGTTCAGAGTTCGGCCATACTGTTCTCGTATCAGGCGGCGTCCAGTGCGGATGCGGAAGAAAGGGCTGCTTTGAGCAGTATGCTTCTGCTTCGGCTCTCGCTAGAATGACAAAAGAGGCTGCTGAAGCAAATCCTGATTCACTCCTCAACAAGGTCAAGGAAGACTTTGGCGAGTGGAATGCCCAGATTGCTTTCGTCGCCATGAAACAGGGCGACAAGGTTGCTGAAAAGGTCATCGACAGTTATACGGATTATCTTGCTGACGGTCTTGCAAATGCAATCAATACATTCATGCCTGAAGTTCTCGTAGTCGGCGGCGGTGTATGCGGCGAGGGTGATCCCCTCCTCATCCCGATGCGCGAGAAGACCATGTCACGTCCTTACTTCGGACCCGGAGTCAAGAAGACACGTATCGAGCTTGCCCAGATGGGTAATGACGCAGGTATCGTAGGCGCTGCCATGATGGGCAAGTCCTGCGTTGACGATGGTAAAAACGGCAAGTAATCATGCCGAGGATAGCCTTCATTACTGAATTTGACGGCACTGATTTTGCGGGCTTCCAGTCACAGGAGAACGCAAGGGCTGTTCAGGATGTAATCGAGAAGGCATTAGAAGAGCTTTATAAGACAAAGATCAGACTTACGGGGTGCTCACGCACTGACGCAGGTGTACATGCCAAATGTCACCTGAGCCATGCGGACGTCCCGTTTGTTATTCCTGAAGATAAATTCCCTCTGGCGATGAATGCCTTATTGCCTGATGACGTTGCCGTGAAGAAGTCTTTTTACGTAAGCGACGACTTTTCCGCACGATTCGACATAAAGGGAAAGCGGTACATCTACCGCATTTATTCTTCGCCGACAAGAAGTCCTTTGCTCGACCGCAACGCCTACTATTGTCCCATAAGGCCTGACATCGCGAAAATGCAGAAGGCGGCGGAATACTTTGCTGGCGAGCATGATTTCGCGGCGTTCTGCGCAACGGGCGGATCACAGAAGACTACCGTAAGAAGGCTTTTCGGAGTAAAGGTTTCCGGGAAGGGCGAAGACCCCTGTCAGATCGAGATCGAAGTATCGGGAGAAGCATTTCTCTACAACATGGTGCGCATAATTGCAGGCACTTTGCTTTATGTAGGGCAGGGCAAGATAGAACCTGATGAAGTCAGGAATATCATTGAGAGCTGTGACAGGAGCATGGCGGGAAAGACTCTTCCAGCCAAAGGACTCACGCTCGAAGAAGTGTTTATTTAATTAATTCCTTAAAAGCACGAACCCACACCGATTATTATTAATTAAAAATACTTAAGGTGATATAATTATTGAAATGCGGGCCGGAATACCCGCATTAATAAAAAAGGGAGGATTAAAGAAATGGTCAGCATGTGGGTTATATGGCTCGCCATTGCTGTCGTAATGTTCATCATTGAAGCTGTGACAACAGGTCTTGCAACTTTGTGGTTCGGTATAGGCGCTTTAGTTGCGATGATCATGGATCTCTGCGGAGCATCGGTTCCGGCGCAGGTGATAGTGATGGCAATCGTGTCCATAGTTTGTTTTGTCCTTTGCATGATCTGGGTAAGGCCTAAGCTCGAATCTCTTCGCAAGAAGAACATTCAGCGCACAAATGCCGACAGACTCATCGGAAAAGAAGGCGTGGTAATCGTGCCTTTGAACAATACAGAGGGCAAAGGACAGGTAAAGGTAGACGGACAGATCTGGAGTGCCAAGGCAGAATCGGATATCGCAGAAGGCATAAGGGTTACCGTCAAAGCAATTGAAGGTGTTAAGCTCGTAGTCGAGGTCGTACAGTAATAAGGGAGGATAATAGTTATGTTACCAATCGCAGCAGTTTCAACAGGCACAATAATAGGCGTAGCAATCGGAATCATTGTCATTCTTCTGCTCGTCATTCCCAATATCAAGATCGTTCCCCAGGCTACAACGTTCATCATCGAGCGTCTGGGAACATACAGAACAACATGGGAGACAGGTTTTCACATGAAGGTTCCTTTCATCGACCGTGTTGCAAAGAAGATCTCTTTGAAGGAGAAGGTTGCGGACTTCGCGCCTCAGGCCGTTATCACAAAGGATAACGTTACAATGCAGATCGATACGGTCCTTTTCTATCAGATCGTAGATCCTAAGCTTTATACATACGGAATCGAGCGTCCTATCGTAGCTATCGAGAATCTCTCAGCTACAACGCTCCGTAACATAATAGGTGACCTGGAACTCGACCAGACACTCACATCAAGAGACATCATCAACACAAGAATGAGAGAGATCCTTGATGAAGCTACAGACCCATGGGGCATCAAGGTCAACCGCGTTGAGCTCAAGAACATCATCCCGCCGAAGGAGATCCAGGCAGCGATGGAGAAGCAGATGAAGGCTGAGCGTGAGAAGAGAGAAAAGATCCTCATCGCAGAAGGTGAGAAAGAATCTGCGATCAGAGTTGCCGAAGGTGAAAAGGAAGCAGCTATCTTAAGAGCTGAAGCAAAGAAGCAGGCAGCAATTAGAGAGGCTGAAGGTCAGGCACAGGCTATCCTTGCAGTCCAGGAAGCAACAGCCAAGGGTCTCCAGATGGTCAAGGACGTCGGTGCTGATGACGGACTTATTGCCATCAAGGGTCTTGAGGCATTGGAGAAGGTAGGTCAGGGTGCATCCACAAAGATCATCATCCCTTCAGATCTTCAGGGCATTGCAGGTCTTACAACTACGATCAAGGAAATAGCGAAATCATAATTAAGACTAAAAGTCATACGGAGGTGGAATCGTATGGATTACGGTATGTGGAATGACAGAACCAACATGAGTATGCTCACAGACTTCTATGAGCTTACTATGGCAAACGGTTACCTGAACAGCGGAAACAGGGACAAGGTCGTATTCTTCGACATGTTCTTCAGAAACATTCCTGAGAACGGCGGATATGCTGTTATGGCAGGTCTCGAGCAGGTTATTGATTACCTCTCAAGCCTCAAGTTCTCTGAAGACGATCTTACTTTCCTCAAAGATAACTATCACTTCAACGAGGAGTTCATCAGCTACCTAAGAGACTTTGAGTTCACATGTGATGTATGGGCTATCCCTGAAGGCACAGTTGTATTCCCCAAAGAGCCGCTCGTTAAGGTAAGAGGCCCCATCATCCAGGCCCAGCTCCTTGAGACTGCTCTTCTCTGCACGATCAACCACCAGACCCTTATCGCTACAAAGACAGCACGGATCGTAAGAGCTGCAGAGGGCAGACCTGTCATGGAGTTCGGTGCGCGCCGTGCACAGGGCTTCGATGCATCAGTTCTCGGTGCAAGAGCAGCATACATTGCAGGCGCGGCAGGCACATCCTGCACGATCTGCGGACAGCAGTTCAACATCCCGCTTTCCGGTACAATGGCTCACTCATGGGTAATGCTTTTCGACAACGAGTTCGAAGCATTCAAGGCATACTCACTCGCTTATCCCGATGGTGCGCTTTTGCTCGTTGATACATACGATGTTCTCCGTTCCGGTATTCCCAATGCGATCAAGTGTGCGAAGGAAGTTCTCGAACCCATGGGCAAGAGACTCAAGGGTATCAGGATCGACTCCGGCGACCTTACTTACATGACACAGAGTGCACGTAAGATGCTTGACGAGGCTGGCCTTACGGATTGTAAGATCACAGTCTCCAATGCACTTGACGAGTACCTCATCAGAGACCTCATCAGCCAGGGCGCATGCATCGATTCTTTCGGTGTAGGCGAGAGGCTTATCACATCCAAGGCTGAGCCTGTTTTCGGCGGCGTTTACAAGATTTCAGCAGTTGAAGAAGCAGACGGCACGATCATTCCGAAGATGAAGATCTCCGATTCCATCGGCAAGGTTACAAATCCCTGCAGCAAGAAGATCGTAAGATTCTATGACAAAGCTACAGGCAAGGCTCTTGCTGACGTAGTCATGGTTGCAGATGAAGAGATCCCTGACGGCGAGCCTTATGAGATCTTCGATCCTGATAACACGTGGAAGTCCAAGGTGCTCGAAAACTACTACACGAAGGAGCTCCTCGTTCAGATCTTCAAGGGCGGTAAACTCATTTACGACAAGCCCTCCATCGAAGAGATCAAGGCTAACTGCACCAAGGAACTTGACTCTCTCTGGGATTCCATCAAGAGATTTGAGAACCCTCACAACTATTATGTCGACCTCTCACCCAAGCTTTGGAAGATCAAGGACGACATCTTAAGATCATACAGAAGAAAATAAGGAGAAATTCAAATGGCAAATCCTATTGTTACCATTCAGATGAAAGACGGCGGCGTTATGAAGGCAGAGCTCTATCCTGAGATCGCTCCCGAGACGGTTAAGAACTTCGTAGACCTTGCAAGCAAGGGTTTTTATAACGGTCTCATCTTCCACAGAGTCATTCCCGGATTCATGATCCAGGGCGGCGATCCGGAAGGCACAGGCATGGGAGGCCCCGGATATAAGATCAAGGGCGAGTTTACTGCTAACGGTTTCAGAAATGACCTTAAGCACACAAGAGGCGTTCTTTCCATGGCACGTGCAATGGATCCCAACTCCGCAGGTTCACAGTTCTTCATCATGCATGAGGATTCCCCGCATCTCGACGGACAGTATGCTGCATTCGGCAAACTCATCGAAGGTATCGAAGTCGTTGATAAGATCGCTTCCGTAAGAACGGATTATCAGGACAGACCTTTGGAGCCCCAGCAGATTGATTTCATGACTGTTCAGCTCTGATAAACTGAATTAAAAGAAACACTCTAAACAGCAGGGACTGCAGGACAAGGATAATGAAGGAAGTAAAGCAGATCGGGGGCGCTTCAAAAGGCAAGGCTAAAACGCCAGTGCTTAAGGAACGCCCTGCACGTGAAGGCAAGACCGTAACGTTGCCTTTTCCGTGGCTTTACGCTTCGATAGTTCTTTTTCTGACAGTACCGCTGTTTATGTTTTTTCTGGGATATTTGCGTTTGAGCGTAGGCATCCCGCTTACACTTATTTTCGGCGGAATTGTACTTTATGCCGTATCGGATTGCCTCAATGATCCCAATGGCATCAAGCTGTCGAGGCAGGATACCGATCTTAAGGTTCCCGTATCATACATTATCGGGTTTGCCATAACGGCACTGGCCATATCATTTATCGCCGGAGTCGGCGAATATATATGCACCGTTCAGGATCACGCATACAGACGTGCGATATTAAGAGACCTCATAGATTATGACTGGCCTGTTATCTATAACTATTCGACACAGACAAATCCTGAAGTAAAGGAGATATTCGGAATTGCATCCGGCGAGAGGGCATTCTCGTATTATTTCATCTATTGGATGCCTGCCGCACTGATCGGAAAGATCTTCGGATTTGAAGCCGGAAACATTGCGATATTCCTTTGGAATTCTTTGGGGATCTTCCTCTCTCTTATGGCTTCAAGCGCGGTCATTAAGAAATTTACCAAATGGATTCCCTTCTTCTACGTTTTCTTTGCAGGACTCGACGTCATACCGGATATTGCTTATCTCCTGACTAAATACGAAGGCTGGTACTGGATAGAAGGATGGGTACCCGTCATGACCTATATCAGCAATTTCAGGGAGATGTGCAGCGTATTCAACCAGATGGTTCCATGTTTCCTGATAGTTGCATTGCTCCTGATGTCATTCAATACACGTTCCATGGGGCTTACGGCGGGAGTCCTTTTCTGCTATTCGCCATGGGCCGTATTCGGCATCCTTCCGGTAGTAGGAGCGATCCTGTTCAGCAAAAAACACAAAGCTGAAAAGGCTTCATCAAGGGTGATGAACATCTTAAGCCCTGTAAACATCGCTTCTGCAATTCTTCTTTTGACGGTATTCGGCAGTTATTACATGTCTAATTCCGCGGCAACGGGCTACAGGGGATTTGCATGGGAATTCTTCGTTAATAAGTTTATGTTCGTTCCCGCTTATCTGTTGTTCATATCCATGGAAGTCCTTCCGTTTGTTTTGATCCTTTTTAAGAACAGGAAGAAAGATCCGGTATTCTGGGCTTCTGTCATTATCCTTTTGTTCATCCCTTTATACCAGATCAGCGGAATGAATGATTTCTGTATGAGAGGATCGATGCCTGCCTTGTTCGTTCTTTGCATCTATATGAGTGAGAAGGTTTCTGATGTTATGGATGCGAAAAACACCCCTACGACCAGAAAGGGGTGGCTTAAGTCAGCAGCAGTCATGCTTACGGTTATTCTCATGATGTTCCCGGCGAGCTTTACCATGTTTACGATCATCGGTTCAGTTGTAAACGGAGAACATAACGATAAAGAAGATATCGGTTCATTCGGAAATATCCGTGATGCGCAGTATGCCGAGACCATACAGGAGCAGTTCTTCGCAAAGGATTTCGAAGACAGCTTCTTCTACAGATACCTGGCTAAATAATCAGATCAGTCTTTAGATTCTTCTGAAGGGATATAGATAGGTCTTCCCTTAGACTCTATATATGTTCTTCCGATGTATTCACCAAGGATACCCAGGCACATAAGGATAAGTCCGCCGATGAACAGGATGAAGCACAAGAGGGAAGGATAACCCGGAACGTCATTGTAGATCGTGAGGACGATTGCCCTGATGAAGTAGTAAATGAGATAGATGAATCCCAATAACGCGAAGAAGAAACCTGCATATGTGGCAAGACGCAGGGGCGCGGTCGTGAATGCGACGATACCGTCTATCGCATATTTAAACAGTTTCCAGAAACTCCATTTTGTCTCGCCTGCAACACGCTCCACGTTCTCGTGCTCAACCCATTTTGTGCGGAAACCGACCCATGCAAAAATACCTTTTGAGAAACGCTGTCTTTCAGAAAGACTTAAGATGGCATCGACGACCTCACGCTTCATGAGCCTGAAATCCCTTGCTCCGTCTGCGATCTCAACATCGCACATGCGGTTGATGAGTCTATAGAAACAACGTGCGAAAAAGCTCCTGATCTTGGGTTCGCCCTTACGTGTTACACGTCTGGCGGCGACGATGTCATATTCGCCTGAATCGAGTGTATTTATCATGTCGGGAAGAAGTGACGGGGGATCCTGCATGTCTGCATCGAGAATGGCAACATAATCACCCTTGGCCTTTTGCATTCCCGCATACATTGCGGCTTCTTTACCGAAGTTTCTTGAGAAGAAAACATATTTAACGGATTTGTCGTTCTCGGCAAGTCCCTTTATTACCTCGGCAGTCTTGTCGCGGCTGCCGTCATTTACGAAAATGAACTCAAAACATCTGTCAGGAGAAGTCTCAGCCTTGCGTACATCGCACAACGCTTCGTAAAGGAACGGAAGAGATTCTTCTTCGTTGTAGCATGGAACGATAAGACTTATCAGCATCTGGTTCTCCTTATGGGTTGGTAAAAGCAGGCAAAAAGCCACTTCCAATTATATCATTCGCGTTCTTTTATATAATACATCAAACGTGATACTTTCAAGCAAGTTGATCCTTTTTGTATTATAATCAATAAATCTATTTTTATTTATCTCCTGAAAGGACGGAACGGTAATGAAAGAGCTCTCGAGTCTTGAAGGTGCCAAAAGTAAGAAGGCAGTAGAGAATAAGAGTCCGAAGCCTGCTTTGGCAAAGAGAGACAAACTGGACAAGCGTCCTTTGATCACATTCTTTGTTACGCTCATTTTTTTCTTATGCTCAATGGTCGTTTTCAAGAAATACCCTTTAGGCGACCGTTCGGTTCTTTTAAGCGATCTTAAAGCACAGTATGCACCTTTTCTTGCACTCCTTAAGAGCAAGATCAGTGAGCTTGGCAACGTTCCCGACGGACACCTGCTGTCTTATCTGACTTATTCATTCAGACTGGGACTCGGTAAGAACTTCATCGGAACTTTCGGATATTATCTTGCAAGTCCTTTCAATCTGATCTATCTGTTCGTTGATGTGACACAGATAGATGCGGTCATCATGACTATCATCGTATCCAAGCTCAGCCTTGCTTCAGCTTTCATGTGCACGTTCGTCTCAACGAAGACGGAAGACAAGAAAACAAAATGGCCTGTCCTCATCGGAATCATGTATGCATTCGCGCTGTATGCACAGGTCTTCCTTTTCCATATCATGTGGCTTGACGGATACATGCTCCTTCCGTTGATCCTTTTCTTCACGGGAAAGTTCATAAAAAAGCAGAATTATGCCGGACTTGTCATATCATTGCTCGTACTTTTCGTATCGAATTACTACATTGCATACATGGTCGGAATCGCAAGCTTCCTGTACCTCTGCATAAGGATGTTCATTGAGAAGACTCCTCTTAAAAAGGCAGCCGTTATTGGTCTCAAATATGTGCTGACAGCCGGTTTTACTGCTCTCATAACTGCAGTCCTTCTGATCCCTGTCGGCCTTGATACGATCAGAAATGCTGATAATACGGCATACTCCGGCAGCAGTTCGATCACATACTCTCCTTTGACTTTCCTTCATATGTTTATTCTGGGTGAGCCTGAGGAGTTTAATACTCTGCTGCCCGAAAATTACCCGTTCCTTTTCATCTGCCTTCTCGTATCCATGTTAATGCTTATCTATTTCTTAAGCCCGGTTTTCAAAGGCAGGGAGAGGAAGATACATGCAGTCTGCTTCCTTGGCGTGCTCTTATCCACAGCTCTTTATCCGCTTGATAAGGCTTGGCATGTTTTCGATGATCCCAACTGGTTCTGGCACAGACAGGCATTTGTATTTCTTCCTTTATCCCTTGTCGTAGCTTTGAAGGTCCTCCTGAAGATCAAGGAGCTCGCAAGAAAAGACATAATGAAAGCGATGCTTATCATGTATGCGCTTGTGGTCATAGATTATACGTTCGGAAGGATCCTCGGCAAGTCTGATACGGTGTTGTTCAATCTTTGCTTCATCACAGCTTATGCAGGCCTTATTGCAGGTTTTGGCATTACGAATTGGCCTGAGCAGTTAAAGGACATGCCGAGAATGATCGCACCTTTGCTCTGCGGTATCGTCTGCTTTGAACTGGTCTTTGCAAGTCCGATGCTTTCTTCCGACATCGAACCGCTGGCTTTGGACGGCGGCAGTTCCACGGAATACATCCAGTCCTTAAATGCCGAGATCGAGTTCGGTAACTATGCAAATACACGCAATAACAGCACAGGCGCATTCCGTGCCGAGACTGAGAAAACGATCGACTTCACTTCCAAGAATTATATTGAAGACGGCGAAGCATTTTTCGGCGGTTATAACGGCATAGCATTCTTCAACTCAAATTCAAACAAGAAGATGCACCGCTTCATGAAGCAGCTCGGAACGGCAACGAACTACAACTACTTTGCTGCATGGCACACTTTTGCGAGCCCTTCCATTGATTCATTCTTCTCAGTAGGATCCGTATCTGCAAGGAAGGACCTTTCGTTCTACCGTTTGGAAGGAGAGGATTCCTATGGTACGGGACTGGGTTTCTATGCAAATGACAATTTCCTTCCTCTGGCATTTGCTGCAGACGGCAAAGCGATGGATTTTGATTTCTACAGACTCGAGACTGATGCTTCCGAAAAGGATTATTTCAAATTCCAGAATGACTGGTACAGGTCCATGTTCCCTGAAGAATTCACTGAGGATTTCTTCGTAGAACTTGATGAGGGTGTTACAGGCGCGCCTGTTATCACGAACGGCGAATCCTTTAACACAAGCGAATATGTTTCAAACAAGGATCTTGTCGTTACCGGTGAGTCCGATTCCGATTTAGATTCCGATCCCAATTCCGTTCAGGATGAAAGCGCTTCCAGAAAGGCGGACGGTCTCGGTCTTGAGAATACTGTAAACAAGGAACTGAAGGCCAACCTCACAAAGATCTACAGAAGCAACAGTCATATCCCGATCGCCATCGAGTATGAGTTTGAAGTTCCTTCTGATAATGAACTCTACTGTTCGATTGCTACCGGCAAGCTCCTTGACGGTACAAAGATCTATGTCAATGGCGTAAAGGCTTATGATTTTTCTTCAAACACATACTATTCCCAGATGTTCAGACTCGGCAGCTTCAGTGAAGGCGAGACCGTTAAGATCTCGTTCATCAGTGAGGAAGACAGGTGGTCTTATTTGAACATAAGATTTGCATTCTTTGACAATGAGACATTTACGAGCCAGATGTCAAATGTCAACAAGACAAAGGTAACGGCAGACGTTGTTTATGACGGCTATGCTAAATTCAACATCAACGGCATCGAAGACGGTGACACCATCATCACCACGATCCCTGCAGAAGACGGATGGCAGCTTTATATCGACGGCGCTCCCGCCCAGCATAAGGCTTACCAGAATGCGTTCATTGCATTTGACGCGCCTTCGGGAAATCACACCGCCGAGCTCGTATTCACGGCTCCGGGACTTAAGCCGGGTGCGATGGTATCCTGCGCAGGAATCGTTCTTTTGGCGGCATTTATAGTAATCGATAAAAACATCTCGAAAAAGAAAGAAAAACATAATTAATTCGGGTATCTTATTACTGAACAAGAATTTGGAGGTTATCACTATGGATTTCATGAAAGAGTATGAGTTTTGGTCAACAGATCCTTATTTCGATGAGGGCACGAGAAACGAACTTATCGCAATCAAGGATGACAAGAAAGAGATCGAAGACAGATTCTACAGAGATCTTGAGTTCGGTACCGCAGGCTTAAGAGGAGTGCTCGGTGCAGGAACAAACAGAATGAACGTTTATACGGTTGCAAAGGCATCCGAAGGACTTTCAAAGTATATTCTTTCAGAGGGCGAAGAGGCAGTGAAGAGAGGCGTTGTTATCTCTTACGATTCAAGACATTTCTCTCCCGAATTCGCACAGATCACGGCTCAGGTCCTTGCTGCTAACGGCATCCCGTCAAGACTTTCGGATGAGCTCAGACCGGTTCCGGTACTTTCTTACTCAGTAAGATATTTCAAGGCTTTTGCAGGTGTTATGATCACCGCTTCACACAACCCTTCCAAGTACAACGGATACAAGGTTTACGGTGAGGATGGCGGACAGGTTCCTCCGGAAGCAGCTGATGCAGTCCTTTCAAACATCGAGGCTATCTCAGACATCAGAACGATCAAGATGATGGACATCGAAGAAGCTAAGGCCAAGGGCCTTGTTACTTCATTCGGTCCCGAGATCGATGAGGCATTCACAAACATGCTCACAAAGCTCGTTGTCGACCAGGAGGCTATCAATAAGCAGGCTGACATGAGCATCGTTTATACTCCTCTGCACGGTTCAGGCAACAAGCCCGTAAGAAGGATCCTCGAGGCAGTGGGATTCAAGAATATCCACATCGTAAAAGAGCAGGAACTCCCTGACGGATCTTTCCCGACGGTAAGCCTTCCCAACCCTGAGAACCCTGAGGCTCTCTCAATGGCTATCGAACTTGCAAAGAAGACAGATGCTTCTCTGGTATTCGGTACAGATCCTGACTCCGACAGAATCGGTGCTGCAGCAAAAGTCGTTGAGAATGGCGAAGTTAAGTATAAGTGCTTCTCCGGCAACCAGATGGGCCTCATGCTCCTGGATTACATCCTTGATTCAAAGAAGAAACTCGGAACACTTCCTGATAAGTCTTTCGCCGTTACGACGATCGTATCTTCCAAGCTCGTAAAGAGCATCTGCGATTACTACGGAGTTGAGCTCCAGGAGACGCTTACCGGATTCAAGTTCATCGGTGAGAGGATCAAGCTTGATGACGAGTTCGGCGACAAGCACTTCCAGTTCGGATTCGAAGAGAGCTACGGATACCTCTCTGGCGTTGACGTACGTGATAAGGATGCTGTCGTAGCAGCAATGCTCATCTGCAATATGGCGGCAGCTTCTTTCGAGAAGGGCGAGACACTTGCGGACAGACTTGACCACCTCTATGAGAAGTATGGCTACGGCGTTGAGCAGACGATCAGCTGCACCCTCGAAGGCAAAGAGGGAATCGAGAAGATCGGCAACTGTATGGTCGAGCTCAGAAAAGAACTTACGGAATGCAAGAATCTTGCTGAAGCAAAGAACCTTCTCGGCGGCGCTTCCGTAGTTGCAGTAAGAGACTATAAGGAGTCCAAGCGCTACGTATTTACAGACAGTGGTGTAGATGTTGAAGAGATCATACTTCCCAAGTCCAATGTTCTTCTTTATGAGCTCGGCGGCAACAAGGGTATCGACTGGGCATGCGCAAGACCTTCAGGCACAGAGCCCAAGCTCAAGATCTACATGGGTGTATACGATGCTGATGAGGCAGCCGCTAAAGCTTCATTTGAGACCATCAAAGGTCAGGTTGAAGGATACGTTAAGTCAAAACTCGCTTAAAAAGATTGGGCCAGCGGAATAACGAATTCATAGACAGCCTTGGCAAAGCCGAGGCTGTCATAATTTGAAGAGATATATTCGGCGGCTTTTTTGGCTCCGTCGGTAGCATTACCCACTGCGATACCGTGAGATGCCATCGAGATCATGGAAACATCGTTCTCGTTGTCACCTATTGCGAACGTATTGGAACGGGGAATGCCGAGATAGTCAGCAAGACTTAGCAAGGCATCGCCTTTGGAAGTCCCCTTCGGCATGATGTCGTACAGATCAGGTCCTGAGCAGATCGCCTCAAGCTCCGGATCGGCTGACAGGATGTCATATATGGTCTTATTGGGCTTTATCAGAAGGATCTTGTTAAAGTGAGGTATGACTTCCTTCTCGGGATAATCCATGCCGATGTCGATGATGGGTGACTGCTTGGCAGGTTCAACACCTTCGTTATAGCCCTCAACGAAGAATTTCCTGGATGAGCAGGGCGCGAAAAAGATGCCTTCATCAGAATAGAGCGTGGCATCCGCATCGTTATCGAGTAGATATCTCAAAAGCGTTCTGATCTTTTTATCTTCGAAATCCCTTGATGCGAACTGTTTTCTCGTGCGGGCATCGAAAAGCGAACCGCCGTTGCTCGTGATGATGGGCACGTCGATCTCTAAGTTTTCCGCGAATTTGCCTACGAGAAAAGAAGATCTTCCTGTTGCGATGGTAAACGCAACGCCCGCATTTTTAAGTGCTTTGATCGCTTCTTTGTTGCCCTCGGGCACATCCTTGCCGGGTGCAAGGAGAGTGAAATCCATATCTGATGTGAGAAGGGCTTTGTATTCTTTTGACATGTTCTTTTCGGCTCCGTGGAAAATATAAACGATTTTACAACAACGGCTGAAAATTATATCGCATTTTTTTAATATTATGACCATTCGCCGTGGTTGAAGTTTGCAAAAACAATGTTTATTATTGTTTAGGATTTCAAAGTATATCTTTGTTATATGCGAGGGTTAGACGTTAATGAAGAAAACAGGAGGACAGGCTCAGGGCGGTTCAAAGCCCTCAGAAGTAAGGAGCTCACAGCTCGTGCCTGTTAACAATGCTTCAAAAAGCTTAAAGGCAGCAGAAAGCAAGTCTTCCAAGCCCGAAGTGAAAGCAGAGCCTGAATTCGATTACAGAAGTCTCGGAAAGATCTCTTCCGGTGATACTTCAACCAAATCCAAGTCCAAATCAAAATCAAGCAAGAAGAGCAGCAAGTCAACAGGTGCAGAGTACGGCTTTGTAAAGGGCGGCAATAAGGGCAGCAGATTTAAGAATAATCCCTATGCTCCTTTCATGGTGATCGCAGCATCAGTTCTCCTCGTTGCAGGCGTTGTGCTTGCAGTTCTCTACTATATCGGTGCATTCGAAGAGAAAGTCCAGGTCACTCTTGCCGACGGTACAGTCACCAAGATCACTACAGAGCAGGCATACGCAGAGCTCCAGACAGATAAGTTCTACTCAGGCATCGTTATCGACGGCATCGACGTAGGCGGCATGACTTACGATGAGGCATTCAATGCCATTACCGCTAATCAGCCGGCCAAGCCCCTTTCAGTCGATATCAGATTAAGCCTTGCAGGCAAGCTACTTTATCTTGATTTTTCTGATGCTACTTTCGAGTACAACACACGTCAGATCCTTGATGAAGCTTATGCAATGTACAGACTTCCCGCTGAAGCTGACCTGACACAGGTTGTTGAATGCTACAACAACGTCCAGCAGCTTAAGAACACCCCCAAGACATACAAGACAGCTTACACAATCCAGATCGAGAGTGTTAACGAGAGGATCAATAAAGTTCTCGACCTTTATGTTGATGAATTCGCTTTGGTAAAGAACGCTTCCATCGAGAGCTTCGACATGGAAACCTGCGAATTCGTGATCTCACCCGAGAAGACCGGTTATGCCATCGACGTTGAGGGCACTGCCAAAGAAGTAAAGGCTCTTTTCGATTCCCAGGTATATTCCGGAATAATCGAAGTTCCCACTGAGGTTAAGGAGCCTGAGATCACCGAGGCAATGATCAGAGAGAACGTCGGCCTTATCGGTGACTGCCAGACAAGCTGTTCCAACAACGCAAACCGTAACAGCAACATCAGCCAGGCATGTGACAACATGAACGGCACGATCCTCCAGCCGGGCCAGGTATTCTCATTCAACGAAGTAGTCGGACAGAGAACTGCCGAGAACGGATTCAAGGAAGCAACAGTTATCCTCGGAGGCCAGTATGAGCAGGGCTTGGGCGGCGGTATCTGCCAGGCCAGCACGACCCTTTACAATGCCGTGCTCGAAGCAAACCTTGCAGTAGTTGAGCGTAATGCACACGCATGGCCTTCCGATTACGTACAGACAGGTCTTGATGCCACGGTTGACTGGCCGGCATTGGACTTCAAGTTTAAGAACGACACAAACTATCAGGTAATCATCGTTACATGGTTTGACTGGGATGAGAGAACGGTTAATGCCGAGATTTACGGCCAGAAGCTTCCTGACGGCCAGTACATCGAGATCGAAGCCGTTATCACCAGCACAACACCTGCAGGTCCTGATGAATATGTTGAAGACAAGGAACTGCCCACAGGTCAGACAAAGACTATCAGACAGGCTCACGAGGGAATGACAGCCAAGGCTTATAAGGTCTGGTACAATTCCGACGGCGAAGAGATCAACCGCGAACTTTACAACGAAACGACATACTATCCTTTCGGACGAAGGATCGGAGTAGGTGTTCTTAATCCTGACGGCACTTATGCCACGATGGACAAGAAGACCGGTGAGATCACGTCACAGATAATGACACCGACACCGGGCCCTACAGCTACACCTGAGCCGACACCGACACCGGAACCGACTCCGGAGCCGACGGAACCTGATCCTACGCCTACACCTGAGCCGACACCGACACCGGAACCGCCTCCGGAAACCACACCGGAACCTCAGCCGGATCCTCCGACGGAAACACCGCAGGAACCTCAACAGCCGGAAGGCGGCGGAGCAGAGACTCCGTAATCCGGAACAATAACTTAAACGATTCAGGGAATGTCTCAATGAGGCATTCCTTTTTCGATATGTGAGCATTTTACGTACCTATTTCGGGAAAATGCTCTTCAGGTACGTAAATATTGGGGCTATCACTCTGCAATTACGTACCTATATGCGAAAAAGCCTTCTCAGGTACGTAAATTTTCTCCTGATTATGCATTTTCGAAGTGCGTGAAGCATCAATTTACGTACCTAAAAAGGAAAAACAGCTTTCAGGTACGTATATCCTGTGATACTTACTTTGAAATTACGTACCTATTTCGAAAAAATGCTCTTCAGGTACGTAAATATAGAATCAAGACTGAAGCTTTTACTTACTGAGATCAGAAAGTTGCATTTCAGTAAGTAAAAATCGGGCATTGTGTTTCTAATGGCACTCAATTTACTTACCAGATATGAAAAATCTTGATTTGGTAAGTAATATTCTTTGCAAATAACCGCCTCTAAAGGCTGATTTACTTACCAGATTTGAAAAATCCTGATTTGGTAAGTAAAAAAGCAAAGATCATGGCGACAGAATGGCTATTTTTACTTACCAGAATCCAAAAATGCATTTTTGGTAAGTAAAATCCTGAAAAGCAACACAGGGAAAGCACATATTTTACTTACCAAAAATCAAAAACTCATTTTCAGTAAGTAAACAGCTGACGGGCAGGCAAGATTTCCTCCACACCCAATAAATTCCTAAATAACTATATTTATAAAAAATAAACTGTAAATTTGTCTCATTTATGCCCCAAATATATTTCGAAAGGGTTTATAATTATTCAGTTATTTATAGTAGGTACTTCTATGCGTAGATTTACCTGCGACAAGAAATTCCAAAGGAGATCATGTTTATGGCAGAACTGACAAAGAAAACCATGGACGGTAACGAGGCTGCTGCGTATACTTCGTATGCATTTACTGAGAACGCTGCAATTTACCCTATTACACCGTCATCGCCGATGGCTGACCACACAGACCAATGGGCTCAGCAGGGCAGAAAGAATATTTTCGGACAGACGGTTAACATCGTCGAGATGGAGTCTGAGGGAGGCGCTGCAGGTGCTGTTCACGGCTCACTCGCTACAGGTGCTTTAACCACAACTTACACCGCATCACAGGGTCTCCTTTTGATGATTCCTAACATGTACAAGATCGCAGGTGAGTTGCTCCCTTGTGTATTCCATGTTTCCGCAAGAGCTCTTGCTGCTCATGCGCTCAACATCTTCGGTGACCACGCAGACGTATATGCTTGCCGTCAGACAGGTTTCGCAATGCTCTGCTCCAACTCCGTTCAGGAAGTTGCAGACCTCGCTGCAGTAGCTCACCTTGCTTCAATCAAGACAAGAGTTCCTTTCCTCCACTTCTTCGATGGTTTCCGTACATCACACGAGATCCAGAAGATCGAGGTTATCGATTACGATACACTCGGATCATTGGTTGACTACGATGCAATCAAGGAATTCCGTAAGAGATCACTTTCACCTAACCACCCGACACTCCGTGGTACAGCTCAGAACCCTGATATCTACTTCCAGGGCAGAGAAGCTTCCAACCCCTTCTATCTTGCAGTACCTGATCAGGTTCAGTACTACATGGATAAGATCAACGAGATCCGTGGCACAGACTACAAGCTCTTCAATTACTATGGTGCAGCTGATGCTGACCGCGTAATCATCGCTATGGGTTCTGTCTGCGAGACAGCTGAAGAAGTTATCGACTTCCTCAACGCTCACGGTGAGAAGGTTGGTCTCGTTAAGGTTCACCTCTATCGTCCTTTCTCAGCTGAGAAGCTCCTCGAGGCAATCCCTTCAACTGTTAAGGCTATCGCAGTTCTCGACAGAACAAAGGAGCCCGGTTCTTATGCAGAGCCTCTCTTCCTCGACGTTGCTGCAGCTTATGTTGGCAAGAATGCTCCTAAGCTCATCGGCGGCCGTTATGGTATGGGTTCTAAGGACACAACACCTGAGTGCGTTCTCGCAGTATTCAAGGAACTCAAGAAGGATCAGCCTAAGGAAAGATTCACGATCGGTATCGATGACGACGTTACATTCCTTTCACTCGATTGCTCCGAGTCCATCGAAGTTGCAGGTGAAGGCGTTGTTCAGGCTAGATTCTGGGGTCTCGGCGCAGACGGTACAGTTGGTGCTAACAAGAACTCCATCAAGATCATCGGTGACCACACAGACAAGTACGCTCAGGCTTACTTCTCTTATGACTCTAAGAAGTCCGGCGGTATCACAATCTCTGACTTGAGATTCGGTGACACACCTATCCGTTCTACATACCTCATCAACAAGGCTGACTTCGTAGCTTGCCACAACCAGTCTTATGTTTATGAGTACGATATGCTCTCAACACTCAAGCCGGGCGGAACATTCCTCCTCAACACACAGTGGACAAGAGAAGAGCTCGAGGAGAGACTCCCCGGTTCTATGAAGAGATATATCGCTAACAACAACATCAAGTTCTACACAATCGATGCTGTTGCTAAGGCTAAGGAGATCGGTCTCGGCGGAAGAATCAACACAATCTGCCAGTCTGCATTCTTCAAGCTTTCAGGCATCCTTCCTGTTGACCAGGCTGTTGACTACATGAAGAAGGCAGCTCTCAAGTCTTATGGTAAGAAGGGTGACGACGTTGTTCAGATGAACTATGCTGCTATCGACGCAGGTGTTGATGCAGTTGTTGCAGTTGACATTCCTGATTCATGGAAGACAGCTGAGGATAAGCCGGTTGAGAAGAAGGCTGTTCCTGAGTTCATCGAGAAGGTTGTTAATGTAATGAACAGACAGGAAGGTAACTCTCTCCCTGTATCTACATTCGTAGGTATGGAAGACGGTACATTCCCTCAGGGTACAGCAGCTTACGAGAAGCGTGGTACAGCAGTAGATATTCCTGTATGGGATGCTGCTAAGTGTATTCAGTGTAACCAGTGCTCCATCGTTTGCCCTCACGCTGCTATCCGTCCTTTCCTCCTCACAGAGGAAGAGGCTGCAAATGCACCTTTCGAGACAAAGGCAGGCATGAAGCCTTACGACAACTACAAGTTCAGAATCCAGGTTTCCGCTATGGACTGTCTCTCTTGCGGTGTCTGCGTTGAGACATGTATCGCTAAGGAGAAGGCAATCACTATGGCTCCTCTTAAGGACAACCTTAAGGAAGCTGAGAACTGGGATTACTGTATTGCTCTCTCTCACAAGGATAACCCGATGGCTAAGGCTAATGTTAAGGGTTCTCAGTTCGAGCAGCCGCTCCTCGAGTTCTCCGGCGCATGTGCAGGCTGCGGTGAGACACCTTATGCTAAGCTCCTCACACAGCTCTTCGGTGACAGAATGCAGATCTCCAATGCTACAGGTTGTTCTTCAATCTGGGGTGGTTCTGCTCCTTCTATGCCTTACACAACAAACTACAGAGGTTTCGGTCCTGCATGGGGCAACTCACTCTTCGAAGATAACGCTGAGCACGGTCTCGGTATGTATCTCGGTTACAAGCAGCTCAGATCAAGAGCTAAGATGCTCGTTGAAGAGACAGTAGCTTCTACATCTTCTGATGATTTCAAGGCTGCAGCTCAGGCATGGCTCGACGGATTCAATTCTGCTGAGAACACACGTGAGATCGCAGAGAAGCTCGCTGAGGCTCTCAAGGCTGAAGGTTCTGATTCTGCTAAGAAGGCTCTCGAGTATGAGGACTTCTTCATGAAGAGATCACAGTGGATCATCGGTGGTGACGGATGGGCTTACGATATTGGTTACGGCGGACTCGACCACGTTCTCGCTACAGGTGAGGATGTTAACGTTCTCGTACTCGATACAGAGGTTTACTCCAACACAGGCGGACAGGCTTCCAAGTCCACACCTCAAGGTGCTGTTGCTCAGTTCGCTGCAGGCGGTAAGCACGTTAAGAAGAAGGATCTCGGTATGATGGCTATGAGCTACGGCTACGTTTACGTTGCTCAGGTTGCTATGGGATCTGACAAGAACCAGCTCATCAAGGCATTCACAGAAGCAGAAGCTTACCATGGACCTTCCCTCGTTATCTGCTATGCTCCTTGTATCAACCACGGTATCAAGGGCGGCCTTAAGGTAGCTCAGAACAGAGAGAAGCAGGCTGTTGAGTGCGGTTACTGGCACCTCTTCAGATTCAACCCTTCTCTCGCAGCAGAAGGTAAGAATCCTTTCACACTCGATTCCAAGGAGCCTACAGCAGACTTCTTCGAATTCCTCAAGGCTGAGGTTCGTTACAACTCACTCTACAAGAAGTATGATGCTGAGGTTGTTGACGGTCTCTTCCAGAGATGCTATCAGGATTCAAGAGATCGTTATGCTTCTTACGTTAAGAAGGCTAACGAGGCTTAATCCTTAAGCTTTAGATCTAACAAATCGAAATCGGGGCTGTCCCATCAGGGGCAGCCTCTTTTGTCCTTATAACGGGAAAGTTTGCCCCAAACTGTACCCAATCGTGTACATAATCCATGCTATAATTAGCAAAGCAATTTAAGGAAGAGAGTTCTTATTTGGAATGAAGAGTAACAAGGGCATGGAAGATTATTCCAAACTGCTTATTAATGACAGTCTTCTGCCTGACATTTTCCTCGTCAGATACGCACAGGAACTGAGCAAAAACGCTTTGCTCGTGTATCTGTGGCTTAACATGACTGACAAGAAGGAAGGCTTTGACGAGAAGGACATTAAGGAGCTTAAGATCATACGCGAAGAAGACATCGCGCCGGCTCTTGCAGAACTCATGGCAGCAAGCCTTATCAACCGCAAAGATAAGACGTATGCATTCGAAGATATAAAGGCCAGAGAGATCGGCGATTATATCTCCAGCGCCATCGCACGTGGCAAAGATCCTGAACTTACGGGGCTCATGAGCAACGAGAAGGACAGAAAGATCCTCGCAGATTCCATCTCATCAACGTTCTATCAGGGCGAGCTTCCTTATATTTTCTACAGACTTATAGATAAGTGTCTCAACGATTACAAATTCGATTCGAGAGTGTGCTATAAGCTTTTCGAAGAGGGTTACGAGCAGTCCATCCACAGGTCTTTGCAGCAGATGGAGAAGATGGCGCGTGACTGGTATGACAAGGGCTATACGGATATCAAGAGTCTTGAGAAGCAATTGGAGATCAACAAGAGAACCAAGAAGATCATTAAACTCTGCGGCAGTCTTTTGAGAAAGAGACTTAACGGCCTTGATATCGACCGCGTTACAAGCTGGGTTGAAGAACTCGATGTCACGGAAGAGCTTGTAAACCTTGCTTTTAAAGAGAATGAATACAGAAGCAATCTTGCTTTGGTACATGTAGGAGAGACTCTTAAGAAGTGGCATGACCAGGGAGTAAAGACTGCTGAAGATGCTGCCAGATTCAGCGAGGAAGAACACAAAGAGAACAAGCGCAATGCCACCAGAAGGAAGGCAAAATCAGGTTCCGTATGGCGCACCGGTGAGGAAGCCGGCATTGCAAGTGCAGCGGCAGCAGAAGCTCCGGCAGCCAAAGTTCCCGAAGAGGCAAATAACGACGACGATATTCCTGACGATATCCTTGATATGTTTGGAGATGCAGATGAAGACAATTAAAGAATTGATCAGCGAGAGTCTGACAGAAGTTGCAGCATCCAGAGAGATTAACCGCGAAGAGAGTATCAGACGCGCATATAAGGCATGCCCGGAACTTAAGGATATAGACGACCAGATCCTTAATGTGCGCAACAACAGATTTATCGCCGTAATCGATAAGGACGAGCGCCTCATAAAGAGATTCGACATAGCTGAAGAAGAGCTTCAGGCTAAGCGCGATAAGATAATCCTCAGAAATAACATCGATCCCGAGTTCGATGTTATAAAGAACATCTGCGACAAGTGCGGTGACACGGGCTTTACAAAGGGTTCCGACGGCACGCTCAAGGTATGTTCATGCAGGAAAAGAGAGCTCGAGACATGTTATGAGAACAGTGGCATGGCTGATTTCACTTCATATAAGATGAAGAATTACAGAGATGATTATCTCGGTGATGCTTTGGGCAGAAAGAAGATTAAGAATGAACTACTTAAGGTCCTTCTTGGACTTTCAGAGAGCGATGAGAAATCTTCCTTGTGGATCTATTCCGCAGCTCCCCAGTCAGGTAAGACTTTCCTTTCCGTATGCGTATGCAAGACTGCCATAAACCTTGGCAAGAGCGCATATTACGGCAAGTGTGAAGATCTGGCCGTTATCGGTACGGATACATTAGATGACATCAAGAGGATCGATTTCCTCGTGCTTGATGATTTTGCCGATTCGGTAACAATGACTAATAACATCGGTTCGATCCTGAACAGCATCCTTGAGATCAGGGCTGCATCCAAGCTCCCTACGGTACTTGTTACACCGTTCCCGAAGACAGAACTTGTAAACAAGTGCGACATGAGGATCAGCGGCAAGTTGTCCTCAGCCAGGCTGATATCTAAAGAAGGCAGGTAATGATCCAAAAGATGGACGTGCGCTGCGGAATCGATATCGTGGATGTCTCCAGGATCTTAAAGAAAGTAAATGACGGAAATGCGCCATTTATAAACAAGTGCTTTACCGAAGACGAGATAAAGTATTGTGAGTCAGCTAATAATGCGGATAAAAAGGCCGAGCGTTACGCCGCAAGGTTTGCCGCCAAAGAAGCTGTCGGCAAGGCTCTTGGCACCGGTCTTATGAGCGAAGGTGTCGGAATGCACGATATAGAAGTAATTAAAGATGAGAGAGGCACACCCGGCATAAGACTTTCCGGCGGTGCTCTTAAGCATGCGAATGAACTGGGAATGAGTTCCATTTCGATAAGCCTGTCACATGACGGCGGAGTTGCCGCTGCTTATTGCGTGATGTTATTGGAGAAGTAAATATGAAGAGGCGCGATAAACAGGAAGAAGGCAGCAACAGTATCTTTAAGATCTTCGAGCGCAAGAAGCCCAAGCAGGTAGTAGGCGAGGAGGTTGCGCCCAAGACGATAAGACACCTCGAGCGGCCCGTTAAGCTGCCTTTTCTTGCAGACATGGATGAGGGCAAGGAACAGTACGGCAGTGCCGAAGACATGCAGGATAAATGGGGCCTTTCGGAAAAGCAGGCTACGCTTGGCGGAGCCAGAAAGAGAAAGCTTCTGGGCCTTGCGATCGCATTCTCTGCATTTATTTTGCTCCTTACGGGCATTTTCTATATTCTCCCGAGAGTATTGCCTGACTTGTTCCGAGGAACGAACATCGAACTTTTCGTTGAGCCTGTTATCAATCTTGAATACGATGAACCTGATTACAGGGTCGTTATCGACAGTACCGTTGCCCTAATGAAGGCACCGAAGCCTGATTCCACAAGGATCGCCGAAGTGCTTTATAACGAGCCGGTGCGTTACATCAGTGACAGTGAGAACGGCTACTGCAAGATCCAGACAATGGACGGACTTATAGGATACGTAAAGGCTTCAAGCCTTCTTGAAAACATGGATTCCGTTGAGCCCGATATCCACCAGTATAAGCTCATCGTATCTGATCCCTCGAAAAACATAATGACTCACGCAAGTAACGGTACCCTGATCAAGAAGGTCATGATGAACACCGTACTTTATGCGGATATTAAGAGAGAAGGCGTTTACCAGGTAGCCCTTCCGGGCGGTGATTCCGGATGGATCGGTTCTTCGGGTGTCATCGAACTCTCAACAAGAGGTGATACGGAAGAGGTATCAAGCCGATATTTCGTCAGCTCGGTCCTTACATTCGTTAATGCGAGATACATTGAAAACGGCATGTCCATAGACGGCGCATCCATAAATGGTGCCGTATACGTCAGTGCCGAGATCAACGGTATTGATATCCCCAGGACGATGGAAGGGCAGGCGCAGGCGGGTATAGAGGTCATCCCTGAACCCGACGCGGTTACAGGCCAGATACGAATAGACCAGATACTTCCGGGCGACATAGTATTCCTGTCGAGCCCCAAGAAACCTGGTGATACAGAAATATATGAAATGGCCGTCTGTACCGATACAGGCACGCTTTTTATGCTGTCTCCTGCAAGGACTACGGTACGATTACGCAACTTTAAATCGGGCGATGAGATATGTGAAAGAATAATAACCATAAGGCGTATTTTCAGCGCTAAAGTTACAAACTGAAAAGAGCCTAAAAAGTCTTGAAAATAATGTTGCATACTCAAATAGGTTGTGGTATTATTCATAGGCATTTGAATTCTAACAGGAGGTGTTTGCATGGCTAAGTGTGAAGTTTGCGAGAAGGACATGTTCTTCGGCAGAAAGATTAGAATCACGCGTTCACAGATTTCAAGACGCGCGCTTACTACGCAGCAGGCTAACGTACACAGAGTTAAGGTTGTTGTTGACGGCACCCCCAAGTCAATGAACGTTT
>Ga0310691_10001999_pt1 | contig 28897 bp, 16 predicted proteins | sample 176DNAGHGlowgp2_FD_203887 | JGI IMG/M metagenome (GOLD analysis project Ga0310691, IMG submission 203887) | Sheep rumen microbial communities from Palmerston North, Manawatu-Wanganui, New Zealand - 1766 DNA GHGlow gp2 (v2) (version 2) | ecosystem: Host-associated > Mammals > Digestive system >... | reverse complement strand
CCTTTCCAGCGAGGTTGCGTACGACGGAAAGCGCGGTCGTTCTGATAAATCACGCTCCCTTTCTCTACTCCCCATATCTGCCGGTTCTCACCCCATTCGGTATCAACCACTGCGCCGCTCTTCAGGTCATATACTACGTATTTATACTCCACTATATCTTGACCTTTCACCATGATATCTGCCCGCCAGATAGGAAAATCCGCATCGCTCATCACCAGTTTGCGGTCGGGGTTCCAATCACCCAACTCCTCGCAATTACCGATGATAGCTACACCCTGCGTCGGTTTGATCTGCGGCAAATCGATTGAGAAACGGATATTACCCTTTATCTTTCTACTTTCAACTCTCGACTTTCGGCTAAACAGCGCTTTCAAAAAAGCGGTCGTATAAAAACTGTCCTCATACGTACTGACTTGCCATGCGTCGCGAACTACAATCTGTCTTTCTACTTTCGACTTTCCGCTTTCTACCAAGCTGAGCACTCTTGGCTCGCCTGCTTCGTAGATATAACGGCCTTCGCCGACACGGATGGCGTATTTATAATGAATACTACCGGCAAAATCGCTTACCGGCACATTCGCCTGCCAGAAATCCGTCCCTTGGCATGTCAGTACCAACGGCTCTTTCTCCGTCCAACCTAAAATCGATTCTTGCGTTTCAATAACGCACAGACTCTGCCCATACTCGGCGCGATAATGAATCTGAAAATGAATGTTCATGGTATATTTATTTTGTTATTTGTCAAATTTGCCCGCAAATTTACTACAAAAAATTGAAATGCACAAGATTTTTACAAAAAAAATCATTTTTTCTCTAACCTCTAACCCCTAATCCTCTAACCTCTAACCCTATTTACTTTTATAAACGGCCATATCAGGCATGGCAGCAATGTGTTTATTACCCACAGCAATACTCCTGCCAGCGCTGCGTTCATGGTACCGAAAACAACAATTGCCCATGCGCCGCGTACACCCACTTCCACTATCGGCACATTCGGCGTAATCGTCACCAGCAGATAATATACAAACAAATGACAAATGACAAATGGGAAATTAGAAATGGCTCCGAGCGCATACAGCACAAGTCCCAGTTGTACGCACCAACAAACCAAACGCACAAAACTCTGACCCATACTTATTGCCACCAGCCTATGCGAAACAGTCGCCCATCGTTTCAAAAGCCGCGGCGCAAAATATAATCCCACGCCTAACAAAAGCAGAATGATGGCGACAGTGAGAAAATAAGAAAATGACCAATGACCAATGGCCAATGACCAATGACCGATTATCCAAGCCGCCAATCCTGCTACGATAATAACAGCCGTCATCGTCGCACTTCCTACCGCGCCCATACTCAGCACTTTTGCCCAAACACTTTCCTCTTTCCCCTCTCCGCTTTTCACTTTCCACTTTCCACTTTCCACTTCGCGCGCCATCAATAGTGCTCTCGCCGGGTATTCACCGAGTCTCCAAGGAGTAATCAAACCCGCCAGTTTGGAGTAATACACCTGTCGCTGCGCCTCCCGCCAATCTATCATTCCATCATTAAGGCGTTTTGCGCCATCATTAGGCAACGGAGTTGCATCATTGGAACACGCTGTTCCTTCATTCATCAACGAATACCACCGCCATGCTTCTAACGCCATATTGACCGGCATCAATGCTATGCAGAGCACGATGGCTGTCCACTGCTGCCAACCCATTGCGCGGAGTGCAGCCCAGAGCGAAGCATAATCGTCATACGTCGCTATTTTCCATATCAGAAACGCACACGCCGCTATTGCCACCACCCATTCGATAATATGTAGCAACCGTCTTTTCTCCATAAATCCGCTGCAAATTTACTTCTTTTTTTGCATATGTGCAAATTTTGTAGTATTTTTGCAGCATGAAGAACGAGGTTGATCGTACCTTTAGGGTTAAGAAGAGAGGAATAATTATATTCTTTATATTATGCGCACTGTCCGTGTGCGCAGAAGAACCTCTATCCCCTAATCCCCTAACCACTAACCCTCTAACCCTTTCCCTTGACGAAGTCGTATTGGACATTTATAATGCCGTTACCGAACTCGGCGAAATCGATTATGAACAATTGCAAACGGACCTTTATGCTATTCATGAATCACCCATTGACCTGAACCACACTTCTGACGAAGAACTCTCACTCCTCCATTTCCTTTCGCCGCAACAGATAGATGATATACTCGCTTATGCGGACCGTCATCCGTTTCAGTCGCTCTATGAACTGCGGATGATTCAGAGCCTCACGGACTATGAGATCCGCGACCTGTTGCCGTTTGTAACCATCACAGATGAGAAATCACAAATCACAAATTACAAATTAAACCCGAAAAACATTTTTCGCAACGCCAAACATGAACTCATCGCGCGAGTGGATGCCCGCAATATAGAAGCGTTCGAAGGTACTGATCCCGTTTACGTACAGACGCGCTACCGGTTTGATTATCAGCGCCGTGTGACGTTCGGCGTACAACTGCGCAGACCTGTCGGAGGCATAGCGAAAGACCTGCAATACGGCGCATATATCCAACTGCGAGACATCGGCTGCCTGCATACACTCGTTGCAGGTAATTTTCAGGCTTCTTTTGGTCAAGGATTAGTCCTTGCACCGGTCTTTCGTTCCGGCAAATCCGCATATGTGCAATCGGTAGGACAAACGACGGAAGGACTGCGTTATTATTCATCCGTGGACGGCGAAGGTCTGCATGGTATCGGTACTACTTTCCGGCATCAATTCAATGCCTCTACCCGTCTGGATATCAGCGCGTTATATAGTCTCAAACACATCAACGACTCCACCTGGCATCATGTAGTAGGAGCCAATTTGACGCTGCGTTATAAGAAACTGCAAGTAGGACTTACGGCTATTGATAACATCTGGCAGGATACCATTCATCCTTACCGCAACACCGCCTATAATACGCATTATTTCCGTGGCAAGAACCAAGCTGTCATTGGCGCCAACATCCGTTATAACCATGGTTGGTTTGATGCTTTTGCCGAAGTCGCCACTGCGCAAAATAAAGAAAATCTTTCAACTTTAAACTTTCAACTTTCAACTCGCGAAGCGCACTGGGGTATTGGTGTTATTGCGGGTAGTAGGTTTTACCCGACTCAAGGGATTTCGTTAATCGCCCTTTACCGTTATTATTCCCCTTATTTCGATAATGCTTTGGGTTATGCTTTCTCCGAGACCTCGCGTTTGGGTGATGAGAATGGTGGGTTCTTGGGTTTTGATATCACGCGTCTCAAGAACTGGCGTTTCTCCGGTTATGCGGATGTCTTCCATTTCTCCGGTCCTAAATACGGCATTCCGCAATCCCCCACCCTCGGCTACGATGCCATGGCAGAGATGCAGTACCATTCACCAATGACCAATTACCAATCACCAATTACCAATCACCAATGGAGCCTTTCTCTCCGCCTGCGTGCACGCAAGAAAGGCGACTTATCCACTTACTCCGCGCGTTTTCAGTTCAATTGGCAGCGAGACGCCCTTTCCCTTCGCACCAACGTTGATGCCAACCTAACCCCTAATCCTCTAAACACTAATCCTCTAACCTATGGTATTTCCATCTACCAGGACCTCGCTTATAATTTTCAAATGGCAAATGGCAAATGGCCAATATCTTTCCATCTCCGCCTGCAAGCCTTCGATGCCCGTAATTGGGACAACCGTATTTACTGCTACGAGCACGATGTGCTCTATGCTTTTTCCATTCCGGCGGTGTATGGTCTTGGCGGCAGAGCTTATCTCAGCCTTAAATGGCAGATTATTCCTCAACTCGCGCTTTATTTCCGTGCTTCCGAAACCATCTATGCCCGCGATTGGTATATTGAGAAATATCCGCAATCACCCATCACCAATCACCCATTACAACTCCCCACCCGCACGGACCTTCATCTCCTCCTCCGCGCCACCTTATAAAAAGACAGGGACTCATGCCCTGTCTCTCTATTCCAATCTCTAAATCCTAATCCTTTAATTAATTAAGGTACGCGCGCACTCACGCACGCTTGCGCCTATACACACGAGCCAAAGCATATGCTACAGCAAGCAATGCCAACGGCCATGCCGCATCGCCTATCGGCGACGGTTCACCTGGCTTTTCCGGCTCATCTTCATCTTCCCAACCGTCGTCATCATCATCATTCATTTTCGCGCGGCGAGGGCCTGTAGTACTTGCTGGTGAATATGTGCCAATCGTTGTGCCTGTCGTGTACGGGCCATCTACGGCGGCTTGAGGTAAAGCCGAACCGGAACCCTTCATTACCGAGGTGGACTGCATCTGCATTTCCGGACGCGTCGCGAGGTTCTGAGCTGCGGCATTTGCCGCGCTCAGTACACTCGCCATGCTTATCATCGCTACTATCAATAAATATCTTAATGCTTTCATAATCTCAAAAATTTCAAATTACAAATTACAAATCACAAATTGAGATTATTTATTAATCTCGCGTACTTTCTTTCCCGTCGCATCATAGATGACGCCGTTCAGCAGGATATACATCTGGTCGCGATAGATGAACTTCACCGGTTTGTTGGCATCGCCTGCGCCCACTGCATCAATAGCCGTCGGCACACGGTTGCCCACTACGGCGTTGATAGCGAAACGTCCGCTAATGGTTCCGGATTCTGAGAAGAATGTATAATTACTCTCCAGCAAGTTCGTCACCAGATCGCCATTCTCATAATCGATAAGATAAACGCCTTCCAACTCGCTTACTTTGCTTGCGCTGTTCAGTGAGAATGTGTACTCTCCTGTTTCCGGAATACGAACCAATACCGGAATCCATTCTTTAGCCAGCGTTTCGTTGATAGCCACATACGCCATGTTCATATCTCCGTAGCGCATGTACGTCCGCAGGCTCGTTCCGTCGCCAAGCAGTTTCTCCAGGTCGGCATTCATCTCATATGCTTCCGTATATTTGTCTGCTACCCAGATACCCATCATGTCTTCTTCGGTCTCACTGGTCAGGTCGATGTATGCTTTCTGTACCGGTACTGACTCTGTCTGAGCGGCATTGTGGTAAGCCGGAGCCGATGCTTTGCGGTTGCCGGAACCGAAGGTCAGCGTACCTGTTTTGCTCGTTTGGATGAAGAATCCGCTTGCGGGCAGCAATTTCTTCGTTTCTGCCGGATATTGACCATAGTCTCGGAAGGACTCGTCAGGTATATTAACATACGCTATCTCTTCGCCCTCAACACTATGTGTGAGTTCACCTTGGTAAATAGACATATAAGGGTTACCTATAAAGTTCCATCCTACCAGATATGCCGGCTTAGCAGGACTAGCATCGGCACCATGAGCTGTCACACTCACTTCATCTTTGTGCGTCGGACTTATATAACCTTGCTCTCCGGAAGCGGTCCAACTGGCCGAAGGAATCGTCAGCGGCATACGAACAACGGAGAATGCTTTTCCTGACGGACGTTTCGCTGTAAGAGCATAACCCAAACCCGGCTTCAACGTACTCGGTACAGCTGTGTTACCGCTTGCACCATACTCTTTCCAGTTCGCACCATCAGCCACGCCTGTCTGACCATTACTTGCACGACTTTCACCATCGTAGTAACGCAAACGTACTTGACCACTCGGACCTACAGAAGGACTGCTGGAGGTGTTGAGATATGTAATACTACTGGTCGTTACATCCCAAGGTACTGCCACAGGATAATATTGGTCATAGTCGATGTACCAGTCGGCATATGCGTTGGTAGGCAAGCCTAAGTTCGCACTTCCGTCTATATACAACCGTGCTACACCATAACTCTTTCCGTTTGCGCGTGTCCAACCGTTACGCAGAATAAGGTTAGTTGCTGTCAGTGTTCCGGCATCCTGAGAGCCTTTTGTAATCACTACCGTTGCGCCCGGATAAATCTCCAGTTGCTTAATAGTAACATTGCTGCTGCCGAACGAACCGCCGTCAGCAGTTAGCGTTGCCCCCGGCAATACATGCACTTCGGTATCCCAATGGCCCTTTGTGGCATCAATAGCGGACATCGTACCGGTAGAAGCTATAATCCAAGGAATATTGATTTGACTGGTACCGATTACATTATCTTCTCCGTCTAACCAATCGATATAGAGCAGTTCGTCTTTATGCGTCGAGAAGTCCATAGTGTTGAAACTCAACGTGTAGTTGTATTTCGATGCTGCGCTCTTGACGCTGGTCAATGTCTGTCCAAACGATGCAGCATTTTCTGAGGCTCCTGCTCCAATCCGGGCGCTGGCGGAACTTGCCGTTTGGGCATCCACGTCCAGAATAACGCTATGTTGACCCCATTCCGTTACTTTGGCCGGAACATCAACTAATTTATTCTCTATCGGCAGGAAGTAAATCTGATCGGAAGGAGATGTAGGACTTGCATAATAACCGATATTGCCGCCTACTATACCCATTTTCTTGGCTCCGGTAGAAGGAATAGTTACGGAGTATGCTCCGAAGTCACTACTACTCAACCACCAGTCTTGATGAGCGGCACTTCCTGTAGGCGACAGCCACATATAATTGACGCTTGGGGTAGAAGATACCTGCAGATGGTTCGTCCCGTCCGTCAAGCGGATACCATATACATTGGTGCCTGATGCGTAACGTCCTTCGCCTTGATAAACGGCAGTATTCGGTGCGTAAACGGCTTTAGTAGGAGTGGTGGTATTGTCCACGGTAATCTTTATGCCTTCTACTGCCTTAGCGGCTACTTCCGTTGTTTCTAACGTGTTCGGCAATGCATACCACTCGCCGTTGAACTTAGATGCTACTACAAACTCTGCCGGCAACGAACGACCATATACATCATAAGTTGCCGTTTTTACCGTCCATACACCGGGACCGCTACCGCGCTTCATGGCGATTTGTATCTTGTAGTGGTTGGTCACCCCTGCTGCATTCGGTGTGTAACGAATTGAATAAGTCAAGTCGCAGGTGTTGGAACCGGATACATCAATCTGCGAACCGTCTGCCAGATTATAATTCTCCGAACCATCATTGCATAGACGGAATAAACTGCTTTCTTTAGCCACTACTGCATCGCCGTTATCGGCATCCAGATAAGTGATCTCCAATTTGTTTACTCCCGCCAAGTCATCGCTGATGATATGCAGCAGATTACTCGTGGCTGATGTAGAATAAACACTAACACCATTGACGGAAGTCAAATGTATATCTCCCGAAAAACTGATATTCGGTTCACACCATGCTTTGTATGTCAGAGGGTCATAAGAAATTTCCTCCCAATGCGCATGAATAGTGGTGTTGCCCGTTATGCCTGTGCTGAAGTTCCATTCGCTTCCTCCGCTGGCTGCATCATACCAACCCAAGAAACGCCAATCATCTGCACTCGGGTCGGGTGTCGGTCTTACAGCCGGATCGCCGGACTCTACCTCTTGCGCTGGAACAGCATCACCATGTCCGTTCATATTGAAGGTAACAGTGTATTGCGTTTTGGACCATTTGGCATAGAGTGTCGTTGCAGAATTGCGAACCCATTTGCCGCCTTCTACATAACTGCTATAATTAACCAACAGACCGGTGTTGGTCAATACTTTGTTCGTGCATTCGGGTTCTGCATAATAACCGACCACGTTCCACTCGCTGCGGCTCGCATCTGTTTTGCTTGTCAGAGCAGTAGCATCATATTTGACGCTCGCAGAACCGTTTGCATCTCCGCCATTCTTGTCCAGGGTAATCGAAATAGTGTTCGCTTCCCAATATGGATAAAGTGTCGTTGCTGCATCTGCGGTATAACTTCCGCTCAAATTGTATGCTTTGGAAGTACCGGCAGCAGATGTTGACCAACCTGCTTGGGTGTACCCTGTGCGAGTGAAGGTAACGCCGGGAAGAGACAGATTTTCGCCACATGTCTTAGTCGCGGAAGTGTTTGTACCTGTTCCGTAGGTGCCTTTGTTGTAACTAATGGTATAGGTCTTCTTGGTAGAAACACTTGCATTGAAAGTGGTTGTACCGGTTACATTCTGCGCGAACTGGAATACATAGTTATAAGAACCGTCGCCGTTATCTAAAGGACCGCTTACTTTCGTACAAGCAACACCTGATGCTCTTGCTACAGCCTCTGCCGTTGGAGCCGCATAGCAATCAGCGGGGGTCAGAGTAACCGTCAATTGGCGGTCAGCAGCCGTTGAACTACAAGTAGCCACCTCCTCAGGAGCAAAAGCAATCTCGCAATTTGTTCTTGTTCCCTTTGCAGGAGTCACAATCTGGTCACAGCAACCCTTACGAAAATCAACTTGGGTTTCTGTAAAATTAAAGCCCTTATCGCTTGGACATGTGCCGTTTCGGGAAATAACGATTGCATAGTATGCAGACGCAATTTTGGAAAATTCGAATGTCCATACTGTTTCGTTCTTTCCTTCCCAGTCGCTACCCTGCCAAGTGTCACTTGATGGCACTCCTGTGCCTTGCGCACCACTTGTTAGAGTAATAGGACTCCAAGAAGATCCATCTGTAGAATAGGCTAAATAAATTTTTGCATTTTTACACTGTGCTATAGTAGAACAGAAAGTATATGTAAAGGTGATTTTACATACATCGTCCAATTTGTTTTTGCTTCTAATGTAAAAACCATGATGAGAGGTGCTGGCTCCGGTACCATATGCGTTGGATAGATATTTGTCGCTAGCAGTGACACCGGAATTAAAACCTGCTTTGTCACTGCCACCACCCATCGAAAGATCCCAATCTGGACTATTATATCCATATGTACTTCCGTAGCCGGAATTAGTCACCACGGTGGCACTATTAAAGAAAGCAACCGAAGTTTCTGCGCTCCACGCGTGTGCGCTTGTTCCTATTATCAATAGTACCGCGCATAAATATTTCATATATTTGTTCATAATCGAATTGATTACTGTATTATTTGTTTTCATAATAAATCTCCTTTCAATTTTCATTTTTCATTTTTCAATTCGATTATCTTATGGCGTCACTTCTTCCGCCCAGATGGCGTAATAGTTAGTTCCTGTTGCATACATGCCTGCCTGACCGCCGGTCACCATATGAGTAGTCGTGGTCGGAACACCGGTTTCCATGTTTATATCACTCTCCGGAACCCATCCGACGAACTTGTAATGCGATCCGGCACAGCCGTCACCAGGCGTCGTGCTGCTCAAACTCGGAGCAGTGCCATAGTTACCGTTCTTCGTAACTTTTGCATTGTCGTGCATGTAGTCAATATAGTAATCATGCAACTGTGTGAATGTCACGGCTGTCGCTAAAGTAGCATTGGTGTTCTGTGCGAATGTCAATGTATAGGTCGTAGCCCCTGCATTGTCAAACGGCACAAACGGATCCGGTATCGCGGGAGAAACACTTACACTTCCTCCCGTGAAACTCAATGCATCGCACTGATGACCGGGGTTCGGGGTTACGGTAGCAGTAATCGTTGTCGTTCCGGCACAGGTAGCTACATCGCTTCCTGCAGTTACTGCACTTCCTCCACTGGCAAATGCCACCGTTCCTGTTCCCGTTCCTGTCTTTGTCGGCTCAGCAACGGTAATGTAGTAATCGCAACAATTGGTCATGTATTTGGAATACGAATATTCACCATCCTGCCAATCGATTGAAATCTTATCAAGGTATAAAGCATTACTATTGGACCGAATACCGATATACTCATAGTCGTCCGTGATAGTTAGTTCCGTGCTTGTTCCATAAACGATAGAACCGATTTTAGTTCCTTGTGTCGTTGCTGCAGCTGCATACAAATCCGAAGCAGCTTCATAGGCAGCATTCTTTCCATAGATGTCTAATGTGCGTCCATCTGCGGTGTTACTATTCCATACAACGGTAACTTTCTTCGCTTTTCCACCGGATGTGGTGGTTATAATTCCGGAACTATTACTACTTCGCAGTTGAATGGCATCATTTGCTCCGGCACTGTTTCCAGTATAAACGGCACTTGAATGACCAGTATTGCTGGCAGATATCCCACTCCAATCACCATATGTTGTTGTTGAAGGCCTTGTCGTTGTTGTCCGTGTCAAATTATCTGTGTAATCATCTACGCTTCCCGTCCGCTTAACAAACACCGCATAATAGATGGTGGTGTTATTAGATGCATTCGGCATTGTTGCATTAGACTTGTGAATCGTCTTTGCACTCACATCATCTATCTTTCCCGGCCACTCAGCGTCGGTCCATCCATAGAATCGATTACTCTCTTCGGTATCACAACTGGTCGGAGTAGCAGGGAATGTAGGCTTGTGGCCTCCTTGAACAAGTGTTGTCTCATAAACTGCTCCATCATTCTTCCATGTCACTTCCCACTTACTAATAGCATGCAAACTTACAGTCTTTGCCGTTGCCCCATCGCTTGTAATATCCACTTGTGCCGCATGGTCTGAGGAAGCTGTAGGTGCGAATGTCACGGTAATGGTGGTTTCTGCTATAGTACCTGCGGTCGGACTTAAAGTCGCCGGACTAACAGAGTATTTGCCGGCTTGCGCACCGCTAACTGCCAAATTAATAGCACCTGTTAAGTTCTCTCCACTAACCGTAAATGTCTCGGTGTAGGATCCTCCCACTTTTACCTCATCGAAATCAATGGAAGTCTTGCTGACCGTAATCGTCGGCGTCGGCGCACACTCATAATCCGTCATGTAATAAGTGGTACCGCTTTCGTATGTAATCACTATGGATGTGATATAACCGGCACTTGAACCCTTTTTAATATCAAAAAATGTGTAATCACCGGAAACTGTCCATGTCATTGTAGTCGCGGAAGTTTGTGCCGTTTGTAAAGTTCCAGAAGGAGTTTGACCAGTAGACGTGTTTGTGGAACTCATTAATTGTTCATCCCCGCAGTACAAACTGAAAGCGGTTGCACTATTTTGATTCAACACAACTTGCGTTATGCGACCGGGGAGAGCAGTCTTGTTATAAATATTAGCATTATTTCCCTGACATTGCAAAAACTGACCGGTAGACGAGCCTCCAGGAGTTCCAGCGTTATTACCGGTTACATAGTGGGCTCCTAAATTAATGGTACTAACTGTACCTGTACGCTCAACACCGCTGCCATAATTGTTAGTTCCTTTATCAGTATATGTTCCTGGAACGATTGTTATATCGGATGTACCTCCACCTCCTTCTGTTTTCGTATAAACTGCATACAAATCCACATTGTCTGTCGGCGTATATTCACCGGTTAGGATTGTTCCCGGACTGGTGGTATTATCATCTTCATCACCCGCACTGGATGTACACCATCCCGCAAAACTCCATCCGTCACAACTTGGAGTGGCTGTTGGCAAAGTGGTCGATTGTCCTGCAGTAGTTTGCGTCCATGAAGACGTTGCACAAGTTCCACTCCCCACATGGTAAGTAATGGTATATTTAGGCTTCTCCACCATGTTGATACGAATCGTACAATTGGCAGAAGGAGTTGCAGTAAAAGTATTCGTACTTTGCGAAACGGTAGCTGAACCCGTAGTCACAGTATATGCCGGCGAACCGTATGTATAAGCACTATTTGGTGTAACAGTCGTACTCGTCCCGCTTGTCGTGCTCAACGTTCCTCCCGCCGCCGGATTAATAGTCCACACAACGGTATAAGCGACGGCATTATCAACATAAATTTTAATTGATCCTGCCGTTAGGCGTGAATAAGAACCTGTTTTTAATATAATACCATAATATTTTGAACTTGTTTCTTTCGCATTTAATTTGAAAGTGTATGTCCCAGTTGCCGATGCGATATTTACACCCTGAGCAGATAAGCCGGTTCCGCTTGCTAAAGTCGGTTTGCCCCATGTTGCAGAACCATTGGCAGCTGCAGTACTACTGGACACAACATAAGCATTGACTGTTCCACTACCGCTTTTCCCTGTATAAGAAAATTCAATTTTTGTTACATTAGCAATAGCCGTTGAGGTGTAATAAAAATAGTATCCCGTTGTGTTTGTGGTCGCACTTGCATATTGAGCCTTCACTACTGGCAGATCCGCATTTGTTGGTTTTGTGTTGCCATGACTAGTAGCATTATTGCAGCCTAAGTAGCCACTTTGGCCAGACGCTAGGACCCAACCTATACCGTCATAAGTAGCAGTACGGCGTGTTCCGTATCCGGAACCGGTACCCACACATGTGGTCTTTAGAGTTTCTGCTCCCCACACATTTGTGGTGAAAATTGTGAGTAGTGGTATCATTAACCACAATACTCGTTTTAAAAATTTTGTTTTCATAATATATAATCGTTTTAGTTCTTGCCGTTTATTTAACACAGTTAGCGCATAGGAGGATATATAGCATCTTGAAGGAATCGTCCTAATTCGTCTATCGTTTCACGTTCTCTCTTTGCTAATTCTAGCAAATTATCAAGGCGTGCATACGCTCGAAAATTAGGATTAGTGATTTGTCTAATTTCATCAATTTCTTCTTGTAACTGATTGTTTAAGAAACTTAATTTTCCGAGATAGTCTCGCCCTATCATCATGGCGCGAGAAGGTCGTCTCACGCTTTGGGCTTGATAGGTTATAAGAAATGTCTTAATATCTTGTAACATGCGTCCGTGCTCCTCCAAAATATCGTCAGTCTTTTTCTTTTTATTTTGCGCAGGAGATTCTTTATCAGCGTCTTCCTTGAGGATTTTATTAATATTTTCTTCTAATTTAGGCCACCACATAGAGAAACAATCTTCCAAATTGCGATCTTCCAAATGTTGTTCAGAGATGTTATTTATTGTTCGTAACATTTTAAGAACATCATCGCTCTTAAATATAGTCGTTTGGTATAACGACAGAGGACGCTCTAATTCCCCCGAAGTCATATCTGTTAAAAAAGGTGACATGTGAGCCTTGCCTACCTTATTAGCAAGCGCACCTGCTTCAAACAAAAGCCATGGGTTATTTTTATTTTCTTGTGTAACACAGACAAGACCGAAGTCCGAATCAATGAGTTCTCTCTCTATTGAAGAAAACCACACATCTCCTTTTTCGATGTCTTCTTTAGAAACGAAAGGCTTTATTGATTGAATAACCTTTTGCAGCCAATCATGCAATGCAATTGCAATTTTCTGGCTTTTTTCGCCCGACCAACTAATGAAAACTTTCATAATGTATTTTGTATTATTTCCACCTTATTTCTTCGCCCGCATATGCGCTATTACTTTTTTATTATTTATTCTCATCTATCCACATGGGATTCGCATCTATATTAATGAATAAGATGTATTTAGGAACCCTATTCGCATACTTGGATTCGCAATTAGTTGGAAGATTGCCGTTTAACCTTTTGCAACAATCGCTCCCTTATCGCTTTCTCTCGCGCTTGTTGCTCATAAGTAATGAGCGAAAAGAACCGGCATCCTCTGTATTCGACACTCTTATAATATTCTTCCTTCGTGAATTCTTGTTGATTGGAATTCCCAGAAAACACATAGTCCTCTCTATAATCATCCCTTAAAATCTTGACTATGTGAAGGATAGTTTGGAGGCTAACCACTTCTTCATTATGTGCGGAAGATTTGACTACAAGTCCTACCGCCTTTAGTTCTTCCCATGAGGGCAAAAGATTAGACATATCTATTGTTGTTTAAAGTTATTATTACTATCATATATTCCACGCTTACATTCGGTCGCGCTAAATTTGTATTCCGTTAAAAATCGAATGCCGGACAAACTATGAGTGGCTATAACGCGGCAGCGGACGTAATCAGCCATATTAACAAAGTCTTCAAAACTTCCAAGCTGTTTGTCTTCCGGTGTCAATGATATATGCCATGCACAAGTACACTCATTTGTATATAATTTGTTTCGTAAAACAGGAGAGTTTGGCGGATCTGTCACAAAATTCACCACACTTATATTGCCATCTTCTTCTGTCCAACAACATTGCATAAAAAACTCCACATCCATCAAATCTGTCCAGTTAGTGTTTTTTACCAATACTATTCCATATGGCTGTTTGTTTTCATCATCTTGTATCGCCATAACTGAATAAATTTTTAGTTTGGGGCGCAAAATAATATAAACGACCCATATTCCAGTTAGGGTTCCTAAAACGCCTTGCGCAAAATCGACTACACATTTCCAGACAGCGGTTTCGTTTGTGCTATTATTGTTCTCATTCAGCCGAATATCTGCGAAATAAGTAATACAAACTAAAATCAGCGTAGAACATATAAAAGCCACCCATCCTATATTATCCGCGAGAATATGTTTAAGTCGGGCAATAATATTTCGTCTATTTATATACATAGCAAATATTAGCAATTCGACAATTGGTAATATTAATTCCGTTATAGCATAACTCGGACGAACAGAGCAAAAACCTTTTATAAACGACAATGTCATCACAATCACTATACATAAGATAAAATATGCCTTAAATCTGTCCATCTTCTTATTTTGCTTCTATTCGCCCTTTTGTCCGTGCCGGGCACAACTATTATTTATTGTTTGTATTATTATTCATTTAGCATTCATTTAGCATTCATTTCCACGACCATCTCGCGATCATCCTGAACGTCTCTGTAGGGTTTCTATCCCTTTTATACTTGTTCCTTTTTTGACATCATGATTCCATAAATAAAAAAGCGACTATTCACTTTCGGAATAATCGCTTTCAAACGGTGTTATGGAGAGGTTCTATTCTGTCTCTTTGTCTTGCAGATGTTGCTCGGTGTAATGTTCCCGCGCGATAGCTATGGCGCGTTGAAGTTTCTCTGCCAGAACTTTCCTATCCGGTAATTGTGTGTAATACTGTGCCACCTTAATCGGACTGTCTTCATCAAGCATTAAATACTCAATATGCTCCGTATTACCCTCTGAGCATAGAATCAGACCTATCGGAGACTCCTCGCCTTCGCGCCGTTCGTTCTGATTGAGATAGCGCAAATATAACCGCATTTGTCCTTCGTGTTCCGGCTTGAACTTACCCAGTTTCAAGTCTATAGCCACTAATCTGCGCAAACCTCGATGATAGAACAACAAGTCGATGTAATAGTCAGTAGCATCTATCGTTATACGTTTTTGGCGCGCAAGGAAAGCAAAGTCGGTACCCATCTCATTGAGAAACTCTTGCATCTGAGCAATAATTGCACTCTCCAGATCCTTTTCCGAAAAACTATCCGGAAGCCCCAAGGCATCCAAAAAGTAACTACTACGGAACACCAAATCCGGCACAAGCATTTGTTTCTCTTCCGTCTCGCCTAATGTCTGGCGAATCACTTCTTCCGGACGGCGGCTGAGAGCCGTACGTTCATAAAGCTGCGAGTCAATCTTCCGGTCAAGCGTCCGCGTGTCCCAATGCTCATAACAACACATCTGCATATAGAACTTGCGCGCAAGTTCATCGGGGATGTACATTATGGATTTTAAGTGCGTCCAGCTGAATTGTCTCTGCACTGCGGAGACAATGTCGGATTCAGAAAAAGTCTCTGCGGCGCGGAGACAATGTCTCAATGTCTTTTCACTCCAACCCTTGCCGTATCTTTCGCTCAAACGTTGGGACAATTCTTTGACAACTTGCTTGCCATATTCAGCACGCTTATTGTAAAGCACATCTTCTTTTATGCGCTTACCAATCAGCCAATTGGTGTGACAGACTTCTGCATTGACATAAACAGCTACACGGGTGCGCGTTTCATCTATGATATGGCACACATCAGTATAGAGTTGTTGACTCTCCGGCAATTCTGTTACCTTTTGCGATGGCTCATTTTTCATACTCTTGCAGATGTTTTAAAACACTGCAAAGTTACTAAAAATTTCTGACATATGCAAATAATCCGGCAACAAAATGCAAGAAAACTGCACTTTTTCGATTATTCCTTATGGAATCACTATGTCAAAGATCTTTTGATGCCTCTTTTCAGTGCCGCATCTGCACTACCTTTTCACTTTTCACTTTCCCTTTCCCTTTTACCTTGTGTCTTTTTTTCTCCAACTTTTCCTCAAAAAGACACAACCCATGTTTTCTTGTCCTACCTTTGTCGGAACTGTTGTTTTGTGATTGTTCTAATTGTACTTTTCTTAGGTTCTTCTCGGAACATGGTCCCGTGATGGTTCTGTTCCAAATAGTATAATCTATGCTATATGATATGTCCTGTACTTTGTATTTGTAGTTCGTCGGTGGCACAATTGGCACACTTTACTTAGTCTTTTTCACTTTTCTCCTTTCTCTTTCCTCTTTCCATTTCCCCTTTTCACCTTTCCCTTTTCCCCTTGGTCCATTTAAACGACCCTTTAATCTGTACAACTCTAACATGGCTTTGGGACGCAATGCGGAGGAGAATATTTTGTCCGCGAAATAGAAAATTGCATGTGGAAAAATTGACAAAATATGTGTAAAGTGTGCATTTTTTGTCAATTCGTATTGCAAATTATATTTTTTTATAAAAATATTTGTCCAATTGAAAAAATAACACTATCTTTGCAGCGTAAAAAAATAGGCTCAAAAATATAGGATTGTAAATGATAGTAATAATCGGGGTTGTCATGAGTGCATAAATGAGTGTCAGTTGTACAGATTAAAGGGTCGTTTTTTTGAACACAGAAATATGCATATCCAGAATTTTTAACATTTCCTCAAAAACCGCCAAATAGAACGCAGAAATATTTTATATTGCGGTGGTTTTGATTGGAAAGCGGACATTGAGAAGATGATAATTGCAGAATAATTCGTATCTTTGTAAAAAAATATAATTATGAGATACGGATATATTCGCGTAAGCAGCGACAAGCAGACAGTAGAGAACCAGCGCTTTGAAATCAATGCCTTCTGTGCTCGTGAGGGTTGTGAGATTGACGGATGGATAGAAGAAACGGTTTCAGGAACGCAGATGTACACCAAACGCCGGTTGGGCAAACTGCTTCGCCAAGTGAAGAAAGGAGACATCATCATCTGCAGCGAGTTGAGTCGATTGGGAAGAAACCTGTATATGATTATGGAGATCCTGAGCCTTTGCATGCACCGCGGTTGCAGAGTGTGGACCATCAAAGACGGCTACCGTCTGGGCGATGATATCCAATCGAAAGTGCTGGCATTTGCTTTCGGGCTCTCAGCGGAGATTGAGCGCAATCTCATTAGCCGGAGAACCAAAGAAGCACTCGCGCGAGTGAAAGCGGAAGGCAAACCGCTCGGTCGGCCTAAAGGCAGTAAAAGCCGGCGCAAAGCGTATAAACTCTATCGTTATGACGCGTATATACGCCGCTGCGTGCAAGAGGGCTTGTCCGTACATCTGATAGCGCAGAACATCCATTGCAGCCGCACCACCTTGAAACGATACATAAATACTTTCATCAATCCCGGAGACAAAAACGAAAAAAAGATCTGTGAATAGCGACATAGCGACAAAGCGACATGGAAAAAAATACTAAAGTACAAAAACATAGATAAACACTTTTGAATGATTTAAATTAGAGTAATCAAAAAAAGTAAAGAAAAATCATTGATAGAAATGGTACTTGCAGTACCCAGGCCTTTATTCTGAATAGCCTACTTGATAGTAAACTCTCAGATAGTCCATTCAAAATAAATCCCGTCATCAAAGATGCCATTCCCATCAATGTAAAAAAAATACCCAAAAATTCCCAAAATGTGGAATCATTCAAAAGAGTCCAATCAATCATCTCAAAAATGAACAAAAATATCAAACATAAATAATAGTTGTGCCCGACAGGGATGAGGGAGAAAGATAGTGCAGATGCGGCACTAAAAAGAAGCATCGAAAGATCTTTGAAATACTGATTTGCTTATATAAGGAGAAAAACGTAAATTTTTCTTTCGATTTACTTGCATATGTCAGATTTTTTTTGTAATTTTGCACCATAATTGAAACGATTATGGCAGAGCAAAACGAAATCCAGTTATTTGACGGCAAGCAGGTTCGTTATGTATGGGACGAGGAGCGGGAGAAATATTTCTTCTCGGTAGTAGATGTAATCCAAGTGTTAACTGATAGCCCGCGTCCAAGAAAATACTGGAACGCGCTTAAAACCAAGTTAGCGGCGGAAGGAAGTGAGTTGTCCTCAAAAATGGGACAACTGAAATTACCTGCCTCGGATGGGAAGAGTTATCTTACCGATGTGGCTGATACAGAGCAGGTTTTCAGGTTGATACAATCGGTCCCGAGCAAGAAGGCAGAGCCGTTCAAATTATGGCTTGCAGCCGTGGGACAAGAGCGGATGAACCAGTTGCAAGATCCAGAACTGAGCATAGAACAGGCCATTAAGGATTACCGTCGTTTGGGTTATTCGGAAGACTGGATCAACCAGCGCATCAAGACGATAGAAATACGCAAAGGGTTGACTGACGAATGGCAGCGCGGTGGGATGAAGGAAGAGCACGATTATGCGATACTGACAGATATCATCTCGCGGGCGTGGAGCGGAATGACAACGCGTGAGTATAAGAACTATAAAGGTCTGCGCAAAGAGAGTCTGCGGGATAACATGACGAATATAGAGTTGATGCTCAATGGCTTGGCAGAAGCTGCTGCCACAGAACTGAGTAAACGTGAGAATCCGAAAGGTTTTGCGGAGAATGCCAATGTTGCGCAACGCGGAGGTGATGTGGCGCATGTGGCGCGCGAGCGTTTAGAACAGGAGTTGGGGGATACGGTGATTTCTGATAAACGGGCACTGAACTTCACCAACCCGCCGGAGGAACTGCCGTTCAATGATGCGGAAGAAGTGAAAGAGTAAGCTGAATAGTCCGACTTCAGCGGACAGTCCGGAAATCCTTTTATAAGCAACAATGTCGAAAGATGTTGTTGCTTTTTGTATGCAAATCAGTATAACTATGAACTGAAGATGAAGGTTGTGTCTTTTTTAAAAGAGGTTTTGAACATAAAAAGACACAAGGTATAAAAAAAAGACACAAGCTAGATGTGAGGGTTGATCCCTTTGGAGGCAAAAAAGGGAACAAGCTGAAATTGGGAACAGGACTAAAGTAGGACATAATAAGGATATAATAAGGACATAATAAGGACAAAAACCGATTACACCAAAACCGAAAGTGAAAAGGACCAAGTAAAAGTAGGCGACAATACAAGTAGGATACAAGCTAAAAGGGAGGGTTGTTCCCTGTGAAGACAAAAAAGGAACAAGTAAAGCAAAAAAAGGACTAAGTAAAAAAGAGTCAAACAAATATAAAAGTGCGCACGGATAGGGAGTGCAAAAAAAAGATGGCAGGAGACAGCAAAAGGACACAGACGGAGTTAGAGCAAGGTTTGAAAGCTCAACTCAAATTGCTGGCAGACTATTGCAACCAATATGATGCCGGCAATTGGGAATATGTGTATCCCATGAGTACGGCTCTGCGTGTGCTGCTCAAAGATACGAAAAACTGCCACTCACTGCTCGGGCAACTCGGATGGAAAGACAAAATGCAGTTTATAGATAGCGCTCATCACTGCAAAGGCGGTATATGTTGCTGGGAAATCAATGGGCTGCAGAATGCGACTCTCATAGACGGCGCAGTGTATGCAGGCTTGGTGTCCAAGAAGTTGGGACAAACGGGACATATTATCATGGTTGGTCTGCAACCTTTGTGCAAATTCGGTCATTATAAGCAGCAGTTGAAGAGTTTTGACGACTGGTATAACGATGAAGTGCTGGATGATACAAAACAGAAGATGACCCGTAAAAATGTGATTGAGAATATAGCGGAGAAAGAAGGTGGTTGCCATTATGACACGAACAGCACACCGGAGCAGCAGACTTTCCAGAAGCCGGAGTCGCTCCGCGTCAACCTCAACGGCACACTGATAGAATTCAAGCCCGCGCCAGTGTACACTTCATTACGCCAGATAGCATGGGAAGTGATGGAGAGTTTGAAAGATTTGAAAGAAGTAAAATAACTGAAATCTAATATCAATATAATAGTTGTGCCCGACACGGATGAGGGTATGAATGTATGGATAGTAGAAGTATAATGAAAAGCATTTGTAATAACTGGAAATTAGATGCTTTGCAAGAAAGTAACGATGTATACTTTTTCAATTACGATGAAGTTAACGCAATCTTGAATAACGAGAAATGTTATGTCATTGGACGCAAGGGGGCTGGTAAGACTGCAATTTGTCAACATATAACGAGTGTTAAAGCCCATGACAAATTTGCAGATAAACTAAGCTTCAAGAACTTCCCATTTAACGAATTATATACACTACAGAATAACCAGTACACCTCACAAAGTCAATATATTTCATTATGGAAATACCTTATTTACTCCACAATATGTAAATTAATGTCTACCAATGAAAATATTGATAGTAAAATTAGAGACATACTACTGCAATTATATCCTCGCAACGACATAAAACAGTTGCCTCGTAAGGTAAAAGAATGGACGAGTTTGGAATTTGGAGCAAATGTATTAGGGAATGGTGGAACGATTAAAGTGGATCGCGAAAACGTAGATTCTAACAAGCCATTAACATGGATAGAAAAAATTAATGTGTTAGAAGATATTATCGGTCAATATTGTGATGAGTCCAAATACTATGTTGTGTTTGACGAGTTGGATGAAGATTACCGAACAATATACGATAATAATGGTATAAAACAATATGAAAGTTTGCTTACTGGATTGTTTAAAGCAGTTCAAGATGTAAGGAATACTTTCAGAGCCTCTTCTTTACATATTATGCCGATTGTCTTTTTGCGCGATGACATATACGCTCGTCTCAATGATGCGGACAAGAACAAATGGAGCGATTTTAAAATTGATTTGGACTGGAATACACATAAGATAAAGCGACTTATCTCATTTAGAATAGCGAAAGATGCAAAAGAACAGTCGTTAGCTACAGATTTTAAAGCAGCTTGGAACAGCATTTTCGAGTTTGGGAAAATTAAATATGGTGATCATCAACAAAAAGAAGCTACTAAATTTGATTATATCTGCAATAGCACCCAAATGAGGCCTCGAGATTTTATCAAGTATATTTCTGCTTGTTGTAAACTATCACTTGAAAAAGGTGATCAATACATAACGAATCAAACTATTAGAGATGTAGATCGTGAGTTCTCCAATTATCTCAAAAGCGAAATTACCGATGAAATTTATCCTATACTTCCTGAGATTGAAAGCATATTTAAAATATTAGCGAATATGCGTAAGCAACTATTTAGACCCGAAGAATTTATTAGCTGCTATAATAAGGAAGTAAAAAAAGGTGCAATTTCAAACAACAATGTGGATTTCGTATTGGACATTCTCTTCAATTTTAGTATTATAGGAAATCAACATAAAAGTCAGGAACATCGGAATTTCTTTAGATACTTGCAAACTAATATGAGATACAATAGTGAAGAAACTATTGTAATCCACAGAGGTTTACTCAAGGCACTACAAATATTTTAAAGTTGCTGATAAAAGTGCTTAGGCTATTGAGTTGGCCTATGCATACAAGGAACAAGATGCGCACGTATGTGTACATATTGAGGAATATAAACATAAAAAAGTCAAATACACAACAGAACTATAGGTCTTAAGGCATCGTTATTCCTAAGGCCGCAAATATTAAAAATTTAAATTATAACAATTATGCATGATAACACTTATTTCTTCACCAATCAACCGCAAGCGTTGATAAAATCCATCCACGATCTGTTGCAACAATCTGATGCGTGTGGATGGAAAGTACTTCAGTATGAAGAGTTTGTAATAGATCCAGAACTTCCTGTAAAAGCAACTCTTGTTCTGAGCAAAATTGGAGATGACCGTTCATGTATTATTCTTCATTCCTTTGTTTATTTAAAGAACAATGTAGAAGAGAGAAGTGAAGACAAAAGGAATTTTATCCTTGCATCTCCTCATTTCTTAACTTCTTATGCAGAGTCTCATTCATGGTCTACGGGTGAATTAGAACCATTGCTAAGGGATTTTGATGAGTTTGTAGAGACTCATTTTGCAAACTCATATTCGGATATTAAGAAATTCTAACAAATTTGATTCATTAGGTTATAGGGTATTGGGTTAGCCTATAACCTCAAATAAAAAAAATAATTGTCGCGTACACACGCGGGCGTAGATATAAATAAGGAATAATATAAAAATCAAAATAATATGAAAAATTTAATTACTTATTTGAAAGCTCTGTGGAGTTGGGTAGCGGACTCACAGAGAAAGAAGATTGGCGTGACATTGGGTGAAGCAACCATTGAGCACCCATTCAGCACCTATTCAGCACCCTTTGGGACCTGCTGGCAACCAAGTGGAAAACTGCATTCGGTAGTGAGATGTGCCGCAATGCTCGTAATGCTTTTCACCATCGGCTGTGGAAATGTGTGGGCACAGACGACTACTACCTACACGTTTAGCAGTAAAGCATGGGCGGCAAGTCCTGCGAATTGGACAAGCGGAAAAGATGGAAATGCATTAACAAGCGGTCAGGGAATACAAGTAACTACAGGAACGAGTGGTGCCAATGGAACGTCTCCAAAATCATTTACCAATGTATCAAAAGTCGTTGTAACCTATTCAACAAACTCCAGTAAAGGTGCAGGCTCTATTGCAGTACAAATTGGCAGTAATACTGCAAGTTCCCAAAACGTTACTAAAACAGGAGGCACGACAGATAGAACATTAACTTACAATTTTTCTCCAAATCAAACAGGAAAAGTAAAGGTTACTGTAACATGTACAACGAACTCAATATATGTTAAGAGTGTAGCAATTACAGAAGCTGCAGCAGCATCCTGTACCACTAATCCAACAGTTACTGCAGCAAGTAATAGTTCGGTTACTGCAACCACGGCGACGGTGAGTTGTTCATCTGGAATCAGTTCGCTGGGTTCTGCGGGATGTAGTATAACCGATTACGGTTTTGTTATCGGAACAAGTTCTAATCCTGCAATCGGTGGAAGTGGTGTGACCAAACATCAAGTAGGAACGACATATACTTCTACGGGTGCATCTTTCTCTAAAGATCTCACCGGATTGTCTGCAGAAACGACATACTACGTACGTCCTTATGCTACCAATGGTAATGGTACAGCTTATGGAACACAAACCAGTTTTACCACATCGGCGTTGCCGAAATACACAGTTACTTTGAAGGATAACGATGAGACACTCACGCAAGCGAGTGCAGGTGCGACAGTAACATTGCCAACTCGCACAGGATGTACAGGATATACTTTTGCCGGATGGACAAAGAGTTGGGCAGCAGCTCAAACATCTTGGACAACTACTGCGCCGACAATTATTCCGGCGGGAAGTTATACTCCGACAGCTAATGAGAACCTCTATCCAGTTTATACAAAGACGGAAAGCGGAGGAGGTCCTTCTAACGATTACGAACTATATAGTGGCAGTATTACCGAAGGCGATTATATCATATACTATGATGGTAAGGCAATGAATACAACTGTGAGTAGCGACCGTTTGCAATATGAGGAAGTTACGCCAGATGATGATGTTATAACGACCACAGATGAAAGTATTATTTGGCATGTTGCAGCAAGTGGCGATTATTGGACAATTTATAATGCAAATGCAGATGCATATGCTGCTAGCACCGGAGCAAAAAACAAAGCGCAAATGTTGGCTGATGGAACCGATGACAAATCCTTGTGGACAGTATCGGGGACCAGCACCTATGAATTTGTTAACAAACAAAACACAGCAAACTCCGTAAATGCAAATTTGCGCAATAACGGCACTTATGGTTTTGCATGTTACGCAACAAGTACAGGTGGTGCACTTTCCTTGTACAAAAATGTAAGCGGAGGTTCTACTACCTCATATATTTCTGTTCCGGCATGTTGCACGGATTGGAGTACGCCGACGGTAAGTTATTCGAGCAGTTTGGCGATAAATGCATCGGAGGGTGTGACGATTGGCAGCGGGACGGTACATGGCGCAGTGACTTATGAGTCGAGCGACGAGGATGTGTTGACTGTAGATGCTGACGGTACCATTCATGCCGTTGGTGCCGGAACGGCACATATCATTGCCACATGGGCTGGCGACGCTACTTGTTGCGAGAAGAGTGCTAACTCAAATGACGTCACTGTAAGTGGTATCCAAGTAACAGGAACGACACCGGTGAACTTCGGACAGGTTTATCAAAACGCCGTAGTTGCCGATAAAACGATTTATGTAACCGGTTTGGGTTTAACAAGTAATATTATACCATCGTTACCTGCCGGCAGTCCGTTCAGCTTCAGCCCCGCTTCATTGGCAAAAGATTGTTCAGGTGCTACGCTGACCATCTCTGCCAGCACAGCAACACTCGGCACATACAACCAGACGTTGACATTGACGAGCGGTGCATTCAGTGCGACCGTGACGGTGAAGATGGAAGTTATCGCCAAGCCGACAGCTACTTTCACCGATGCGTTGCACGGCTTGACGGAAGACAAAGATGGTGTTTCGCTGAGTAGCTATAATCTAACCGCAGCACAAGGAACACCCGTTGTGTTCCCGACATTGGCTAACCAAACGAAGAGCGCAGGAACCTGCGAAGGTGAGTATTATATCTTCGCCGGATGGACGGAGGGCAATAATAATACCAATCCGGAAGACCACTTGGTTACTTCTCATACATTGGCTAACGGCGATGCGAAGCATTACTACGCTGTATGGGCGGATGCTTCGGGAAGTGCCACTTATACGAAATTGACTTCGAATTCGTTTAAGACGAGTCCGACGAAATATGTATTAGGAGGAGAAAATAGCGGTACAGAGTATTTCCTCTATACTTACTCTTCAACAGACGCAGACTTAAGTTGGGGTGAATGTTCTTCGTCCGAAGCCCCAATACAATTCACCTTATCAGGTACTGCAAGTGCATTAGTAGCCCAAGACGCATCAGGAAATTATCTTGCAGAATCCAGCGCTAAAAAGAAATTCAGAATGAGTTCGACCAGTGCCACTGTTCAGTTGCAAGAAGATGGCACCATCGAAACAGAGTCTTTCTATCTGAGATATAATCACAGTAGTGGTTTTGGTGGTTTGCGTTATTATGAAACAAAATCTAGTGAACCTGCTTATTTCTACGAAGTGAGCGCAGGAGGCACGGTTCATTACCGCACATCTTGTTGTGCCAATAAAGTAGATGCACCGGTGGTAACCGCTACTGCAGTTACTTCTACGAGTATCACATTGACTTGGCCATCCGATGTCAAAGCAACCGGTTGGCAGATTGAATGGAACGGTGCAGGCGGATGGGTAACGCCAAGCGGAAGTTGTACTCACACTGTTTCCGGTTTGACGCCCAACACCACTTATACGTGGCGTGTACGCGCGACATACGAAGATCCTGTCTGCGGCGCAGATGTCCGTTCGGGTAGCACGACGACCAATCAGGTTTATCATGTGACCTATGCAAAGGGTAGCGGAACAGGTACATGTACTGCAACGGGTTCGACTACAGACGAGACCGGTTATGAAGCAGGCGCAACCGTTACACTGCAGACAAATGGTTTCACGCTTTCGGGAAACACCTTTGCTGCATGGACGACGGACGACCCGGATGTAACCATCAGTAACAATCAGTTCACGATGCCGGATCATGATGTAGTGATTACTGCTTCGTGGACTGCGAAAATGGATAAGTACTTCGACCGCATGCACGACCAGACGGATGCCAGTCATGGTGGCGTAGCGGAGACAGAAGGCACGAACGAAGGGAAGTATTATATTCTGAAAGAAGGTTGTAACTATTCTGTTCCAACGGCAGTGGATAGAAATACCGGTGATGCTTGTCAGACGAGTCACTATAAGCTGCAAGGATGGATTGCTGCAAGTCATATGAAGGGTTATCCGGATCATATGACCGGTGAGATTAAAACAGGTGAGGAAACGTATATCTTCTCTCCGACAGGGACGAGGACCGCAACCGGAGCCACCTATTACGCCATTTGGGCGGAAGTAACGGAATAAGATAATCGAATTGAAAAATGAAAAATGAAAATTGAAAGGAGATTTATTATGAAAACAAATAATACTATAATCAATTCGATTATGAAACAATATATCAAATATCTATGCGCAGTCCTATTAGCAATAGGAACGAGCGCGCACGCGTGGGCAGTCACTGAGACGATGGATTTCGCTCAATGTTGGGGAATCGGCTCCTCTGCGTACGAGAATGGTACATATAGTTTTGGCGGCTATGCCATAGAAGGTACTTCTGTGAAGTATAACACTTATTCTCCTGAACATTTAATGTTAAATTATTATCGGGAGAATGATGCTCAACGCAATGCTTGGGGTAGTGTGATCCTGCCACATTTTTCCGGAGTAATCAGCAGTATTCAGGTTTCCACGCCCTCCAATTCCGGTAGCGGCACTCGTACTATCCAATTGTATGTCAATGGAGTATTACAAGCAACCAGTTCTGGTATCGCAGCAGGTAGTTCTTATACCTTCACATCGCTCTCTATTGCAGCCGGAAGCACCGTGGAGTTGCGCAACAACACTGCCAACAACGAGTTCCATTTATTAAGTATCGTTGTCACCCATAACGGGAGTAAATTAGGACAAGACACACCTGCCGATGGAACGATTGCCGTTGTAGTAGACGGTTGCGGAACAGTAGCTGTGGGCACTAATCCTGTGGCGCATGACGGGACTTCTACCTTGACTGCAACTCCTGCAAGCGGTTGGACTTTTGACTATTGGGAGATAACAACCACGCAAGGTTTGTGCCAAAGCTGGCAATATGAACAAAATGAGTTTTCAGCCGGCAATGTATCGCCCAATAACACAAGTGCCACAACTGTTACGCTTACCAACAAGACGTATGCAGCAGTCTTTAAAGTAGTCGCTCACTTTGTGGAGACTACTTGTACCAAAACACCGACAATTACTTTTACCACTTCCGGAACAATAGAGAAGAAAGTAGGTGCAGATGTATTTACCAATGCAGCTACCGTCAAATACAGCGGTTCAGCAACAGGACAAACGATAACCTATTCTTCCAGCAACGAAAGTATTGCAATTGTTGATGAAAACACAGGTGAGGTCCTTGTAGCAGATAATGCAGTAGGTTCTGCAACGATTACAGCCAGCGTAGTAGAAAGCGGTGATTATTGTGCACAATCGGCAAGCTATACGGTGAATGTGAGTGCATATACAGTTACTTACCATTATCCCGCCTGCGCAGCATCTACTCCTGCTAATGCGTCGAATGTATTCGGTTCACATAGTCTGCCAACAAACATGGGTGTTGATGGTTATCGTTTTTATGGCTGGACAGATCATGCAGTTACTACTAATCCATCAAGCGTTTCACCACTATACACTAGTAGTGTAACAGTAAATGCAGATATGAATCTATATGCTGTATATACCAAAACGAGTTCTACATTTACGCTTGTTGATAAGGGCACAGCAAACCCGACTTCCGGAGAATATGTCATCGTTAGTTCCTATTCTCAAGGTGTGACTAAGGTGTTAACAACAGATATAGACTCCAAATACAAGATTGCAGCCAACAAAACAGACTATTCTATCACGGAAGCAAAAACACTTTCTTGTCAAGAAGAGGAGTGCATCTGGACCATTGCAGCAGTGAGTGGAGGATTTACTATACGTAATAACTCTACAGGTAAATATTTGGCGTCAGCAAGCGGAGATGCAGGTAGTAGCGATCAGAAACTCCGACTGGAGAGTTCTACCGGAACATATACCACTTGGTCTATCTCACGCGCACTCGACAAAGTGCCTTTCAATGTGATCAATAATAAACGTAACACAGATGGTGAGACACGTAAAAATCTCATGTGTAGCGGAGACTATTACGCATTTTATAGTTCCGGCACATCACCATATTTATTCAAGCGTGCTTCTTCATCCGGCACTTATACGACCAATCCGGATTGTAATGCAGCGGAATATACAGTAACCTTTAATTTGGCTTCTGCGCCTACAGGAGCAACTGTAACCGCGAGTGCAACAGGAGCTACATTCTCTTCGCCGGTACTTGCACCGGTAACATCCGGAACGGCTGTAACGATTAATGCCACTGCACCAACAGGTTACCATTTCGTCAGTTGGACAGTTACTTCCGGTGGAGCAAGCCTTAGTTCGGCTACGACCTCCGCCAGCAACGGATTTACGATGCCGGCTTCTAATGTAGTTTTGACTCCGGTATATGAACCAAATAGTTATACGATTACTTATTTGGATAAGGGTGGAAGTGAATTCTCGGGAACGCATGACACCGGCTATCCGACCACGCACACTTATGGTACCGAGACAACTCTTTCCGGAGCTACGAAATCCGGTTGGGAGTTTGCAGGTTGGTACACAACCAGCACATGTACATCCGGAACGCAGGTTACGACTTTAGGTGCAACGGAGTATACTTCTTCGCCCACGTTATATGCGCTATGGGTTCACTTCACCGATCCGTTAGCATGGTGCCCGGAGCCGGAAGTGGTTCTGACCGGAACGACCTATATTACCAGTTTGTATCACGCATCCAATGAAGGTATGATTCGCGGTACAAGCCAACTGACCCTTACAGGACGCAATATGGGTATCGATGAGGATGTAACGCTTACATCCAATAACCCCAATGTATATTTCTCGACTTCCACCAATGAGAATATCAAACGAGGTGCGTCAAATCAGCCGAAGACATCGCTTACGTTGAAGACGGATGCCAACGGAAAACTGAATGGCGATGAGGGTTATACCATATACGTACATTTCATGCCGAGCGTCGCGGGCGACGGTTCCATCAGTGACGTGACGGTTACTGCCACCTATGCAGTGCCGGATCCGGATGAAGTGAGCACCACGCATGTATATGTTCGTAGTATGCCGACACAGTTTGCCGTAGCCACTAAGGTAGGTAACACTTGGTATGCGCTTCCGGCCAACATGAGTAGTGCCGGTAATCCCAAACCGGTTCAGATTGAGGTTAATGAAACCAACTGGACAGCCAAAGGTCC
>Ga0310691_10001995_pt1 | contig 28933 bp, 20 predicted proteins | sample 176DNAGHGlowgp2_FD_203887 | JGI IMG/M metagenome (GOLD analysis project Ga0310691, IMG submission 203887) | Sheep rumen microbial communities from Palmerston North, Manawatu-Wanganui, New Zealand - 1766 DNA GHGlow gp2 (v2) (version 2) | ecosystem: Host-associated > Mammals > Digestive system >... | reverse complement strand
AAAGAAGGGTACCTTGAACTCGCCGCCGAATGTGTCATAATCCACCTTTACCGTTCCGGCAATGGTCTTGCCCTCAAGGTCTGTGTAGATGAATGTTCCGTCCTCCTTCACGTCAATGAAGCCGTTGTCAGTCACACCTGCTGTTACGTTCTTTCCCTCTTCCGCCACCTGATACTTCCAGCGGCCGGTGATATTGCGTATGTCTGTTACATCATATGCTGTTTCAGATGTTACAGATGCCTCTGCTCCTGTGGACGGTGCGGATTCGGCTGCAAATACTGTTGCTGCGGGAGCTGCTGCTATAATTGCGAGAGCAGCGATACAAGAGATCATTTTTTTCATAACTGTTACCTCCGTTAAATTTAGTAGAGTGGTTTGTTTCGGCTGTGTGCCTTTCTGTGATTATATGATAGCATATATTTTCCCCCGTGTGTCCGGAATTACAGAACTGTAATCCGATTACAATTTTGTAATCGGTCAATAAGAAAAAAAGACAGCTCACAGTATTCTCTGTGAACTGTCCCTGTATCCTGTTTACTGGATCTTATCAAATTCATAGTCGCGGAAGGTGTCATCCTTATCGTCAAGCCACGAAATGCTGTATTCGTGCAATACACCGCCCTGCCATTCGCGGTTTTTCACATTGATCTTCATTGTGGCTGTTCCATCCTCATACACCCTGGTCTCTGAGGTCTCACCGTCACCCAGATACTCCGTTTCATAGAGCACTCCGCCGCTGCATACCATGACGGAATTGCTCTCGTCATACACGCAGTTATAGGTCAGCCTGCTGTCTGTCATGGAGGCTCCGCCGCCTGTGCGCCACTCGATATCAGCGATATACCCGTCGCCGTTTTTCGATATCAGTATCCTGTTCTTGCCGCCGGACCATTCTCCGATGAAGGTATCCCCGTTTATAACAACAGGGGCAGGTTCAGAGGCAGGAGCATATTTCGGCGGTGCAGTCGGCTTTTCTGTCTCAGCAGTATTTTCTGTCGCAGTCTGAACAGCGGTTTTCTCAGAGCCTTCAATTCCGCAGGATACCATTGAAAGCATCATCGCAGATATCACAAGGCAGGAAAAGATCTTTTTCATAGCATTTCTCCTTATCACGGATCATCCGGCATCACGTTCAGTTGCGTACTATCTGCGATTCACCGCCGTTGCCCGTCATATAGACATCGGAGTGTTCATTCTGGCAGTAGCAGCCTATGAAGAACTCATCGCCCTCATAGAACGCAAAGAACGGGATCCTGTAATCGCCGCCGAATGTGTCGTAATCCACCCTGACTGTTCCGGAATGAGTCTTGCCCTCAAGGTCGGTATAGACGTATGTGCTGTCTCCTTTTATATCGATAATGCCGTTGTCAGTCACTCCTGCTGTGATATTCATGCCCTCAGGAGCTACCTGATACTTCCACTGACCTACAAGCTCGCTTATGTCAGTGAGATAATAGCCGGTATTATCAGAGGGGATCTCCTTGACAAAGTCAGCGCTTATATAGCCGGTCTTGCCGTTGAAGCTCGTGGCATACCAGCCGGCCTTACCGCATGAGAATACGTTTATCTGTGTTCCGTCAGGGATCGATCCGATGACCTCAGCGGATGTGAACGGCTCCTCCCTCATGTTCAGATTGCCGCCCTTTGTATCAACATAGCCGCCGAATAAGCGCTCATTCTCATCCAGCACAAGCGGTTCCTTGGGTGCTTCATTTGCATGAGCCTCAGTCTGTTCAGGAGCCTTCGGCTGTGCATTGTCTGCCGCCGGAGCTTTCTGCTCTGCGTTCTCTGCTGCCGGAGCAGCAGCTGTCGCTTCATCATTTTCAGCGTTCGCAGGAGCCTTTGCCTCAGTTTTTTCTTCTGCGGCGGCGGGGGCAGTCTCCGCGGCCTCAGTCTCAGGCTCAGAAGACTTTGTTCCGGCAGTCTCCGGTGAAGATGTTGAAGTGATGATGTCCGGTGTACTTCCGGATGTCTCTCCGACATCATCGATCCCGCATGATACCATTGTGGAAAGCATTGTGAGTATTGCAAGACAAGTAATCATTTTTTTCATGATAATCTCTCCTTTTAGATCATTTGTAAGGTCTGTCCTTACCTGTTGTATCCATTATAGCATATCGACAGATACCGTGTTGCATAATTACAGAACTGTAATCGGGGAATAATTATCAGAATACCACTCTTCTCAGAACATACTCTCCTCCGGAGGTGGAGGCTATCTCGTATGTACTCATATCGTCCATATTCAGATGCTTTTTCAGACGGGAGATATTCACTCTTATAGTGTTCTTGCTGTCGTCGGTGTCGCATCCGTAGATATTCCTGTATATGTCACTGTAACTTATACGTGTGCCGAGCTGCGAGGCGAGCATATACAGTATCTGAAGCTCACGCTGGGGCAGCGGGCATTCATTGCCGTCAAGAGTTGCGGAGCCTGCAAAAAGGTCTACCGTAAGATATGGGAGTTCTATTTTCGGGTGCTGAGGCGCCTGTTTTGCATTCCGGCGAAGCTGAGCTTCTATGCGTGCCTTCAGCACATTAAGGTCATAGGGCTTGGTTATGTAATCGTCGCCGCCGCTGCGGAAACCCATTATCACATCATCATTTTCATCGCGGGCGGTAAGAAATATCACCGGAGCCTGTGTTATCTGGCGAAGTATCCTGCAGAAATCCATGCCGTCACCGTCCGGCAGCATAACGTCAAGGAGGACAAGATCAGGTATACACTCCTCCAGCTTGAAAGCGGCGGTCTGTACCGAATCCGCACAATGCACTGTATATCCTTCATTTTCAAGGAATGAGCGGTTGATCCGCATGATGTCTGAATCGTCTTCTACTAATAGTATGTGCGACATAAATAATCCTCCCGATTACAATTTCGTAATTCAGTTCACTTTTTAATAATAATATGGTATAATGTATTCAGCCGATAAAGGGGGCGATAACTATGAATAAAAAGAGTTCCGGTCTTCGCCGGAGATTGTTTATACTGATACTTGTTTCAATGCTTCTGCTTCTCCTGTGTATGGGAGGTGTATTCGCATTATTTACAAGGCAGATCATGACGAAGGAAAAAGAATCCCTCACGAAGTTCTCCGACGATATGAAGGATGTGTACTACGAGGATCAGAAGTTCATCCTGTCCAAGGAGACCGTTTATTCCGTAAACTGGCTGAAATATCTCGGAGAATACCGATTCTGCTATACTGATAATCAGAACGGCTTTGATATACAGTGCATCAACCTGCTGGATCAGTACTGTTCCGTTTACGGAAGGACATACGAATTCTCAGATGATGAAGTCATCATCATATATCACGGAGATTACTTCTTCTGCGCCAACGGATATACAAGGGAATACGTGGAATGGCTGCTGAACGATCTGTACTTCGACGAGAGACGTCAGAGCGAGGTAAACAATGACTATCCTGACGGTGTGACATGGCTGAAAGAATGCCGCGTTGAATACTCCTACATAAAAACAGATGATTCTCTTATATCAATAGGCATCAACACCGTATACGATATAGATGATAATACGCCTGTGAATCTGTGTATCATCAGAACATACACCGATGACGGCCTTATAGAAAATTTCGCCGAGGAATTCATCAGCAGATATGAGGATAACGCAAGCGCTGCCAATCACCGTGCTCTGCGGAGAGCGCTCCTGACAATGGCTGCGATACTGCTCCTCATTATCCTGCTCTGTCTGTTCTATACACGCAAGATGGCTGGATTTATCGCAGATCCCATCGAGCTTGAACAGCTCCGTGCACAGCAGGAGAAGGAGGCACTTGAGGAGGCCAACCGTATGAAGACGGCCTTCCTTTCCGATGCTTCACATGAGCTGAAAACTCCTCTTGCAGCAATGTCGGGTTATGCACAGAATGCGGAAATGGAGCTTGCAAACGGCGGAAATACGACACTTATACAGGAAAAGCTCAGGCGTATAAGCGCTGAATCCAACCGTATGGCTCTTATGGTAACACAGATCCTTGATGCTACGCGTATCGAGGAAGGCAGGATGGTGCTGGAACTTGCCCCCTGCGATATCGAGAGCCTTGTGCGTGAGACCGTGGAGACCTATTTTGGCGTCCTGAACAAAAACAACAACCGCCTTTTACTCCGCATACCCCTTGAGCTGCCGGAGGTCGAGGCCGACAGTTCACGATTGCAGAGAGTATTCGTAAACCTTATCTCAAATGCACTGAAACATACCAAAAACGGCACGATACTTGTAAAGGCAGAGGAAGACGAGGATCATGTAAAGGTCACCGTCAGGGATACAGGCAGCGGTATCTCAGAAGAGGATATGCCGCATATCTGGGAGCGGTACTATAAGGGAAAGCACTCCGAAACAGGCACCGGCCTTGGTCTGTTCATCTGCAAGTTCATTATCGAATCCCACGGCGGAAGGATATGGGCAGAAAGCGAGGTCAGAAAGGGTACAGCCTTTATGTTCACCCTGCCGCTGAAATAGTATACTTTTACATTACAGATCATAAGCGGAGCAGAGTTCTGCAATAGCCGGATATGCCGGGAGCAGAACTCTGTTCTGCATTTCTGCAAGGAGCAATATATTATTTAAAATGAATATACGAATACATTATATCATATAGTGCGGATTTAGTCAATGAGATAATATGAACAAATCCGGCTTGAAATCACGGTTACAGTCTTCCATTCCTTCTTGTAGTCGTTGTATGTAAGCTCATAGTACATACCGTCGCACAGTGTACCGGAGATAAGATACTTCCAGTTCTGCAAGGCTTTGCACTTCCAAACCATATAAACATCAAAAGGCGGAACTGTATCCGTCTTGTCGAGATGTGCAAATATATAATCTCTGACTATCTGTAAGGCTTTCTCGTCCATTCTCTCACCTCCTTCAAATGGGTATAAGAAAACCGCTCATTGCTGGGCGGTTTAGTCATTTATTATCTCAATTGTTTTGATATCACTTTCATCGAGCCACCAACCTGTATCAAGTGCGATAGCATCTTCGTTTATTTCATTATCTGTCGCAGGTGTAAAAAGTGTAACTTTTCCGATATAAATGTCATCATTTACCCCAACGGCTCTTATTCTTTTCCCTTTGTAATCTTTCAATTTCATATAGATTCACCTCTAATTCGCTGGAACGATATGAGTTCGTTTTTTAGAATAATGAATTGTTACTTTATGTGTTTAACCGATAAATATTCCTGAATCAGGATCAACTAAATAAGCACCTTTTTCGGAGAACGTTAATATTTCTTTTATCTGCACTTTGGGAGATATCAATACCGCACCAGTTGCGTAATTAGTTCTAATAAAAGACTGTAGCATATCAAAGGAAACAGTAAAATAGCTTTTATTTGCGGAAGAAATGTATTCTTTTGTACCATAAATATGAGGATTTTGTTTAGGTGGAAACAAATTAAGCGTTATTTTACCATCTGCAATCTTTTGCTTGAGTTTCCTCTGGTTTTCGATATTCCTTGAACGTATTTCTTCATCTCTTTTACGGCGGTCTTCCTCTTGCTTAATTATAGCATTTTTCTCAGCTTCTGTCAACTCAGCAGCACCGTATGACGTTTCTTTGCCGTAGTCCCTCTTCAGCACAGTCTCACCCTCATCAGCATTGACCTTGTCGATGAAGTCTTTAAGCTCTTTCTGAGCCTGTCTGAGCTCAGCCTTTGCCTTCCGGACGTTCTCCGGATCCGTGAAGCCCTCGACCTTGCGCTTTGCCTTCCTGATCTCACGTTCAAGGGCTCGCTGCTGCGGAAGTATGGCTCTGACATCTGATATGTTGAACTACTGAAAAAGGCGGGGCATAACCCTCCGCCATATTATAAAAAAGATCCACAGAGAAACTGACGGTGCTGCTGCCGGGATAATGGCATCTGACCGTGCGATTCTCTGTGGATCCGGAAATGCTGATCCTGTTTATGACAGAAGGGGATGCTCTCTGATGATCACGCCAAGACCGGGAGCGGTCTCTCGTATCAGTTGGAGGATGCGGCAGCACTGTTGTTGCTTTGTGCGATCACCGCGTCAATGATAAGCACAACACAAATGGCCATGACCTCGTCCGCATCGTCGGATATATCTATCTCATAGGTGTCACCCCATGTAAACCAGTGCTTGGAAATGGAAGCAACTGACCGGCCGCCGGAAGTGATCTCATAGTCATGCGCCAGAAAGTTTCCGTTCACAGTCCAGCCCGGACCTTCCACAACGTATTCCTGGCGGAGAATAGTGAATTTCTTGATCACCTGTGCCACGTCGATGTTGTTCCGGCTTATAAAAAATCTCGGCATGAATGACAGCACTTTCTGATGAATGAACGCTTCTTCTTCGCCGGTGTCGCTGTAAAGGTGGAGCTTTTTACCGAAGGAAAAAACTTCGCCTTCCACATAGTATCTGTCATTCTGATACTCGTCAAAGATGCGGAACTTGTCTCCCCATGAGAATACCTTTTGCTTGATATAAAGTTTCATATTATTTCTCCTCTGAACAGTAGATCTGTATTATGATCTTTGTAAAGTTACGATCTGACACAGTACGTCAGATCATGGTTTGTCTGGCATTCTGTTCTATGCTTCAACTATTCCAGTATAACATAAATGTCTGTTAATTTCAAGTCCGTTCTGAAAGAGAAGAATATGGAAAACAATGTAAAGAGCAGCATGAAGCCTGCTTCAGTGATCGCAGTTCTTGCAGGTGCAGCAGATGCTTCTGCTCCCGAGGAGACAACGGCTGACGATACAAGCAGCACATCTGCATCTTCCGATGAAGAGGACAAGAGCTCAGAGGCGGCAGATGACTCCGGACAGAACCTGATGATGAACTATATCGGCAATTACATAAACGGCAGCGCGACCATGACTGTCTCCTGCAGATGTCTTCTTTGCTTAGTATTGGATAAACAGTTTCTCGTAGTCCTCGGGAGAAGCATTGTCATAGAAAGCGATAATATTAATGACTGCCATCAGTTCGTCGTCGATTTTTCTTGCGTATATGTAATTGGTTTCATTCAGAGAAGAAATGCTGTCAAATCCTGAAACGATCTGTCTCACATATTCTTTCCCGCCCAGCAGTACGGTTTTCCTTTCACCAACGGTCCATCCGTCCCCCTCTGAAAAATCGCTGAATGCTATACGATCATCCAGATAGTTGTCTTCCGTATAGCTCGCTGTGTCCGCAGCAGCAAGCTTCGTATTAACATACATAACAGAAATATTATCGTGAATATCGGTATCCATACTGTAAACAAAGCAGTCCCATTTCGTTGCTGCTTCACGATTCCTGTCTCTTTCCTCGGTGCAGTCTGCAAGAATATTGGGAATGTTGCTGTTCAGCATGGCTTCACTGAGCTGCTCATATTCAGCAGATAATTTCAGTTTGATCTCTGCATAATCATTTGTATAGCAGCCGTTTTCCCAGACGCCTTTGGTATAGTTGGTCCCGATCATCGGATCGGGCAGCTCACCTTCCTCCAGCTGGACCGCGCCGGTACGTTCGAGTCTGATGACATATACGTGCCCGAAATCCCCGGATTCGATGATCTTATTATCTCCCATGCAAGTCAGGGACGAGCCGTCATGGGAATAGCCGTCTTTCGTTATTTTCAGTCCGCAGCAATAGCTGTTTTCTTCTTTCAGCAGAATCTCCATGGACTTTTCATTGAGCAGCTTTCCTCCGAACAATGCACGGTCAAAGGATATCATATCCGTCATACAGGAATGGATGCCGCCGTCTCCTCTGGAATTATCTGGGCACGCAGGATAACCGTCCTCGCTGCAGAATCCATATTGTACAAGCTCCTCAAAGCCACGTGGAGCATAAGTAAGGTCTCCCGTCGCCATTGAGGAAGTCTTTGACATGCCACATTTGTCAAAGATGTTTTTCTGGACATAGTCGCAGTATTTTTTTCCTGTGATCTGCTCGATGATCATAGCAAGCAAGCGGTAATTGGTGTTGCTGTAACTGAACTCTGAACCGGGTTCAGATTCCAGAGGTGCCTGATACAGTGCCGTCAGGAATTCATCATCAGTCGTCTTATCCAGATAGATCTCGCTAAGCTGCTTGTTCGCTGCATCTTCACCGGAAATATTCCAGAACGGATCGGGATTATTCAGGTAATCCGAAATGCCGGAATTCATGTGAAGAAGATTGTATATGGTAATGTTCTTTCCGGTTTCATATTCAGGAAAATACTTATCAAGCGTGTCATCAATACTGAGTTTCCCGTTTTCGGCAAGCTGCAGGATGGATACAGCCGTGAACACCTTGCTCATAGATGCGATATCGAAAACGGTATCCTGCGATACAGGCGTTGTTCCGTCCTTTTCGACATCATCCTCGCAATACAGATAGACAAGGTCCTTGTCCGTTGCAACTGCTATTACTCCGCTGCATTTCTGATCGCCGTAGGTATCAAGAAGCCCGGAATACTTGTCTTCCTGATTTGACCATGACCTCTGCTCCTCAGTGAGCGTGACGGAAGAGAACGGATCATCAGGAACATTCTGAATGCTGCCGCAGGCAGTGGCAAGGAGCATCGTTGTTACGGCCAGTAAAAAAGATATTGTTTTAGTTGGTTTATAAGACATGATATCTGTACCCCCCCTTTTGTTTTTCGTTATATCATTATACTTTTCCCTGCTGTCAGGACAATGGTACTGTTTTGTCCGCTCGTAGCAGAAATGAGCTTATCAGGTCTTGTTCTGTCTGCCCTTATTCTTTCTGAATACGGCAGGCGTAATGCCGGTCTTTTCACGGAAGAGCTTCACGAAGTGTGAAACGCTGCCGTATCCGCAGGCCTCGGCTATGTCCTCTATACGGGAGTCAGTACTTGTCAGAAGCTCGCAGCTGCGCTGTATGCGGCTGTCGATGATGTCCTGCATCATGGTCGAGCCGAAGGCGGTGGTGTACAGATGCTGGAAGCGGGAGCGGCTGATGCCGAGCTCATCAGCAAAGAAGTCAGCGTTCCATTCCTGTTCGGGCCAGCGGAATATGGATTCGCGTATCCACAGAAGGCTTTGCATATACTTAGTCTCCGTAAGGAAGGTATCACTGTAATGGAATATCATCTGCTCGTTGAATTTGTACAGCATCATCCGCAGATATAAAGAGACTATCTCATTGCGTTTCTGATGCGCGGAGTAGAATTCAAAGCAGATGTTCCGCATGATAGCGGAAGCCGCGTTCACATCTCCGATATGGACAGGCTTGTTCAGTGGTATTTCAAGCTCCCTGAAGAGTCTCATATCTTCCTCGTCGGGGAAGAAGTGGAGCCAGTCGTCGATGTATTCGCCGCCGTCAGCGGAGTACCTCAGGGGCGCATGGAGCGGAAAAATGATATACGTGCCTGCTTTTGTGTGTATCTCCTCGCCGTCAATACAGAAAACAGCAGGAGTTTTAACTATGAGCAGCAGCCAGTCCCCCGAACCGTCCGGACGGTCTACTGAGAATCGTTCGTCATGTATATGATGATATCCGGCGCACAGACATTTCATTTTCATCACCTCTGTACTGATTCTATCACAATTATGGCAGAAAAGTCAACGAAAATATTGCATTTCTGCTATTATCGCAGCACATATCCGCATTTACTTTTCCTGCATCCTGCGATAGAATATTATTAAGAGAAAGACGCTTCTACCCTCAGGAGGTGCGGAATATGAAAGCAAAAGGCAGATTCGGACTTGTGATACCCGAGATAAACAGTCCTCTCGACCGTGATTTCGTCGGAGGAGTCTACGCTCAGGCAAGAGCGTTGGGATATGACGTCATAGTCTATACAGGTATATATAACAGTATGCGCGGATATCGCTATGATTCGTATATCGCCGGCCTTGAGAATATATACACTCTCCTGTGTATGCACAGGCTCGACGGTATCATCTTCGCCGAAGAGCGCTTTCACACGCAGGACGTCATCGACAAGATAAACGGCTGTCTCATGCAGACTGACACGCCCTGCCTTGTGCTGGGCGGCAGCACTGAGGGAGCAAACAACATGAACGCTGACGAGTATGGCAGTATGTACCGTATAACACGCCACATGACTGACGAGCATGGCTGCAGAAAGCTGTATTGTCTTGCCGGAGTGCCGGGCCACAAGTCCTCCGGGGAGCGCCTCCGCGGATTCGTGGACGCCTGCAAGGACTGCGGTATAACTGTTGCTGACAGTGATATCCGCTACGGCTGGTTCTGGAAGGACATTCCCGCGCAGCTCGGCCGGGACATCGCTGACGGGACTGTCGGATGTCCGGACGCTGTGGTCTGCTGCAGCGACGTAATGGCGGCCGCACTGACGGAGAGCCTTAAACAGAACGGGATAAGAGTGCCCGAGGACGTGAAGGTCACGGGCTTTGACGGCGGTTGGGACAGCCTGATATGCCAGCCTTCCGTGACTACGGTAGCGGGGCGTGACAAACAGTTCGGTGCAGATGCAGTATGCCGGCTTTACGCAATGACGTCAGGCATCATGCCCAAGCAGGAGCTTTTCGGACAGAGCATACGCTTCGGAAGAAGCTGCGGCTGCTGCAAGGAATCGGCGCTGGAACCGCATCTCATCGAAATGATAATGATGAACCGTGAGAAGCGTACCTTTATCGCCACCGATTTTATCCACCGTATGTCGGAAGCCCAGACGGCAGAGGAGCTCTCGAAGCGAATCGATGAGGTGGGGCACATCTTCAAGGATGTGAAATGGCTCGATATCTGTCTCTGCAGCGACTGGCAGGGGGATATGACAAATCCTGACGATTATCGGCAGTACGGCTGCCCGGACGAGATGTATCTCCTCCTCTCCAAGAGGGAAGGCGATAATGAGCCCGCGTTTTACAGCTTCCGCACCTCGGATATCCTTCCGGCGCTGAACAGGGAGCATAATCCGCATCTGGTAATGCTTACCTCCCTGCACTGCAACGGTCAGATATTCGGATACACAGCCACAGCTTACACCGATCTTTCTTTCCTTGCCGCAGACGAATACTTCGTCAGCTGGTGCGATTCCGTGGCTAACGGAGTCAGGAGCCTGCAAAAGAGGCTGTTTGAGCAGCATTTCAGCAGGCAGCTCGAAAAGCTCTCGGAGACCGATCCGGTCACCGGTATATTCAACAGGCGCGGATTCATAGTCCACGCGCCGGAGATGCTCAATCAGTATAAAAACGATGGCAGGAAGAGCTATCTGCTACTCATCACCTACTATCCTGATAAGATCGGCGCGGCTGATCTGGGGCCTGCTATGGACGGTATCCTCAGGGAGCTCTGCATACACAGGCTCTGTGCCCGGATTAGTGATAGCATATATGCGGTCATCATACCCTCTCAGGATGAAAACGATATAGTAAACATCTCCGAGGATCTTATAGCGGCGATCGAATCATCACTGCAAGACAGATTCGGCGACGTGAGGCTGCCGGAGTTCGTCACCTGCACCGCAGTATTTGCTGATCTTGACAACCTGGAGATAGAGCGGATCTTCGATGAAGCCATGCAGTTCCTGACAGACAGAAAAAAAGCGGCAGAGAGCAACTTCACCGATTATAAGGAGCTGATTTACCGTCTCAGGCGGAACATCGTCTCACAGCCGCAGAAGGAATGGGAGATAGAGAGCATCTCCCATGATATAGGGATAAGCAAGAGTCACCTGCAAAGGCTGTACAAGCAGCTTTTCTCCGCGAGCATCAGGGATGATGTCATAAACGCGAGGATAAAGCGCGCAATGCAGCTGCTGGAGCATACAGATATGCGGGTATCTGAGATAGCAGAGCAGTGCGGCTATAACAACGAGAACCACTTCATGCGGCAGTTCAAGGAAAAGAGCGGTATGACCGCCGCACAGTTCAGACGTGAAAAACGCTCAGTGCGGCTGTGATATCCTGAGCCATAATGTCAGGAATATTACGCAAAAAGTCATTTTGATCCGGATAAGAGCGTGGTATAATAAGAACAGGGCTATACTTTTTGTAAGTGACAGATTAGAAAAAAGAAAGCGTACCGGCACAGGCCGGTGCGCTTTCTTTGTCGGAGCATTTTCAAGAGCCAAAATGTGTGTTTTTAGGTCCGTTATGTCATTGAGTCTGTTCGCAGTTTGTTATAGAATAGAATCATAGAGATAAACACTATCTGACAGAGGAATGTATACGGCTGTCAGGAAGATCAGTTCATTCACCGCATATATGCGGTGAGGGCAGGAAGCGGTATGACCGTCAGCCGGTATAGGAGCCGTACAGAGCTTCCCGGAAAATTAAACCGTCAGACCGACGGCACGGAGGGATAATAATGAAGGCAAAAAGATTTATTTCGGCGCTCATATCTTCATTTGTTGCAGCAGTAAGTCTCTTTTCATACCAGGTTACAGAAGCAGGCGCTGACTATTCAAGAGTATCGGTCCACGATCCGTCAGTAGTAAAGCTGGAGGAGGGCGGCTACTTCATTATCGGCTCGCATTTAGGCGCTGCGAGATCGGACGATATGAAGAACTGGCAGTCCGCTGCCAACTCACACCTCGGCTCGACACGGACCACATTTTTCAGGAACATCTACACTGACCTTGCTGTTCCCGAAAAGTGGTCGAATACCACTGACGGATACAACCTTGCGGGAAATATGTGGGCGCCTGACATAATCTACAATAAGGACATGGGCAAATACTGTATGTACCTCAGTGTGAACGGACAGGTGTGGAATTCATCGGTCGTGCTCTGCACATCTGACAAGGTCGAGGGACCGTATACCTATCAGGGAACGATAGTGTATTCGGGCTTCACCAATAAAGCTGTGAACAATGTCAATGACACCGACGTGCCCAGGGTGCTTGGCAAAAACCCCGACATAAGCCGCTACCTCAGCAACGGCTCATGGAATGCCTCCTATGGTACTAATGCTATCGATCCGGCTGTATTCTACGATGAGGAAGGCGATCTGAGAATGGTATACGGCTCATGGTTCGGCGGCATATATATGCTTGAGCTCGACGAAAAAACGGGACTGCGCGACTATAACGTGAAATATGAAACTATACCGAACGTCTCTGATGCATACATGGGAAAGAAGGCAGCAGGCGGAAATTATGTCTCGGGAGAAGGTCCCTACATCGAGTACATGAAGTCTCCGGGCAGCGACAAGGGCTATTATTACCTGTTTGTGTCATATGGATTCTTCAACTCAAACGGCGGTTACAATATGCGTATCTTCCGGAGCGAGAAGCCGGACGGCCCCTTCGTTGACCAGAACGGCAACAGTGCGATATATCCGTTCGGAGGCGACAATATCCGCGGCAATACAGGTGAACGCCTCATGAGCAATTACCAGTGGAGCTGCGATCCGAAGCCGTTCAAGGCGCAGGGACATAACTCCGCTCTCATGGACGCGGACGGCAAGCTCTATGTCATATATCATACCAAGTTTGACGATAACTGGGGCGCACACGAAGTCCGCGTACATCAGCTCATAATGAACGAGGACGGCTGGATAACCGCCGCCCCCTACGAATACTCCGGCGAGACTCTCTCGGAGGACGGACACTCTATGGCTGCAGTTACAGGCGACTACGACTTCATCTTCCACGCCCTCGACCAGAGATTCGAGAACGAAAAGAGTGCAGACGTAGAAAAGCCGCATACTATAACCCTCAATGCTGACGGAACTGTCACCGGACACGTTACAGGAACATGGCTTATGAAGGACGGAACGCCGAATATGACTGTCAGCTTCGGCGGAGTCACATACAAGGGGGCATTTCTTGTGCAGGCAGACGAATCCGCTGCACAGACAAAGCGTATGACCTTCACGGCCACAGGAAACAATACCTGCGTATGGGGCAGCAAGCGCTCTGAGTATAATGCTGCAGAGGACATCGTAAAACCCGTGGAGATACCGGATGGCAGCTATACGCTGAAGAATGTCAACAGCGGACGCTATATCGCAGATAAGAACAGCAACATCGTACAGTCCGAAAAGCAGGCGTGGAATATCAAAGGCATAGGAAACGGGGAATACACCATTACCGATAAAAACGGAAGGGCTCTCACTGTTGAGAATGCCTCAGCAGAAGATGGTGCGAATGTTATCCTCGCCGGTTACACGGGGGATAAGTCACAGAAATTCCGCCTCAGGGATAACCATGACGGCTCATATTCCTTCCTGACTATGGCTTCTGACTGTCTGCGCTGCCTTGACGTATTTGATATAAGCACTGATGACGGCGCGAACATCTGTCAGTGGGAGTTCTGGAACGGCAGCGGACAGCAGTTCATCCTCGAGGAGGCAAATGATGCTGAAGGCGATGTAAACGCAGACGGAAGTGTCACGGTTGCAGACCTGGTGATGATGCAGAGCTTCCTTTTAAGCGGCAGTGATCTGACAGACTGGAAGGCGGGGGACCTGTGCAGGGATGACAGGATAGATGTGTTCGATCTCTGCCTGCTCAGAAGCATTCTTATCGGATAACTCTCCATTATGGATTTCACTCCTTGATTCTCTGAAAAACCGCAGCTGCATCGTACAGCTGCGGTTTTTCTTGACAATGCAGCTGTTGATGTGCTATAATTGTTGCTGACATTAATCTGGATTTATAGGTGATAGTATGGAGGATAGTAAAACCGGGACTTGTGCAGAATGCGGCAGTGAGTTTCTGAGATCAAAGTCTGAAATGGAAGGATTATGTCCGGAATGCGCTCATTGGTTATATGGATATGAAAACTGTAAGCATATTTTCAAAGACGGAAAATGCATGATATGTCTCTGGAACGGAAACAAAAGTGATTATATAAGATCTTTATCAGATAAATCCTGATCCAGCTTTGCAACTGTATAGAATACGAATGCCCCGAAGCGTTTCCAAACGCTTCGGGGCATAATTTCTATCTCAACTATATCATGTTTTCCGGTACGGCTTATCTCTCTGCGCTGATGGTGCCGGCGTCTATCTTCTGTATCGTGATAGCATCAGAACCGGTGATGCCGGCTTCGCCGTCTATATCAGCGTTTATGAGTCCCTGATCTGAAAGGGGATACTTCTCAGCGTTGGTTAAGTACTGGATCACAGCCACCGCATCGGCTACATTTACTTTATTGTCACAGTTGGCATCGCCGACATTGTCAACGGATATCGTCTCTGTTCCGCTGCCGCCGGAAAAGCCGCTGAGTGTGACCTGAGGATAGTTTATCATGATGTAGTATTCAGAAGCCAGTACGTCACTGACATCTCCGCTTATCCCGTTTTCGTTGAGGTCGAAGCGGTTATCGAAATAGCTGCGTATTTCTGCGGGAAGAGCAGAGCTTTCGGCAGGAGTATTGGAATACAACTCGTCATTGTAGGCCTTGATCAGCTCATAGTCTTCTTCGTCTATGACATTGTTGCCGTTGATATCCGGTTCGGGCTTTGTACCGTTCTTTACATCTTCAAACCACTTAGGGTAGAAGGCGTCAAAGTTCTTCTGATTGAAGCCCAGCTTTGTTGTGATATAGCCATTCTTTGATGCAAAATCCGAAACCAGATCACTGAGATTTAAGTCAGGATCTAATTCAAGTCCCTCACAGCCCGGACGATTATCGGTGTAGTATTCCGGCTGCAGATACTGGATCGTGAAATCATTTCTTGCAAAGTATACATTTATCAGATCACAATGATGGAGTCGGTACGGGTGTATTTCCAGTTCACGGGAGTGTCTGATATCGGCATTGCAGAGTTTTATACAGTTGTTCCATATCTCCCTGGTCAGGTTCTGCTCATCCGCAGGATAAGGAGCATCTTGCGCCACGTCATAATATGGATTACCGAAAGGATAGAGGGTATTATTTAAACCGGAGTGTACATTGAATATTTCAAAGTCCTGAACATCATGAAGATCGAACACGCCGTCTCCGTTCACGTCATAGAGCGGATCAAGCTCAGTGAAGAATTTCTCTCTGATAATGTTGTGAAGGCGATCTCTCATAACACGTATCTCCCAAAAAGCATCGCCTGCGAGGTCTTTTTCATCCTTGTACATCTCGTAGATCGGTGAGCCCTCAGTTATCTTATCAAGGTTGAAGCTCTGCCAGTTCGCTTCCAGGTAGGGATAACCTATGGTATCCATGTAGTAATCCTTTTTGAAGTACTCCGGTTTCAGGGTGTGCGTCAGGTGGTAGCGTATGATAAGAACTCCATCCAGAGTTCCTACATCTACTGCATCGTAATATCTGCTTGTGCTGAAAAGCTCCTTGTTGCGTATATCCTCCCGTGTCTCAAGGAATGTCATAGCTTCTTCCGACGGTGCTCTGAACTCAATGCCTGTGTAGTAATCAAGCAGCTCGTAACTTTCAAGAAGTTCCTCATTTTCTGAAAGCTTCGTCATTTCATAGTTGTAAAGAAGGGCTCCGTCACGCATATCGAGCACGCCGTTACGGTCGATGTCTATATCGATAAGCCCCTTGTCTATCCTGTCGAACAGCTCCTGCTCAACAGGGGTTATCTCATTTGCGGGTTCGTAATACGAACCGAAATGGTCCGCATATTTCTCGGCGGGATCCTTGTATCCTTCGAATGATGAAACTGACGGAGTGACAGGTGTCGCCAGCGCTGCTGCTGATATTATGCTCAGTACTTTTTTCATATCGATTCTCCTCTCGGGCTGGTCAGTCTCAGCAGGCATGGTGGTACTGGTGCAGATATCGGTAACTGTTACCGCTGCTGTTCCTGTTGCACAGATCGATACGTTTGTATCTGTCGTTCCGGTCGAAGCGATGACGCTTCCTGATGCCTTCCCGATGACCGTTGCAGCGGCAGTTGTACATGATACAGTAGCCGGACCTGGTGCTGCTGTGACTGCTGTTGTTTCTTTAACTATAGGTGTAGTACAGGAGGCTGAGCCTTCCTTAAAGTCTGTTGTCACGGGAGGTGAGAGTGCTGTGCTGTTTTCTTTATCATCCGGGGCGGTCGCGCTTTCAGTGACCGCAGCAGTCGGATCCACGATCAATGACTGATTATGAGGATCAAATTTGCTGAGCAGATCCTTTCCGCTTATGGCAGCACCGGAAAGACCGATTGCAAGGAGAATGGCTGCCGCAGAGAGCGCAAAGGTATAGTATTTCGGCCTGCGTCCGGAAGCGGATGCTTCATCAATGAGATCATCGTCGATATGGTTTATGCCTTCATAGAGCTTCATATCACTCATCTATAAAACCTTCCTTCCGCAAATAGTCTTTCAGCTTTTTTCTCGTTCTGAAAAGATATGTAGCAACGGTTTTTTCGTTCATTCCAAAAAAGCTGCCTATCTCTTCAACGGATTCCGAATACCAGTACCGGCGCACGAAGACCTTACGGTACTTTTCCGGCTGAGTCCTGAGAAAACTGCTTATTGCAGCGCCGAGCTGCTTTGCATCGATGCTTTCCTCGATGCATTTCCCGTCCGGGATGCACTCTGACAGTTCATCCAGTGATACTGCCATTTCCGGACTGCGCTTCTCTGCTGTATTATGTTTTATGATATTTATAGCACAATTCTTCACAAGCCTGCAAAGGTAGTTTTTCAGGCTCGTCGGGCGGTTCGGCGGTATCGACCTCCACACGTCCAGATAGGCAGAATTAACGCATTCTTCCATATCCTCATGCAGTGAAAGTATGCCGCCGGCAATATGAAAGCACAGCTTTTCGTAGCTGTCTTTCATCTCGGAAAGTGCCCGTTCGTCTCTTTCCCATAACATTTCAATTATCGATGCATCGTTCAAGGCTCAACCTCCTTTCTGAGGTCCTCTGTACATAAAGACAACTATTATCTTATCAGATTTCACATTTTTTTCAAAAAAATTCCCGTTATTATAACACAAGTAAAAAGGGATGGCAATACATCATCATCTGGGCATCTCCATGCCGGTTCATTTATCACAGAATTTGTTAATTCAAAAATATTTTCCAGACTACTTGACAATTTGTGACAAATATGATATGATAAAGAAAATTAAAGGACATTGATCTGTATACACGAAGCCTACGGGCTAACTGTATCCGGATCAATGTCCTTTTTGTTTTGTCAGCAGCTTGACAAACCGGCGTCGGGAGACGCTGCATAGTGCGCCGTGAGGCGCTGACGAGCCGCCGGCTCAGACTTTTCCCATAAGTACTGGCTTTGCTTTTTGTAAGGAGGATGTATATGGAAGAAAACAACTACGGTTTTGAGGACGATGAGGAGTTTGGTTTCTGGGATGATGAGATCATTCCTGAGGAGAACGAGGAGAGCGACTGGCTCTATGACGATGATGACTTTATATTCGGGACTTTCGAGGATGAGGAGGACGAAGAGCCTGTTTATACTCCTCTGACAGTAAAGCCTGAAAGTCAGCTGATCGAGGGCCTGACAATGGAGGGTGCGAAGTTTGCAGACAGGACTTTCACCGGTTTCCGGCTGGGATACTTCAGCTTATGCAGAGTCACATTCAGGAACTGCACATTTGACCGCATCGACTGTTGGAACGGCAGATTCATAGCCTGCAATTTCGAGGACTGCAATATTATCTCCTTCTCAGGGGAGGGTTACGGATTCAGAGAGTGTGAATTCACAAGATGCAGATGGAGCGGGACTCCGTGTCTCGATGACTGCTTCTACTACAGTAACTGCAAATACACAGACTGCACGGAAGACTACGATTGATCTGAAAGGAAGGATTTGTATGAATAACAGAGATTTTGAGACCATGAACCAGAAGCTTATTGATGGGTATATCGACCGTCAGAGGAATCATACATATATGCTTGATGATGACTCCTATCCGGATGCGAAAAAGCACCGTATAGGCTGGGATGACAAGTGGGTAGGAAGGAGAAAGTACAAAGCATTTTACAGGCGTGACGTTATGGAATATGCAGGCTGTGATCTGAGAATGACAGAGATCAGTAAGTTCGACCTTATCAATTTCAATATCATTGATATGAAGTTTGAGCGCATGACAGCTGAACACTGCTGTATGATGAACGGCACCTTCCGTAACGTGAGGTTCTTCCGCTTCTGCATCAGGGGCTATATGATCTTTCCCTTCGGTGAAATTGAGGAAAACGAGTATCACCGGCACCGCAGTATCGTTATGAACTGCAGATTTGAGAACTGCTTGTTCATGAATTCATACGCTCAGCATACTGACTGGATCAACTGCGAATTCATAAACTGCACCTTCGTGAACAGCAACCTCTGCTGCGAAGGCTCTGAGTTTAAGAACTGCAGGTCTGAGGGGGATGTTACGTTATATGTAAGAGCGTGAGGGGAGGGGCGTATCAGACTCCGAATAAGGGATCTGACGCCCCGTTTTTTATAGGTAACACCGCATATATCAGACAGCTATATTTGCCGCAATGAATGATTTGACATTAGTAAAACTTTTTGGTATAATACATTATTATGAGAAGGAGTAATGCTGACGGAGGGCGAGAAGATCTGTCGCATATTTCAGACGGAAGCATTGCTGCAGCCGGAACAGGGAAGAACAATGAAAGCAGGTGGATCATGTTTGGTGCGTTTTATGGTGATGTTATAGGCTCGGAATACGAAAATGCCTGCACGAAGGATTATGACTTCCCACTTAAACGTGAGAGCCATTTTACTGACGACAGCGTTATGACTGCGGCTGTATGCAGGGCTATACTCAATAACGGCGAAAATATCGGCAGGTTCGGGATACGTAAAAGAGCGTTTGAGTATGCGGCTCAGTACAAGCAGTATTATTCCCGTTATCCCCACGCCGGCTACGGGAGTATGTTTGCACGCTGGGCAAAGGAGAAGAGCCTCAGAAGACAGTTCAGTTATGCTAACGGCGGTGCGATGAGAGCAGTTCCTATCGGTTACGCTTATGATGATATAGAACAGGTCATGCTGCAGGCCAAAGCAAGCTGCTATTATACTCACGCTCACCGTGAGGGTATCAGGGGCGCTCAGGCTGTTGCCTGTGCCGTATTTCTTGCACGTCACGGCGAATCCAAGGAGAACATCCGAAAATTCATCTCTGAAAAGTTCCGCTATTATCTTGATTATACTGCTGAGCAGATACGTCCGGAGTACAGCTTTGACAGCAGCTGCGAATACTCAGTGCCGCCGTCGATCGTCTGCTTCCTCGATTCCACCGACTACGAAAGCGCTGTCAGGAATGCCGTATCCCTCGGAGGCGACGCTGATACCATGGCTTGCATCGCGGGAGGTATCGCCGAGGCTTACTATAAGGATATCCCGGAAGAAATAAGACGTTTCTGTGACAGCCGTATCGACATCTCTCTCAAGGAAACTGCACGTGAATTCGATCTCAGATATATAAACACCTGATCCTGTTCTTTTCACCGTTTTCAACTGTTTGTTTCAGCGGCTGACTGTACAGCACAAACTCATGACCTGTCCCGGGGAGGGCCTTTCTGAGGCTCTCCCCGTTTTCCATACCTGAGTGCCCCTCTTCCTGCGGCGGACTGAACATATTGCATTGTAAACCCTTGACATATCTGTGAATATATGTTAAAATATACATATTGATACTCATTCCGGGGTGAAGGATATGGAAAAGTTCAGGCTTACCCATAAAAGTTATAATTATATGTGCAGCGGTTATTACTGCTGCTCCGGATCAGTAATATCATACAGTATAGCTGCGCGTTCCTGAGGGTAGTCATGCCCTGCGGGATGCGTTATTTTTATATCATTTCAAGGAGATGTATATTATGAAAGGTAAAATGATGAAGAAGACAGTTGCATTCATATTCGCGCTGTCGATCGTGGGGGGCGGTATCCCCCAGAACACAGGCCTGAACAGGCTTCCGGCCGCAGCAGGCATAACTGCCTATGCGGCAAGCTGTGTGAGCTTTGAGGACGGCGTCCTTACCCTCAGCGGAAACGTTGTTGCTGCCGAAGTCAAGGCATATTCCGGTAACGAGAATGTTAAAAGTGTAGTATGCAAGCCGGGAACTGTCCTCCCTGCTGACTGCTCCTCTCTTTTTGAAAACTTCACAGCAGCAACAATAATTGATCTGTCCGGGGCTGATACTTCAAAAGTCACGGATATGAGCTATATGTTCAGTAAATGTACTCATGCAGAGAAGATAGACGTAAGCAGTTTTGATACTTCAAATGTCACAGATATGTCTTCTATGTTCCAGTACTGCTATAAATTGAAAGATATCGATCTATCAGGCTTTGATACTTCAAAAGTCACGAATATGAGTTATATGTTCTTTAGTTGTCAAGGTGCCGAGAAGATAGATGTAAGCAGCTTTGATACTTCAAACGTCACAGATATGTCTTCTATGTTTCAGCTCTGTTACGGATTGACGGATATCGATCTATCAGGCTTTGATACTTCAAACGTCACAAATATGTCTTCTATGTTTGAGTACTGCACCGGATTGACAGATATCGATCTATCTGGCTTTGATACTTCAAACGTCACAGATATGTCTGCTATGTTCCAGTTCTGCTTTGGATTGACAGATATCGATCTATCAGGATTTGATACTTCAAATGTCACGACTATGAGCAATATGTTCTATATGTGCAATAATCTGTTGTCTGTTGATGTAAGTAATTTTGATACTTCAGCTGTTACGGATATGGCGGATATGTTCGGATACTGTTCAAACTTGTCAGCAATTGATTTATCAGGCTTTGATACTTCAAACGTCACAAATATGTATTCTATGTTTGGGAACTGTTACGTATTGGCGGATATCGATCTATCAGGCTTTGATACTTCAAACGTCACAAAGATGTCTTCTATGTTTCAGTACTGCAAATCATTGTCGGAGATCGATGTGTCAGGTTTTGATACTTCAGCTGTTACGAATATGGCGGGTATGTTCGCAAACTGTTCAAACTTGTCAGCAATTGATTTATCAGGCTTTGATACTTCAAATGTTATGACTATGAAATCTATGTTCAGCGACTGTTCATCTCTTGAAACGATCAGAGTCTCAGATGGATGGAGCATGGAAAACGTTGTGGAGTCATCTGGTATGTTCGACGGCTGCACTTCCCTTGTGGGCGGCGGCGGAACAGCCTTTGACGAGGAGCACACCGGCGGAGAATACGCAACGGCAGACGAAGGGGGTTATCTTACCCTGCTTCAGACTCCCTTTGACGAGGCGACAGGAACCCTTACCCTCAGCGGAAACGTTGTTGCAGACGAAGTCAAGGCATATTCCGGTAACGAGAAAGTTAAAAAGGTAGTATGCAGGCCGGGAACTGTCCTCCCTGCTGACAGTTCGGAATTATTCCTGAACTTTAAGGCCGAAAGAATTGATCTGTCCAATGCTGATACTTCAAAGGTCACGGATATGCAGGGTATATTCCATGATTGTAAAAATGCAGTGAAGATAGACGTAAGCAGCTTTGATACTTCAAATGTCACCAATATGGAGCAAATGTTTCAGAACTGTGAAAAATTGTCAGCTATCGATGTATCCGGCTTTGATACTTCAAAGGTCACTGATATGGGGTTAATGTTCGCTTCGTGCAGAAATCTGTCATCTGTTGATGTAAGCCGTTTTGATACTTCAAATGTCATATATATGTCATCCATGTTCGGTAACTGCGAATCACTGGAAGAGATAGATGTATCTGGTTTTGATACCTCAAATGTCACGAATATGCGCGCTATGTTCGGTAAATGCGAATCACTGGAAGAGATTGATGTATCCGGCTTTGATACTTCAAATGTAACTAATCTCTCATCGATGTTCGATAGTTGTAAGAAGCTGACATCAATTGATCTGAGTGGCTTTGACACTTCAAATGTCACGGATATGAGCAGTATGTTCTATCATTGTGAAAAATTGTCATCAATCGATTTATCCGGTTTTGATACTTCAAATGTTATTAGTATGTGGAGAATGTTTGAAGCTTGTATCAACTTGTCGGATATTGATTTATCAGGTTTTGATACTTCAAAAGTCAGGGATATGAGCTTTATGTTCGTTGGGTGTAAAAATCTTTCATCTATTAATATATCAGATTTTGATACTTCAAATGTCTGGAATATGAGCGGTATGTTCTTTCAGTGTGAAAAATTGTCAGCTATTGATTTATCCGGTTTTGATACTTCAAATGTTAGTGATACGCACGCAATGTTCTGTGATTGTCCTTCACTTGACACAATAAAGGTATCGGATAAATGGGGCATGGAAAGAGTTACCGAGTCAACTGATATGTTCAAAGGCTGCACTTCCCTTGTGGGCGGCAGCGGAACAGCCTTTGACGAGGAGTACACCGACGGTACATACGCAAGGATAGACAAGGAAGACCAGCCGGGATATCTTACCATGCAGACCGCTTTATTTGACAGGGAGACCGGAACCCTCACCCTTACCGGCGACGTTGTAAAGGATCAGGTGCTCGAATTCAAGGACGTCCTCGAGGTCAAAAAGGTCGTTTGCAGAGAGGACGCAGTTCTTCCCGCCGACTGCTCCTTCCTCTTCGCAGGTTTTCATGCTAAATCCATCGACCTCTCAAATGCCGATTCCTCAAAGGTCAAGGATATGAGCTTTATGTTCAATAACTGCACCGGTCTGACATCCCTCAGTTTAAGCGGCTTCGATACACGTAATGTCACCAGCATTGAATCTATGTTCACAGGCTGCAAGAGTATCACCAGTATCGATCTCAGCAGCTTTGATACCTCAAAGATCACAAGCCTTACAAGTTTGTTCGAGGGCTGCGGAAAGCTTCAGAAAGTCGATCTGAGCAGCTTTGACACAAAGAACGTCACCGAAATGTTCAGCACGTTTGAAGGATGCAAGGCCCTCAAGTCGCTTGACCTCACCAATTTCAATACATCCAATGTAACGGATATCTCAAATATGTTCTATGGCTGCACCAGCCTTGAAAAGCTCGATGTGAGCAGCTTTGACACTTCAAAGGTCAAAATAATGGAGCATACCTTCTCTAACTGCAAGGCACTGAAAGAGCTTGATCTGAGCAATTTTGAGACCGGAAGCCTCTCACAAACACAGTGTATGTTCAGCAATTCCGATAAGCTGGAAAAGATAATCGTTTCAAGGAGCTGGGTGCTTCCTGACGCAATCATCTCCTATGATATGTTCGACGGCTGTACTTCACTTGTGGGTTACAACGGAACTGTTTACGATCCGGAGTTCACTGATGCTGAGTATGCCGTTATCGATACTAAGGAGCATAAGGGCTATCTTTCAGCTTCGGCTGATATGGTGACCGAGGATCTCATCAACGCCATCGGCAAGGTGGAATACAGCGACGATTGCAAGGCAAGGATAGATGCCGCAAGGACAGCCTATGACGCGCTGAATGACAAGCAGAAGGCACAGGTAACGAATTATACTGTACTTGAGGATGCCGAGAGATTCTATAACGCACTGGAAACAGCAGCCGTAAAGACTGCCGAGGCTGAGGCTGCAAAGGCAGCTCAGGAAAAGGCCGAAAAGGAGGCTGCTGACGCAAAGACTGCTCAGGAAAAGGCTGAGAAGGATGCCGCCGACGCCAAGACCGCACAGGAGAAGGCTGAGGCTGCACAGGAGAAAGCCGAGAAGGATGCCGCCGACGCCAAGACCGCACAGGAGAAGGCTGAGGCTGCACAGGAGAAGGCCGAAAAGGAGGCCGCCGACGCAAAAACCGCACAGGAGAAGGCTGAGGCTGCACAGGAAAAGGCCGAGAAGGAAGCCGCCGACGCCAAGACCGCTCAGGAGAAGGCTGAGGCTGCACAGGAAAAGGCCGAGAAGGAGGCCGCTGACGCCAAGACTGCACAGGAGAAGGCAGAGGCTGCACAGGAAAAGGCAGAGGCTGCACAGGAAAAGGCCGAGAAGGAGGCCGCTGACGCAAAGACTGCACAGGAGAAGGCAGAGGCTGCACAGGAAAAGGCAGAGAAGGCACAGAAAGAAGCTGAGGATGCTCAGGCCGCTGCAGAGGCAGAGGCTGCTGCCCAGAAGAAGACAGCCGAGGACGCCGCAAAGGCTCAGAAGGCTGCCGAGGATGCACAGAAGGCCGCAGAGCAGGAGCTCTCCGATACACAGGACGCTCTTGATAAGATAAAGTCCGAGCTCGACGATGCAAACAAGGAGCTCAAGAAGTCCGGCGCAGATGTTGCCGACCTTACAGAAAAGCTGGCCGCTGCCGAGGAGAAGATAGCAGCCCTCGAGGACGGCGCAGAGGTCGATGAAGTCCTCAGAAAGCAGATAGCTGACCTGAAGGAGCAGCTCGAGAAGGCAAAGGCTGCCCTCGCAGAGGCTCAGGACGCACAGGAAGCTGCTGAGAAGGATGCCGCAGCTCAGAAGACTGCCGCAGAGAAGGCTCAGGCCGCTCAGAAGGACGCCGAGGAGGCACAGAAAGCCGCTGAGGCAGATGCAGCTGCACAGAAGGAGACAGCCGAAGCTGCCGCAAAGGCTCAGAAGGCTGCCGAGGAGGCTTCAAAGAAGGCACAGGCTGCACAGAAGGCCGCAGAGCAGAAGCTCTCCGACTCACAGGCTGCTCTCGAAAAGGCCGAGGCTGACCTTGATGCAGCAAACAAGGCTCTCACAAACGCCGGAGCAGATGTTGCCGACCTTACGGAAAAGCTTGCAGCTGCCGAGGAGAAGATAGCAGCCCTCGAGGAAGGCGCAGACGCAGATGAAGTCCTCAGAAAGCAGATAGCCGACCTGAAGGAGCAGCTTGCAGAGGCAAAGGCCGCTCTTGCAGAGGCTCAGGATGCACAGGAAGCTGCCGAGAAGGAGGCCGCTGCTCAGAAGACTGTTGCTGAAAAGGCTCAGGCTGCTCAGAAGACTGCCGAGGAGGCACAGGCAGCCGCAGAGAAGGCTCTGAAGGCTGCTGAGGAAGCTCAGGCCGCTGCCGAGTCAGATGCCGCTTCACAGAAGGAAAAGGCCGAGGCCTCCGCAAAGGCTCAGGTTGCTGCCGAGGATGCTGCAAAGAAGGCCAAGGCCGCTCAGAAGGCCGCAGAGCAGGAGCTCTCTGATTCACAGGCTGCTCTCGAAAAGGCCGAGGCTGACCTTGATGCAGCAAACAAGGCACTTAATAAAGCCGGAACAGATGTTGCCTACCTTACAGAAAAGCTGGCAGCTGCCGAGGAGAAGATAGCAGCTCTCGAGGACGGAGCAGATGTAGATGAAGTCCTCAGAAAGCAGATAGCAGACCTGAAGGAGCAGCTCGAGAAGGCAAAGGCTGCTCTTGCAGAGGCTCAGGACGCAAAGGATGCCGCCGAGAAGGAGGCTGCAGCTCAGAAGACTGCTGCTGAGAAGGCACAGGCCGCTCAGAAGACTGCCGAGGAGGCACGGGCAGCCGCAGAGAAGGCACAGAAGACTGCTGAGGAGGCTCAGGCTGCTGCCGAGGCAGAGGCTGCTTCACAGAAGGAGACAGCCGAGGCCGCAGAAAAGGCTCAGAAGGCTGCCGAGGATGCACAGAAGACCGCAGAGGCAGCTTCAAAGAAGGCTCAGGAGGCTCAGAAGGCCGCAGAGCAGGAGCTCTCCGATTCACAGGCTGCTCTCGAAAAGGCTCAGGCTGAGCTTGATACCGCAAACAAGGAACTCAGGAACGCCAGTGCAGATGTTGACGACCTTACAGAAAAGCTGGCTGCTGCCGAGGAGAAGATAGCAGCCCTTGAGGACGGCGCAGATGCAGATGAAGTTCTCAGAAAGCAGGTCGCTGACCTTAACGAGAAGCTGACTGCTGCAAAGAAGACTCAGGCTGAGGCTGAAGCAAAGGCAGCACAGGCTGAGGCTGACAGAGCAGAGGCTGAGAAAAAGGCCGCACAGGCAGAGGCCGACAAGACTGAGGCTGAGAAGAAGACTGCACAGGCAGAGGCTGACAAGGCTAAGGCCGAGGAAGAGAACACGCAGCTCAAAAAGGATGCCAAGGCTGATAAGGAAGCCGCAGACAAGGCTCTTGCAGCTGCAAAGAAGGAGCTCATCGCCGCAAATGCTGAGGTAACAGCTCTGACAGAGGAACTGGCTGCTGCTGAGAATAAGATAGCAGCCCTCGAGGACGGCGCAGATGCAGATGAAGTTCTCAGGAAGCAGGTAGCTGATCTTACAGAGAAGCTCTATGCTGCAAAGAAGACTCAGACAGAGGCAGAAGAGAAGGTCGCACAGGCAGAGGCTGACAAGGCTGAGGCTGAGGAGAAGGCCGCACAGGCAGAGGCTGACAAGGCTGAGGCTGAGGAGAAGGCTGCACAGGCAGAGGCTGACAAGGCTAAGGCTGAGGAAAAGGCCGCACAGGCTGAGGCTGACAAGGCAGAGGCTGAGGAAAAGGCAGCACGGGCAGAAGCTGACAAGGCTAAGGCCGAGGAGAAGGCTGCTCAGGCTGAGGAAGCCCTCCAGGAACTCCCCGAAACAGGTATGTCAGGAATGCATAAGTTATTCACAGGCCTTGCATCACTTATGGGTATCACAGGCGTGGCACTTGTAAAGAAGAGCAGGAAGAAAGACGAGGAATGATAAATAATAAGAGAGCGCCGCTCCGTCAGCGGCGCTCCCGTCTCTATTATGTGTATTATGGAAAATAACAGGAAACGCAGGCGTATGCGTATCGCCGGGATAGTTATGATAGGGTTCAGTATCGCTGTACTGTCATTCTACGGATACCGGAAGATCAGCCGGGAGATCTATCTCCGCAGACTTCTGGAGGAGAACATAAACTTTGAGATACCGGAGCTCGGCATACTTGTTCCCGTACTGGAGGGAACTGACAAGAAGTCGCTTGAAGTATCGGCGGGACATTTTGAGGGCACCGGAGCCCCCGGCAAGGGGAATTACTGTATCTGCGGCCATAACAGCACCATATATGCCGAGATATTCAATGACCTGGATAAAATAAAGACAGGCGATGTCATGTGTATCATCGATAATGATGAGAAAAGGACAAGGTATTCCTATACCGTTACAGACTACAGGATAGTCGAGCCCGCTGATACCTGGGTGCTCGGTGATTTCGGCGATGACCGGCTGACAGTGATATCCTGCACCGATGACGGCAGTATGCGGCAGGTGGTGGTCGGTACGCTTGATCTGCAATAAGAGAGGGGAGAAGATATCTCATCTGCGTGAGAACGTCTGCGATCAGGAAGCTTTCCGGAGACGGGGTATAAGTAAAGGGGCGTTGATCGAGTCTATCCTAAAATTTGTGTAAACCTCTGAAGTAGTGTATAATAGAAGAGACACTACTTTGGAGGTTTTAATTATGAGCAGAAGACGAAGAAATGAAACAGAAGAGCAGCGAGCAAGAAGAGAGCTGATAAGCGATTTTCTGTCGGCAGCGAATATCCAGAGCATGGACGATATCCATGAACTGTTCAAGGAAGCACTTGCCGGATTTATGGAAGGGAGCCTCGAATCAGAGCTTGATTCTGAGCTTGGATATGAGCCATATGATGTTAAGAACAAGAATACTGATAATAGCCGAAATGGCCACAGCAAGAAGACTCTTCGCACGAGTATGGGCAAGGTGGATATTGAAGTCCCTCGTGACAGAAACGGCGAATTTGAACCAAAGATACTGCCTAAGAATCAGACAAGCATCTCTCAGGATATGGAAAATAAGATCATCTCTATGTACGCCAAAGGTATGTCAACGTCCGATATTGAGGAACATATCCGTGATATTTACGGTCTGGAGATATCTGATACCACCGTCAGCCGTATCACAGACAAGGTCCTCCCTGTTGCAAAGGAATGGCAGCAAAGGCCGCTTGAAAGCGTCTATGCAGTCGTATTTCTCGACGCTATCCACTACCATGTACGCAGTGAAGGACAGATCATCAAAAAGGCAGTATACATAGCGATAGGCGTTAATATGGACGGCAGGAAGGACGTTCTCGGTATGTGGGTTGGTGAAAATGAAAGCTCAAAGTTCTGGGCAGGCGTTCTGAACAGCCTGCGCAACAGAGGTGTTGAGGATATCCTTATCGCCTGCACAGATAATCTGACAGGCTTCTCTCAGGCTATAGAAGCTGTATTTCCGAAAACTGATAT
>Ga0310691_10001993_pt1 | contig 28949 bp, 19 predicted proteins | sample 176DNAGHGlowgp2_FD_203887 | JGI IMG/M metagenome (GOLD analysis project Ga0310691, IMG submission 203887) | Sheep rumen microbial communities from Palmerston North, Manawatu-Wanganui, New Zealand - 1766 DNA GHGlow gp2 (v2) (version 2) | ecosystem: Host-associated > Mammals > Digestive system >... | reverse complement strand
AAATGTGCTTCCGTTCATGGGCCATGCGGACGGTCTGTAAAAGCCGGGAGTAGGCTCAAATGCGATCCAGCCCTTCCCTTCAAAATAAACTTCCGGCCACGCATGGGCATTTCCCGATGTTACCGTAAAGTTTCCCTTTTTATCGGCTTTAAGTATATAACCCTGTACATATCTCGCGGGCAGCCCCTCCGCGCGGGCAAGCAGCACGAAAGCTGTCGCATAATATGCGCAATAACCGCTCTTTGACTCAGTAAGGAAATGATCAAGATATCCCGACGCATCCGTCACATCACCCGGTATCTCCCCCGGTGACAGCGAATACTCCATCGAACCGAGCGCGCTTTCAAGACGTTTCATCTTTTCATATTCGCCCGATGCTCCGTCGTAGATCTCTTCGGTTATCGCAACCACTTCCGGCGAAAGAACGATATCCCCGGAATATGCCTCTTTTATATGGGCCTTGTATTTTTCGTAATCTTCGTAAGCGGGACCGTCATTATCCTTGTACTTTAAATATCTCCTCGCTTCGTTCCAGTCATATCCGCTTATCTCAACGGGCTCATTCATATACTCGTAAAAGTCGAGATTATCGGTATTTAACCTTAAATAACTTTCTGATACTTCGATATGGTAAGGGCTGTAACCCGAGAAAGTATAGATACCTCCCTTTTCTTTTACGTTGAGCCTTCTGTTTACCCCTTCTTTTCTGATGACCTTCGTGGGTGCAAAAAGATATTTTGATTTAACGCCTTTGTAAGCGATGTTAAGTCTTATCTCCTTGATATAATCCGCAGGCTTACCGTCGCCCGCAAAGATCGCGCCCACGCTTTCCACGGCGTCAAATTCACGTATGGCAATATCCGTATCGTCGGTAACGGTCCATTCGTGTCCGTCAAAAGAATCAAAAGAGGCCCCCGCAAAATACACGGATGTGTTCATATCCTGAAAAGTCGTAACATCAAGGACATTCACGATCTTTCCTTCCACTCCGGACAAAAGCTTTCCGTCATCCGAAAACCCCGTAACCGTTTTGGAGCCCCGTACGAAGCTGTAACTTATCCTGTCGAATGCGGCCGTCATCTGATTCCAGATGTTTATAAACGCTCTCCAGTCATAAGGTTTGTCGGGATATTTAAAAAGAAGGGTTATGGCAAGCGTAAGTATTATAAAAGGGGCGATGAAAACGATATGTTTCTTTTCATCGGTATAGCCGTCTCTTTTCCAGTGTATATGTATCTCGTGAGCGGTCATCAGTATGATAAGGCCAAACGCATACATTACGCCGTACCCGATCGACAATATGAATATCTTTAAAAGCGTGAGCACCAACACCGCGACGATCGAAGCGACGGCGATATACCTTAAAAAACTTATCCTTGCAAGCAGCATACCCACCGCATACGATACGACGGATATGACAAGAATGACCGGTATCCACGAATATTCACCCGTAACCGTAAACCCGTCCGAAGCCTTTCCCGCCAATGCGATACCGATACCCGATATCAGCACGATCCCGCCGAGCATGATCCTGCCACGGGCGGGAAGGTGTGTAAAAAGTATCAGTACAACCGCCGGCAGGAAAGCTGCCGATATCATCAAAAATCCCGCTTTTTCCATGCCGACAAGACCGCAGTAGTAATACAGTGCGGTAAGCAGTGTCAGTCCGGTATAAATAAAGTCACAGAAAAACGCGATCATTGATCCTCTCTCCTGCCGGGATCTTAAACAGTTTCGTATGCGGATATATGTTTACATCGGTAGCGTCTGCATCGTCCTCACCGGTAACCAGATAGATGATCACATCGGTTCGGTTTTCATTGAGAACCCTTGAAAACTTAAGAACTTCTTCATCAAGTTCGGCCGTCACCATGAACATGATCTTCTTGGTCATTATCGGAAAAGTGTTGCGGAGTCTTTCGTAAAACAGGGCTCGGTCTTTTGATGTGTCAAAAGAAACCGACGACATCTCCCCGTAAAGATCGTTAAACGAAGGTCCCGAATCCACAGACCTCTCAACCGGGTCGCTTTTTAAAAAATATGCGGATACGGGGATGTTCTTTTCCGATAAGAACAAAGATACCGCTATCACTATCTCAAGCATCCTGTTTTCGACGGGAAGGTAGACATTTTCATCTTCACTTATCCTGCGGGGGTCCAATATGATCCCGACGCCTTCTTTTTCCTCACCCGTAAATTTACGGATCATAAGCTTATCAAGGCGCGCGGACTGCTTGTAATTTATACGTCTTATGTCATCGCCGGGAATATAATCCCGCACTTCGACATCGGGAGTGGTAAGATCGGTGAGCGCTTCCCTGTCCGAAAGCGTGTCGATATTTACGCTTCTTAGATCTTCAAGACGGATGATGTTCGGAAGAACGGTAGCCCTCAGGGGTTCGCGGTTTTTGTAGGTTATCTTAAAAAGGCACAGATAATCCCGTAACACCACGGAACTGATGCCTACATTATATTCGCCTCTGTATTTGCATATGAGTTCGGTCTCTTTGGTGATCTTTGTCTCAGGCAGAAGTTCATACTCGATGTCGTCGCTTAAACCTTCTATGGAGGAATGGTCGGAATGAAACTTTACGCGCACTCCGGCAAAAGCAAACCAGTCTTCGTTTTGGAGCGTAAAGAAAAACGGAACGACATGGTCCGCCACAATATCGGAAGATTCAAACCGCTGATATATCTTAAATCTTGCGAGCACGAGCAAAAGATACAGCAGTGAGATGAGCGGTATTAAGGTAATGACGGCAAAGAACCCGTAACTTACGGGTCCGCCGTAGAAACTTATGCCTACGAGTGACAATATCCACAGCGCAGCCACAATGAGTCTGTTTCTTAACATAGATCAATCGATGGGTACTTTAACCCTTAACATGAGTGTTTTTATGAGTGAGTCGATATTTTCGTTTTTGATCCTGGCCTGTGAAGTAAGCGCAAGGCGATGATGAAGCGTATTTACGCATACAGCTTTGACATCATCGGGTTTCACAAAATCGCGGCCGTCAAGATATGCATGAGACCTCGCCGCACTTGCAAGGAATATCGTGGCACGCGGACTTGCCCCCATTACAAAGTTTTCCTCGGTCCTGGTAAGAGCCGTGATGTCCCGAATGTAATCATAGATACTTTCGCTTATATGTACTGCTGCCGCTTCACGCTTCATGGAAACTATATCTTCGGCCGAGCATACGGCTTCGACCTTAGAAGTGACTTTGCCTTCAAGCGACAGTTTTGTCAGTTCTATCTCCGATTCTTTGTCGGGGTATCCGATCGAGAGTTTCATCATGAACCTGTCAAGCTGCGCCTCCGGAAGCGGATATGTTCCCACGAATTCTATGGGGTTCTGCGTTGCGATGACCATAAAAGGATCGGCGAGCGGATATGCTTTACCGTCCACCGTGACCTGACCCTCGGCCATAGCTTCGAGAAGGCTTGACTGAGTCTTCGGTGAAGTTCTGTTGATCTCATCGGCAAGCAGGAAATTATGCATAACGGCACCGGGCTTAAATTCAAATTCCCTTGTCTGCATATTGTATATCGACATGCCCGTCACATCCTGTGGAAGTGTGTCCGGGGTGAACTGTATACGCCCAAAATCCGCACCGACTGACCCCGAAAGCACGCGGGCAAGCGTAGTCTTTCCCACACCCGGAACGTCCTCAAGCAGTACATGCCCGCCGGAAAGCAGGCAGATCAGGACATTGTCCACAACTTCTTCCTTGCCTATAAAATGTTTGTTGATGTTTTCTTTTAACTTATCAAGCATATCTGTATCTCCCCGTGCCCTCCCGGCATCGACCGCATCCTTTATGGCCTGCCCGATCACGGTCCTTTATCGGTCATTGGCTTGCGGTCCTTAATCAATTATCTGTCACCGCAGGCAAAAAAGCAATAAATACGCATTAAAATAGCATCTTTGATTAGAAGCGGCTTCACTCTTACGATATATTTCATGTAAGACCATATCTTATCGTACGGATCATCCGCGCTTTTACGATATGGCGATGTCCCGTTAACAATCACATATCAAGAGGATCATGCGATGCTGGATGCAAAAATACTCAAAAATCTCTATTATGACTACTTCAAGATCGGTGTTGCCTGCGAAAAGATAAACGACCGCTTTAAAAATCATGAAATCGGCAATCCCGACAAAGAAGCGCTTATGAAACGTCATTTCAACAGTATGACATGCGCCAACGAATTAAAGCCCGCATACAACATGGGGTGCAAAAGTCCCGATGCGACCGAGGAATATGTTCCTTTTAAGATAAATCCCGCCGGTCACGCAATGCTTGACTGGGCAAGAGATAACGGCTTAAAGGTAAGGGGCCATGTTATGGTGTGGCACAGCCAGTGTCCCAACGAGGTGTTCGCCAAAGGCTACGAACCCGTCACCATCCCGACCGATCCGGAACTTTTAAAAGAGCGTCCTTTCCTTAAATACATGGAAAAACTCGATCCCGTATGCTTTGTGGACAGGGATACTCTCATAAAGAGAATGCAGAGCTATATACGGTCTTTGCTTGAATATATGTACGAAAACGGTTATGCCGATGTCATCTATGCATGGGATGTCGTCAACGAAGCCATCGAGCCCGCCGACAAGCAGGAAACGGGATTGAGAAACAGCTACTGGTACAGGATCATCGGCGATGACTTTATGTATTTTGCCTTTAAAGCCGCCCACGATGCGGTCACGGAACTGTCGGTAAAGTATGCCGGCAGATACGGTATCGATCCGTTTGACGACAAGGCTCTTAATGCGATACGTCCGCTTCTTTTCTACAACGACTACAACGAGTGGCAAAAAGAAAAGAAATCATACATAATCGCTGCGCTCAGCCGTGAAGGCCACGGTCACGGAAGCATCATAGGCGAAGGTCTCATAGACGGTATCGGCATGCAGGGACATTTAAGCGATAACAACGATGTCGGCGAATATCTCGAAGCGCTATATGAATATTCAAAACTCGTAAAACATGTGCATATCACCGAACTCGACGTTAAGTGCACCTGTACGAATGTTAATGCCTTCTACTACCAGGCAGTTTTCTACAAAGAACTGTTTGACGGCCTTGTAAAAGCCGTAAGGGACGGTGTCAATCTTTCGTCCGTCACTTTCTGGGGACTTACCGACGACAATTCATGGATCCGCGGCGCCAATCCCCTTCTTTTTAACGGCGATCTCACACCCAAGGCCTCATTTAAGGCAGTCTGCAGTGCGATCACTCATGAAAGCATCGGTGAACCCGAAGAGATCAAACTTGATTTCTCCGACAGAACCTTTGATTTTACAGGCACTTCCGACGCACCTTTCGACCTTGCCAAAAACGGATTTATGTTCAAGGGCTTCGGTAATATGGAAGTAAAAGAAAATGCGGGAATATCCGGAAAGCCCGCTTTATATGCGGAAAGATTCAGCGACTGGGGCGGACTTTGCTTTGATGTGAGCGACTTTATGGGACAGACCGTCACCGTAAGGGGTGCGGTAAAGAGCCCTTCAAAAGCGCTTAAGATACATGCGGCCGTTGATGAACCGGGTAAAGACCTTGCAGTTATCGATATGAACGGTGATGCCTGGGTTGAATTCAGCTGTAAAGTAAGGATCCCCTCCGGTTACCACTCACTTTCCCTCTGCATTGCATCCACCGATCACACCGACGGACAGCCCGACAAGATCTTTGTGGACAAACTCTCATTAAGTCTTGTGGGCATCAAAGAAGAATTTGAAGACGACTATAACATCGCATCGGTTCGCGGAATGGGACATCTTCCGATGCTTTCAACAGTGGGACACGATCATCACTGCAGGGATCATGCGCTCCTGGTTTCAAGACAGGAAAAAGACGCCACCGTCAAATTCAACATTACTCCTTACATAGGATATAAAGTCGAATTTACGGCATTTGTAAAAACGGATGATGCAAAGATCTTCGCAGGTCTTGATCTGAAAGATCCCCTGCGCCTTGCGGATGTTGACTCCGTGGGAGGGGAATGGAATAAGATCACGTTTGAAACTACCGTTCCCGACGACCTTAAATCTGCGGAAATCTACATCGAGACAGACGGAAACGCGGATATGCTGATCGATGATATACTGGTTCGCCCCATACAATGATATCGCATTTTTAATAGTCTTATCAAAATCTTTGCCACTCACACAGAATTTGCGTATCAGAATACATCCGCAAGTATATTGTAGATATACTCATAAATGTATTCGTAACAGTGCGTGCCCTCTTTCCATGACTCAAACTTAAGCACTTTGTCGGGGCCGTTATTCCAGCCGTCTGCAAGCATAGCCTTTATCTGGGCGCTCAGTGCGGGATAAGCAATGTCTTCGTCACCCGTAAAAGCAAACACATTGTAGGAAAGTCCGTCAAATCCTTTTTCTTTCAAATATTCCTTCATAAGAGCCGAAGTCTTTTCGGGGAATGTGGCGCCGCCCTTTTCCTCCACTATCCAGCAGTCACCGCTTAAGGGGATATAGTTTTTCACAAGGTCAAGACAGTTTAAGAACATCTCCCATGTCGTCTCACCGCCCATTGAAAAACCGCCGAATGCTCTGTGATCGCGGTCAGCGACGGTGCGGTATCTTGAATCTATAACGGGCATAAGATCATTTCTGAACTCATTGTGATAGTGTTTGGTGAGCACTCCCGCCTCTTTGATATCATGAAGTGCGCTCTGCGAATCCGAATAGTAAAAGCTCGGTGTTACCACGATAAGGGGCTTAAGTTCGCCCGATGCGATCATATGATCCAGTATATTGATGAGCTTGCGGCTTTTATCCTGTCCGTACAGAAACTCCTCTTCGTTGCCACCGCCACCGTGCATGAGATAGAGCACCCTGTAATTATCGGTATTTTCATCGTATCCCGCCGGAAGATAAACGAGTGCTCTTTTCTTAACGGGTGCTTTATCCTGACAGTAGACCACGGAATCATATGTGACTTCTTCAATCCTTCCGCCGCCGTTTATGGCTTCATAGTACTCTGCGGGTACGCGTTTTTTATAATCTTTCATTCCTGCAATTCTCCTTGATCGTTTATGTTGATACCATACTCTTTGCCGGTTTTGCAAGCATCATGCTTCAAACACAAGCACATTCCATGAAAGCGGCTTTACATGAGCGTTAAAAAGGCCGTCTTCAAAAGTATGCTCTGTATTTTCACCCGGCTTTATAACGTCTTCGTGACCGAAGCTGTTCTGTGCCTCGGGGTCCGTAAGGGCCATTTCGATATGTGATACGGGTTTATAGCCTTCAAATCCCTTTATGTCTACGGTTAAGGGATACTCGGAATCCTCGCTTCTGTTGATCACAAATACGGTAAGGCGGTTGTTCTCCTTATCCCACGCACTTGCGGAATCGATGTAGTTTACACCTTCCTTGCCCGTATACTGGGACGTATCTTCGATAGCGTAACCCGGCATATCGTATGTCTCGCTGTCAACCTTGGTCTCAAGCGATGTTCCGCGGGCATACTTTAAAAGATGCATAAATGCGAAGTGAGAACCCGATTTCCATATGTGATCGTGGTCCGATGCCGCAAGTGCCCCGAGTCCGCCGGTCATACATCCGATCTTGACTCTGTCGGCATGTCTTAAAAGCGCAAGCTGTATGGAAGTCATCGAGAGTACATGGATCATGTCGCCGCCCGGGAAACGTCTGTCGGGCATATTGTCGGGATCGTGAAGTATATATGTTCTCTCGGGATCGAATTTGTAGTGATTTCTTGCCATGTTGTAGCGTCCGTATCCGGGATTCAGCGGCTGGTTGGGCCTTATCATGGCACCGTACTCGTCAAACGAGATCATGACCTTCTTGGGTGAACTATGCTTGGACGCCACATAATCTATCATCGCGACCTCATTGTTGATGAAGTCTTCGTAATAAAGCGATCCGCCCAGAAGTGCCTTGTAATCTCCGGGAGGTGCGCTGTGATAATGATGTACCGATACGTAGTCGACTACGTCATAGCACTTATCGAGCGCAGCCTCGTCCCATGAAGGGAAGCCTTCCATAAACGGTGCCGACGATCCGCATACGGCGGTCTCGATCGTCTCATCGATCCACTTGATCGCCTTGGAAGTTTCAAGCACTTTGCTGCCGTATCCTGCCGGATTGCTGCTCCAGGAACCGAGCTGCCAGGGACCGTCCATCTCATTTCCGAGATAAAACATCTTTACACCGTACGGATCTTCATGACCGTTCTTTTTGCGAAGATCCGACCAGTATGTGCCGCCTTTATGATTTGTATATTCAACAAGGTCCATAGCATCCTGTATGGTACCGGTTCCCATGTTTATCGTATAAAGAGTCTCCGTTCCGACTTTTTCGGCCCACCTTAAATACTCATCATGTCCTACTTCGTTGGTGTAGTACTGGTGCCATGCGGGATCGAGAGCTACCTTACGCCCGGATACAGGTCCTATGGAATCCTTCCACTGCCATGCGGATACGAAATTTCCGCCGGGTAAACGAACGGCGGGAACGCCGCTTTCTTTCAGCGCATTTATAAAATCCGTCCTGAAACCGTACTCATCGGCCGTGGGGTGTTTGGGATTAAACATCGTGCCGTTTACTATCGTTCCGATAGGCTCAAGAAATGCCGAAAAAAGCCTTGGTGAGATCTCTCCTATCGTAAATTCGGGGTGTACTGTGATCTTAGCGTTTTTAGCCATTATGCCGGTGCCTCCTGTTTTCCTGTTGTTATCTTTTTGATCCATTTACCGCTTTTCAGTCTTATATATGCCCAGCCCGTTTTGATGATCTGGTCGGATTTAAGACATACATATATCCAGAATGCGGGAAGTTTAAATACAAATCCCGCAAGTATTCCGAGTGGTATCGATACCGCCCACAGGAAAACGTTATCCGCTAACATTAACATCCTGGTATCTCCGCCGCCTCTTAAAACACCTTTTGTCATAATACTGTTGGTAGCCTGGAATATCATGATAAGACTTATCGCAAACATAAGCTCACCCGCCGTTGCCTTGGCTTCGGGCGTAACTTCTTTGTAAGTCGAAATGATCGGATTCTTGGCAACCGCGATAAAGATCGCCGATAACAGTCCGAGTGCAAGTCCGAGTCCGAAGAACAGGTACCCCTGCTTCATGGTGCGTTCTTTGTCCCCGGTTCCCAGTGTCTGGCCGGTCACTATCGCGCCGCCCTGGCTTACGCCCTGTACAAGGACGGTACTTAACTGCTGTGTTACGGCGGTTATCGCATTGGCCGCAACAAATGTCTGACCGAGATGTCCTATTACCATCGCCACGGCATTGTTACCGAATGCCAGTATTCCGTCGCTTATGAGTACCGGGATACAGATACGTATGTATTCGCCGATGAGCGATCCGGTCTTCATAAACATATGCTTAACCTTAAAGCCGATCTCTTTATCCCTTAAGAAGAGGTATCCGAGTATCAAAACGGCCTCAAAGATTCTTGCGATCAGTGTTCCGAGTGCCGCACCCGCCTCTTCCATGCGGGGAGCTCCGAATCTACCGAATATGAACACATAGTTGGCCGATAAGTTTACAAAGAAAGCGCCGATCGAAACCAATAAGGGGAGCTTGACCTGGCGCACGCTCCTTAGTGCTATCGTTGACGTTAACGACACACCCGTAAAGAAATAGGAAACTACCGACCACCTGAAATAAACAGCGCCGTGTTTTACTATCTCGGGCTCGTTGTTGTACATCTTCATGAGGGTTTCCGGCATCACCGCTGTCACGATCGCAAATACGGTCGCAAGTAAAAGAGCAAGTCTCAGCATCAGACACACCGTCTGTTTAAGAGCCCTGTCAGCTTTGTCGGGTTCATCGCCGCCCAATTTCATGCCGTAATATCTTGAAACCAGTACAGAAGCCCCCATTCCGAGGCCCATGCAGAAGATGTGATAGATACCTACAAACGTGTTGGCCAAAGATACTGCCGAAAAAGCGGTCTCGCTGACATTACCGAGCATTATGTTGTCGAGCATGTTGACGCCGATCGTAATAAGGCTCTGCGCCGCTATCGGAAGTGACAGTGTAACCACATTTCTGTAAAAATGCGGATCTTTATCAAATAACTTATATTTCATAACAATTCCTTTCGCGCTTATTATGGTATCATAACCCCGTTTATCGCGACATATTCAATGTTGCTTTAATATGTGTCAATTATTGCGATGCCCCTTCGCATTTTATAATGACCTTCCCTTAGGTACATATTCACCGGCCTGATTCCATACTATAATCCGTTACAGTGATGATTGTTAAAAAAATCACAGAACGGAGGATATACAGATTATGAAAAAGAAAATGTTGATCACGGTATTTGCACTTATCACTGCCATGGCACTTTGCGCCTGCGGCGACAAGAATACCGTATCCGCTTCATCGGATGACAAAACAGCATCCGTGGCGGAAAAGACCGATCCCGCAAAGACCGATTCCGCGTCCGAGGCATCCGTTTCCGAGCCGGAACCCGAACCGGAACCCGAAGCCGTTCCCGCTCCGGCCATCCCCGAAGGTTACGAAGAAGTTGAAGTCGAGAGTGAATACTACGGCGTAAAGATTTCTTTTGCCGGACTCAACGACGGAAGATTCGTTGACAAGGACGTTGAATTGAACGAATCAAACTTAAAGAACGGATCAACGGACTGGGAAGTCAAATATGTATCCGATGCGGAATTCAGAAACGGAGATTTCTTAAAATACAGTTTTATGATCGCTCCCGATGACGGTTCAAGGCTTAAAAGAGATATGGACAACGGCATTGTGATCGAAGGTCATGAGGGCACCGCATACTTTGTTGACGAGCCTACGGAAAACAAATGCAAGATCGCTTTTATAACCGATGAAAATACGTTCTTTGACGGAATGATAAAGGTTGAGGCCGAAATAGTCGCTTACGCAGGCTTTATGAGTGCCGAAGATTTCAAGGCAGCTTACGAAACATTCCTCGATACCGTAAAGATCACCGTCCTTGACACAAACGGACTTAATTCCGCTGACGGCAGCTTCCCGAGCTATTCAGGCGTTTACACCGTACCCGCCAAGTTAACGATCGCAGGCAACGAACTTGAAAACCACTGGACCATCGAAAGCAGAAGAGCCCGCGCGGAAGTTTCTTTTACCGATGAAAACGGTAAATATATCGCGATCAGAGAAGAAGGCAAAAATGTTTCCAAATACGTAGGTTCCAGAAACGACGATCCCGAACGTTACAGGGCAGTTACATTCGGCGGGTACCCTGGTATCTGCGAGATGAATACATCGTATGGCAACATAATCTGCGAATACACGATCGTCTTTGAAAAAGACGGCGATGACGAGACCAACATGACTTTCAGAGTCATCATGGGCGAAAAGGGTGAGATGAGCTCACAACAGTTAAGAGACATCTTCTCGGATGAAGCACAGGTAAGTGAGATCCAAAAACAGCTTGACGCCTACGCCGAAGAGTATTTAAGCCAGATCGTTTATAACGGAACAGGCGAATAACCGCATTCTTAAAAAAGAACCTTATCCCGGTGATAAGGTTCTTTTTTGATGAGCCTATGCTTTTACGAAACGGAATACATTCCACGATAAGGGTTTTAATTCCGCTTTTACCGTCATATCGTCGCAGACGGTGTCCGTTGCCGGAACGGGAGCAATATCTTGGTCCGCTCCGTCAGTGGATACTCCCTTTTCGTTAAACATCTCCGTGTGCCCTTCAAAGCGCATACCTGTAAGTCCCGTGATATCAAGAGTAAAGTCCGCACAGCCTTCCCAGTCGCGGTTGATCACAAAGACGGTAAGTTCTCCCGAACCGGCATCATATGCGGCCGCGGAATCAATGAAGTCCACTCCGTCCTGCTCGTGGTACTTATGCGTATCATCGATCGCAAAACTTTCAAGATCGTATTTCTCACATTCGACCGAGGTCATAAGAGAGACACCGTGACCGTATTTCATAAGGTCAGCGTACGGATAATATGCGGGAACCGTAAAGACATGATCGTGATCGCAGCCTGCCGCTACACCAAGACCGGAGGTCATGCAGCCAATCTTGATACGGTCCGCGTGACGGATCATCTCAAGGATGACGCCCGCATTTCCGAGTGCCATCATCATCGGATCCATGGGAGGGAACGAGCGTGAAGGCATATTGTCGGGATCGTGGCGGATGTATTCGCGCGCGGGATCGAAATTGTAATGAGTGCCGGGTTCGATGTAAACCTCCCTGCCGAAATGAATATCCTTCTTCGGCATGCACATTACGCCGTACTCATCCAGCGAAAGTTTCATTACCTTCGGAGAACGTAACAGTGTCTGTACATAGTCACACAGACCGATCTCTGTACGGATATAATCTTCAAAATACCTTGAAGCAGCCATGAACTGCGCATAATTACCGATCTCGGCCGACTGATAATGGTGCATCGAAATATAGTCGACAGCGTTATAGCATTCTTTCAAAACCTGAAGATCCCAATCCGGATAATGCAGCAGGTCCGGAGAACTCGAAACACATACCGCAGTTTCGATACTTCCGTCTACCCATTTCATGGCCTTGGATGTTTCATTGGCCAGGATTCCGTAGCCTCTGGGATCCTTATCCCAGGATGCTACCTGCCAGGGGCCGTCCATTTCATTTCCCAAATACCATACTTTGACACCGTACGGCTTTTCGTGTCCGTATTTTTTGCGAAGATCCGACCAGTATGTACCGCCTGCGTGATTGGTATATTCAACATTGTATACGGCATCATTTATGTCGCCGGTACCTAAGTTTATTGTATACATCGGTTCTATGCCGGTCTTTTCGGCCCACTGAAGATATTCGTCATGGCCGACATCGTTCGGATAGTATTGATGCCACGCAATATCGAGATGTTCTTTCCTGTTTTCTTTGGGCCCGATGGAATCCTTCCAGTCCCAGCCGGATACAAAATTACCGCCGGGGAGACGAACAGAGGGTACGTCTGTTTTTTTCAAAGCCTCTATCCAGTCCTTACGGAACCCCTGTTCATCCGCGGTCGGATGTTTGGGGTTGTACATGTTACCGTACACGATCGATCCTATAGGCTCCATGAACGCTCCGTAGAGACGTTTTGATATTTCGCCGATCTTAAAATCCGGATTAATTGATACTCTTGCCTTTTTTGCCATTTTCTTTCCCCTTTCCCATATATGTTTTTTATTATAAAAATGTTCTTTATGAATCCTTGTGAGTTGTTACATACCAAACGTCGAACTGTCTCTGTTTCTCTGCAATATATCTGTTCAGACCGGCGCTTTTAAGTTTTTCGTTGAATTCCTCGGTCCCCGAAACAGGATCCAGAAAACCGTACAAAAGCTGATGGGCGTATTCGTCATATATGTTCTGTAATGCCGCATACTCAGCAGAATAAGCGCTGTTGTCAAATGTAAAGCCAAGAGCTATGGATGTCTCGGCCTCTGCATTGAATTTCATTATCTGATCACCCAGATCCAGAGGATCGCCGACCCATACGGGACAGATATACTGATTGGGCATCTCCCAGTTCATCGAGTGATACCATTCGGCATTTTGGGAATTCACGCCGTCCGGAAAATGAATGTGACCGTCGGGATCGGTTACATAGTCCGTGCCCTCTTCACCCCAGACCAACAGTGTGGAAAGCTCCGGATCGGTGTATAGTTCGTTCATAAGCTGAACCGCGGCAACAGGATCCGGTGTCGCCCGATTAAGACAGGTGATCACGGATGTTATACCGGAAGACTTTATGATGTCCCGGCCGAGTCTGAACACTATCATTTCCCTTCCGCATTCTCCGGAGATCTGGGATTTGTAACCGGGTTTTGACTGAGCCAGCATTGACATATAGGCACCCGATTTGATCTTTGCGGAACCGGAAGTCTTATCGGTCAGAGCATCTGCAGGTATAAATCCCATTTTGTTCCATCTGTACATTCGCTTGACCACAGTCATCCATTCGTCACTCTCCATCAGGTTTACGACTTTCCTGTCTTTGGTGGGATCTATGAGAACACCGAACCAGTCGTTTCCGAGATCGTCTATGACAGAGCCCTGTGAAAAATGGTTTGTGTTTACCGCGTAAACGTTTTTGTCGGGAAATTTCAGATGCAGCTGCCTGTATATTTCTTCGATCTCTTCCCAGGATGACGGAACTTCCTGTCTTTCATCTTCCTTATATTCATAACCGATCGCATCGAGATATTCTTTGCCGATCACTATAGCCGTTGAAGTAATGGCGTAATCTTTTATCGGGGGTATCCCGTACAGATGTCCGGCATATTTGCAGGCTTCACGGTATTTTTCGGGGATAAGTTCTTCTATGCCCGTACCGTAAGTATCCAAAAGACCGTTTTCGTCAAGATCGTAGCAGAACCCGTTATTGACACAGCTTGTGTATCCCATAACGTTTCCCCCGAACCAGTCGATCTGTCTGTCATTATTGGTAAGATAGAGTTGAACATCCTGTTTGTATGAAGCAAAGTCCAGTGCCAGGAGTTCTATCTCAAGACAGAGTTTCTCACGCAGTATACGGTTCATCGCTTCCTGGATCCTCTCGATACCTACAGGTTTGCCGGTCCAGGTATATATGGCATAAGTGACTTTCCGATATTCACCGGTCTTTTCGTACTCCGCTCTTCTGTCATCTATCGCCTGTCTGTAAGCATCGGACATATGACTTTGGGCCTCATCGGTAACAGCCGTATCACGTTCAGATACCGTCTTGTCCGTTTTGCACGCCGTAAGAGAGAAAACCAAAGACAGAATGAGTATCCACGCTATCTGACGTCTTATTTTTTTCATCCCGAAATTCTCCTCTTCTTGAAACATATTGCCAAGTATATACCTACTTGATATTTTAACAGATAGCCATTATTATGTTAACAGTGAACATAAGGGGTTTGTATGCACAATTTTGGGGGATTATTTCACAATTCTTATAAATCTTCACCGGTCGTAAAACCAAAACGCTCACTTTTGCGTCGATTTGATATCTCGTTTTTTTCGACCATGCTTATCTTTACAGTGCTTCTTGCGGCAGTTACGATCTTCATTTATATGAGACTTCGTGATTTCACATATGATTCCATTCAGGATTCTCTTCGCTTTTACGATAACAGACTGGATGTCGAACTCAATCAGGATATCATGTTTCTGATCGAGAACTGCACTTCGGATCCGGATATCATCCGACTTCGAACAACAATGCACCCGAATGAGGAAGTGGGATATATCGTGCGTATTCAGACCCGATTATCATCTCAGGTAACAACTCATTCCGTGATCAGGGGCTATTTCCTGTATTATCCCGATAAAAACATCTTTCTTCCGGCTTACAGTACAGCCAATACAGGCACCGGCACCGGATATCCGTTTCCGTCGTTTATAAGAGATCTTTTGAAAGCGCATATAAAAGACGGCACTGTGGATGAAGATATTCTTAAAAACTGGTTTTTTGTCGAAGATCAGAACTGCCTCATCAGGCTTCTTAAAGTCGGCGGGACCTATGCCGGCGCATGGATCGATCTGAACAATCTTCCCGGATTTGAAGAATTTTCCGGGAATGACGCAATCTGGCTGATCACAGACAATTCCGGACGTGTACTGTATGCCGATGAATCCCTTGCAAAAGAAGGCTACAAAGACGACTACAGTAAAGACCTTAAACTCCCGGTTTCAAGATCGCTCAAAGAACCTGTTTATGCCCGTATTCCCGGCGTTGGCAGAAGGATCGTTATCTCATTCAAACAAAGTTTTTCGGATTACTGTTTTACCGTACTGTTACCGCAAGAACAGTTTTTGGTGGCCTTTCGATCTTTATACGTCCTCCTTTTGCTCCTTATCCTATGGGCGGTCTTCTTTTTTATATCCTACAGCCACATGGGGCGGCGGATCATCGGGATCCCCGTCAAATCGCTCATGGCTGTAACGGAAAGCATCCACAAAGGTAATCTGGACAACAGGATCACACCCCCGAATGATTACGAAGAGACTGTCATGATCACCGATGCGTTTAATAAACTGTTATCCGAGATAAGCGATCTAAGGATCAGTGTTTATGAAGAAGAACTACAGGCCAGGGAATTTGAATTAAAGTCTCTTAAAAACCAGGTGGCCCCGCATTTTCTGATCAACTGTCTCAATACCGTTTTTATGTCGGCCCAGGATCAGTCAAAGATCGATGTGACAAACAATATCATCTCTACCTTGTCCGCACATTTAAGATATACTCTCTCGGACAGAGATGTCGTTCCTTTGTCTGAGGAACTTGAATATCTTGAAAACTATATAACTCTGACCCAGTACCGGTTTCCCGGGACTCTGCAGTATGAAAAAGAAACGGACCCGGATATACTGGATGCCAAGGTATTCCCGCTCATCCTCTTAACGCTCACCGAAAATTCCATTAAAACCGGACTTATCATGGGCGAGCCTTTTCTGATACGGGTCAGGGTATCCAAAAAGATCGAAAACGGTGAGACCTTCGTATGCCTTGAGCATACGGACTCCGGAGTCGGATTGTCCGATGAAAAACTGGAAAAATACAACAATATACTTGAACAGCCCGATGTTACGGAAAAAGGAACCGGTATAGGACTCTATAATACGGCAATGCGCTTAAAACTCATTATGGGGCCGGAAGCGGTACTCAGCTTTGCCAATGAAGAAGGCATGGGTCTTTGTGTAACAATACGTTTCCCTTACAGAAAATACGATGAAGAATAGGAGATGTCACATGAATATTCTGATCATAGACGATGAATACTATATTGTTCAGGGTTTGGTAGGGATGATAGACAAAGAAGAACTGAATATCGACAATATCTTCACGGCCTACAGTGCCCAGCAGGGGATGAATATTCTTAAAAAAGAGCATGTGGATCTTATGCTTTTGGATATCGAGATGCCCAAAGAAAACGGGCTTGAACTCCTTGAGCGTCTGAACAGGGATGGTATGCAAATAACGACGATCATCCTGTCCGGGCATCAGCGTTTTGATTATGCCCAGGAAGCCATCAGTTTTCACTGCTTTAACTATCTTTTAAAACCTATCGGAAAGCAGAGTCTTAACCAGGAACTGTCCCGTGCCATTACTTTTTTAAACTCAAGAAAAAACGAGCCGGAACCTGTACCCACACCTGATATAAAGGATACCGACAACGAATTTGTCCGCACAATACGCAATTATATCCGCGACCATTTGTCGGACGCGGATATAAATCGTATCAAGATTGCCGAAGTCATGCACCTGAATCCGGATTATCTTTCGTATTGTTTCCATAAGGAATTTGAAATGACACTGACCGCTTATATCACTTTGAAGCGAATGGATCAGGCCAAGTATCTGCTTAAGAACACAAACCTAAGCATCACTGAAATAGCGGAACAGGTCGGAATTCCCAATATCTCATATTTTTACAGACAGTTCAAGAAATCAACGGGTAAAACCCCCCAGCAATACCGTAAATAGCGGGAAATACGTTGATTTATCCTTTTACTGCACCGATCGTGATACCTTTTACAAAATATCTCTGCAAAAACGGATATATGATCATGATGGGAAGTATACCCATTACCGTCAAAGCCATTCTAACCGAAGTCGACGGCAGATCTGCCATATTGACATTTCCGCTTCCGTTCTGAGCCTGCTGCCTCAACTGATCCAGATTACGCTGGATCTTCATAAGGAGTACCTGAATACTGTAGAGCTTATCATCATTGATATAGTACAGACCGTTCATCCAGTCATTCCAATATGCCAATCCCACCAGAAGGCTGATCGTAGCGGTGATCGGTACAGCCATGGGAAAGACTACCTTGAAAAGGATCCTGAATTCCCCGGCTCCGTCAACTCTTGCCGCATCGATAACTTCATCCGGAATATTGGTCGTGAAGTATGTACGCATCATGATTACGTTAAACGGGCTCATTAAAAGACCCGGGATCAGCAACGCAAAAACGGTATTTCGGATATGGAACGTCTGTGTCCACATCAAATATGCGGGTACCAGTCCACCCGAGAAAAGCATCGTAAAGAAGAGAAAGAACGCGAATGCATATCTTCCGGGAAGTTCTTTTCTCGAAAGCGGATAAGCATAAAGCAATGTGATAAACAGGTTGCATAATGTTCCTACCAGTGTGATCGATATCGAAATGAAATAACCGCGTGCCACGGATCCGGATTGAACCAGCAGATACCGGTAGGCATATGTACTGAATTTAGCAGGGAAAAAACTGTACCCGTTTGCGATCAATGTCTGTTCGTCGGTAAGCGATGACATGAGCATCAGGAAAAAGGGTGCAAGCACACAGATAACTAAAAAGATCATCAGTGCATTTGCAAAGATTTGAAATCCTCTGTCTTTTTGTACCATGTTTTTTGCTCCTCCCCTTAAAACAACGAACTATCGTTGTCGATCTTTCTGACTATACCATTGGCCACACTAACCAGAATAAATCCGACAACCGACTGGTAAAGACCTGCCGCCGAAGACATTCCCACATTGTTGTTCTGGATCAGTCCGCGGTATACATAGGTATCGATAGTCTGTGTTACATTGATAAGCGGTCCCGAGTTCATGGGAACCTGATAAAAAAGGCCGAAATCAGAGCGGAAAATTCCGCCGAGCGCCATAAGTGTCAATATAATGATGGTAGATTTAAGACTCGGCAGAGTGACATTAACTATTTTCTGCCAGCGGGTAGCCCCATCCACAACAGCTGCTTCATACAGCGTACTGTCAATACCGCAGATGGTGGCATAATAAAGGATCATATTGTATCCCAGACCCTTCCAGATATTGATGATGACCAGGATAAACGGCCAGTATTTCGGCGTGTTATACCAGTCGATCGGAGTTATTCCAAACAATTTTACCAGGGTGTTGTTGATAAATCCGTTACTTGTGCTTAAAAAAGCAAACGCAAGATAGCTGACTATGACCATCGAGATCAGGAAAGGGATAAGAATTATCGTCTGATATCCCTGCTTGGCCGCTTTGTTGCGGATCTCATTGAGAATAATGGCAGTTGTTACAGCCAGAACCGTCCCCAATACTATAAACACGACATTATATAACACCGTGTTTCTTATCATTATCCATGCGTCTTTGGTCTTGGTGAGGAACTCGAAGTTCTTCAAACCGCACCACGGACTCCCGTATACCCCTTTAGTAGCATTGTACTGTCTGAAAGCTATCTGTATACCGAACATCGGGATATATGAATTGATAAAAAGATATATTACTCCCGGTAAAAACATCAAATACATCGGCCAGAAGTGCTTTACCGTTTTCTTAAATTTTTTCACGCCAACGCCCTCCTCATTAACGTGACATCATTATGCAGGTGCCAAAAGAAAATTTGACACCTGCACTTTTGTGTTAATGATTGTCAAGCATTATTATTTATTTGCAAGAAATGCATCAAGCTGTTTCTGCTTTTCTGCGATGATATCATCGATACCTGCAGCCTTAAGTTCATCGATGTACTTAGGAATGTTTTCATCGGGATCGATCGAACCCCACATAAGAGCGGTTCTGTAAGTAGATACCACGTTGTTGCAGGCAGTTACCTGGTTCATAACATTGCTGCTGTCCCAGGTGAAGCCCATTGCGGGACTTGCTACACCACTGTTGTTGAACTCGTTGAGCTTCTTCCAAAGATCGGGATCCTCGGCACCTTCCCAAACGGGAGTGATCTGCTGGTTAGGCCAAGCCCAGTCCATTGATGAATAACCGGATGCATTGGGGTCAACACCTTCGGGTGTTGTGATCATAGTATGAGTGTCATCGGTATATACCCAGTGCTTTCCTTCGATACCGTTAATGAACAGATTGGATACTTCGGGATCTGTATACATGAGGTTCCAAAGTTTCATTGCTTCTTCGGGATGCTTAGCGCAATAAGGGATCATCCATGAGTTACCGTTAGGGATGGCCGTATGCTTGATGGGGCCGTGTATCTTCATGAAATAAACTTCCTTGCCGTTGCCCTTGTAAACTTCGAGTTCTTTACCGGGCTTCCAGTTTTCAAACATAGCAAATCCGTTGTTGGATAAAAGAGCGTTCTCTGTAGTTGTTGTTGCATCGGGCATGATAAGACCTTCCTGATTCCACTGCCACATCATCTTACAGAAATCCTGGAAAGATTTGGTCTCAGCCTGGTTAACAACCGTTGTGCTGGATTCACGTGCATCTTCAAGAATTCCAAGGCTGTCGCCGAGGGGATCGTTGGGAAGTGTTGTCTGCATACCACCCTGTGCCCATGTGGGAACAAGCGGATACATTTCGGGATGAGCTTCGTGAACCTTTACAAGGATATCATGCATCTCATCGTATGTACCAAACTCGGGAACTGTGATACCAAGTTCGTCACAGATGTCCTTACGCATTGCAAATCCGGCTGCACGGGATGTATCCTTCTGGTTGGGAAGTGCATAAAGTACGCCGTTGTTTTTGCAGGCTTCAAGGTCATAAGGGTTGATAACCGCTTTGGCACCCTGACCGTATTTCTCCAAAAGATCGTCAAGGGGATAAGCCCAGTTGTTGTTAACTACGGTATTGAACTGACCGCTTACGTTGTTGTAGCACATAAGGTCGATAGGTTCACCTGATGTAAGAGCCAGGTTGATCTGTTCTGCATCCTGTCCGCGAACGAGTTCGATCTCAACACCGATCTTCTCACGTGTGATCTTGCTGACAGCTTCAGCTACTTCGTTACAGTCTTCGGTATCGGCACTACCGTTGCCCCATACCACGAGTTTTACATAATCGCCCGACTTGGCTGCTCCGCCTTTGTCAGCGGGAGTGCCCGCACCGCCGTCAGTGCTTCCGCCTCCGTTTCCGCCACAGGCTGCAAGACTGAATGCCATCGTTGCAGCGAGCAGTAAAGCTGCCAGTCTTTTTGTTTTTTTCATAGTAACATCCTCCTCCATTGTTTTTGCATGGTTTATAATTTAACATCATGACATTTTTATTTATAGCGTATACATTAGATACGTGAAATGCACTTTTGTTTGCTCTTTTTGTACATTTCTTATAGTTGTACAAATCAGTGTTTAACAATAAAAAAGAGGCCCGGAATCATATTCCGAACCTCTGAATCATACTCCGAACCTCTTTATTTCCCTGTTTTTTCATGATCGTGACATCCGTGCGCGAATTCGCGAGTTATCCGAGTGCCACATCAAGCACCATCATAAGACTGAAACCGACCGCAAAAGCAACAACTCCGATATTCGAATGTTCTCCCGCGGACATTTCGGGGATCAGTTCCTCGACAACAACATATAACATCGCACCTGCCGCAAACGACAAAAGATACGGCATGGCGGGAACAACGAGACTTGCCAGTAAAACGGTAAGTCCTCCGAAAACCGGTTCGACCGCTCCCGAAAGAACGCCCAGACCGAAAGATTTCATTTTCTTTTTACCCTCCGCAAAGAGCGGCATGGAGACTATGGCTCCCTCGGGGAAGTTCTGTATGGCGATACCTATTGCAAGCGCCATGGCGCCTCCCGCGGTAACGATACCCGAACCGCTTATGAGACCGGCAAATACAACACCGACAGCCATTCCTTCGGGAATGTTGTGAAGCGTTACCGCCAGCACCAGCATTACAGTCCTGGAAAACGAACTCCTGGGTCCCTCAGCCTGCTCTATCCCGACGTGAAGGTGCGGTATTACGTGATCTAACAGCAAAAGAAACAGTATGCCGAACCAAAATCCGATGAAGGCCGGCAAAAATGCAAAACTGCCTTTATCTTCCGATTGTTCGATCGCCGGGATTATAAGGCTCCAGATCGACGCCGCCACCATTACTCCGGCGGCGAACCCCGTAAGTGCGCGCTGAATGCCTAACTTTATTTCGTTCTTTAAAAAGAAAACACACGCCGCGCCGGCAGCCGTGCCGACAAAAGGGATCAACAATCCGATAATAATGTTTTTCATTGTATATCTTATCTACTCCACATTCTTAAGTGCCTCGTCAAGAGGTATCCTCTTGATCCTCATATAATCTATGAAAGATACAAAGGCGTAACCGATCAGCAGATACAATATTGATAATACCATTGTGCCCGCCGACATGTAAAATGCAAAATATCCGTTCATCTTAAGCATGAATGCCTTGAATACCCAAAGCATCAGGTAATACCCGCCCACAAAGCCGATAAATGTCACAACGATGACCACAAAGGCGGTCGGAATGATATACAACGACCCGATCTCACCGTTCATAAATCCGAGTATCTTGGCCATTGATATCGCATGTTCGTTTCTTTCGATGATGATCTTCGCAAGCAGATAAATGAGTGCTGCCGAAAGTACTATCAGTGCATATTTAAATACCGCGATTATGCTGCCGAAAGAGTGCTTAAGCTGTGTTGTGACTTTTGTAATATCTTCGGCGGTTATGACCGTTGCTATATACTTTTCGTCGATGTCGTTTATCTCGTTTCGTGACATAAAGCCCGTAAACTCTTCGCTCTCACGGTCAAACACGGAATCGAAATTGTCTTTTTTCATAAATACGGCAACCGCCCCGTCATAATCGACGATACCCGCAACATCAAATTCATACGATTCGTTTTCGTATTCTTCGTTTAATTTGATCTTATCGCCTTTTGAAAGATCGAACTTACTGGCAAAAGCACTCGATATGAACACTTCGCCTTCTTTTTCCGAATTCGGAATATCAATGTAAGAGCTGTCATCAACGATACCGTATACCGTTACGCTCTCGTCGCTGCCGCTTCCCATGCCTTCGCGGAATTTAACCTTTTTCTTGGGATACATCAGCGTTGTCGCACTGAATTTTTCGGCGCTTTCTTCGGCGGTTTTGATAATCTCGCCGTCATCGTCTTTATGATCCATCAGCATATACTGATAATCGGCAAACATCATATCCGTGGCAACATCCGCATAATGATCGAGCGAATCGGGAAGTCCGAATGCGAAGCATAACATAAGTTCGATAAAGATCACACCGAATATGAGTATCACGTAATTCGGAAGATTCTGGAAAAAGATCCTTAATCTGAACCTGTTTAAAAACGACCATCTCGGAAGTCTTCTTGCCTTGGATCTTTTGGTCTTTACAAGATCGTGTCTTAAAAATCTCAAGGGACTTAACTGAAGTTTCTTTACGATAACAAACAGATTTATGACAAACATGAGTATAAGCGGTATTATCGTAGTTTTTATAAGTGCCGTATTGCTCCACACAAGCCGGCATGTCGGAAGGCTGTAGCTTTCGTAATAAAGACTCACCATCAGATCCTTAAAAGCGGTATATCCCAGTATATTTCCGATAAGAGCACCTATGAGCGTTACAAGGACCGGCATGGACATATAGTGGATAACAAGTTCTGTCCTGCTGTAGCCCGAGGCTCTCAAGGTTCCGATGACGGAACTTTCCTTGTCTATCGTATTGCTGATGGTAACCGCAAATATAAATGCTATGACAGCTATCAGGATATAACAAAGTATTGCCGTACCGGCCGAATCTCCCTCGATGTCGGTAGGGGCAAAATTGCTTGCCTGCCTTAAGTATTCGGGAAGAAACGATTTTAATTCGTTATCGTAAACAAGAGTCTGAGTTATAAGTGACTTTAAAAAGTATTCGGCACTGTCGGCTTTTTCGACTTTGTCAGCGGGTTTATCGTTATAAAGATATGCATAATTGTAATGTATCCTGGTTTTTAAACCGTCAAAAGCCTCGGGGGTTACCATGGCAACGTCAAACCCGAAAGCGTCAAACATCAGATCCGAATTTGATTCGTGAAGCGTTAAATAATCAACGTATGATAAAAGCCCCACTACTTCAAATCTCTTATCTCCGACGGTGATGGTATCACCTACTTTTACACCGACATTGTCGGCATGCATTCTGTCAACAGCTATCTCTCCGTCCGTTTGGGGGGCACGTCCTTCGTTAAAAGAAGCCATATCGATGACTCCGTCGCTTTTAAATACCCTTACGGTTGCATCGGTATTTCCGTCATTTCCGACATCTTCGTTTTCATCGCGGTAAAAGTTCTCATAAACCGTAACGGCAACGGGGTCGAATTCATCGTTAAGACCGTATTTGTCAGCCGCCTTGTTCCATTCTTTATCGACTTCTTCCGTGACTTTTTCGTGAGCCTCATTATAGGCATCTTCCACGGCTTTCTTGAATTCATCCGACTTCCTTGCTTCTTTTACGGCATCGTCAAACGATGTCTTTACGGCATTGTCGATCTGCTCTTTTATAACTTCTTCATCTGTTATCCCGAATGCCGCACACTGTGCACGAACACCGTCTTCTATGGCTTTTGTGACTTCTTCGGTAAGTTTTTCGTCTATTGCCTTTTCAACTTCTTTGTCAGCTTCTTTTGTGGCCTTTTCGATATAATACTCGCGAACGTCTGCTTTCTGCCCCGATTCGATATCGCTTAAAAGCGCCTCGGAAGCTTTATGAGCAAGTTCAAAGGATCCGTCCTCGATATTTAACTCTTCTCTTCCGATATCGATCGAATAAAGCATACTGTCATGTCCGACATACATTCCCGATATAACGCCGATCATAACGACCATAAAAAGGATGATGACAAGGTATTTATGCCAGTCCGACTTAAGTTCCCTCGGAACTCTTTTGATAAGCGGGTTTCTCATGACTTTACCTCCTACCATTCAAGCTCTTCGGCCGTTATCTTGTTTTCGTTGATATCGTTGTGACGTACCACACCGTCTCTTAACTTGATCACGTGATCCGCCATGTTCTTGATGGCCTCGTTGTGGGTAACCATTATGACGGTGTTTCCGAACTTTTTGTTACAATCCTCGATAAGTGCAAGTATCTCCTTGGAAGTCTTGTAATCAAGAGCACCGGTAGGTTCATCGCACATGAGTATGTCGGGGTTTTTGACAACGGCACGTCCTATCGATACTCTTTGCTGCTGACCTCCCGATAACTGGTTGGGATATTTGTATTTGTGATCCTGTAAACCGAGCGTGGTAAGAACCTCCTCAACATCAAGCGGGTTATCGGAAAGATAAGCACCCACCTCAATGTTTTCTTTTACGTTAAGATTGGGTATTAAGTTATACATCTGGAATACATATCCTAAGTGCTTACGTCTGTACATCGTAAGCTGTTTTTCGTCCATATCTTTGAGTTTATCGCCGTTAATGCTCACATATCCCGAATCGGGTGTGTCGATACCTCCTATGATATTAAGAAGCGTTGATTTACCGGAACCCGACGGTCCGAGAAGAACACAAAATTCTCCCTTCTTGACCGTAAAGTCCATGCCTCTTAAAACATCCTGTCTCGCTTCGCCTGTTCCGAAACTCTTTTTTAAGTCCTTGATCTCAAGGAATTGCTCGTTCATAATACCTCCTTGTAGTTAGTTTGTGCTAACTGTCCTTTATTATTTTACCGCTCCGGCAAACGCTCCGCCGAAACGGTATTATTTATCTTCTTTGACCAATGCCAGTTCTATCCAGCCCTTTACGAGCCAGTTAAGTGTCGCTCTTATCCTCTTTGCGGCGACCTCGGTGTCTCTTTCATGTTTTATCACGTGTATGAAGGCATCCACGGTAATGTGCGACATCCAATGTGTCATATACTCATCATATGTATACCCTCCGAGCGCCATCATCATCTTGGGGATCGACTTCTCCGCAAGATCCACCAGCTCATCCACACAATGTTCGTAAACCGTATTTTCCGCAGATGTAAGGAGTATCAGGAAATTGTCGTAGTATCCGTAAATGTATCTGACAAGCCTGTCGCTTATTTCGGTGTGATCAAGATCGATATCCTCAAAAGAACTTATGTTGTGTGCCAGTTCCTCATCTTCCTTAAAATGTTCGATAAGTATCTCCTTAAGTCCGTTCAGCGGCTCATCCACTATGGCTTTAAACAGATCTTCCTTGTTTTTGAAAAAGAAATAGATCGCTCCCGTGGTGACACCGGCATTGGCGCAGATGTTACGAAGTGAAGCCTTGTTATAGCCTTTTTCAAGAAATTCACGTTTGGCACATTCGATCAGAAGTTCTCTTTTTTTGTAGTCTGTGTTTTCTTTCATCATTTCACCGTAAAACAAAAACCACTAAGATAACAACGTTACGTAACACCGTTATCTTAGTGGACTGTTAATCATTTGTCAATAGCTTTTGAAAAAATTTTTTATGCGATCTTCCAGGATACGGCTTCTTTTCTTTCGTTTACGAAATTCCTGTATATGCCGTCCTGCGCCATCAGTTCGTCATGCGAACCCTTTTGCGTGATCTTTCCGTCCGCAACAACAAGTATCTGATCCGCATGTCTTACTGTCTTAAGTCTGTGAGCGATCATTATTATGGTCTTGTTTTTTGTAAGTTCTTCTATCGCCTTGGTAAGTTCCGCCTCATTCTCGGGATCGACATTGGCAGTCGCCTCGTCAAGTATGATGATCGGAGCGTCTTTCATAATAGCTCTCGCGATCGATATCCTCTGCTTTTCGCCTCCTGACAAGGACGCTCCGCCTTCGCCTATGACAGTATCATAACCTTCAGGAAGACTCATGATGAAATCGTGACAACGGGCTTTCTTAGCCGCCTCGATAACCTTCTCCATCGACGCCTCGGGACTTCCGAAACGTATATTGTTGGCGATGGTATCCTCAAAAAGATATACTCTTTGGAACACGAAACTGAAATTCTTCATAAGTGAATCAAAACTGTATTCTTTTACATTCTTGCCACCTAAGAGTACTTCACCCGATCCCACATCCCAGAATCTTGCCATGAGATTAGTAAGAGTAGTCTTTCCTCCGCCTGAAGGACCCACTATCGCTGTTGTCGTATTCGCGGGAATCTTTACGGATACATCATTGATGATCGTCTTATCTTCGTAGGCAAAAGAAACATTCTTAAGCTCAATATCCATTTTCGCAGGCGTTATGTCCGCACCGTCGATATCCATCGGAGGAATAGCGAGCACTTCATTTGCCTTATCAACGATAATGTTGACGTTTCTCATAAGTGCCGAAAAACCGCCCATCATGTCAAGACTTTCGTAGATCATAAACGATGAGATCGTCATGATTATCGCGTATAAAAGCGGCATGGAGCCTTTAAGGTAAAAGAATACGGATGTGATGCACATCAGTACACCGGTAAGCTTCGTGGCAAGTCCCTGCAGGAACATATAAGGGATTACCGTAAACTCCATCTTTGTATCCGCGATCTGTTTTTCTTTTATCGCGCCTTCAAGCTTCTTGGCGGTTTTCTCGGTTAAATTGAAATTCTTAACTTCAGCAATGCCCTGTATATATTCGATGACCGCGCTTACAAGTCCTTCGCCCGCTTTGGCTACCCTCGGAGCCGCAGGTATCGTGGCACGCTGCATTAAAGTATTGAAAAGTGAAAAGATGAGTATTCCCGCCAAAAGGATCAGTGCGATGCGTATATCGAAAAACGCGATGAATACGAAAATGACCGCGGTTGTAATGATACCCTGTGTCGTGATCATTACGACAAGTGTAGCCACATCGGCAAGCTGTTCCATTGTGTTTGTCGTGATATTGGTGATGCGCCCGAGACTGTTTGCATTAAAAAATCCCATGGGAAGATATCTTAAATGCTCGGCTATCTCAATACGCTTACCAGAACAGGTATTGTATCCTGCCTCGGTCTGAAGCATCGTTGTCTTTAAACCTATGAGCACCTGTCCCGCTATAGAAACACACATTACCGCAAATGATGTCAATATTGTCCGGGAACTCATATTATTTTCAAGTATACCCTGTATGATCGCTGCGATCGCAGGGATTTTAAGCATTGCAAACATAGCTTTGAGTACGCCGAGGAGCATGGCCGTGATCAGTTTTTTCCTGTTTACTTTATTGGCAAAATCAAAATACATTTTTAAAGTACGAAACATTACGCCACCTCCGAATCTTTGGATGATATATGAGCTTCCCACATTTCTTTATACAAAGGAGATTCTTTAAGAAGTTCTTCCTGAGTTCCTTTTGCCACAACATTTCCGTCATCGATAACAAAGATGCAATCCGCAGAGGCAATGGTTGAAAGCCTGTGGGCAATAACTATAAGCGTTCTTCCCGCGATAAGTTTTGCGACACTTCTCTGGACAAGTGCCTCATTCTCGGGGTCGGTATAAGCCGTGGCCTCATCAAGTATCACAACCGGCGCGTTTTTAAGCATGGCTCTCGCGACACTGATCCTCTGCCTTTCTCCGCCGGAGAGATGTCCTCCTGCGCCTCCGGTCTTTGTTTCATACCCGTTTTCAAGATTCATGATGAAATCATGGCATCCGCAGGCCTTGGCGGCATTTATGACATCCTCGTCACTTGCCTCGGGATTACCCATTCTGATATTTTCCATGACAGTCTCGTCAAACAGATAGTTATCCTGAGAAACATAAGCAATGTTTTTGTTGTAATCCGCCAGAGGGATATTTCTTATATCCACACTGCCGTAGGTGACAGACCCGCTGTCGGGATCCCAGAAAGATGCTATCAGTTTGGCGATAGTGGATTTACCCGATCCGGAAGGACCTACAAGAGCGTTAACGGTCCCCTCTTTTATCGTTAAGTTCACTCCGTGGAGCACTTCGGTCTCATTGTATCCGAAGTGAACATCTTTAAATTCTATCGTATTGCCGACAAGTTTTTCCTTAAGTGTGTCGGGACGGACAAGTTCTCTTTTTCCGATGATCGAAGTTGCTTCCGTTATGATCGATCCCGTTTTCTTTAAATTATCCATATGCCCTGCCACTACCATGAAAGGCGATACGAGTCCCAACGTTAAAATGATCAAAAGCATGGCATTTGTTCCGTCAATCTTACCTCTCATATAGAAAAGACCCGCGAAAGGAAGAAGTGTTAAAAGCTGTGCCGGCAAAAGAGTGAGTGCCAGATTCTGCCAGATGTTACATCTTCGCATCC
>Ga0310691_10001987_pt1 | contig 29033 bp, 25 predicted proteins | sample 176DNAGHGlowgp2_FD_203887 | JGI IMG/M metagenome (GOLD analysis project Ga0310691, IMG submission 203887) | Sheep rumen microbial communities from Palmerston North, Manawatu-Wanganui, New Zealand - 1766 DNA GHGlow gp2 (v2) (version 2) | ecosystem: Host-associated > Mammals > Digestive system >... | reverse complement strand
AGTCGATAAAGTAAAAACATTAAACATTTTGCAAAAATATTGCCATTTAAATCAATTGGACAACCTTACAATAGGGTTAATTTGTGTAAACCCTCCCGAAAAGGAGCCACTTTATCAGTGAGCTCATTATCGAGAGGGCTCTAAATCTTTCGACGCTTATAGCAATTTTTGAAATCACAGAGTCCGCAGGTATATTCAAGCCTGCGGACTTTTTTTCCTAAGCCTATAATGCCACTGACACTCTTGATGGGAAGCATCAGCGATGATTCCGTCAGTGTGACACCACAAGTATTGCCTTGGAAAAGAGGAAAGAGCAGTTGCTGTTGCGAGACATGCCAACCACAATAGCCAGGCGAGAAACGGTTAGTATGGTGCCAACCCAATTTGTCGATGCTCATCTGAAGATGGCGCTCCATCTGGTCTGCACATTTCTCGGCAATCACCGAGCCTAAACTGTCAGCAATAAACACGCGTACCATATCACCTTGACTTTTCAAACGTTGCTGATAGGTCTCAAATGCCTTGCCACTGGTACAGATGAAGAGCGCGTATGCCTCCGAGCCGCGCAACTGTCGCAGGATAATTCTACCCATATCGAAAACAGGCAAGTCGCGTAAGACAAGAAAGCAGAACTGAGGGCATAGCCATCCACGTACCTCGTCAATGACCTTCAGCGTTTCTTGCCGTGTTGCATCGTCAGGGTCTGTTCCGTGATAGCCCATCTGCTCGAAAACGTCAGCAGCGGTTATTCCTAACTCATCGTATGTCAGCGTTTTCTGTGTCATACATTATGAATGGTTCCACGCATCAAGTGCCTCAAAGAAGGCATCAATATTAGTCAAAGGCGTATGAGGCGGTGTATCGCAGCCACTGGAAAGCACAAAATTCGGATGGTTCTTCATGCTGTCAAGCAGATGGGTGACAGTCTGACGCATCTCGTCAGCCGTACCATCCTTGAACACACTGACGGGATCGATGTTACCCATGGCAAGGGCTGTTGGCGGTACATCGCCGATGACCTCCTCCATGCGGCACTTATTACCAAAATGATAGGCGGCAGCCCCCGTCTCTACCATAGCCTTAGTACACTGCCCTGTATTGCCGCAGTTGTGTAGGATGACTATAAAGTCATCATCCTGCACGCGTTCCACGATACGCCTGACATACTGCGACGAGAACGTTCGACAGTCATCATTGGACATCAGCCCCGCTGCCGGCTCAGCCATCACCACACCGTTGGTACCAGTCAGCTTCAATGCCTGACAGTATTTCTCAATGAAGTCAGTACATTTAGTTAACAAGATATGGGCTGCGTCAGGGTTTTCGTAAATGAGTACCATGATTTCCGACATGTCGTAAAGGCGACCTGCCAGTGAGAACGGTCCGATACATCCACTGAACAGCGGGCGAATGTTCTTAGCCTTCGCCGAGTCTTGGAGGTCACTGAAAGCTTTTGCTGCCAACAGGTTCGCTCTCAGGTATTGGGGGATGCGAGCGGCTGACAGTGACGGTACTTTGAGCTGATAGATGCTCTCCACATCAGGCAACAGGTGGCCGACTACCGCTGGTACAGCCTCTTCGCTAAAGGCAATCTCTGCTCCGAAGGCCTCGGCCTCGGTGGTCAGATCCATGATAGTGCAGGCGGCAGCACAGGGGTATCGTTCAGCTAACGTCAGGACAGCCTTGGCATGCACGTCGCCACTGCAAACGGCCTCGCGCACCGTGTTTCCGTTCAATTCAATACCCGGATGTGTCATGACGGGTATGGCGGTGACCTCACGTTGACGGATAACGTCGGCCACCCATTGAGTCATATTCATTTGGATAGTGTTTGGGTGATATGCTGTTCACGATGACAAATGCGTACCTCGACACCGAACTTTTCATGGATATGCTCGGCCAGGTGTTGTGCGGAGTAGACGGAGCGGTGCTGACCGCCTGTGCAACCGAAGGAAAACATCAGCGACGTGAAGCCTCGCTGTATGTAGCGGCGCACATGGGCATCGGCCAGTTTATAGACGGAATCGAGGAATGTCAGAATCTCTCCGTCGTCTTCCAAGAAGCGGATGACAGGCTCGTCGAGTCCCGTCAACTGCTTATAGGGCTCATAGCGTCCGGGGTTATGGGTGGAACGGCAGTCGAACACATAACCGCCGCCATTGCCACTCTCGTCCTCGGGGATGCCCTTGCGGTAGGAGAAACTGAACACTTTGACCACCAATGGTCCCTGGGCATCATATTTTGAGAAAGTGGCTGGACCGTCCTGTGGATGGGGCTTGTAGGGGTTATTCTCCGTAATCTTGTAGCCGTCAGCACGCGAGGCGGTGGCTTCTATCTGCTGGAACTGAGGAAGAGCTGTCAGTCGCTTTAGCAAGTCTATGAGATAGGGATAGGGGAAATGGCTGGAGTCCAACAGTTCCCGCAGATTCTGCATGGCAGGGGGAATGGACGTGATGAAGTGCTGCTTGCGCTCAAAATAGCCTCTGAAACCGTATGCTCCCAGCACCTGCAACGTGCGGAACAGGACAAACAGCGACAGGCGTGCTACGAAATGATGGGGCGCGGGAACCTCTGTATAGTGCTTGAGCGAATGATAATACTCGTAAACCAATTCGCGCCGTAGCTTATGCGGATACTTGGCAGATGCCTGCCATAGGAAAGAGGCCAAATCATAGTAGTAGGGGCCCTTGCGCCCTCCCTGGAAGTCGATGAAGTATGGATTACCCTGAGCATCCATCATCACATTGCGTGCCTGACAGTCACGGTACAGGAAGCACTGGGTATCGTCAGTAGCCGTCAGGTCCTTGGCCAACAGGCGAAAGTCGGCTTCTAACTTCAGCTCGTGGAAGTCGAGCTCTGTGGCCTTGAGAAAGCAGTATTTGAAGTAGTTGAGGTCGAAAAGTACACTGTCAGTATCAAAGGCTGGGGAGGGATAGCAGTTGGAGAAGTCCAGTTCGCGTGCGCCACGAACCTGTATGTTCGGCAACTCGCGGATAGTGCGCTTCAGCAACTCCTGTTCTTTCAGCGTATAGCGACCGCCTGCCTCGCGACCGCCACGGATAGCGTCGAAAAGCGAAACATTTCCCAGGTCGGTCTGCAGGTAACGCAGTTCATCGTCGCTGACGGCCAGGATCTTGGGTACGGGAAGCTGACGCTTGGTGAAGTGACGTGCCAGATAGACGAAGGCATGGTTCTCGTCACGACTTGTACCTATGCACCCCACGACACTGGTGCCGTCGGCTGACGTGAGGCGATAGTACTCGCGGTTGCTGCCTGCACCAGGCAATTTCTCCACATGCTGAGGCTCTGCCCCACTCCACTTGCTATATAATTCTAACAGACTCTTCATTATCAATTATCAATTATGCATTAGCGAATGCGTCATAATATGTTTTTAAGTTCGGAAAGCGATGTCACTTCATAGTCTACCGGTTCGGCAGCAGGATATTCGGGATAGCGGTTGAAGTAAGCCGTAGCAATACCCATACGCTTCGCCCCCAGAATATCGGTATTGAAGTTGTCACCTATCATCAGCGTCGTCGGTATGGCGGCTCCAGTCTGTCTCAAGGCATATTCAAAGAATTGAGGTGCAGGCTTATTGTAGCCGGCATCTTCGCTAAGGATGACGGAGTCAAAATAGTCCTTCAAGCCACAGGCCTGCAATTTCTTATACTGAACCTCATGAAAACCGTTGCTGCACATGTGCATACGATAGCCTCGGCTGCGCAGATAGTCCATCAGTCCACGTGCCCCCTCGACCAGCCCGGGTTTGGACGAGCAGAAATCAAGAAACAGGTCACTGGCCTTCAAACAGAAGTCTACTGTGGGGGCGAGACCCTGACCGACACTCAGTGGACGGCGGAAACGTTCAACGATGAGATAGTCGCGGGTGATTTCGCCCTTGGAATAGCGCGTCCACAAGTCGATATTCGCCTTCCAATACGCATCGTAAAACAGCTGAGGGTCAGGAAACCAACGTTCCAAATGGAGCGCGTCAAAGAGTTCGCGCAAGGCGATGACAGCATTACCGTGCGTATCGTACAAGGTATCGTCAAAATCAAGAAACAAATCAGTGTATCGCATCTCCATTTTCAATTTTCAATTATCAATTAGCGAATGCGCCATCACCTCACCGTCATGTGGAAACAGCCTTGCTTCACCTCATACTTGACATAGCACCGTCCTTCATCGCGCTTATCGCGCAACACTTCAGACAAGACCCATTTCAGTGTGTCGTTACGCACTTCACGACCTACGGGATGGTACCTGTTGTAACATATATCGAAGGTAGTGCCATACAGATGACACGAGTTTTCCGTGGCATTCCCATTACGGCGCTGCAACTTCGCCACATCGTCCATAGAGCGCAGGACGCTGGTGACGATGAGTTGATTCAGGGGGACACCCTTTACGTATAGACTGTCATAGAATGCCGCACCGATGTCCTGCAGCAGGACGGCAGCACGCGGAACCAGATAAGGTATAGAACTATACAGAGGGTCGACATGGAAATAGGGACTCTCGCCGATATAGACCAGTTCCTTCTTTCTCGCCTCGGCATCCTCACGATTGCGCACAGGTTTTACGCCCCAGCGTTCTGCCATCACAATCTGCACACTCTGGCTGTCAGGAAAAGCAGCTTTATAATTGGGTACACTCAGAATACGGTGGGGCCGTTTATTCAATTGACCATTGACCATTGAACATTCACCATTATTGGCTGCGCCGTCGACCTCGGATTGGTCAATGGTCAATGGTGAATGGTCCAACGAGCTTTGCTCGCTTATACCTTTAGGTGTAAGAATGGTCAATGATGTAACGCGCTTAGCCATTGCCAATAGAACGACGACAGCAAAGAACCCAATGACAAACTGTCGCTTAGTGGGTTGCCGCCTGATGTCTCTGATGCTTGTTTTCATGACCGTCTCTGCTTATCGTTTTGCTTTGTCAAACCACTCCTGCAACAAGCCACGGGGGATGCCTCGCCCAACAGCAGCATGAAGCACGCGACGGGCTTCCTCGCGACGTTCAAGTACCAGCAGCAGGTCGACATGTGAGACGACATAGAGCGGGTCACGCGGTGACAACTGTTCTGCCCGCTGCCAGTCGTATAGTGCCGCATCGTCTTGTTTCATTTCGCGCTCCAGATTGGCACGCGCAGCATAGGCCACCGCAGAGTCCGGACAAAATTCTATTACCTGGTTCAACTGGTCGAGGGCATCTTGTCGCTGTCCCATCAGCTGAAGGACAACAGCCAGTGACAGACGCCCCTCGAAGTGATGCGGATGGACAGCCAACAAGTCACGGTAATCGTTGCGTGCCAGTTCATAACGGCGCAGATGGGTATTGGCATAGGCGCGATAGAACAAGGCAGCAGGATTGGCAGGTTCTTTCTGAAGCACCAGCGCATACTCGTCAATGGCATACTGCCACTGTTTCAACTGCAGGTTGGCAGCAGCCTTCCGCAGATGCAAGTCGGTTGACCATGGCGACGTGGCTATCTGCTGGTTCAAAATAGTCAGACTGTCGCGCCAGTTCTGCGCCCTTACAGGGCTAATTGATAATTGAAAAATGATAATTGATAAAACTACCATCATCAACCACCTGTTTTTCACCATGATAATACTAGATATACCCATCTCATCATTATCAATTATCAATTAGCGAATGCGCAGAATGCGCAATAAAGGCCACAATCCATGCTCCGACTTCCTTGGTTCCATACGTCTCACCGCCCTCCACTTGGATGTCAGGTGTCCGCACATTGGCATCTAATGAGGCCTGAACAGCCTCGCGCACCAGTGCCGCCTCCTGTTCCAAATGGAAGTGTTCCAACAGCATAGCTGCCGAGAGTATCTGTGCCAGTGGATTAGCCAGATTCTGACCTTTAGCCTGGGGCCATGAGCCATGAACGGGTTCAAACAACGGCGTATGCTCACCCAGACTGGATGACGGCTGTAGCCCCATGGAACCGGTGATGCACGATGTCTCGTCAGTCAGGATGTCGCCAAAGGTATTCTCCGTCACGATAACGTCGAAGAAGCGCGGTTCTGTCAACACGCGCATCGAAGCATTGTCAATAAACATATAATCCGTTGTCACGTCAGGATACTGGGGTTCCATTTCCTTGGCTATCTGACGCCAAAGACGGCTCGATGCCAGCACATTAGCCTTGTCAACCACCGTCAGATGGCGCTTGCGGGAACGGGCCATCTGGAAGGCGACCTTCAGAATGCGTTCTATCTCAGGGCGTGTGTAAACATCCGTATCGTAGGCTTTGTCGTTGTCTTGATATTTCTCACCGAAATACATACCTCCAGTAAGTTCACGGATGACGACAAAGTCGGCACCGCGCAACAGTTCTTCCTTCAGCGGTGACTTATGCAGCAAACAGTCAAAAGTGGCTACGGGACGGATATTGGCAAACAGGCCCAGCTTCTTGCGCATGGCCAACAGGCCCTGTTCAGGCCGAACCTTCGACGTGGGGTCGTTGTCGTATTTCAAGTCGCCAACGGCAGCAAAGAGAACGGCATCGGCACGCATGCAGGCGTCATGGGTTGCCTCTGGATAGGGGTCGCCCACAGCATCGATGGCCGTAGCACCGACCAGCGCCTGCTCGTAGTTGAACACATGCCCGAATTTCCGGGCTATGGCATCCATCACAGCCACACCCTGTGCCATAATCTCAGGGCCTATACCGTCGCCAGGCAACACTGCGATATTCAGTTTCATTGTCTTTTGATGTTTAATTTAAAGGGGTCTTTTTATGTAATAGCATGCAAAGTTACTAATTCCACATGAAATGTACAAGGATAATGATTCTTTTTTACAGGAGACCATCAAAGATTACTTTCTATGATGTTCAGCATCTTGAATGTCGCCTTGATGGCAGCTTCCGTTTGGTCTGCATCAAGACCACGTGTACGGAGAAGGCCGTCGCGGTAGTGCCACGAGATGACGGTCTGCACCAACGCATCAGTACGGCCGCCGGGGGGAATGCTGACCTGATAGTTTGCCAGAATGGGGAAAGTGCGGCCAAGGTGCTTCTTATAGATGAAACGCAGGGCTTTGACGAAGGCATCATACTGTCCGTCACCGGTAGCACCAGCCTCATACTGCTTTCCGTTGATTTCCACACGGACATTAGCGCCCGGCTTCAGACCATAGGCCGTAGAAACGACATAGCTGATGAGCTTGACCTTGTCATCAGGGGTGTCGTGCTTCAGCACATCGCTGACAATATAGGGCAGGTCTTCCTGTGTCACAATCTCCTTTTTGTCGCCTAATTCCGTAATACGCTCCGTGACACGGCGCGTTTGTTCAGGCGTCAGAGCCAGTCCCAACTCTTCCAGATTTTTGGCAATATTGGCACGACCGCTGTTCTTGCCCAAAGCATATTCACGCTTGCGGCCGAAGCGCTCGGGTATCAGTTCGTTAAAATAGAGTTTATCCTTGCTGTCGCCGTCAGCATGGACACCAGCCACCTGTGTAAAGACGTTCTCACCCACAATGGGTTGGTTGGGGGCGACAGCAATGCCGCTGAAGCTCTCCACCATACGCGAGATGTCGTTGAGCTGGCTCTCTACGATATGCGTCTTGGCTTGGAACTGGTCCTTCAATATGGCCTGAACACTCGCCATCGGCGCATTGCCACAACGCTCTCCAAGGCCATTGACCGTCACATGTAAGCCACGTGCACCGCTCAACACAGCCGCCAAAGAGTTACTGACGGCCAAATCATAGTCGTTGTGTGCATGGAAATCGAAATGGGCGTCAGGATAGCGTTTCATCATCTTACGGAAATACTCGATGACCTGCAACGGGTTCATCACGCCCAAAGTGTCTGGCAGCATGAATCTTTTAATGGCAGCGGACTGACATGCTATAAGACTGTCCATCAGCTGATAGACGTACTCGGGTGAGTCCTTCATGCCGTTCGACCAGTCCTCTAAGTAGAGGTTGACGCAGATACCACGCTGGGCGGCATAGTCCAGTTCGCGCTGGATGTCGCTGATGTGTTCTTCAGGTGTTTTATGCAATTGCTGGACACAATGTTTCCGCGAACCTTTGGCAAGCAGGTTGATGACCTTGCCGCCACACTCGGCAATCCAATCAATGGACTGACCACCGTCAACGAAGCCCAGCACCTCGACACGCTCCAGACAATTCGCCTGACGGGCATAGCGGCAAATCAATGAAACAGCTTCACGCTCACCCTCACTGACACGGGCCGAAGCAACTTCTATGCGGTCTACGTTGACATCGCTCAGCAGTTTGCGGGCAACGACCAGCTTCTCATGGGGCAGGAAACTGACGCCATTGGTCTGTTCTCCATCACGCAATGTAGAGTCCATAATCTCCACAAAGGGTGGAATGCGCTGATAATTATTTATTTGTGCTGACGTTCCCATGCTTCTATCCGGTCTTTATTTGCCAAAAGGTAGTCGATGTCGTCAAGACCATGCATCAGACAGTGTTTCTTGTAGCCGTTAATCTCGAAATGCTCGCTCCGTCCAGTGGCCTTATTGGTGACAGTCTGTCGGGGCAGGTCGACTTCCACCTCTGTCTTCGCATCGGACTTGATGCTGTCGAAGAGCGCTTGCAGAAAGTCCTCACTGACAACCACGGGCAACACAAAATTGTTGAGTTCGTTGTTCTTGTGGATATCGGCAAAGAAACTGCTGATAACCACCCGGAAGCCATAGCCGGCAATGGCCCAAGCGGCATGTTCACGGCTGGAACCGGAACCGAAATTCTTGCCTGCTACCAGAATGCAGCCGGAATAGGTCGGGTCGTTCAGTACGAAATCTTTGTTGGGCGTACCGTCACTGTTGTAGCGCCAGTCGCGGAAGAGATTGTCGCCAAAGAAACGCTCATCACGCGTCGTAGCCTTCAAGAAACGGGCAGGAATAATCTGGTCGGTATCCACATTCTCCAAAGGGAGGGGAACACAGGTGGATGTTATGATATTGAATTTCTGTTTCATAATGCTTGATGGTTATAACATTTCTCTCGGGTCAGTGATGACACCTGTAACTGCTGCGGCTGCAGCCACTAAGGGTGAACAAAGGATGGTACGTGAGCCAGGGCCCTGACGTCCCTCAAAGTTACGATTGCTCGTCGACAGGCAGTACTTGCCGGCCGGCACCTTGTCGTCATTCATAGCCAGACAGGCACTGCACCCTGGCTGCCGAATCTCGAAACCTGCCTCGGCAAGTGTCTTGTCAAGGCCCTCTTCACGAATCTGACGGTCGACGGCCCAGGAACCGGGAACAAGCCAAGCCACTACACCTTCTGCCTTATGTCGTCCGCGGACAATGGAGGCAAAAGCGCGGAAGTCCTCTATGCGACCGTTGGTACAAGCGCCAAGGAACACGTAGTCAACCTTCTTGCCCAATAATTTCTCACCAGCCTTGAAACCCATGTATTGAAGGGCTCTGTCGTCTCCCGGAATACGCTCGGTAATGCCGATGCCCATACCTGGATTGGTGCCGTAAGTGATACGCGGTTCTATATCCGCTGCATCGAACGTCAGCTCCTTGTCGAACACCGCATCGTTGTCACTCTTCAGCGTCTTCCAGTATGCGACAGCCTTGTCCCATTCGGCGCCCTTGGGAGCATATTCCCTACCTTTTATATAATTAAAGGTGGTCTCGTCAGGAGCAATCAGTCCGCCACGTGCCCCCATCTCTATGGACAGGTTGCACAGTGTCAGGCGGCCTTCCATAGAGAGACTCCTGACCACGTCTCCGGCATACTCCACAAAGTACCCCGTAGCACCCGAAGTTGTCAGCTGGGCCATCAGGTAGAGTGCCACATCCTTGGCTGTCACCCCGGGCTGCAGGTGGCCATTGATGCAGATGCGCATCTTCTTCGGTTTCTGCTGCAAGATGCACTGGGATGCCATCACCATCTCTACTTCAGAGGTGCCGATGCCAAAGGCAACAGCACCCAAGGCGCCATGCGTCGAAGTATGCGAGTCGCCGCAGACAATGGTCATGCCGGGCAACGAGAGTCCTTTCTCAGGTCCTACGACATGGATGATGCCGTTGTCCTTCGACATCATGCCATAATGCGTCAGCCCGAAGTCGCGGGCATTCTGGGCCAGCATATTCACTTGACGGGCAGATACAGGGTCCTCTATGGGTTTGTCCTGGTCGTGTGTCGGCGTGTTATGGTCGGGCATGCAATAGATGTGGTCAGGACGAAAGCATTTCAGTCCTCTGCTCCTCATGCCCTCAAAAGCTTGAGGCGACGTCACTTCGTGACAATACAGGCGGTCAATATACAACTGGGTAGGACCGTCCTCCACCATCTGCACAACATGCCTGTCCCATATCTTATCAAAAAGTGTATTCATAATTTTCAATTTACTTAAACTTGTTAATACAGTCAATGTATGCCTCGACGGATGCCGTCACAATGTCCGTATTGGCACCGAAACCATAATACATCGAACCATCATACTCCACCTGCATGTGTACCTTACCCACGTCGTCAGAGCCTTTCGAGATGGCCTGAATGGTAAACTCCTTCAGCGTCATCTGTTTCATAATAATCTTCTTGAGTGCCTTGATGGCAGCATCGACAGGACCGTTTCCACTGGCGGCGGCCTCGAACTTCTGGTTTGCAATATCGAGTCCGATGCTGGCCACTGACTTCACACCCTTGCCAGTCGTTACCTGGAGGAAGTCAAGTTTCACGGCATGGACGTCGGCGGTGTCGGCACCGGCAAGCATCAGCACGTCAGCATCCGTCACCTCCTTCTTCTGGTCGGCCAACTGCAGGAACTTCTCATAAATCTTGTCAAGTTTCTCATCAGTGACATCCACACCGTTTACCATCAGCCGGTGCTTCAACGCTGCACGGCCAGAGCGGGCTGTCAGAATGATGTTATTATCGTCAATGCCAACATCCTTGGGATCCATAATCTCGTAAGTATGCACATTTTTCAACACACCGTCCTGATGGATGCCACTACTGTGTGCAAAAGCATTGCGACCAACGATAGCCTTGTTGGGCTGAACGGGCATGTTCATCAGTGACGACACCATGCGAGACGTCGGATAAATCTTCGTCGTATTGATGTTCGTCTCTATATTCAGCGTCTTGTGGCATTTCATAATCATGGCAATCTCCTCCAATGACGTATTGCCTGCACGCTCACCAATGCCGTTGATGGTCACCTCTACCTGGCGGGCACCAGCCATGACACCGTTGAAACTGTTGGCAGTGGCCATGCCCAGGTCATTATGGCAGTGGGTGGAGATGACGGCCTTGTCGATGTTGCTGACATGCTCCATCAGGTATTTGATTTTGTCGTAATACTCCTGTGGCAGACAATAACCCGTTGTGTCAGGGATATTCACCACGGTGGCACCGGCAGCAATCACGGCCTCTACCACCTGCGCCAGATAGTCGTTATCCGTACGTCCCGCATCCTCACAGTAAAACTCAACGTCCTCTACGTACTTCTTGGCGTACTTGGTGGCTGCCACGGCACGCTCGATGATTTCCTCGCGCGTCGAGTTGAACTTATACTTGATGTGCTCGTCCGACGTGCCTATACCCGTATGAATACGCTTGCGCTTGGCATACTGCAGTGCCTCGTTGGCCACGTCAATGTCGTGTTGCACAGCACGCGTCAAGGCACAGATGGTTGGCCATGTGACGGCTTTTGAAATTTCAATGACCGAATGGAAGTCGCCAGGACTCGAAACGGGGAATCCGGCTTCAATGACGTCCACACCCAGCAATTCCAGTGCTTTTGCCACCTGAATCTTCTCTATCGTATTCAACTGGCATCCTGGCACCTGTTCACCGTCGCGCAACGTCGTGTCGAAAATAAACAATCTGTTTGTCATCATTACTTTTATTATTTTAACAACAAAAAGCCTTTCACACCCGGAAGTGAGAAAGGCTTGCTGCATTTGTTATATCTTAGACTTATACGCTGTCATCTAACACGCACCTCTATCACTTCCGGCCGCTGTACGCAGTCGAATAATAATAATGTTGCTAATTAGATTCAGACTTTTCATCTTCGTATTTTTATAAATCGGTTGCAAAAGTAACACTTTTCTGCCAAACAGACAAACAAATTGAAACAAATCTTTCAAAAATTCCAATAATTTGTCACAAACTGCCTCAAAAACAGCTATCACTGATGCTGCTCACGAAGCAGGTCATTCACCGTTTTAACAGGATTGAACGTCGACAAAGGAACCTCGACGAAGACGGTGCTCCAGTTGCTCATAGCACCATTCCACAGTCCCGGCAGTTCCAAAGCCTGCAGTTCCTTGCCATTCTTTGACTTTTGAGAGATAAAGCCCGTGGTGGGATCTACAAACTTCGGCAGGTCGAAGGGCTTGCCCTGATAGTCCTTGACAGCGCACACCAGGTCGACGGGATTGAAATGCGTACCCTTGGTGAACATTTCCATATACTCCTTGTTTGACTTGTCAATCTGCGAACTCTCCAGAATCTGCAGGCTCACCGTACCATCCTGGTTGTAGGTCAGGAACGGGCCGCCACCAGGCTCACCGACATTCTTCACCACACCGCAGACACGCATCGGGCGGTTCAACTTCTCACGCAGGTAGATAACCAGTTCGGCATCCTCCAGTTCCTTGATGTCTGCCTTGCGACAGCACAGATCGTGCTGTACGAAACGAATCATCTCCTCCACCTGGTCATGGGTGTACTTGCCTGTATCTAACAACTGCAGGTACTCGAAGGCTTTCTTCTGCAGGGTCACCAGGACACCCGCAATAATCTGCTTCCACTCCACGGTGTCACCTTTCAGACGGTCGGGCACCACGTTGTCGATGTTCTTGATAAAGACGACATCGGCCTCGATTTCGTTCAGGTTCTCGATGAGCGCGCCATGGCCACCGGGACGGAACAGCAGCGAACCGTCGCTATTGCGGAACGGCGTGCCGTCAGGATTGGCAGCGATGGTATCCGTTGAGGGCTTCTGCTCAGAGAAGGAGATGTCATAGCTGATGCCATACTTCTGGGCATAGAGGTCAGCCTTCTGGGCAACCTTTGCCTTGAAAAGCTCCATGTGCTCATGCGAAACAGTGAAGTGGACGTGAGCCTCGCCATTGGAAGCAGCATACAATGCACCCTCCACCAAGTGCTCCTCCATCGGTGTACGAGGTCCCTCAGGATAGTTGTGGAAGAGCAGCAGACCCTTCGGCAACTGACCATAGTTCAGTCCCTCGGCTTTCAGCATGTTGGCAGCCACGGCCTTATAGTTGCCGGCAGCCATGAGCTCCTTGATACCCTTGCCCTCATTCTTCTGGCAAACAGCGTCTAACTCTGAATAGAAGGCAAACTTCTCGATATTGTCGAAGTACTTCTTCTCGAAGTCAGTCGTAGGCACATCGTAGTCGGCATCGACAAAGGCAAACATATCCTTGAACATGCGGCTGGCAGCACCCGAAGCGGGTACGAACTTCACCACCTTCTTGCCTGCTGCCTTGTACTGCTGCCAAGCCTCAACGTAGGCCTTACGCTCAGCGTCTGCAGGAGCCACAATGCCTTTACCGATGGCTGCAGCACCTTCCAGCTTCAGGAACGGGAAACCGGTTTTAAACTCTCCTAACTGTCTCTCGATTTGCGCCTCGGTGATACCCTTCTGCGCTAACTGTTTTAGGTCTTGTTGTGATAGCATAATTATAAGTAGTTATTTAAGAAATAATCATCTTGACTGCAAAGGTACGAATAAGATAGTAGAAAACCAAATGAAAACTGCATTTTTCTTTCTGAGTCTATCGATTCAGATAATCAGCGCACTGCTCGGCACAGCGTTCGCCGTCGACACCTGCCGAGACGATGCCACCGGCATAGCCTGCTCCTTCGCCACAAGGGAAAAGCCCCTCCAGGCGGAGATGCATCAGTGTTTCCGGGGCGCGGAGGATGCGCACGGGACTGCTGGTACGCGTCTCAACGCCAATCATGACGGCCTCGTTGGTGAGGAATCCGTGACTTTGGCGACCAAAAGTCTTGAAACCCTCCTGCAGACGATGGCTGATGGCTGACGGCAACCAGAAGTGGAGAGGTGAGGAGATGAGTCCCGGGGCATAGGAACTCTTCGGCAGGTCATAGCTCAGCCGCTTATTGACAAAGTCTGCCATGCGCTGGGCGGGGGCAGTCTGTTTCCTGTTGCCCTGCTGCCAGCAGTCGCGCTCCAGCTGTTCCTGGAAGCGAAGCACACGCAGAGGGTCGTTGCCCTCAATATCCTCAGCCCGCATCTCTACTACCATGCCGCTATTGGACCATTGTCCGCCACGATTGGAGGGCGACATGCCGTTGACCACTATTTGTTCCTTGTCGGTAGCCGCAGGAATGACAAAACCGCCGGGACACATGCAGAAGGAATAGACGCCACGACCGTCCACCTGAGTAACAAACGAATACTCTGCGGCAGGCAGATACTTGCCCCTACCCTGTTTGCTGTGATATTGAATTTGGTCTATGAGTTGGGAGGGGTGTTCCAGACGAACGCCCACGGCGATGCCTTTTGCCTCGATATCTATGCGTTGCTCTGCCAGATAGCGGTAGACATCGCGTGCAGAATGTCCTGTGGCCAGAATGACAGGTCCCCTGTACTCCTTGTCGGCAGCCAGACAGCCTACCACCCGAGAACCATCTGTCAGCAGTTGCGTCATCTTGGTTTGGAAATGTACTTCGCCGCCACAGCGCAGGATGGTGTTGCGCATGTTCTCAATGACACGCGGCAACTTGTCTGTCCCGATGTGCGGGTGAGCATCAGACAATATAGAGGTGGAGGCACCGTGCTGACAGAAGACGTTCAGGATTTTCTCTATCGAACCACGCTTCTTGCTACGTGTATACAGCTTGCCATCAGAATAGGCTCCTGCCCCACCCTCGCCGAAACAGTAATTGCTTTCGGCATCCACCTGTTGCGTCTTGGCAATCATGGCCAGGTCCTTTTTGCGCTCATGCACATCCTTGCCGCGTTCCAGCACGATGGGGCGCAGTCCAAGTTCTATCAGTTTCAGGGCAGCGAACAAGCCTCCGGGACCGGCACCGACGACGATGACCTGCGGACGGTCAGACACGTCGGGATACTCCGTGCGTGCGAATGCGTCGTCCGCCGGCATCTCATTGATGTAGCAGCGCACCTTCAGGTTGAAGAAAATGGTGCGCTGACGGGCATCGACACTTCGCCGCAATACACGGACAGCCGTCAGCGTACGGACGTCAATGCCATACTCCTTGGCTATCCACTCCTTGAGCGCCTGCTCATTAGCAGCGACATGGGGCTGTACGCGAAACTGATATTCATTGACCATTGAACATTGACCATTGACCGTTATTTACTCTTTGAAGAGGTCGTTGATTTCCTCAATCTCGTCCTCGTCAAACCACTTCTTCAGTCTTTCGCGGGCCTTGACCTGAATCTCAGGGTCAATGTCTGTCCACACCTTCTTCAGTACAAATACCAGCACGCCCAAGTCGTCAGCCAGTCCAGCTATGGGAATGGCATCAGGCACTACGTCAAGCGGACTGATCAGGTAGCCCAGGGCACCGATAATCATCGCCTTGTTCGTGGCACTGACCTTGTCACTCTGCAACGTATAGTACAGAATGAGGGCGGCATAGACCAGCTTCGCACCGGCACTCTTGGCAATGCGAGCAATCTTCTCCACAAATTCCCGCTTCGAGAATTTGTTGGCATAGTTCATAAACTCTGGTAACTCCATAACTTTATCTGTTTATTCTTATAATTCGTATTCCTGTAAATGACGGATGCTCCTGCATGTACTGGTAGAGCGTCTTCGGTTCTTCCACCACTTTCTTATGCAGCAGCGAGGCATTGAGCAGGTGCAGTCCGTCCTTGCGCCACACGGCAAAGCCCAGATGGGCAATGTCGAGTCCGGCCTTGTTGCAGGTGATGGCAATGATGTCGCCATTGCTGACGGTCTGTCGAAGCAGCGGCGAGTCAACCAATGCCGATTTGGGTATATAGCGATACTGCTTGCCCGTCAGAGCCTGCTCCTGCCGACGAATGACAGGCACCAGTTCCGGGTGGGCCTTCAATGCCTTGTAAGCCGTCGGATGGGTACTCATATAGTTGATGTTCAGTTTCTGAACGGCACTGAACGGCGGATTGGGTCCCTGGATGTCACGGACAAGCTGCATCTTCACCTTGTCGTTAATCCAGTCGGAGAAATAGTGCAGGCGCGAGGTGTAGTCCGTACAGACACCGCCACGATAGCGCAACTGCTGCAATACACGGACAAAGTCGTCGAACGAAGTCTTACCTTCCTGCTTGCACAGCGTCAGCGCCATCACGGTCTCCACCAGTGTCGTGCAGTCCAGCTGGCGCGTGTTGACAACCAGCTGCTCACGGTCGTTCACCTCAAGGGTATGGGCCACATAGGGGCGTCCTAAGAACTGACGTGCCAGCCAGAGCGTCTCTCCATGATTAGGCGCCTGGTGCAGCAGTCTGGTGACGGTGATGCTATCCACCCGCTCCCAAGTTACCTGGGCCAAAGCTGAGTAAGGCATCACGGTCAAGAGGCAAAAAGCCAAGAGCACTTTCGCCCATCTGACGACTACCTTATTATATATATATATTCTCATCACTTTCAGTGGTTCAAGTTTTATTCTTCTTTACTTTCTTATACGCACTACGCGGGCCAAAGTTTAATCCCACATAGATATTCAGGTCGCCAAAGATGTTATTTGCGGCAAAACGCGACTTATGGTAGTTGTAGGCACGAATGATGAACGATGTCCCTGCATACCACCGCGTATTGTTCCATACCAGTCCGAAACGGCCGATACCGTCAATGTTAAAGTTGCCGAAGTCGAAACCCTTGTTGCCTTCTGTCTCCTCCTCACTGAACGAGGACTTATAGGCCAGCGCCACCGAGAGGCTGGAGCATAACAGCCAGTTGCGTGCAAAGACCCAATTATAGGCATACCCCACAGACGCGCTGAGGTTACGGTACTTGACCCTGTTGAACATCAGTCCGCTGTCAAGCGCCACTTCCTGCCCCAGGTGCTGCTTGAACAATGATTCCAGACGCTCATAGTCGAAGCTGATGTTATGGTTCAGATAACCCAAACCAGCCATCCACGAGCCGCAACTGATTTTCTGGCAGGAGCTCTGGGCAAAGGCGGCAGGATAGGAGAAGCGACGGTGGTTGAAGATGTAATACAGGTTGACGCCTGTAATGCTCACACGCAGACCGTCAAAGGGAATACCCTTCAAGGGAGACGTATCCACGTCCTCGCCCAGATTCACCCTTCTGATCTCATAGTCATTAACCGTGCGACGATAGAATATATCGGCACCGAAACGCGCACTATAGATACTGGCATCCACCTCAAACTTCGATCCCTTGAAGAAATCCAGCTTACGCAGGTCAACAGTATAGCCCAAGAACAGCCAGCGCCAGCCAAAGTACGGTCCCAGCTTGACATTCTGCGGGGGAGCGAAGGAGATAGACTGGCGATCTTCTCCTGTGGTGCTCAGTCGGTAGTAGTCGTAGGTCGTGATAGTCTGAAGCATCACTGCCCAGTTATAATGCTGCGGCTCCACGAAGGCGGTGTCCTGCTCGCTGAAACTTTCAACGACACGCTTCAGCCAACTCGTCTTGGGCTGTTCCACCGCCAGCGAGTCGGCAGCCAGAGCGGTCACACTCAGCATCAGGAGCATCATCAGCACAACCTTCCTCATCGGCTCAGAACTTTCCTAAGATACGGTCGAGCACCCAGTTGACGGGGGTTGCCGACACACTTGTACACTCGCAGACGGCAATGCCCTGCAGATGTTCTATCACATTCTTAATCAGCGGAAACTGCACGTATGGGGGATTGGGGACGGCAATGCTCTCCTCGCCATACAGGGTATGCAGGCGGATGGGACGATAATCGAACACGGAGAAGCTCACAGAACCACGGTCACCGATGAGGTCTATACGGTCCTCGCGGGCTGACTCATGGGCCACGAAACACCACGACCCGGATCCGGGCAAGCCGTTCTCAAACTCAAAGCAGGCACAGACAGAGTCCTCGGCATTATACAGGCCGCCACGGTTGGCACAGATGCCACGGGCCTCCGTAATGATGCCGAAAAAGTGCTGTAACAGATCCAGCTGGTGTGGAGCCAAGTCGTAGAAGTAGCCGCCACCGGCAATATCGGGCTGCAGGCGCCATGGCAGATTGTCAGCATTTGCATAGTCCAACTCACGCGGAGGAACGGCAAAGCGCACCTGCACGTTGACGACCTTACCAATGACACCACGGTCTACAATCTCCCTGACCTTCTCAAAATAAGGCAAATAGCGACGATAATAGGCCACAAAGCACGGCACACCCGTCTGCTCTGAGATGCGGTTGATGCGGGCACAGTCCTCATACGATGCCGCCAAGGGCTTCTCCACATAGACCGGCTTACCAGCCTTCATCGCCATAATGGCATAGGTAGCGTGGCTTGACGGTGGCGTAGCAATGTAGACAGCATTGACTTCGGCATCGTCTATCAGCTCCTGAGCATCCGTATACCAGCGGGGAACACCATGACGTTCGGCATAGCTGCGCACCTTGCGCTCGTCACGCCCCATCACGGCAACAACTCCCGAGCCCTCGACCTCCGAGAAGGCAGGACCGCTTTTTTTCTCCGTCACTTCACCGCAGCCGATGAAGCCCCACTTGATGATTTTCACGTCTTATACTATATATTTGCGTGCAAAGGTAAGAAATAATTCATAATTCATAATGCATAATTATTTCATTTTTTAATTATTTAATTTTTAATTTTTCTTATGGCGGCAGCAAATTTTTCACTATTCACTTTTCCTTTTTACTTTATATTTCGTAACTTTGCACGCAAAAACGCAAGAAAGCGATGGACAAACAAAAAGACACAACGCTCTTGAAAGCCCGCAGCTACCGCAGCATACTGACCACAGGCTTTCGTCTCTATATAGAGAATTTCCGCCGCCTGTTCAAGGCTTCCTGGCAGATGGCACTGCTGTATGCCCTCTGCTGTGGTGCCATGGGTACCATGGCCACCATCAAAATACCGGAAATCACCCTGGCCCTGATGCAACAGTTAGCCGTCTTCCAGGGATTTTTCCTTGAGACGCTGAAGCAATACGGCGTGACACTCCTGGAACTTTCCGGTCTGGTTCTGCTGGCCTTTGCCACCGAGACACTGGCCTCTGCTACCATTCTCAGCAAACTGAAAGAGCACAAGGAAACCGGCACCATCACCATGCCGCTGCACTGGCTGACAGCCAGCCCGCACCTGATGGGACGCACGCTGAAGGGCTGTTTCCTGACATTGTTCGTCATGGCATTGCCATTACTGCTGTTCTTCGCACTCTTGGCTGTTGCCGAGGCAGTAAGCTCGCAGTTCGTGATACGTCATCTGATGACGACCGTAGGTGCATTTGCCGTCTGTTCGCTCATAGCCCTCATGCTGGAACTGCCACTCATGCACGTACTGATGAAGTACCTCATGGAGGCTCCCTGCAACTACTGGCGCACACTGGGCCGCAACTACGGACGGGGACTGAGCCACTGGGGAAGCATGTTCCTCGTATTTTTCGTCAGCCTGCTCATGGTCGCCCTGTTCTCGTTCATCATTTCCATGCCTGCCAACATCCTGCAGTTTGCCAACCAGACGGCACAGACGGGCCTGCTGATGGGCGACCCATTAGGGATGCCTTCCTATATGACGGCGCTGACGTTCGTCACCTTCACATTCTGTAGCTTCCTCAACTTCTACGTCTGCCAGACAACACTGGTACACAACTACTATATTTACGGTTCCATAGAGACAAAAGAATATGAAAAAGATATTGTTCATTGACCGCGACGGCACCATCATCCGCGAGCCGGAGGACGAGCAGATTGACGCGTTTGAGAAGCTGCAGTTCGTACCCCGTGCCATCTCCAGCCTTGCTTTCTTGCGTCAGCATACCGACTACGAGTTCGTGATGGTCAGCAATCAGGACGGTCTGGGTACCGACAGTTTTCCCGAGAATACCTTCTGGCCTGTCCACAACTTTATCCTCAGCACGCTTCGCGGCGAAGGCATTGAGTTTGACGACATCCTCATCGACCCGCATTTCCCCGAGGACAATGCCCCGACGCGCAAGCCCAACACGGGACTGGTGCAGAAATATATGGACAATTCGGACTACGACATTGCCAACAGCTACGTCATCGGTGATCGTGATACAGACCGCCGCTTTGCCGAAAACATCGGTTGCAAGTTCCTGCAGATCAACAGTGCTGCAACTGACACCGAGGCGGCTGCCTCATGGGAACGGGCTACTGCCATCGCCTTCGGTGGCGAGCGCAAGGCAGAAATCCGTCGTACCACCAAAGAGACCGACATCCTTGTACGTCTCGACTTGGACGGCAATGGACATTGCGATATTCAGACGGGCCTCGGCTTCTTCGACCACATGCTGGAACAGATAGGCAAGCACGGCATGATAGACCTCACCGTCCATTGCAATGGCGACCTGCACGTTGACGAGCACCATACCATCGAGGATACAGCGCTGGCTTTAGGCGAATGTCTGTTGAAGGCTTTGGGCGACAAGCGCGGCATCGAACGCTATGGCTACTGCCTGCCCATGGACGATTGTCTGTGTCAGGTTGCCCTCGACTTCGGAGGCCGTCCATGGCTGGTCTGGGACGCAGAGTTCCGTCGTGAGCGCATCGGCGAGATGCCTACCGAGATGTTCCTGCATTTCTTCAAGAGCCTCAGCGATGCAGCCAAGATGAACCTGAACATCCATGCTGAGGGGCAGAACGAGCACCACAAGATTGAAGGCATCTTCAAGGCCCTCGCCCGCAGCCTCAAGATGGCTGTCCGCCGCGACGTCTACCACTACGAGCTGCCCTCAACCAAGGGAACACTTTGAACAATAAAAAATTGTAACAATTTAAAAATGTAATAATTAAAAAATCATGAACTATGAAAGCTAAATATCAGCTAAGTTTATTATTTGTTATATGTTATTTGTTATTTAGCGTAAGCGCAACGGCGCAGAGTATCCATTTCGGTGTTAAGGGCGGTGTCAACAACTCCGAGTTCAACCTTGACGACGTGTCGACCAAGAGCGGTTATGGCTGGTTTGTCGGTCCGACGCTGAAGGTTAACATCCTGTCGTTCCTCGGTGTTCAGGGTGCAGTCTTATACAGTCAGTCTAACTCAAAAGTCGACGGTACAAATATTAAGCAGAAGAGCATCCTCGTCCCCATTGATGCACGTATGAACCTCCACCTCCTTCCCAAGTTCGGTCTTTTCCTTTCAACAGGTCCGCAGTTTGGTTTCAACACGGGCGACAAGGACTTCAACATCTTTGCCTCGGGCGACAGGCATGACGAGGTGGTGAATAACTACAAAGAGACCTTCCAACTGAAGGAGTCTATGTTCAGCTGGAACTTCGGTGCCGGCGTCATGCTGAGCAAGCACCTTGAGTTAGGTATAGTCTATACCGTAGGCATCACCAAGACCGGCGAGCTGAAGAACGTCAAGAAAGACGACAAGGCTAACTCAAAGGGCTGGATGGCTTCAGCCACCTACTTCTTCTAACGAGCGCACAGACATCAAAAATCAAGACAAATCACCATTTTAAAGCATAAATGTTAAAAACTGTGCCTACGTTAGGCACTCTTTAAGAATGCGCAGGATATAATTTGAGTATTTGGGATTTTTTGTACATTTCCCCCACATAACCATCACGGTCCAATGCTTGATGGATTTTACTTCAAGCAAACCTGGAGTTTACTTCAACTAAACCTGCACTTTGCTTGAAGTAAACTTTCTCCACTCTTCAGAAACACACACAGGAAGTTTGCTGAGTAGAGCAAGATTATTTGCACCGAATATTTGGCGTTCTCGATTATTATTCCTAAATTTGCACCATCATAAGGTACAAAGCTATGGAAGAAAAGAGATATCCGATATTTGACGAAGAGCAAGGCGTTGACATTTGTAGTGAACCTGTTGCAGAAGTATCCTGCTCTACCCCAAGATCTGTCGATGGCATGACTGCCGTTCATGACTGGATCGACGACCTCGACTGGGACAAGTTCCCCAGCTATGGTCCTTTCTCTGATGAAGAGGCCATTGCAAGAATAAAAGAGGCAGAAAAAGATTTGAAGGATCCAAGCAAATGGATTACAGCCGAAGAACTGGACAGAAGGCTTTATGAGAGATTTCCATGGCTAAGATAATTTGGCAAACGAAAGCTTCGTTATGCCATCTGATTAGCCGTCGCTTTAAGATTATCTATACTTATGATGAGGTTTCAAATACAGTTCACATCATGGACATTTGGGATACGAGAATGAATCCCAAAGCTCTTATTCGCCGTATTAAGTAAATCCCTTTTTTTCGATATACTTCCTGACACTTCTAGAAATAAAACCATAGGAATGAAATAATATTTCCCGATATTCTTTTTGAGTATCGGGATTTTTTCGTATCTTTGCCCTCAGTTCGGGGAGAAATCCGGACTAACAAAAGCGTATTTATATTGACTAAAAACAATCCGATAATGAAGACGGAGAAACAGATAGCTGCCAGCGCCGCAGAATTTGCAGTTCGTTGGAAAAACAGAGGTTATGAGAGAGGAGAATCACAGCCTTTTTGGCTTGACCTGCTGAGCAACGTCTTTGGCATAGACACACCAACTGCTGGTTTTATCCGCTTTGAAGAACATCACAAAGTAGATGAATCCAACTTTGTTGATTGCCGTATTCCTTCTACCCGTGTGCTTATTGAGCAGAAATCGTTGGGTATTGATTTGCGTGCCCCCAAGCGTCAAAGTGACGGATCTTTACTCAATCCTTTTCAGCAAGCCCGCCGCTATGTGGTTAGTCTGCCTGTGTCTGAACATCCCCGTTGGATTGTCACATGCAACTTCGCCGAGTTTCTGATTTATGACATGGAACAGCCCAATGGCGAGCCCGAACATATTTTGCTGGAGAACTTGGGTAAGGAGTATTACCGTTTGATGTTCCTTGTAGATGCCAAGAATGAGCACATCACAAAGGAGATGGAGGTCTCGATGCAAGCTGGTGAGATTGTTGGCAAGATATACGAGGCTCTTTTGAAGCAATACGATGACAACTCGCCAGAGGCGTTGCGCTGGCTGAACATCCTTTGTGTCCGAATTGTGTTCTGCCTGTATGCTGAGGATGCTGGCGTTTTCACACACGACCAGTTCCATGATTTCTTAGTGACCTACGAAGCAAAGGACTTGCGAAGGGCATTGCGTGACCTTTTCGATGTTCTGAAGACCCCCCAGGAGAAGCGAAGCAAGTATCTACAGCCAGAACTCCAAGCTTTCCCCTATACCAACGGAGGACTGTTTGAAGAGGAAATCGAAATACCACAGTTCACGGAAGAACTGAAACAAACGCTCTTACAAAATGCCAGCCTCGACTTCGACTGGAGCGAGATTTCGCCAACAATCTTCGGCGCAGTATTTGAGAGTACACTAAATCCTGAGACACGTCGCAGCGGTGGTATGCACTACACAAGCATCGAGAATATTCACAAGGTGATAGACCCGCTGTTTCTTAACGACCTGCGCCGTGAGTTGGACGAAATTCTTGAAGAGAAGGTGGAGAAGCAGCGCAAGCGAAAACTGAGTGATTATCAGATGAAACTGTCATCGCTGACCTTTCTCGATCCTGCATGTGGTAGCGGCAATTTCTTGACCGAAACATATCTCTCTTTACGTCGTCTGGAGAACGAAGCCATTCGCGAGATGTATCATGGTCAGACGATGATGGGAGCGTTCGTCAATCCAATCAAGGTCAGCATTCAGCAATTCTACGGCATCGAAATCAACGACTTCGCAGTTACTGTTGCCACTACTGCACTATGGATTAGCGAGGCCCAAATGTTGGCTGAGACAGAGCGCATCGTACATCAAGACATCGACTTCCTACCATTGAAGCCTTACCATAATATACGTGAAGGCAATGCACTTAGGATGGACTGGAATGTAATAGAAATTCCGTCAGATATTCCAACTATCTATGCCAAGAATGTCCACCTGATAATTGAGTCGGAACCCATGGTTGCCAGTGAGCCTATTGGATACGATGAAGTAAATGTTATCGCCAATCGTTTTGATGGTAACGCAAAACCAGAGGTCCAGCACTATCAAGTTAACTATGACTATATCATTGGCAATCCTCCATTTGTGGGGGCAAGACTCATGAGCGAAAGTCAGAAACAAGATGTATTAGACATCTTCGGCAAGGATTGGAAGAACGTTGGAAATCTGGACTATGTCAGTTGTTGGTATAAAAAAGCTGCAAACGTAATGAAGATGAATTCTACGTGCAGAACAGCCCTCGTATCCACAAACAGTATTTGCCAAGGTGAGCAGGTTGCCAATCTATGGGAGAAACTATTCGAACAAGGTATCCGAATCAACTTTGCCCATCGCACTTTCCGTTGGGATAGCGAGGCTACATTAAAAGCACACGTCCATTGCATTATCGTGGGATTTTCCTATGTACGAACAACAGAAAACACCATCTTTGATGGAGAGCGCATCATCAAAGCCAATAATATCAACGCATATCTATTCGATGCACCTAACGTCTTTATAGAAAGCCGTTCAGTGCCTCTCTGTCATGTACCCCAGATTGGCATTGGCAATAAACCAATTGATGGAGGCTTCTACCTGTTTAATGAAGAAGAAAGGGATGCGTTCATTGAGAAAGAACCGATGGCTGCAAGCTATTTCCGTCCTTTCCTTGGTGCAACTGAATTCTTGCATAATACGCCCCGATATTGTTTATGGCTTGGCCTATGTTCACCAGCAGATCTACACAAAATGCCATATTGCTTGGAACGTGTTGCATCAGTAAGGAAATTCCGCCTGTCAAGCAGTAGTACCGGTACAAGAAAACTGGCAGATACCCCCACCAGATTTCATGTTGAGAACATGCCAGAAACAACATATATTCTTGTACCCAGGCATTCTTCCGAGAATAGAAGATATATTCCTATGGGGTTCCTGACGCCTGATATCTTAACGAGTGATGCAGTACAAATTATCCCTGATGCTTCTCTCTTCCATTTCGGAGTGTTAGAAAGCAACGTTCACATGGCATGGATGCGTGCTGTTTGTGGAAGATTGAAGAGTGACTATCGCTATTCCAAGGATGTGGTTTACAACAACTTCCCTTGGCCCAACCCCACTGACGAACAGAAGGCCAAAATAGAGCAGACAGCACAAGCTATTCTTGATGCTAGAAATCTTTATCCAGACTCATCTTTGGCTGACCTCTACGACGAACTGACTATGCCTGTAGAACTTCGCAAGGCTCACCAAGAGAATGATAGAGCAGTCATGCAGGCTTATGGGTTCCTTGTTAAGTCTTCATTTACAGAGAGTCAGTGTGTGGCAGAACTATTCAAACTCTATCAAGAACTGACAAACAAATAACGATATGGCAAAAGACAAATTCAGTAGGACTAAAGCCTGCGCTACTAAGACGCTATACGCAGTAATGAAGGAAATGAGCCGTCGTGGCGGCAGTATGCCTGCGAAGGAACTCTATCCATTTGTGAATGAAAATGTCGAACTGACGGACTGGGAAAAGGAACCAGCAGGAAAGATGAAATACATCCGCTGGACTAATAGTTTCCAGTTCTATTCCATTGACTATCAAAAGGCTGGCTTCATTGTGAAGAAGAGTGGCAATTGGTACTTGACACCCGAAGGCGAGGCTGTGTTAAAAAAGACACCTGAGGAGGTAATGACAATTGCCAATGATGCCTATCATGAATGGCGGCGACTGAACCCCAAGGTGGAAACTTCTGATGAAGGTCCCAACGATGAGACGGCTGAAAAAGACAACGGCGTGAACCTCGACCTACTGGAGTCGGATGCTCGTGAAGGAATCAGGAAGTTCATTGTGTCAAAGAGCCCGTATGAATTTCAGGACATGGTAGCGGCTTTGCTACGAGCCATGGGCTATCACACACCTTTCATTGCACCCAAAGGCAAGGATGGTGGTATCGATATCACAGCTTACTTAGATCCGTTGGGTGCTCAGACTCCACGCATTAAAGTACAGGTGAAGCATAAGCCTGAAACAGCTGTCGGTGCTTCAGACATTCGTGCCTTGTTGGGTGTGCTTCGTGCAGGAGACATTGCCTTGTTCGTTACTAGCGGCACGTTCTCGCCTGATGCCAAGACTACAGGAACCAGCTCGCGTGAGTTCATCCGCCTGATAGACGGTGACGAGTTCATCGACATGTGGCTGGAGTTCTACGACAAAATGACTGACGACGACAAGAATATGCTTCCACTGAAACGGATATCGTTCTTGGGTAGTAACGATTAATATTGCGCAGAAACCCCTAAAACAACAAGTCTATGAAGTCGGAAAAGGAAAACGAGAAGGTCAACATTAATGAGATGGGAGTCGCTATTGGAGTGGATAGCGAAGTGATTCAGAAGGTACGTTCGGGCGAGATAACACATATCCTTGTAGACATCGATGAGGACAACCAAAACATGTTTCTTGAGAATATCAACGGGAATCTGGTGTTGGTGACCGAAGAGCTGCCCAATACATTCCACGGCTGCTATTTCTATAATGACGGCGAGTTTCCGTATGCCATCAAGAGTGTGCTGGAGTTCTTGGAGCTCAGCAACGATGATGACCATTGTTTGGCACGAATCATTGACGTGACCGCAGAGCCCGGCACACGATTCAATTATCAGGGTGCAGGCAAGCCTATCGTCGAAGACCCTGACGGCGACAGTTGCGTGTGGGAAGTAAGTTTTGAGGTCGTGCCAATGCTGATGGAGGCGAGGACTTACCTGATGCGTTGGAATCCTGCTATCAGTTCGTTTACGGAAAAGGATTATGAAGAATGTGTTGCAAACATGGAACACGGTATGTTCCGCTTGAACTGGAGCATCTATGAATGGCAGGAGGCACGCAGGGGCGACTTCTTCTATATGTTGCGCACAGGCGACGATAAGGCTGGAATCGTGTTCAGCGGTCAGTTCCTCTCTGACCCTTACCCTGCTGACGACTGGGCAGGCAGCACCAAGCGCAGGATGTATGTGGATATGGTATGCTACAATGCAAAATCAGAGGCTATGCCTCTCATGTCGCTGGAGAAGTTACAAGAGGCCATCCCAGCTGTAGACTGGCAGAAAGGGCACTCCGGAGAGTTGTTGTCGGAAGAGATAGCCACGCAATTGGACGAATTTGTGTAACAAAAAAACAACCCGCACCTCCTACACCTCCGACACCTAATCTGGGTGTCGTGGGTGTGGGAGGTGTAGGATAAAAGTTTGTTTAGCTATGATGCTCATTTTTGGAATTCTGATGCTCAGAAATAAAATTCTAATGGTCAGAATTTTGCTAATGAGCATCAGAATCCAACCATCGAGGTCATCCCTGTTTGGAATGGTTGCTGAACTAATAACGAAACGTCCTGTGAGCGGGTCTGGTGGATTCATCGGAATTTTACATATAAAATCGAGTAGGAGGTGAACACTAATCAGAGGTGTTCACCTCTTTTCGTGTTCACTTGTCCTCTCACACCACCGTACAAGCGGTTCCGCATACGGCGGTTCCTCAACCTTTCGGCAGCGCGGATGCGCTGTAGTAACAACCTATCCAACTATAGCCTGCCCTACGGAGTGACTCATCACCAATTGCTCGGGCAAGTATCCAACTATCGGCTATGCGCCAATAACCCTTGCTCGTGTAACCCCATTGGTAAGCCTGTCTTCTTTCTATGCCGCATAGGATAAGGTTCTTTACCCTCGTTCGCGGTTTCTTCCAGGATTTCCAAATACACATGCGCAGACGACGACGAAGCCATTGGTCAATATCTCTGACCTTACTGCCCATGTCGGCATATTTGAAGTATTCCGTCCAGCCTTGGAGGTAGTTCCGCAGGGCGGTCTTGCGCTGTTCATAGCCCATGCCGTTACTCCGCGAAGTAATCTGTTTGAGTTTGCGGCGCAGCTTGGCCTCGCTCTTCTCATGCAGACGCAGACGGCATTTGCCCCGGCTCATATAGAAGCCGTAGCCAAGATACTTCAACTTGCCAATGTAGGCGCATTCGGTCTTCTCGCGGTTGACCTTTAGCTTCAACCTGCCTTCTATAAACACGGTGATGCTGTCCCTTACACGTTCTGCTGCACGGAGGCTCCTACAGAAAATAAGGCCGTCGTCGGCATAGCGAACAAAGGGATGGCCTCGTCGCTCCAGTTCCTTATCGAGTTCATTCAGAAGCACATTAGCAAGCAGAGGGCTCAGAGGGCCGCCTTGCGGTGTACCCTCACGGGTCGCCTCTACCTTTGTGCCAACCATCACGCCTGCATTGAGGTAGCGGTGAATGAGGGAGATGACTGCATCGTCCTTTATCGTCCGTTGCAGTGTCTCTATCAGTTTGGCGTGGTTCACCGTGTCGAAGAAGCGTTCGAGGTCGATGCCCACCGCATAGCGGTAGCCATCACCTACTATCTCCGTGACACGCACCAATGCCTGCTTCGCTCCTCGATTAGGGCGGAAACCGAAACTTCCTTCGCTGAACTGGCGTTCATAGATGGGGGCTAACACTTGGGCGATGGCCTGCTGAATCATCCTGTCCACTACCGTGGGGATGCCAAGCAGACGCTTCTTCCCACCCTCCTTGGGTATCTCTACCCTGCGGACGGGGTTAGGACGATATGTCCTCTGGCGGATGCTCTCTGTCAGTGCGTCCTTATGCTCCAACAGATAGCCGAGCAGACGGTCGCAGTCCATCCTGTCTATACCTGACGCACCTTTGTTACGCATCACCTGCTTATAGGCAGCGTTTAGGTTGGCGGGAGACAGTATCTGTTCCAACAGAGGGTATCGGTTAGGTTGCTCCGTAGTGAGACACCCGGCAACCACGCGCATGAAAGTCTGCACTCCTGCAGTTCCCTCGGCTTCCGGCCTACTCTGCTGCGGGCAGCTGCCACTCTGCGTTGGCATTTTCT
>Ga0310691_10001984_pt1 | contig 29051 bp, 29 predicted proteins | sample 176DNAGHGlowgp2_FD_203887 | JGI IMG/M metagenome (GOLD analysis project Ga0310691, IMG submission 203887) | Sheep rumen microbial communities from Palmerston North, Manawatu-Wanganui, New Zealand - 1766 DNA GHGlow gp2 (v2) (version 2) | ecosystem: Host-associated > Mammals > Digestive system >... | reverse complement strand
GATGAAATCAACGCAGAACCCGTTGTATATCACTGGGCATGGAATCTCGACGATGTCGATCCGAATGATGATGTCAAGGTACAGACATTAGTTTCGTAAAATGTATAGTCATTTAGAAACCGTTATATTAGTCTATTATTATAACGTGAATATGTAAAAATTTTGTTACAAAAGCAAAAATAATTCTTTTCTTTTCCTTGCAAATCAGTTATATTATTCGGAGAAGTACATGGATTGGAAAGGATTCGACACATGGAACTGAGCTTTGCCCCCATGGAAGGGATCACCTACAGCGGCTACCGGCGCATTCATGCCGAGCTTTTTCCGGGAGCTGACCGCTACTACGCTCCCTTCATCGCGCCCGACAGCACCGGCCGCTTCAAGGCGGGCAGCCTCCGGGACGTGCTGCCGGAGAATAATGAAGGCGTAAAGCTTGTGCCGCAGCTTCTGTGCAATGCGGCCGCGCCCTTCCTCGCGGTGGCGCGGGAGCTTGAGGACCTGGGCTATGAGGAGGTCGATCTCAATGTCGGCTGCCCCTCGGGTACGGTGGTGGCAAAGCACAAGGGCGCGGGGATGCTGGGGGATCGCAGACAGCTCGACGATTGTCTGGCGGACATCTTCTCCCGCTGCCCGCTGCGGGTGTCGGTGAAAACGCGCCTCGGCCTGCACAGCGCGGATGAGTTTCCCGCCATACTCGAGGTTTACCGAAAGTACCCGCTCTCGCGTCTGATCGTGCATGTGCGTGACCGGGACGGCATGTACAAAAGCAAACCGGATGTCGAAGCCTTTGCCGCCGCGCTTTCGTGTCCCTTCCCGGTGGAATATAACGGGAACATCTTCACCCCGGCCGATCTCGCAGCACTCAGGGAACGCTATCCAAATCTGAACGCTGCTATGCTGGGCCGCGGCGCGGTGACCAACCCCGCTCTGTTCCGCGAGCTCAAAGGCGGAGCCGCGCTGACGGCAGGGGAGCTGGAGAATTTCCACGACAGGCTTGTGGAGGAATACCTCGCCTCCGGTCTCGCGCCGAACTTTACCGTCACGCGCATGAAGGAGCTGTGGTTTTACCAGCTGTGCATGTTCCCCGGTTCCGAGCGGGCGGGCAAGGCGATCCTGAAATCCCGCACTCTTCCGGACTACCGCGCGGCTGTGTCGGCCCTGTTTCGGAACGTGGAGCTTGACCCTGATGCGGGTTTTTACAAATAGGGCTATAACAAACGACAATATAGTTCTGCTTTGTGGTAAATAAATCCATATGATTGTAGGGGCCGACGCCCTCGGCGGCCCGGCGGAAGAATCTCAACAAATGCACTTATCCCCGACGATTTCGCAATATACATACGATTTCGCCGGGGATTGCTGCACAAATTTAGACTGTTCCGCTCGGGCCGCCGAGGGCGTCGGCCCCTACGCTTAAGACGGGTTGAAACGCATGAAAACTGTGGTTTGCCGCAGCCCTTTATGCTTTATCTCAGATTCAGATCCCTGGCCAATTGGTCAAGGTATTCTATATGCCGGTGGCTCGCCCCGTAGAGCGTGACCCAACCGTCCTCTTCGGCGGTGATATCCTGCCCCATGTACACGACTCGCTGTCCTTTTTTCAGATACTGCTGCCTGCCGTTTTTTGCTTGATCCTCGTATTCACTTACAGCGGATTGATAATAGGCTTCAAACTTTTCTTTTGCTTTTGCCAGATCGCCCAGGTGCCCGTAGATCATACACTCATCCAGCAGGATCAGATGCGGCGTTATCGTGTCAAACAGGGGGTATTCCCTGCGGTGAGCGAGGATCGCCTCTCTGCTGCTCAATACGTCGTAGGCCGGGAGGACGATTCCGGTGATTTGGTTGAGTACATCGTCTGCTATGCTTTCCGCACCGCGGCGCAGGTCATACCATGTCTCTTCCTTGCCGGAAACGGTGCCCAGTCTTGAGCGGAGCGTGCAGTCATATTCCGGATAATACTTCTTCTTTTCCGGGTTTGGATGAAAAGTCTGCTCCACACATTCGGGTATACGGATCCCCAGATTCACGCACAGCAGACCGCCCATGCCTTTTGTAGGCATGCCGCTTTGAAAGTGGATGACCTGTGAAATGTCCTCAGACACAAAACGGTGCAGGGTCCGCCCGTGCTTGCGGAAGCCGAGGGGCTTTAAGGCGGGGTAAACGCGGCCCTCGATCTCGTCTGCGATCTCGGGGACATTGACTGCATCCTGCTTCTTAAACAGATCAAAAAGCATAGCGCTATCCTTTCGGCTCGCGGAAATTGGAATCAGATTCTTTTCAGCAGCTCTTCCACCTGCCCGCGCTGGGGCATGGAGCGGATGGCGCCCTTTTTTGTGGTGACGATGTAGGCGGCGGTGTTGGCAAAGCGCAGCATGGCGGTCATGTCCTGCTCGGTCAGCTCATCCAGTCCGTGCTCGAGCACAAAGTTCAGCACACTTGCGCAGAAGGTGTCGCCCGCGCCGGTGGTCTCGATCACGCCGCCGAGCTTGCAGGCTGGGACAAACACCCGTTTGCCGCCGTAATAGGAGAAGCTGCCGTCCCCGCCCGCGGTGACGTTCAGCAGACGGATCTGCGGGAAGCGCTCCTTCAAAATGGCGGCGCCCTTGTCAAAATCGGTCTCGCCGGTCATGAACTCGATCTCGTTGTCGGAGATCTTGAGAATGTCGCAGCGCGCAAGGCCCCATTCGATGGCGGCTTTTGCGTCGTCCTCAGATTTCCAGAGCGGCGGGCGGAGGTTCGGGTCAAAGGAGATGAGGGCTCCGGCTGCTTTGGCAAGCTCGTAGGCCTTCACGGTTGCGCTTTTGCACGGCTCGTCCGTCAGGGAAAGGGTGCCGAAGTGGAAGATGCGGCAGTCCTTCAAAAGCGCCTCATCCAGCTCGTCGGCGCGCAGCAGAATGTCCGCGCCGGGCTTGCGGTAGAAGCTGAAATCCCGGTCACCGTTCGGGAAGGTATGCACCACCGCGAGCGTCGTGGGGATATCCGCATCGCGCCGAAGGCCGCGGATATCGATCCCGGCCTCCTCGACGGTTTTTGCCAGCATGTCGCCGAAGCTGTCCTTGCCCACCTTGCCGATGAAAGCACAGCGCTTGCCGAGCTTGCGCAGCATGGCCAGCACATTTGCGGGCGCGCCGCCGGGGTTTGCCTCGAAGAGCAGGTTGCCCTGCCCGCTTACGCCGTTCTGAGTGAAATCGACCAGCAGCTCGCCCAGGGCGACAACGTCAAATTGCTTGTTATCCATAGTAGTTCAACTTCCTATCATTTATGGTACAGCCATCATAAACCGGCCGGCCCCCGATGTCAATAGCCGGAGGGAGCGCTTTCCCGCGCCATGAAAACGACTTCGGTTTCCACACGCTCGCCGTCGGTGCGGATCAGGCCGTAGCTGGGGCGCGTCGTGGGCCCGATACTGCCGGGGTTTAAGACATGCATCCCCATGGTGTGATCCCGGAACGGCTCGTGCGTGTGGCCGAAGAGCACCACGTCAGCGTCCGCCTCCAGCGCGGCCTCGGTGAGATCCCGCAGGATCGGGTCATGCTTGACGCCGTACAGATGACCATGGGTCATGAAGATTTTCAGCCCGCCCGCCGCACAGATGAGCGTTTTCGGCGAGCTGGAAAACATGTCGCAGTTGCCGCGCACGGCATACACCGCAAGCCGGGGAAAGCGTTTTTGTAGCAGCCGCAGGTCGTTTTCCCCGTCGCCGAGATAGAAACACAGATCGGGCTTTTCCGCCTGCACCGCCCGGATCATATTGGCCGAAACCCCGTGGGAATCGGAGAAGACAATGAATTTCATAGTTGGCCCTCTCAGTCACGGCGGCATGCCGACGTGACAGCTCCCCCAGAGGGGGAGCCAAGTATATATCGCATACTTGACACCCTCTGGGGGAAAGTCGAGTATAAAACGTGTACTTGCCTCCCCCCTCTGGGGGAGGTGCCCCAGTGTCGCAACACTGGGGCGGAGAGGGTCAGATGTCGTTCTCGTCGCTCATGAGATTGGCGACCAGCTTCTCCTGCACGTCGGCGACGGTGGTCTCGCGCACCTTCTGCCGCAGCGGCAGGACCGCGCGCGGGGAGACGGACAGCTCGTCCACGCCGATGGAGAGGAAGGTCTCCGTCAGCTCAAGATCTGCGCCGAGCTCGCCGCAGATGCCGCACCAGATGCCCGCCTTGTGGGCGTTCTCGGCCACCATCTTGATAAGCCTCAGCACCGCGGGGTGATGGGCGTTAAAGAAGCGGCCCAGGTCGTTGTTCTGGCGGTCGCAGGCCAGAGTGTACTGGGTCAGGTCGTTGGTGCCGATGGAGAAGAAGTCGACGATCTTTGCCAGCCTGTCGCTGATGACGGCGGCGGCGGGGGTCTCGATCATGATGCCGACATCCACCTCATCGGAGTAGGGGATGCCCTCCGCGGTGAGCTCGGCCTTGACCTGCTCGCACATCTTCTTGGCCTCCTTGACCTCCCAGACGGAGGTGACCATCGGGAACATGATGGAGAGGCGGCCATAGGCGGAGGCGCGGTAGAGGGCGCGCAGCTGGGTGTGGAAGATCTCGGGGCGGTTGAGGCAGATGCGCAGAGCGCGGTTGCCGAGGGCGGGGTTTTCCTCCTTCGGCAGCTGGAAGTACTCGATCATCTTGTCCGCGCCGATATCCAGCGTGCGGATGACGACCTCCTTGCCGCCCATGTCGGAGAGGACCTTTTTGTAAGCCTCAAACTGGTAATCCTCGGTGGGATAATCGTCGCAGTTGAGGTAGAGGAACTCGCTGCGGAACAGGCCGATGCCGGCACCGTCGTTTTCGAGCACCGCGTGCACGTCCTCGGGGTTTCCAATGTTGCAGTAGATGCGCACGGTCCTGCTGTCCTTGGTCTCGTTGGGCAGGCCCTTAAGCTGGTTGAGAAGCTCCTGGCGCTTGAGAAGCTCGGCCCGCTTTGCCATCAGGCGGTCGCGGGTGGGCTCGTCGGGGTCGATGACCACGTTGCCGGTGCCGCCGTCGACGATGACCTCACGCCCCTCGTACTCGGGCTTGAGCTGGTCGCCCACGCCGATGATGGCGGGGATGCCCATGGTGCGGGCGAGGATCGCGGTGTGGCTGGAGCCGGAGCCGCCGGAGGTGACGAAGCCCAGGATCTTGGACTTGTCGAGCTGGACGGTCTCGCTGGGAGCCAGATCGTCGGCTGCGAGGATGACGGGCACGTCGGAGTCGATGCCGCCCTGCACAACGCCGGAGAGGATGGCGATGATGCGGGTGGACACGTCCTTCACGTCGGCGGCACGGGCCTGCATGTAGCTGTCGTCCATGGAGGCGAACATCTCCGCAAACTGGGCGGCAACATCGGTGACCACGGACTCGGCGTTCTGTCTCTCGTTCTTGATGAGCTCCTCGATGGCCTCCTCGTAGTCGAGGTCCTCCGCCATAAGCTGATGGGTCTCAAAGAGCATGGCGGCCTCGTCGCCTGCCTCCTCGCGCGCCTTCTCGGCCAGCACGCCCAGCTGCTCGATGGCCTTGGCCTGGGCGGCCTTGAAGCGGGCCCATTCGGCGTCGACATCGACGATCTCATAGCGGTGGATGGTGGCCTTGGCGCGCTGATAGAAGTAAAGGGGACCTGCGGCGACACCGGTGGATACGCCCTTGCCCTGAATGGAAATCATAATGGTTAACTCCTCTCAAAATATTGAAAGACGATAGATCACAATAATAAAATCGTTTTTGAGGCAGCTTTGCCGCCTCAAAAACACACTAAGCCGAGCTTCGTGAGGCCTCGCGCCGACCAAACGCGGCATATCACGTTTTGCCGCGTGCGATAAGCGCGAGCAACTCAATTGCGAAACTTGTTCGCAATTGAAAATAGATACGGCTGTCGCAGGGGCAGCCGTATCTTGTCGGTATTGGAATTACATGTTGGCCTTGAAGAACTCTTCGATCTTGGCGCAGACAGCTTCCTCATCGCCGCCCTCGACGGTAACGGTGACTTTGTCGCCCTGCTTGATGCCCATCTGCATGAGGGCCATCAGCTTGAGCAGGTTCACGCTCTTCTCGCCCTTGGTGAGGGTGATGGTGGAGTCCTTGTAGTTCTTGACTTCCTTGACCAGGATGCCGGCGGGGCGGGCGTGGATGCCCACAGGATCGGTGATGACGTAATCAAAAGATTTCATTGGTTTACCTCCAATTTTTATTCTTGCCTCCCCCAGGTGCTTGCGGCGATTGGGGGAGGGGGACCGCTTCAGCGGTGGAAGGGGTTTGTACTTAGACAGACAACCCCCTCAGTCACCAGTGTGAGCACTGGTGCCAGTTCCCTCGGAGAGGGAGCCAAAAACCTGCCTCTCCCTTTGGGAGAGGTGCCCGAAGGGCGGAGAGGGCAGCTTTATTTCAGTCCGCACTCGACGTCATCGAGATCGTCGGAGTTTGTCAGCAGCATGACGACGCAGTCGCTGTAGCCGGCGGCCTTGATCTTGGCGCTGTCAAAGCCCAGCAGACGCTGGCCCGCCTTGACCTCGTCGCCCTCCTTGACATAGGCGGTGAAGCCGTCGCCGTTCATGTTGACGGTGTTGACGCCGATGTGGATGAGGACTTCCATGCCGTCCTTCTCAAGGGTGACGGCGTGCTTGGTGTCGAAGACAGAGGTGACGGTGCCGTCAAAGGGAGCGAGGACCGTGCCGCTCGTGGGCTCGACGCCGATGCCGTCGCCGAGGATGCCGGTGGCGAAGGTCTCATCGGGGATGCTCTCGCGGTCGATTACCTTGCCTTCCACGGGCTGTTTGAGCTCGCCTGCGGAGCAGCGGACGACGACGGGCATGTCCTTCGGGGGCTCTTCCACACCCTTCTTGGCTTTCTTCGCGGGGGCGTCTTCCTTCCAGATGAACCAGGTGATGGCGAAGGCGATGCCGGCCGCGATGCAAAGCTCAACGATGTACATGGGGACGTTGTTGACGGCGGGGATGCCGGGGATACCGGTGACGCCGTAGGTGGTGGCGCCGAACTTCACGATCTCGCCCTTGGCGTTGATGCCGTGCATCCAGGTGGCGAAGAAGGAGCCGACCGCGCCGCCGATCATGCCGGCGATGAAGGGCTTCATGAAGCGGAAGTTGATACCGAAGATGGCGGGCTCGGTGATGCCGAGGGAGGCGGACAGGGAGGAGGGCAGAGCCACACTCTTGGTCTTCTGGTTTTTGCACTTGAGTGCGACCGCAAGGCACGCGCCGAACTGGGCGAAGTTTGCTGCGGAGGCGATGGGCATCCAGAAGTTGACGCCGGTGGAGGAGATCATGCCGGCCTCGATAACGTTGTACATGTGATGCAGGCCCATGACGACGGTCAGCGGGTAGATAGCGCCCATGACGGCGGCGCCGACGCCGTGGCCGATGGTGATGAGCTTTTCGGCACCGACGAGCACCCAGCTTTCAAACACGGAGAAGATGGGGCCGATGACGGTGAAGGTGACAAAGGCGGTAATGAGGACGGTGCACAGCGGGGTAACGAAGAGGTCGATCATTTCGGGCACATGCTTGTGCAGCCATTTTTCGACCGTGCACATCAGCAAAACTGCCAGGATGACCGGGATGACGTGGCCCTGGTAGCCGACCTGCGGTACATTAAAGAAGAACAGGTGCCATACGGGGATTTCGCCCGGGGCGTAGTTGCCGACGGTCCAGGCGTTGATGAGCGCGGGGTGAACCATCATGATACCGATGACGGCGCCGAGGAAGATGTTGCCGCCGAAGACGCGGGCGGCGGAGATGGCGACCAGAACGGGCAGGAGGGCGAAAGCGGTGTTGGCGACGAGGTCCAGGAAGGAGAACCAGTCACTGTTGCCGAAGGCGGGCCAGAACTTCGGGATGGCCTCGACAATACCCATCATCAGGCCGGAGGCCACGATGGCGGGCAGAATGGGGACGAACACATCGCCGGGGGTCTTGAGGATCTTTTTCCACAAAGGCATGCGGGAGGCAGCGGCGGCTTTGACATCGGCCTTCGAGGCGGCGGAGGCGCCGGTGACTGCCAGGAACTCGTCGTAGACCTTGTTTACGGTGCCGGTGCCGATAATGAGCTGGAGCTGTCCGTTGGATTCGAACATGCCCTTGACGCCGTCAATGTTCTCCAGCGCTTCCTTGTTGACCTTGCTGTTATCCGCGATAACCAGCCTCAGTCGGGTGGCGCAGTGCGCAGCGCTGATGACGTTCGATCCTCCGCCTATGTTGGCGGCGATCTCTTCAGCGCATTTGCGGTAATCGAGTGCCATAGAAACTCTCCTTTTCCTAAATCCGTTTTCTCAAATTGCGGCCGTCCAAAGGACGGCCGCGCCTTACAGAGATATAATACATCAAAAAATTGTCAAAGTAAAGGAAGAACAAAAATGAGAAGTAAAAAAACAAGGCCCGTTTTTGTCGGTTTTGACGAAAGAGCTGTGCCTCCCCTGCAAGGGGAGGTGCCCGAAGGGCGGAGGGGTCCGACCCCTCAGTCTGCGCCTCGCGGGGGATCGGCGCAGCCAGCTCCCCTTTCAGGGGAGCCAGGGGAACCTCTCAGCAGAGTCCCAGGTCACGGAACGCCTTCGCCATGCCGTCCTCCTCGACGGCCGGGCAGACGATCTGGCTCTTCTTCTTAAGGTTGGGGCTGCCGTTTGCCATGCAGACGGAGGTGCCTACAGTCTCGATCATCTCCAGATCGTTCATGCTGTCGCCGAAGCCGACGGTGTCGGCAATGTCATAGCCCAGCGCCTCGCACACGCGGCGGATGCCGAGGCCCTTGTCGAACTTGCGGTTGACAAGCTCGCCGTTTAAGCAGTTGGCGGCGGCCATGTCCTGCACGAGGAAGAAGAAATCCTTTTCCAGTGCTTCGATGGCCGGGGCCAGCTGGCTTGCCTCCTTGCACATGAACACGACCTTGTAGATGGGCCGCCCGTCGTACTCCGCCATGGGCCGGATGCCGAGGTCGGATTCCAGCGCCTTGCGCCAGCGCACGAGCTCGCTGTTGCCGCCGGAGGATTCGTTGAGGAAATCGGAAAGCCCCTCGTCGCAGAAACTGCCGTCTTTGGCCTCGACCGTACGGAAGACGCCGTTTTCCTTGAAAAGCCGCATGGCGGTGTCCTTCTGCTCCTCCGTCATGGGGCAGTCGTACAGCACCTCGTCGCCGTAGAAGACGTAGCCGCCGGAGCTTGCCACCGCGCCGTCAAAGCAGTCGTACTTGAGCAGGGGGGAGAGCATATCGTAGTTGCGCCCGGAGCAGAGAAAGACCTTGTGTCCCGCCGCGCGGGCAAGGCGGATGACCTCGAGGGCGCTGTCCGGCGGGACATTGCTGCCGGGAACGGTCAATGTTCCGTCTATGTCCAGAAAGATCAGTTTCTTGTTCACCGCTTGCCCTCCTCGCCAAAGTCGCAGATGAGCCAGGTAAAGCCGCCGGGGGGCAGCAGGACGCCGCCGTTTGTGATAGGCTCGCCGGTGAGCAGATCGCTGAAATCGCCCGGGGTGTTCAGCGGCGCCCAGCGCTCGCCTTCGGAGAAGTTGAAGAAGGCGGCAAGCTTTTCGCCGTTATAGTAACGCCCGATGCCGAGCAGCCCGTCGTCCCCGGTCAGCAGCAGCCAGGTGTCGGCCCCGGCCATGAAGACCCGGTGGGCCGCGCGGAGCTTTTCGAGGAAGGTGATGGAGGAGAAGAGCCTGCCCTCCACGGTCTCGGGATCGCTGCGCTTTTCGGCGGCTTCCCAGTTCATTTTGCCGCGGTGGAGGTAGCGGGAGTCTGCTGCCTTGTTGGGATCGTCGTGGTAGGAATAATCGTTCTGCATGCCGATCTCGTCGCCGCTGTAGAGGACGGGGATACCGCTGAGCGTGAACATGTAGGCGTGCAGCATGATGTCGAGGCGGGAGGCCCACTCGATCTTGCCCTGGTCGTGCTCGTAGCGCCCGGCCTCAAGACCGCAGAGGGAGGCGGTGGTGCCGCAGAGTCTCGCGTCGCGCAGGCGGGGATCGTTGTTGTAAAGCTCGCCTCTTGCGGGGCTGCCCCACCATTTGCCGGTGAGGTAATCGTTGAGGAAACGCTTGTGCTCGCCCTCCTCCGCGCCGAAACGGGCGAGGAAGCCGTAGTCCAGGCCCCAGCCGATGTCGTCGTGGCAGCGCAGGTAGTTTAAGAAGGTGTACTCCCGCGGCAGGGCGAAGACCTGGCCCAGCTGGTGCTGGAGAAGGCGCACGTCCTTGGTGGCCACGGTGTGCCAGGTGCTGGCCATGGTGGTGACGTTGTAGAGGAGATGGCACTCGGGCTTTTCGACCGTGCCGAAGTAGGGGACCACCTTGCTCGGCTCCATGACCACCTCGCCCAGCAGCAGGCAGGAGGGGCAGACGATCTCGCACACCATGCGCATCATGCGCACCATGGAGTGCACCTGCGGGAGGTTGCGGCAGTTGGTGCCCAGCTGCTTCCAGATATAGGGCACCGCGTCGAGGCGGATGATGTCCACGCCCTGGTTGCAGAGGTAGAGCATGTTCTCCGTCATGTCGTTGAAGACGACGGGGTTTGCGTAGTTGAGGTCCCACTGATAGGGGTAGAAGGTGGTCATGACCACCTTGCCCGCCTCCTGGCACCAGCTGAAGTTGCCGGGCGCCGTGGTGGGGAAGACCTGGGGCACGGTGCGCTCAAACTCGTTGGGGATGTCCCAGTTGTCGTAGAAAAAGTAGCGGTCCTGGTACGACTTGTCCCCGGCGCGGGCGCGCTTTGCCCACTCGTGGTCCTCGCTGGTGTGGTTCATGACAAAGTCGAGGCAGACGGCGATGCCGCGCTTGTGGCAGTCGGACGCGAGCTGCGCCAGATCCTCCATCGTGCCGAGTGAGGGCTGCACCTTGCGAAAGTCGGACACCGCATAGCCGCCGTCGCTGCGGCCCACGGGGCTTTCCAGCAGGGGCATCAGGTGCAGGTAGTTGACGCCGGTCTCCTGAATGTAGTCTAGCTTTTCTCGCACGCCCTGGAGCGTGCCGGCGAAGCAGTCCACATACATGAGCATGCCCACCAGATTGTTCCCCTTGTACCAGTCGGGATCGGTGAGCCGGCGCCTGTCTATCCAGCGCAGCTCTTCGCTGCGCTGCTCGTAAGCGTGCCAGAGCATTTGGGTGAAATAGTCGTAAGCCTGTTCGTCGTTATGGTAAAGCTCCATAAAAAGCCAGCGCAGTTCCTCCTCGTGCCGCTCAAAGCGGGTACGAAATTCCTGCGCCCATCCCTTTTTATTCATGGCAGTTCCTCCGTCCTGTCAGTTTTGTTCAGAGTCAAGTCTATTCTATCGTTTCTTGTCAACGCTGTCAACTTGAAACCAACGCTCATCCGGACAAAAAACGGTGCACGATGAAAAATGGAAAAAGAAAAAACTATAAATCTTGAAATTAATTGATTAAAATATTTATTATACTGTCATAAACTACAGAAAACAAGAACAAATATCGGCAAAATGCCAAATTGAAGCAAGGAACGGGATATGATAATATACATATATATAAGAAAATTGCCGGGACGGGCCAGACCGGACGGGAAAGGCAGGGATGCAAGGGGAAGAGTCCGCGGCTGTCCTGCGGTTTACATTACAACATGGAGGGACAATATGGAACGCCAGGCAGTGATCCGCGATCTGAGTGCGGAGATCGAGACGCTTGCCCGGCTCCACATTCAGCACGGGCTGCATCACACAAAGGGCTTTGCGAATCAGAAAAGGAATATCGAGAAGCTGATCCAGGATAATGAAGTCAACCTGAAAAAGGAGCTGGACCCGCTCGTTCTCAATCTCTATCGCCGCTATTTCGGATAAAGAAAAAGGGACTGCCCTCGTTTTCCGGGCAGTCCCTTTCGCTAAAAAAGAGAAGGCAGTCTGCAACTTCATTGAAAGTTCAGACTGCCTTAGAACCGGTTATTTCCGCCTACACTACAAGATGTACGCTGGTGTTGCCTGCTCAACGTTCCGGCTACAATGCCGCCGGCGGCCCACAAGTAAACTTTGCTTGCTCCTACAGGTTACGGTGCCGATTTCACCGATGGGTGACGCCCATCTCCGCTATCATTTATACCACAACGGCGTGGGTTTGTCAAGAACTTTTTGTAAGAATTATATATTTCTGCCTCTTCAAAAAATGAAGAATCTGTGAAATTCGACAAGAAAGGTTCAAAAAACAGAAAAATACAATATTTTGTGGTATATTTTACTCAAAATGACAAGCTGTTGATAATACCATGAAAGCCGAAATTATGTAAATCGGAAATTGTGAAAACTGTTGTGCCCGGTTTGGCAGATTATTGCCCGCTCAATATTTCCGACTGAGTACAAGCCAGGTGATCCAGTACACACAGACGATCAGACAAACGGAATAACTGAGCACCTGTCGGACGGTCTCCTGCCCGAGTACGGCCGCCGCAATGCTTCCCGCCGCTTCGATAAAAACAACGATATACCCTGTCCAGGCCCAGCTTTGCAGGCGCAGAAAACGGTTGCGCTCGTCCGTCACTTCAATGTCGATCTTTTCCTTATAGTCTTTGTCCTTCCGATACCGCAGGTTCCGGATGATCTGAAGCGTCCCGACCACCGCAAGGGCGACGCCCATGCCGGAGAAATAGGAAGAGTCCAATATTTTGGCCATAGACAGCGCGAACAGCACGAGCCCCAGAACGACCCAGAAAATGCTCAAGATAAGTCTCTTGTTGTTATTATACATGCTCATTCCTCCTCAAAGATAAACACGTCTTCAATCGTCAGCCCGAAGAAAACGGCGACCTTGTGCGCAAGCCCGATGGAGGGGTTATAGCGCCCGTTTTCCAGGGAACTGATGGTCTGCCGGGACACGCCGAGCTCGCGTGCAAGCTCCTCCTGACGTATCCCTCTGTCTGTGCGCAGCTGTTCGATACGGTTTTTCATAGCGCCTCCGTTTCTGCGATGATGTAAAGTTTGCTTTACGTGCATAGTGTAGCACAGGGAAGGAAGAATGTCAAGCGCGCTTTACATGGAAGAGCGAAATAAAAGCGCCCGTTTTGGGGCCGGTCGGATGACCAACAGAGAGGAGCCTTGTTTGCATTTGCGCCTCGTGGGGGATCGGCGCAAATAGAGGAATCGACCAGATGTGCGCACTGGTCGATGAACGCCCCACCGGGGCGTTCTATTATGATTCAAGTCCCTCTCTCGCACAAAAAAATACTGTGGTCGAAGACCACAGTATTTTTGGTGCGAGAGAGGAGACTTGAACTCCCACGTCGGTTGACACACGCCCCTCAAACGTGCCTGTCTACCTGTTCCAGCACTCTCGCATATTTCCCTGCCTCGTTCAAGGCAAGGGGTATTATAGCAGATTCTGGCCGTTTGTCAAGGCTGAATTTTCAACATTTCCATTTTTTCGGATCCTGCCGGCAGTGTCGTGCAGAAGTTGTGCAAAGCCCAGCAGGATCACGACGGTCAGCGCCCTTGCGCCGTGATCCATAAACAGCAGATAGCGCATTTTCAAATACGCGTGGTAGCCGAGCAGGGACGCAAACTGGGTAAGCAGCGCCGCCGGGATGCCCAGCACGCACGAGAAAGCCAGGATCACCGACAGCACGTCGGCACCGAAGAAATAGCGCTCGTGCATGTGCGGCAGCAGGAAGGGAATGCCCACCGCAAACAGCAGCGCCGCCGTGATGACGGCCCGGCAAGTCAGCCGCTCCCGGCGCAGAAAACAGAAGATCAGCAGCGCCAGCATGTAAGTAAACGCGCCCGCGATGCCGAGGTTTGCCGCGTCCGCCGTCTCGGGGCTGCGCCAGAAAAAGGCGTAGACGGAGGGGGAGTTGTAGTTGAGTCCGGTGCCGATGCTCCCGGTCTGGGAGCTGTAGAGCGTGAGTGTTTCGATAAAGGGCTTGCCCAGCACTACGGCGGGCAGGACCAGCAGCACATAAAACGCGGGGAAGAGCGCAAAGTGCCAGAGCCTGTAATTGCCGCGAAACCACAGGACCGCCATGATCGGCAGGATAAACACGGCCTGGAGCTTGAAGCCGAAGGAGAGCGTGAAGCACAGCACCGAAAGTACCGGCCTGTCCGATAGTCCCAGCCACAGCCCCAGCAGGGCAAGGGCCACATAGATGCTGTCGCACTGCCCCCAGACCGCACCGTTGAGCACCACCGTCGGCAGCAGCAGCACCGTGAGAAAGCACGCGAGCCTCAACCGCCCGTCCTTAACGCACAGACCGAGAAGACGCATGGAGGCATAAGCCAGCACCACGTCAAAGAGAATGCTCAAAAGCTTGATGAGGTACAGGTCGCGCATGGGCAGATAGGAAAAGAAGCAGAGAAAATAGAGATAGGGAATGTTGTAGTTTCCCAGCGGGTAGGCCAGAGAGCGGAACCCCAGATTCTCCCGATAGAACTGGACCCACTTGCTCAGAAAATCCCGGTAATCCAGCGTCTCATAGGACAGAAAATACCCGCGCAGGACGAAGGCCGCAATGAGCAGCGGCAGCGTGACGAGCATTGCCCGCCGACTCTTGAGCAGCCCTTCATGCAGCAGCAGCCACAGCGCGAACAGTCCCTCAAGCGCGAGTAATGTATAAGCGGCAAGATCCATGAAAGTTTCTCCGTGTTGGTAAGAATAAACGCAAACTATTATACCTCTCGCAGACTAAAAAATCCATAGGCATTTCAGCCTGAAAACCGGGCTTGTTGTTATGCAAACCGGTTTTAGACAGACTTTCCGAAAAGCGGCGGCGGGGAGGGGCACAATTTCATCTTTATTCCCGATTGTTCGACAATCGCAACTGTGTTAAACTAAGCAGGAGTTTTGAGAGGGGGGAGAGCAGTTGCGTATTCTGGTGGTCAACGACGACGGCATCTGTTCCCCCGGCATCGCGGCGCTTGCCCGAGTGGCGGCGCAGCTCGGCGAGACATACGTCGTCTCGCCTTCTGAACAGTGCAGCGGCATGAGCCAGAGGCTCACGCTCTTTGACGAGATGGCCCTGCGCGAAGAGCGCTTTCCCGTCCCTGTCGCGGGGGCGTGGAGTCTCGGCGGCGCACCTGCCGACTGCGTGAAGGTCGCGCTTGCGCATGTGCTTGATTTTAAGCCGGACTATATTTTCTCCGGCGTCAACGACGGCTGGAACGTGGGTCATGACATCGCGTATTCCGGCACCATCGGCGCCTGCTTTGAGGCAGTCATGAACGGCATCCCGGCCATCGCCTTTTCGGCAAAGGGCTGGGGAGATCTGGAGATTGCCGAGCGGTATATGCCGCAAATCGCCGCCGAGCTGATCGAACGCGGCCAGGGGCGCGGCGAGATCTGGAACGTGAACTTTCCCGGGGGAGAGGCGTCTGAAGTACGCGGCATCCTGCATGAGCGCTCCATCGCTCCCATGCAGCTGTTTGAAAGCGCCATCACCGCCCGGCAGCACCCGGATGGTCACACGCTCGTCACCCAGAAGGGCGTCCCCATCGGAAAGGGCATAGCCCCGGAGGGCAGCGACATCGCCGCCGTGCTGGACGGATATATCTCCATCGGGAAAATCAAGAGCACGGTCATGATATGAATGTGAAGAGTGAAAAGTGAAGATGCGGCTTCTTCGCTTTTGCTCTTTGCAATTGCCTACTTGTCAAAAAACGTCGACCATGGTACAATATATATTGTAATCAATAGCACCGAAAACTTCAATATTTTGTGGTTTCGCGTATTCACCGCCCTCGGGCGTGAACATATTTTATTAGGAGGCTATACTCTATGAAGAAGATCATTGCCATGCTCCTCGCGCTCGTGATGGTCAGTGCGCTGTTCGTTGGCGGCTCCGTCTCCGCTTTTGCCGACAACCAGCACTTTGACAAGCTGACCCTCGAGTTCGTCCCCTCCAAGGACGCTGACGTCATCATCGCCGGCACCGCGAACCTCCCTGAGCTCGTCAAGGCCGAGATGGCCAAGCTCGGTGTCGATATCGACGAGGTCGATATCACCGTCGGCACCAACTATGACGCCACCGGCGAGGCCATGTCCGCAGGCTCCATCGATCTGGGCTGGCTGCCCGGCGGCACCTACGCCCTGTACTCCGACGACACCGACGTTATCCTGACCGCCACCCGCAACGGCCTTTCCAACGACAGCGAGAATCCCGCCGACTGGAACGGCGAGGCCAACAAGACCCTCAAGAACGGCCCCCAGGTCACCTTCTACCGCTCCCTGATCTACGCCGCTCCCTCCGAGTACGGCAAGAAGCTGGCTGAGAAGGTCAATAACGGCGAGAAGCTCACCTGGGAAGACCTTGACGGCGCCAAGTGGGCCGTGCAGAAGACCTCCTCCTCCGCAGGCTACATCTACCCCACCATGTGGCTCATGAAGAACTACGACGGCAAGAAGATCTCCGATCTGTCCAATGTCATCCCCATCGACTCCGGCTACGGCACCGCTTTCTCCTACGCCGCCGCTGAGAGCATCGACGTCCTTGTCTGCTATGCTGACGGCCGCAACGACTATGAAGCCTCTTGGATGCTGCCCACCGATCAGCAGGATGAGACCGGCAAGCAGGGCATGGGCCGCTCCGACTCCATCTGGAACGAGATGAACGTCATCGGCGTGACCGAGGGCATCTACAACGACACCGTCGCCATCTCCAAGGAGAGCCCCTTCTACACTCCCGAGATGGTCGAGAAGCTGCAGGACTGCTTCATCAACATTATCAATACCGAAGAGGGCAAGGCCATCTTCGACGTGTACAGCCATGCCGGTTACGCCAAGGCTACCGACGCCGACTATGACGGCGCCCGCCAGGCTCTGACCGTTGTCGGCGGCTGATTTGCCGACGCAAGCCATTTTCGCCGGGCTCTGTATCCAAGTGAATACAGAGCCCGGTTTTTCTTTCGGACAGGCTTTCTTGGCTCCCCCTCTGGGGGAGCTGTCACCAGTGTGCACACTGGTGACTGAGAGGGCCCTCTCCGTCACTTCGTGACACCTCCCCCAAACGCCGCATGCGCGGCTGGGGGAGGCAAGGGATTGCCGCAAGCGTTGAACGGCAAACGTACTTTGCCGCTGAACGGTTCCGACAGGGAAACTAAAGATACAAAGGGAGTAAAGCAGCCGTATGATTGAATTCAAGAATGTCTACAAGACCTATCCCAACGGCTTCACCGCGCTCAAGGACGTAAACCTCCAGATCGAGCAGGGGGAGTTTGTGGCCATCATCGGCCTGTCCGGCGCAGGCAAGTCCACGATACTCCGCTGCATCAACCGCATGCACGACGTGACAAAGGGCACCCTAACCGTTGACGGCGTGGATGTCAACACCCTCAAGGGCGCGGAGCTTCGCCGCTATCGCCGTAAGGTGGGCATGATCTTCCAGAGCTTCAACCTTGTAAGCCGCTCCACCGCCATCAAGAACGTGCTGACGGCGGACGTGCCGGACATGGGCTTCTTCCAGGTGCTCTTCGGCATCTTCTCCAAGGAGCAGAAAATGCGCGCCCTCGAAAGCCTCGACAAGGTCGGCATCCTCTCCAAGGCGTACACCCGCTGCGACCAGCTCTCCGGCGGCCAGCAGCAGCGCGTCGCCCTGGCCCGCACCCTCAATCAGAACCCGAAGATCATCCTGGCCGACGAGCCGGTGGCGTCCCTTGACCCCATCACCGCCCGCCAGGTCATGCAGGACTTCGTGCGCATCAACAAGGACTACAACATCTCCATCCTTCTGAACATCCACCACATCGACCTTGCGCTCCAGTACTGCGACCGCGTCATCGGCGTGCGCGCGGGCGAGATCGTCTTCGATGGCCCCGCCGCCACCATCACCCAGGAGCAGATCGACTACGTCTACAACGGCACCAAGGCGCCCGTACTGGGCAATGGGGAGTGAGCCGATGGATAACGAAACCAATTCCGCCGTCAAGCTGACCTGGTTTGACAAGATCTTCAAACCCCAGGTCATCACGCTGCCGAACGGCCACTCGACCATACGCCGTCGCAGCCGCGCCCCCTTCATTGTGGCGCTGGTGCTGCTGGCCATTATCCTGTCGCTGCGCATGACGGGCTTTGACATGGGCCTCATCATCCGCAAGTTCGACAAGCTCATGGACCTCATGGTCAAGCTCTTCCACCCCAAGTGGAGCTTCTTCGACAAGGTCACCCGCCCTCTCATAGACACCATCAAAATGTCCATCCTGGGTACGGTCATCGGCTGCGCCCTGGCCCTGCCCATCGCGGTGCTTTCCTCCACCAACATCGACAAGAACCGCGTGATCGTCTCAGTCCTGCGCTTTATCCTGGCCCTGATCCGCACCCTGCCCACCCTGGTCATTGCTCTGGTGTGCGCGCTCATCTTCGGCCTCGGCACCTTCGCCGGCACGCTCGCCATCTCCATCTTTACCTTCGGCATCGTGGCCAAGATGCTCTATGAGAGCATCGAGACCATCGACATGGGCCCCTTCGAGGCCATGGAGGCCATGGGCGCCAACAAGTTCCAGGCCTTCTGGTCGGCCTGTGTGCCCCAGATCCTGCCCGTCTACCTCTCCCACAGCCTTTACTGCTTCGAGATGAACGTGCGCGCCTCCGCCATCCTCGGCTACGTCGGCGCGGGCGGCCTCGGCATCACCATCAACGAGCGCATCGGCTGGCGTGACTATGAGGGTCTCGGCATGGTACTGCTGACGCTGTTCGTGGTGGTCGTCGCCATCGAGTTCACCAGCGAGTACCTGCGCGGCAAGCTGAGCTGAGAGGAGGCGCGATATGGCTGAAAAACTGGAAAAAATCGAAAAGGCGGTCGATGAGAAGCTGACCGTCGCCGAAATGTACGCAAACCGCCCCCGCAAGTGGTGGGTCTACACCCTCGTGGTGCTCATCATCGCGGCGCTTGTCGGCTGGTCCGGCTCCACGGTGGAGTTTGAGGGCCTCACGGTCACGGGCCGCTCGGTCGCCCAGGGCGTCATCAGCGGCATCACCCACCCGGATCTCAAGCTCATGTTCGGCACCGGCAATACCGACGTGCCCTATCTGCTCCTGCAGACCATGGCCATCGCCGTGCTCGGCACCATCTTCGGGGCGATCCTCGCGATCCCGTTCGCCTTCCTCGCCTCGACGAACATCCTGCCGAAGCCCCTGGCCTATCTCTTCCGCGTGGTGATCCTGCTTATCCGCACGATCCCGAGCCTTGTCTGGGCCCTCATGTGGATCCGCGTGACCGGCCCCGGCGCCGCCTGCGGCGTCATCACCCAGTCGGTGTGCTCCATCGGCATGATCTCCAAAATGTACATCACCGCCATCGAGGATCTCGACACCCGCATCCTCGAGAGCCTCGACGCCATGGGCTGCACGCCCTTCCAGAAGATCCGCTACGGCGTTATCCCGCAGCTCACCGCAAGCTTCATCTCCACGACCATCTATCGCTTCGACATCAACCTCAAGGACGCTACGACCCTCGGCATCGTGGGCGCGGGCGGCATCGGCGCGAGCCTCGTGCAGTGCCTTAACTCCCGCCGCTGGGCCATGGTCGGCTCTTTCGTCTGGGGTCTGATGATCCTGGTGCTGATTATCGAGTACCTGTCGACGCAGGTCAGAAGCAAGCTGGCAAGAGGCGAATAAACCCTGTAAAATCATGTAGGGGCCGACGCCCTCGGCGGCCCGCGCGGCAGATAGATTGTTGTGCGAAAGCGCCCGGGCAAATACGTAAAACGGACAGCATACTGCCGGGCCGCCGGGGGCGTCGGCCCCTACTGATTCTTAAAGACACACTTACAAGAGGGTACCCATGGACCGTAAGCTGACAATCTATTTCACATCGGATATTCACGGCTACTTCGCCCCAACGGATTATGCCAACAACTGCCGCGCAGCCTCGGGTCTTGCCAACTGCGCGGCAAATTTCACCCATGACCGCAACACCCTCATCCTCGACGGGGGCGACACCCTCCAGGGCAGCCCCTTCACCTACTGGCTCTACAGCCGGACGGAGGAAAAAAGTCTCATCCCGGCAAAGCTCATGAATCTGGCGGGCTGCGACTTCTTCACCCTTGGAAACCATGACTTCAACTACGGGCCGACAGAGCTTGAGCGCTACATCGAGGCCATGGACGCACGCTGCCTTTGCGCCAATGTGCAGGGCCTGAGAGGCGTGGAACGCTGCGCGGTTGTAACATTGGAAAACGGACTGCGTGTGGGGCTGACCGGCGTCACCTCGCAGTTTGTCCCCAAATGGGAAAAAACGGAGAACATCGCAGGCCTGACCTTCACCGATGCCTTTGAGGCCGCGCGGGACATACTGGCGGAGCTGAAGACGCAGAAGGTTGACATAACGATCTGCCTCTATCACGGCGGCTTTGAAAACGATGTGGACACCGGCAGGCCGCTCTCCAAAACCCTCGAAAACGAAGGCTGGCGCATGTGTCAGGAGCTGGACTATGACATCCTGCTCACCGGTCACCAGCACATGCCCTTTGCGGACAAGTGCGTAAACGGCACCTTCACCTGCCAGCCGCCGGACAAGGCCCGGCAGTACATCAAGATGGACGTGACAGTGGACGACGGCAAGGTCATGGCAAAATCGGAGCTCTGCCCCGCCGGAGATGTGACGCCGGAAGCCTTCAAGGAACTGCTGGAACCGCTGGAGGCGGAGACCGCAAAATTCCTCGACACGCCCCTCGGCCATCTTGATCGGGATCTGCGGCCCTCCACACCGCTCAAGCGCGCGCTCAAGGGCTCCCTGATCGCAAACTTTTACAACCAGGTACAGCTCGAGGCCTCGGGGGCGGACATCTCCTGCACCTGCCTTGCCAACACCATGCGCGGCTTTTCCGAAAACATCACTGTGCGAGACATTGTGGCAAGCTACGTCTTCCCGAACACGCTGAAAACCATCATGGTTGACAGGGCAGTACTGAAAAAAGCTCTGGAGCGCAGCGCTGATTACTATGCCATCGACGAAAACGGCGAGGTCTGCGTCAGCGACAGCTTTCTGCATCCCATCGTTGCCCACTTTAACTACGATTTCATCACGGGCATCGAGGCGACCATTGACCTGCACAGAGCACCGGGGGAGAGAGTGACTTCCATCCGCTGGCACGGAGAGGAGCTGCCGGAGGACAAAACCCTCACCATGTGCCTCAACGATTACCGCGCCAGCGGCGCGGGCGGCTATGATTTCTACGCCGACTGCGAACTCGTGCGCGAACAGCCGGATGACATCGCGGAGCTCATCATCAACTACGTCGACCGGCATCGGGATATCGTTGTGGATAAGACGTACTGGCTCAACATTTTGTGCTGACCCTTGGCTCCCCTGCAAGGGGAGCTGTCACGATGCGTCTCCCGCAAGCATCGTGACTGAGGGGGTTGCCCGTCACGGGATGACCCCTCCGCCCTTTGGGCACCTCCCCTTTCAGGGGAGGCATGCTTTCATTCGTAAATTACCGAAAAAGGAGAAAATACTATGTCCAACAACGTCTTCAAGGTCGTTCTGCTCCAGGCGCTGCCCGCCTCGGGCAAGTCTGAGGTGCGCAACTTTATGGCCCATGTCGAGCCCGACACCCTGCGCGATGAGTTCCACATCGGCGCAAACCTCCAGCTCGACGACTTCCCCTATGTCCACATGATGCGCCGCATCGACAACGAGCTGCAGGCCATGGATGAGCCGCGCATCTTCTACCCCGGCGAGGCCCCCTTCAACGACGGGCGCGATTGGGGCACTCTCTGCAACCTCCTGAACGAGGATTACCACGATCTGCTCAACCGCGTGAAGGTCTGCCCGGATTCCGCCGCGCAGTATCTCTTCGAGCGCATCGACCGCGCCGGTCTCGGCGCCGGGATCGCGCCGCGCCTCGGAATGCTGGATGAGGGCGTGCGCGCCAAAGTCGCCGCAAAGCTCGAGGACGAGGCCCGTGCCATGCTGGAGGAAAAGCAGAACGCCTATCCCGAGAGCTTCGAGGACAAGACTATCATCATCGAGTGTGCCCGCGGCGGCCCGGACGGCGCCTCCATGCCCCTCACCGGCACCTTCGGCTACCAGTACTCCCTGCCCATGTTCTGCCCGGAGATCCTGGAAAACGCCGTCATCCTCTACATCTGGGTCACGCCCGAGGAATCGCGCCGCAAGAACGCCGACCGCGCCGACCCCAACGATCCCGGCTCCAACCTCCACCACGGCGTACCCATGGCCGTCATGCTGGGCGACTACGGCTGCGACGACATGGAGTACCTGCGCGAGCACTCCAGGGAAAACTGCGTGAGCTTTGAGGCCCACGGCAGACACTGGGACATCCCCATCGGTGTGTTCGACAACCGCGAAGACAAGACCACCTTCCTGCGCAGCGAGCCCGAGCTCTGGGACCCCGATCTTGTGGCCGATGTGACCGCCGCCATCCGCGCCGCCACGGATGCCATGTTTGATAACTACAAAAAGTAAACAGTAAGAGACCGAAGAAAAAGGGCTGGGACGTCCGGGCGATCAAAGGAGCTCGCGGATGTCACAGCCTTTTTTCGATATACCGACACCTCACACAGAAACAGCGGCCAGCCTGTTTTCACAAAAAACCTTCCCCAAAAGTTTGCAATCCCGCGTTGAAAGTGCACAGCGAAAGTATGGACAAGAGCGGCGCACGATGCTATAATAAAAATAAAATAATCTACGACTCATGGCTAGACAGGGCACAGGGGGTGATGGCAGCGTGAAAAACATATTCTTTGATGCGTGTGCGATTCCGTTCTATTTGCTGACCTTGTGGACCTGCCATGTGCGAAAGCTGACAAAAGGCCGCACAAACCGTCTGTTTATTGCCTTGGCCTGTATGTCCCTGATCTGCGCGATTGCCGACCTCTGGATGGAGTTTGTGGTAAACCCTGTCCCCCTGAGCCGTGAGCAGGTCATACTCGGCACGGTGCTCTCCTTCACCTATAAGCTCCTGCGAAACAGCAGCCTTGTGGTCTATCTCATCTACATCTTTTCCGTGACGCGGACAGAGTACCGCCTCAATACCCTCGGTTCCCAACTGTTTATCTGGCTGCCGAGCGCAGTTGCTGTCGGCGCCCTCGTGCAGAATTTTTTCACCCACAATGTTTTTGTGATCACAGCGGAAGGCGGCTACGCCCGCGGTCCGGTGCTGATGCTCCTGTATGCCATTTCGTATATCTATGCCCTTGTGGGGACAGCTTATTGTATCTATTGCCGGCGTTATCTTGTCGGCAGCAAATGGGTCGCCCTGATTTCGGTCTATGTGCTGACCTTTGCCGGCGTCCTGATCCAGATGGTGAAGCCCCATTACCTTGTGGAGATGTTCTCAACGGCGATCGGGCTGATGTTTATTCTGCTGCTGATCATGCGGCCGGAGGAGACTCTGGACGGGCAGGGCCTTGTGCGGGACTGGAACGCATATCAGGATACGCTGAAAAGATCACTCCGATCCGGCCGACACTTTCAGATCGTCGTTGTGGAGATCGTGAATGCCGCGGAGATCCGCAGCTATCTGGGCGACAAGCAATTCCAGAGCTGCATCGAGACCATCGCGGCGGAGATCAGCACGCTCTATTCCGGCCTGCGCGTGCATGTCGATCAGTTTTTTGAGATACCGGGCACCTTTTATCTGATCCTTGACGACGCCCAAATCGATGTAAAGACGCTCATCCCGCCCTTCAACAGAACGATTGCGGAGCGGATGGAGGACTATGCCAGACAGGGCGTCCGCTTCAACCTGGAGTACTGTCTCATCAAGTGTCCGGTTGATTTGAAGGACTTCCGGGAGATCATCAATTTCGGACACAGCTTCCGGTATCTCAGAAAACCGGCGGAGGTGTATGAGGCCGCCGATCTGATCCGGGAGCGCAATTACGGCCCTCTGACCAATATCAAGGAGATCCTGAACAGAGCGATCACAGAGGACACCCTTGAGATGTACTTCCAGCCGATCTACGATATCAGAACGGGAGGCTTCCGCTCGGCGGAGGCGCTGGCGAGGCTGAATGATCCTGTGTACGGCATGGTGTCCCCGGCGCTCTTCATCCCAGCGGCGGAGAGGGTCGGCATGATCGTGGCGCTGGGGTACAGGATCCTGGAGGCTGTATTCAGCTTCATGGCTCAGACCGATCTCAGCGCACTGGGGATATCCCGTGTTGAGATCAATCTATCCGTTGCACAGTGCCTGCAGCGGGAGCTGCCCGAAAGGATACGCGAACTTCAGGAGAAGTACCGCATAGACCCGCGCCAGGTGAACTTTGAAGTGACGGAGACGCTGTTCGACAATCTCGGCGGCATCATGGATAAAAACCTGCGAACCCTTTCCGACATGGGCTATACCTTCTCGCTGGACGATTACGGCGTGGGCTACTCCAATATACAGAGACTCAGGGCGCTGCCGCTGGATATCATCAAGATCGACAAGAGCATGGTGGACGACATGTTCACCATGGACGGTGAGGTCATCATCGAAAACACCGTGCGGATGATGAAGGGGATCCGCAAGGAGCTGGTCGTGGAGGGCGTCGAGACCGAGAAGGAGGCAAAAGCCTGTGAGGAGCTCTCCTGTGACTATATCCAGGGCTTTTATTATTCCAGACCGCTGCCCGCCGCGGAATTTGTTCGCTTTCTCAGAGAATATAACAAAGCGGCGCCGCCGGAAGTCGGGAAGACTTAAAGTTTCATAAGGTGAATAAAAAGCCGATACCGCAGCGATTACGGTATCGGCTTCTTTGGGGATAGCATCACCCCAGCGCAACGTCCAACGCCATCATCAGGGTAAAACCGACGGCGAACAGAATGACGCCGATGTTGGAGTGTTCTCCTTCGGACATCTCCGGGATCAGCAGACTCCAGATGGAGGCAGCAACCATGACACCGGCGGCAAAGCCTGTCAGTGCGCGCTGGACATTGCGGCTGAGCATCCGCTTCATAAAGAATACACAGGCCGAACCGAGCGCAGTCCCCAGGAAAGGGAGAAGCAGGCCCTGTGCGACTTTTACGGAATCCATTGTATCACCCGGCCTTTCATGGAAAAATCATCAAACAGAGGAATGCGGCAGATCAGGAGAAATCCCGGTCTGCCGCAGCATCACAAAACGAATCAGGAGGCTTCAACAGCCGCGCCGACATTCTTGTCGACGAAGAGCTTGATGCAGGTCTGGATCAGCTTGTCCCTGTACCCATCCTGGATACCGGAGGCGGGCCGGCAGGCGTATTCAACCTCGGAGTAATTGGCCATATTTGATATAAAGTTAGCGAAAGCTAACCACGTGCATATTATCACCGCTTCTCCGCTTTGTCAATGCTGTGATTCATTTTATTCGCTTCATACAGCCGGACATATACAGGCCGCGCCATACAATAGTTGCGCTTTGATGCTTCGGCAAATATTTTATGCCTATACATTGACGCGCGGAAAAAGAACGTATATAATAAGGGTTAGATAACGCTAACCGTTTGCGGGCGAGAATGAGAGAACAGCTTATAAGGAGTCAGCTTACATGAAATACACCGGAATGCCTCTGGGGATGTGGGTGCTGTTTGCGGGATCATTCAGGAAGCACTTATCGTCAGTCCTGAGATATGATTCCGAAACAGCCGGGACGATTACCGCAAAGGCAAAACAAAGATACAAAGAAATCATCCGCAGCTTACCGGAATTTGAGAAGGCGGATCGCTTTCGGATGAATATTGTCAATTGCGCGATGCTATCCGCTTTCCTCCTGAATCTGCCGGAAAAGCCAACGGTAGAAAAGGCGACGGCATATTATCGGGAATCCATGATGACCGACCCCATGAAATGGTTTTGCAGACAGAGCGGAAGAAAAAAGTTTACGGACGCGGATGTGGAGGGGATGAAAAAGACGGCGGCGCTTCGCGCGGCAGACCGGAATCCGTATTCCTGGAACATGGACTTTCTCCCTTACGAGGACGGAAGCGGGTATGAGGCGCGTTTTACAACATGCGGCATCTGTCGTCTTATGAAGGAACTGGGATTGTACGAGCTTGTCCCGGCCATGTGCCGATTGGATTATACCATGAGTGAAGCGGGCGGCGCAACGGAATTTGTACGGCGGTACACGCTCGCATCCGGCGGACCCTATTGTGACTGCGGGTACAGAAAAAAGGGGGCAGGGTCATGAAGTATCACATTGAAAAGAATACGGTTCAGGAAACACTGGTCATTCCGCTTTTCGGGCGGCTGGTGTGTTCGGAGCATTTTCCCGAGCTGTTTTCAGATCCCGAAGCCGAAAGGATCTGCAACTCGCTGGACTACGATTTTGCGGAGAAGCGAAAGAAAATGGAATCCGCCGCAGGCCTGTTCGGCGCGTTGGAGGTGGCTCAGCGCCAGTATGACCTGCGCTGTGAGGTCGTGAGCTATCTGCGGGAGCATACGGAAGCGGCTGTGGTGAACCTCGGCTGCGGCCTGGATGACACCTTCTCCAAGGTCGATAACGGACAGTGCAGGGGCTATAACATCGACCTGCCGGATGTGATCGGGGTGCGAAACGAGCTTCTCCCGGCAGGTGTGCGGGAAAGAAATCTTGCCTGTGATCTGAACGATTTTTCATGGATGGATGAGATCGAGGCATCGCATGGAGCGGTTTTCTTCGCGGCGGGTGTTTTCTATTATTTCAAAACGGAGGATATGAAAAAGCTGCTTTGCGTGATGGCAGAGCGTTTCCCCGGCGGCGTGCTTGCCTTTGACACCTGCAACGAACGCGGCGCCGGGCTGATGCGAAAGACATGGCTGAAGGAAGCCGGGATCACCGATGTGAGCGCGTTTTTCTCCCTTGAGGATGAGACGGAGCTCGTGGGCTGGAGCGATCGTTTTGCCTCTGTTACAGCCAAAAGCTATATGCGCGGATACCGGGATATTTACAAAAAGGTCGGGGCATTCCACAAACTGATGATCCACTTCTGTGACAGCTTTGTAAAGATGAAGATCGTCAGGATCGATTTCAGAGAATAAAGGCAATGCCGCATAATTTGGCAAGAGCAGATCCCGAGACAATTTGGGTTCTGATGATGGCACTTTTTTGAAGATGTACGTTGAATACCTCAAGAAAAAGTGACGAAATCAGGGCACAAATTATCCGGAAGATGCCACAGACGTATTGTGCGGTGTTGCTTAAACAAAGCATATTGACAGAAGCTTTGCTTCCTGCTATAATACATTCAGAGGTTAGCGATAGCTAACTTGATGCGTCAGTTACTCATAAGACTTGGTTCAGCCGGGTCTTTTCTTCAAAGCGATAGTTAGCATAAACTAACTTCTGAACAATATACAGAATCGGGAGGGATAGACATGAGCGTCGTCATTCTTGGCGGGAACGAATGCATGGAACAGAAATACAAAAGCCTGTGCCGGGACTATCAGCATGAGGCCAAGGTGATGGTAAAGCCAGTCGGCGGTGTCAAGCGCAAGATGGGCAAGCCTGACATGGTGATCTTTTTCACCGGCGCCATGTCCCATAAGATGCTGCAGGGCGCGCTGGGGGAGATCAAGGGGCAGGATTGCATCGTGGAATACTGTCCCACAAGCTCGGTGTCCGCGCTCAGGAAGGTATTGGAGAAGTACGCCTGATGTCGGAGGAAACGATTGTGCGCCAGGCCGCGCCGACCCTGGCCGGGATCAAGACGGGCAGCATGTTCCCTTACCGCTTTGAAAGCCGGGAAGAGCTGCTGGAAGATATCCGCGCCTTTAACCGTATCTTTGTCCCGCGTGGCATGTGCCTGCTCCTTCTTCGCGTGATGGAGAAGTCCGCGCTTTTGTATCTCTATCGTCCGCAGAGTCTGGAGAAGGATTTGAAGGATGAGCTGTCACAGGAGGTTTTGCAGGAATCGGGTTATGCCTGCCTGAGCTGTGCCGCCTGTGTGCGGCATCTGGTGGAGCGCTTTCGCGCCGAGCAGGACTTCCCGCATGAGGTCGGCCTGTTCCTGAGCTATCCGCCTGCGGATGTCAAGGGCTTCATCGACGACAGGGACAACTATAAGGTCATCGGCCTCTGGAAAATCTACGGAGACGAGGAGAAGGCACAGAAGCTGTGCGAGCAGTTCAAAAAGTGCTCCGAGTGCTACTGCCGTCTCTGGGAGAGCGGAGTCGGCCTTGAGAAGCTGGCTGTCGCGGTTTAAAAACATCTGAAACTGTATATCTTTCCATCAGATAGAAGTGCGTACAGAGCCGCACTATAATATACTCTGAATATTGGTATGAAGGAGAAACAAAAATGAAAGCAGCAGTTGTTTACTGGAGCGGCACGGGCAACACCGCGGCCATGGCAGATCTCGTCCTGGAAGGCATGAAGAGCGCCGGCGCGGACGCCGAGCTCATCGAGTGCAATTCCGTCACCGATCTCTCCGCCTATGACGCTATCGCTTTCGGCTGCCCCGCCATGGGCTCCGAGCAGCTGGAGGACAGTGAATTCGAGCCGATGTTCGACGGCGTGAAAAAGAGTCTCGGCGGCAAGAAAGTCGGCCTCTTCGGCTCCTACGGCTGGGGCGACGGTGAGTGGATGCGCAATTGGGAGGATGACTGCAAGGCCTGCGGCATCAATCTCGCGGCGGAGAGCGTCCTCGTAAACAATGCACCCGAGGGCGAGGGAGCCGATGCCTGCAAGGCTCTCGGCGCAGCTCTGGTCGGATAACGCACAACCGCAGCTGCGGCAAAACACGGTAAGAATATACAGTAAAAAGGCCGATGCTTGTTTCAGCATCGGCCTTTGGTAGTGCGCCCGGCGAGCGCACGTTCTAAAGGGTGAAAGTCCCGAGACCGCCCGGCAGCGGGAAGGTCATAGCCAAAGCCAAGGGTGTCCGTTGTGAGACGGAATCTGAAGGAAGGCGGCGGCAAAGCTCTGGCCCGACGAACAGAAATCATGTAAGGCCGCAAGCGAGGGTAAGACTGCAATTCAAGTTAAAGCCCAAAAGCTGCACGGGATCGCTTGCGGTAGACATGGCGGGTATAAGAGTGAAAGAATGTGTGAGTACCCGGGGAGGTCTCACAGGTGGCAAGGGCGGGAAAAAAACGCTATCCCGGTGACAGCGATGAGCGGCTGGGAGCCGAGCCATAGTAACAACGAACTGCGAGAAGTCAGCAGAGGCCATAGTACCTCAAAAAAAAATGAGGGAAGGGCCGAACAATCGTAAGTCCGAAGAAACGGAGAAAGG
>Ga0310691_10001983_pt1 | contig 29068 bp, 23 predicted proteins | sample 176DNAGHGlowgp2_FD_203887 | JGI IMG/M metagenome (GOLD analysis project Ga0310691, IMG submission 203887) | Sheep rumen microbial communities from Palmerston North, Manawatu-Wanganui, New Zealand - 1766 DNA GHGlow gp2 (v2) (version 2) | ecosystem: Host-associated > Mammals > Digestive system >... | reverse complement strand
ATACAAACATTTAGTCTTTGGATGCAAAGATATAGAAAAATTGTGAGATTACACAAACTTCACAATACAGTCGATACAGATGGCGTGACCACTCACCTCGTCAATGAACACATTAGCAGGATGCATGACCTCACCCTTCCTTGGCCGCTTTCAGCATCGCCACCTGCTGTAAAGCTTCCTCTCGCGTAGCTCGCGATGACGGACGCCCCAATGAGAGCCGCACCTGCCTTACAGAGTCCTGCATGCTCTTGTTGAGTAAATCGAGGAAAATTTGTTCTTCCATTTTCTATATCGTTTATATAATTGTCAATCATCAACAGTGTTGACTCCTTGAAGCCATCAGCATCAATCGCTCTGAATATGTCCTGCAACCTGTCCATTAGAGTCTTCACCGTTATTCGACGGCAAAGTTACGAATACTTTCCGAGATTTCCAAACAAAGCGACAGAAATGTTTCGCTGGGCGAGGGGCCGTATATATAATAAGGTATAAAAGCCATCGGGATGCCCCAGCGAGTGATTCGCTAAAAGCATCCCGATTTGTGGTTTCTATGAAGAGGAAAATCTGGCAGTGAGGCGAACATCACACTACAGTTTTGTTACTATGCTATCTTTCCCTCATTTAATCACGACCTTTTTGCCGTTGATAATGTTAATGCCCTTCTTCGGCGTTGCCAGTTTCTGACCTGAGAGACTATAGATGAAGGGATTTGTGGCGCTGAACGTCTGCTGCGTCGTCTCTTTGATGGAAGTTAGGTCCTTCTCGACTATATTCTGGAACAGATTCCAAGCGGGTGTTGCCTCGTACTTGCCCTTTGTGCCAATAGGAACGTATAGCGTCGCAGTGGTGAATTCAACATATTGATCATCTACATAATATCCTCCAAATATGTCTTTGTATATCTCAAAGGGATCTTCTATATATGAAAATACTTTTTTCAAACAGGCGCATCCATAAAAAGCCATTGTTCCAATACTCGTCACCGAATTGGGGATGCTGACGGATGTCAGGCCAGTACACCACTCGAAGGCGCCACCTTCTATACTCTTCACACCGTCTGGGATGGTTATGGCTGTCAGGCCAGAGCACCCATGGAAAGCATCACCTCCGATTGTTATCACCGAACTAGGAATGATGGTGTTCTTACTGCCTACTACCAGTTTGTTTTCTGCTGTCATGATAATAGCATTGCAATTCTCACGTGAGTCATAAACCTCATTATTACTATCAACCATAATGCTTTCCAAGCCACTGCAACCACCGAACACATCATATCCCAGACTTGTCACAGAATAAGGAATAGTGATGGAGGTCAGGCCACAATCCTCGAAAGCCCACCTATCGATAGATGTCACGGAGTTGGGAATGGAAATAGAAGTCAGACCGCTGCAACTCCCAAAAGCCCCTTCACCAATGCGAGTCACCGAGTTTGGAATGGTTATGGCAGTCAGACCACTGCCAGAGAAAGCGCCAGCACCAATGTTTGTCACGGAGTTGGGAATGATTGTGTTTTTACATCCTCCAACCAATGTATTGGAATATGTTTCGATAATAGCATTACAATTCTCACGGGAGTCATAGTGCTTGTTACCTTCTTCTACCGTCAATGACATCAGGCTGCTGCACCCCGCTGCAGGATTACTATTAATCCGTTTGACAGATTTAGGAATAGTCAAAGAAGTAAGGCTGCTACAACCACCAAAAGGACTGTTATATAATTCGAGCAAGGAGTTGGGAAGCTCAATAGATGTTAGGCTTGAGCAATCTTTGAATGCTTCACTATTAATGTATTCCACTGAGTTAGGAATTACTACGGACTTCAGGCTGGTGCAACCAGAGAAAGCCTCAGATTCGATAGTCTTAACTGAATTAGGCAGTACGATAGAGGTCAGGTTACTACAACCCCAAAATCCATGAACTTTTTCCAAACCCACAAAATACTGCAGTTCGTCGAAACTGGTAATATCCGTTTTCCATGTAAACATATAGTCGTATATTTCTGTTACAACAGCGGCCTCGTACAAGCTCAGCTCACCGTCCCTATTGGTATCCCAGAAGTTGACGCAGATTTCCTTTACTTTAGCATCGGCAAACTCGATAGGAGCATCCTTCATAACCTTTAAACTGATATCGTCGAAATGGAAGACATCTGACTTACTACTTGGTCTATTGAAGCGTAGGGTTATTGTCTGGCAGCCGTTTTTTTCTGCACCGACAGTTCCGCTGTAAGTACACGTATTCCATTCTCCTCCTCCTTTCACTGTAAATCGACCCAATTCCTCTGAAGTCAAGTTTGCATCTCTACTTGAACTTGTTTTTGCTCGCATGGAAAATTGAATCATGTCACCCTTCGAGAAGGGCTCAGTCAATCTGATAATGAACTCAGTACTCGTAGGATTTGCAGTAAATGTAATCTTGGCACAATGATTGTTCACGTCATCGTCATCAACGACAATATCGTTGGCATCAAGGTCCCGCGAACCTTCGTCCTTAACATTAATGGCAAAGCTACTGTAGTCCGAGCCTTCGAAATCACCGTTCACAATGCGTTCTTCCAATGTCTGCGCAAAACCATTACCGGCAAGCAACAGGCCTGCCAAGAGTAAACAATAATGTAATGTACGTTTCATAATTATACTTTTCGTTGTTATATGATATAAGTCATTGTTCTATTTTAGGCTCGATACACTTCTCACGATAGCTTATATATGGAAGCCTTATATGTTTTTGGAAAAAGAATAGCGCAGCCTCTTCCCATATTCCTCTTAGGCTTGCGACAGCCCCCTATATCCTATGGTGGTAGCCTGCGCTAAAAGCACAAACTCCGAATATAGGGTTGCTCTTTTTCTTTCTGAGGTCGCAATTCAAGAGGAAATGAGCAATATGTCTTGCACTCTTTGGAGAATGCGGGTGCAAAGGTACAAATTATTTATGAGAAACGATGTGTAAAATGGAATTAATTTATCGCGAGGACTTTTTTTCGAAGCAAGCGGGTTGGAAGCAAACAAATAATCATTAGATGGAAGAACGCTGTTTCTCCTACACTCTTTTTGGTTCACTGCGAATCAAGTGCTTGGTAAAAGACGGAAGATGCCGTGCAAAAGGTTCTGAAGTGCCGTGCAAAAGGGTGCGGAGTGCCGTCCTGAAGATAAAACAGCGTCAATGTCTGTTAAAACAAAGACAATGTTTATTAAATCAAAGGCATTGATTGATAAATCAGCGGCATTGTCTTGTGTTTTTCAGACCTTTTGTGTAACTTTGAACTTCGTTCGAACTTACTCACGTTCGAAAATGCTCAAAAAATATTTGGCATTTTACTCACTTATTCGTAACTTTGCACTCAAATCAAGCAAACAACTATGTACGCAAAGTATATCAAAAGGGAAATTCCTGACCTGAATGGTACAGGCAGGACGCAGGCCTACTACCAGATGGAACTGAAGCCGATGAGTTTCGAGAGTTTCGTGAGCCAGTGTGCTCGTGAGGGCAACATGGAGGAGAGCCAAATCCTGGCCGTCATGTCGCTAGTCAGTGAGAAGCTGGCACTATGTATGGCAGAAGGATTCTCGGTGAAACTCAACGGCATCGGCACCTTCAACGCGAAACTCGGCGTGAGAAGCGACATGCTGCAGGATGCCTTCGAGCCTGGCGAGCCAAACCATAACGCAAAGAGTATTGGGGTGACGGGCGTAGCCTACAGGGCCGATAAGGATCTCATCAGGAATACACGCGGCAAGTGTGTGCTTGAACGAGGTGGGGTAAGCCGTATCAAGAAGTCGAAGCTTACGCTTGAGGAACGCATCGAGAAAGCCCGCGACTTCCTGCAGAAGAACATGTTCATGAGAGTTCCAGACTATATGCGCCTGACGGGACTCTCGCGGACGACAGCCAGCGAAGAACTGCGCAAACTGGCCCTCAACCCCTCGACGGGCATCACCAGCCGAGGCCAAAGAAGCCAGAAATACTACGTGCTGCGATGAACAGATAAACGCCCCATGCTCACAGAAAAGACAATGGAGAAGCTGCGGATACTCGCAGAGTCGGCGAAATACGATGTTTCGTGTTCGTCGAGCGGCACTGTGCGCTCTGGCAAGAAAGGCATGGTAGGCTCCACCGTTGGCGGCGTAGGCATCTGTCACTCGTTTGCCGACGACGGACGTTGCATCTCTCTGCTGAAGGTCATGCTGACAAACTACTGCATGTACGACTGCGCCTACTGCATCAATCGTCGCACAAACGATATCAAGCGGGCCACGCTCAGCGTCTCGGAACTTGAGGAGATCACCATGGAGTTCTATCGCCGCAACTATATCGAAGGGCTCTTCCTTTCAAGTGGTGTGGTGAGGAATCCTGATTATACGATGGAGCGGTTGACGGCCATCGTGCGCGACCTCCGCATTGTTCACCGCTTTAACGGCTATATCCATCTGAAGACCATACCAGGAGCCTCACAGGAACTGTTGCAAGAGGCAGGGCGCTATGCCGACCGCATGAGCATCAACATTGAAATACCCAAGGAGGAGTCGCTGAAGGCTTTGGCGCCTGAGAAGGACCACAAGAGTATCTTCCTGCCCATGTCGCAGATCCAGCAAGGAGTCTTGGAGAACAAAGAGGATCGTCGTAAGTTCCGTCATGCGCCCCGCTTTGTGCCTGCAGGACAGTCGACGCAGATGATCGTGGGTGCGACGAAGGAGACGGACAAAGATATCCTCATGATGTCGAATGCGATGTACCAGCAGCCCACCATGCGTCGTGTCTATTACTCCGGCTATGTCAGCGTGAACACCTACGACCCTCGTCTGCCTGTCCTGAAACAGCCGCCACTGGTGCGCGAGAATCGTCTGTATCAAGCCGACTGGCTCATGCGCTTCTATCATTTTAAGGTTGATGAGATTGTGGATGATACCCACACACACCTCGACCTCGATGTCGATCCCAAACTCGGCTGGGCCCTTCGCCACCCGGAGTTCTTCCCCGTGGATATCAACAGTGCGTCTTACGAGGATATTCTCCGCGTGCCAGGCATCGGTGTGAAGAGTGCCGTGCTCATCGTCAACTCGCGGCGCTTTAACCGTATTACATCCTATCACCTCAAGAAGATGGGTGTAGTGATGAAGAAGGCTAAGTATTTCATCACCTGTGGCGAGCTCACCTCTGCCTTCTCGCAGCCTGTCATTGGCATCAACGAACTGCGCCCAGAGCGTCTGCGCCCTCTTCTGCTCTCGAAGGCCCAACAGAAACGTGCCGCTGCTGAGCAGCAACTCACGCTCGACTTTGAAGAATGATAGTCTACGTGTTCGATAATACCCTTGACGGGCTGTTGACAGCCGTGTTCGACAGCTTCTTCCTCAAACAGCAGCCAGAGTTTCTGTTGGCTGAGGGAGAACAGCTGCCCCTGTTTGCCGACGAGCCCCATCATGTGGTGACTGACGGCGAGAAGTCCGAGCGTGTCTGGAAAGGTCTCGAAAAGCACCTCTCTAAAGACGGTCTGCACATGATTACCATCAGTTGGCTCTCTGAAGAGCGTACGCTCAATCAGCCACTCTTCAACTTCATCTGCAAGGTGTTCCGCCAGCCAGCGGGCTCAGGGATAGAACGTAATGCTACCGACCCTGACGTACTCGAAGTGCGCAACACCTGCCGTCGCGTACTCCACGAACAGTTGCGTATGAAGCAGTTCATTCGTTTCCAGAAAGCCAAGGACGGCACCTACCTCGCCGTTGTCTCGCCCGACCATAACGTGGTGCCCCTCGTCATCGGCCATTTTCAGGACCGTTTCAACGATCAGCCCTGGCTCATCTATGATGCCCGTCGCCACTACGGCTACTATTATGACGGCACAGCAGCCCCCATCCGCATTACCTTCGAAGACGAAAGCAGAGTACCTTTTGATCTCACTAACGGAAAGCTTGATGCCGACGTGCTGAGCGAAAACGATAAATTGTTCCAGGACCTGTGGCGCACCTACTTCAAGGCCATCTGCATCAAGGAACGCATGAATCCCAAGAAACAGCTCAGCGACATGCCCCGCCGATACTGGAAATATATGACGGAGAAAAACGCCAACCTCTAACCAGAACCATTCCCATCAGACATTCCCTAAGTACACGTGCAGAATGCCTTCTTCCTCAGCCACTTGCCTAGCGGCTTTCAATGTGTGGAGAGGCGTTGGCGGAATGTCCTGCATCTTATAGCGAGGGAAGAAACGGCTGAAATGCAACGGGGCTTCAGCGAGGCCGTTGTCAACGAGCCATCGGCACATCTGGCAAATCATCAGCATATCATCATTCACACCAGGGATCACCAGGTTGGTGATTTCTACCCACACGCCGGCTTGCTTCATGGCAAGGATGGTGTCGAGCACGGGCTGCAGATGTCCGCCACTCACTCGCTTATAAATGTCGTCGCTGAACGATTTCAGGTCAACGTTGGCAGCATCAAGATAAGGCAGCAGATCCTTCAAAGGTTCCTGACAGACGTAGCCTGCCGTCACGAGGATATTCCAAAGGCCTGCTTCGTGGGCCAGACGAGCGGTGTCGATGATGTACTCGAGATAAGTGAGCGGTTCGGTATAGGTGTAGGCGATGCCTGGGCAGTGGTGCTTCCGACAGAGCGATACCACTTCCGAGGGTGACAATTCGTAGTGGTCAACATCAGCGGGGGAGACCTGTGATATCTCGTGGTTCTGACAGTTCTGGCAACGGAAATTGCAGCCCGTACAGGCAAGGGAGAGACACGTGGTACCAGGATGAAAATGATAAAGTGGTTTCTTCTCAATGGGGTCGATGGCCAGCGAACAGGGTTTGGCATAGACCTCGCTGACCAACACACCCCCATCGTTGCGACGGCTTCGGCAGAGGCCCGTCTTCCCTTCGGCGATACGACAGTGATGCGGACAGAGCTGGCACTCCACCCTTCCATCCTCCAACTTCCTATAATACCTGCATTCCCTCATGGCATCATTCGTGAGATTCGTGTCATTCGTGATCGTCAATCAGAACACGATCGCCTCATACACATACAATTCAGCATCTCGCCAGCCGTCCCAACCGATGCCCGCCTTGTCCTGAGCGCAATGCGCCACAAACTCCTCCTTCGTCCAGTTCACCTCATCGGCCACCTGCGGCAGGTACGTGCCACTGCGATAGCCCTTGCGGATATAGATGCCATGACGGTGCAGCTCAAACTCGTCCAGACTCTGGATGCGTCGCATGGGGGTGAGCACAGAGATCTCGATATCGATATCCGCCAGCTCCTCGCGATGCACAGGTGCGAACCGCGGATCCTCGAAAGCCGCAGCGCGCGCCATCTCAGCCACAATCTCGTGCAACGGATAATCCTCACCGAAGTGTCCGATGCAGCCACGCAGTCGGCCTTGCTTATGCAGAGACACGAATGCACCGCATTTGGATGAGAGGTGAGAAGTGAGAGGTGAGGGATGAGAAATGGGCTTGCCGTCGAGCGAGTCCTTGATGCTCTGGAGCGCAATCCCCTTCAGCACCTTCTTGTCCTCGTCTGAGAGCGTGAAACTCTCTTCCGCCTTCTGCTGACGGAGGAAGGCAAACGCATGGTAGCCCACCACGCGACTATGATCGTAATTATCGATATCACCCGAGTTCTGATACATCAGGTGCTTCACCGCGATGTTCCTGTCCAGCATCAGCATTAGTGTGATGATGGGGAACTCGCCACAGGCACTTGTCGAGAGGTTCCGCTTGCCGCTATGCGCATTCTCCTCGATGGCAGCAATGAACTGCCCCACATCGCCCGTCTCAATGGCCTTGCCCGTCTTGGTGTCCACCTCATAGGCATCCTCATACGACGGATAGTGCGAGAAGTCGCTGCTGATCACAAACAGGTTCTCGTCATTGAAATAAGGCTTCAGCACCTCTGCCATCCGCATCAGTTTCTGGTAGTCGTTGGTAGATATAATAATAGGTACGATGGGCGGCACATCGCCCAGGCGACGCTGCAAGAAAGGCAGCTGCACCTCCAGGCAATGCTCGCGGTCGTGGGCCTCCGGACGGTAGCGGAAGACAGAATCCGCCGTCAATGCCACAGCCGTTTCGTGATCCACCTTCACCTGTCCCAAGGGCGTCGCATAATAGTCAGCCTCCGTGTTCACCGAGGCGCCATCGAGCCATTCGTGGTGGCTGGGCCCCAGCAGGAAGATGCGCTTGTAGGGTTTCCGGGGGTCGAGCGTCATATAGGCCGAAGCCGCCACATTGCCCGAGAAATAGTAACCCGCATGAGGCACAATGAGCGCAGCCACATGATCGTTCTCCACACGCCCCTTGTGCAGCGCCAGGAAGCTGTCCACCTCCTCGCTCAGCACCTGGGCATCGCCCGTATAGAAACGGTTCGCCTGGGTGGCAGGCCTCACCACGGGAGCCTGCGTCTGTCCGTTACACGCATTCATCATCATCGTCAAGCATAAAGTGATCAACAACCAGTTTGTACGTCTGTATGGCATCGAATAGTCATTATTGATTGGTCTTCACAGGCTTATCGGCCTCCTTCCAGGCCACAATACCGCCTTTCAGATTCACGCAGCGATAACCCTCGGCAGCCAGTTTCCCAGCGGCATTGGCAGAGCGGCGCCCGCTTCTGCAATAGACGGCAATCTTCTTATCCGTTGGCAGGGCCGCCTTCGCCTTCTCCATGAAATCGCTTTGTCCCTGATCAATGTTGATAGCCCCCTCGATGTGTCCTTCCGCAAATTCGCTGGCGGTACGCACATCAAGAAGCACCACACTCGAATCCTCAATCAGTTCCGAGAACGCTTTCACGTCGGCGTTCTCAAAGTTCCCCTGGCCGCAGGCATTCGTCAGCCCTAACATGGCCAGCAAAAAAGTCATCATCTTCTTCATAACGCAAAATCTTATTAGCTTGATGGTTGCAAAGATACGAATAAAAAATGAAAATCATCATAAACCCGGCAAAAACTTAAAGAATGCCCGCTTATTAACAAAAGAAATCATCCCCCGCTGACTGGCAGGGATGTTTTTCATGTCATTATCGTGTCAAACTTACACTTTGCCCATAATCAGCAGGATAAGACGGCAAGATGTCAACAAAACGACGCGAAAGGCGGGGAAATTCTTTACAAAATGACAAAAATCACAATTTTCTTCAAACAAAATGGTTGGATTCTCTTGCACTTTGTGACTTTATGCGTACCTTTGCACCCGAAAACGTAACAAAAAGAAAGCAAACTTCAGAAAAAGATAGCAATATGACAGAGAAAATCAGATTTACCAAGATGCATGGTTGCGGCAACGACTACATCTATATCAATATGATGGATCAGGTCATCGCCAACCCGCAGGCCGCAGCCATCGCCTGGAGCGACCGCCACAAGGGCATCGGCTCCGACGGACTGGTACTAATCGACCACAGTCCTGTGCCAGAGGCTGATTTCTCTATGCGTATCTTCAATGCGGACGGCTCAGAGGCCATGATGTGCGGCAATGCATCGAGGTGTATCGGTAAATACCTCTATGAACGTGGGCTGACGGATCAGGAAGAGATTCGTCTGCTGACGCTTTCAGGCGTAAAGGTGCTACAGCTGCACGTCAGCGACGGCACCGTTGAGAGCGTCACCGTAGACATGGGTGAGCCCGTCTTTGAGGACGAAAACCTCTTCCTGCCCAATCGTGGCGTAGACAAAGGGGTGTTCGTCTCGATGGGCAATCCGCACTACGTGATCTTCACCAGCGATATCGATCAGGTGGCAGCGAAAGGCCGCACGATGGAGTATCATCCGGCATTCCCTCAACGCTGCAACATCGAATTTGCCCGTCTCGAAGGCCATCATAGTATCCGCACCCGTGTGTGGGAAAGGGGGAGCGGCATCACGATGGCCTGCGGAACGGGTGCCTGCGCCACAGCCGTAGCCGCCGCTTATACTGGCAGGGTCGGAAGAAAGTCGGAGATCGTGATGGATGGCGGCACGCTGAGCATCGAGTGGCGCGAGACAGACAACCACGTCTATATGACAGGTCCTGCCGCCTTCGTGTTTGACGGAGAATTAAAAATTAGCAAACTTCAAACAGCATAAGAACTATGGCATTAGTAAACATTCATTTCCTGAACCTGCAGAACAACTACTTGTTCGCCGACATCGCTAAGAAGGTGAATGCCTTCAAGGTGATGCACCCCAAGGCCGACGTCATCTCACTAGGCATCGGCGATGTGACGCAACCGCTGGCTCCTGCCGTCGTGGAGGCGATGCACAAGGCTGCCGACGATATGGCCACTGCAGAGGGATTCCACGGCTACGGTCCTGAGCAGGGCTACGATTTCCTGCGCGAGGCCATCCTGAAGAACGACTTCCTGCCGCGAGGCATCCACCTGGACATCGACGAGATCTTCATCAACGACGGTGCGAAGTCTGACACGGGGAACTTCCAGGAGCTGCTGCACTGGGACAACTTCATTGGCGTGACAGACCCCATCTACCCCGTCTACATCGACTCGAACGTGATGATTGGCCGCTGCGGCACCTATCGCGAGGGCCGTTGGACGAACGTGCGCTATATGCCCTGCACAGCAGAGAACGGCTTCGTGCCGCCACTGCCCTCAGGTCGCCCCGTAGACGTCATCTACTTGTGTTATCCCAACAACCCCACGGGTACGGTGATTACGAAACAGGAGCTGCGCAAGTGGGTAAACTACGCCCTGAAGAACGACGCCCTGATTCTCTACGATGCCGCCTATCAGGCTTACATCCGCGATCCGGAGATCCCCCACTCCATCTACGAGATCCGTGGTGCCCGCAAGTGTGCCGTCGAGTTCCACTCGTTCTCGAAGACCGCAGGATTCACAGGTGTGCGCTGTGGCTACACCGTGGTGCCGAAAGACGTGAGTGTATCCACCTTCGAGGGTGAGCGCATCCCCCTGAACCAGCTATGGCTGCGCCGCCAGTGTACGAAGTTCAACGGCACGAGCTACATCTCGCAGCGCGCCGCCGAGGCCATCTACACCCCCGAGGGCATACAGCAGATCCAGGCCACCATCGACTACTACATGGACAACGCCCAGCGGATGCTTACCCGTCTGCGTGCCCTCGGCTACGAGGTCTATGGCGGCGAGAACGCTCCGTATATTTGGATGCGGACGCCTGACGGCATGAGCTCGTGGCAATTCTTCGAGGCTCTGCTCTATGGAGCCAACGTGGTTTGCACACCAGGCGTCGGCTTCGGACCTTCTGGCGAGGGCTACGTGCGCTTCACCGCCTTCGGCAGTCACGAGAAGACAGAAGAAGCCCTCGACCGCATCGAGGCATGGTCAAAGCAATAACACAAATATTAAATAGGAATACAAATTGTCAAATCGTTAAATGTATCAATTATGGAAGCATTAAGATTTCAGGTTGTCGGCGAGGCATTCAAGAAGAAGCCGCTCGACGTAAAAACACCAAGTGACAGACCTTATGAGTATTTTGGCAAGAAGGTCTTCAATCGTGAGAAGATGTACAAGTATCTTCCGAAGGACGTGTATGAGAAGATGATCGACGTGATAGACAACGGCGCTCACCTCGACAGAGCTGTGGCCGACGCTGTGGCCGCAGGCATGAAGCAGTGGGCCGTAGAAAATGGCGTCACCCACTATACACACTGGTTCCAGCCCCTGACGGAGGGAACGGCCGAGAAGCACGACTCATTCATCGAGCACGACGGCAAGGGCGGTATGGTAGAGGAATTCACAGGCAAGCTGCTCGTCCAGCAGGAGCCCGACGCCTCATCGTTCCCCTCTGGTGGTATCCGCTCGACCTTCGAGGCCCGCGGCTATTCGGCATGGGACCCCACATCGCCTGTGTTCATTATCGACGATACCCTGTGCATCCCCACTGTATTCATCTCTTATAGCGGTGAGGCCCTCGACTATAAGGCTCCGCTGAAGCGCGCCCTGCATGCCGTGAACGTAGCTGCCACAGACGTATGCCACTATTTCGATCCCGCTGTCAAGAAGGTACAGAGCAACCTCGGCTGGGAACAGGAATACTTCCTCGTAGACGAGGGACTGTATGCTGCCCGTCCTGACCTGCTACTGACGGGTCGCACACTGATGGGTCACGACTCTGCCAAGAACCAGCAGATGGACGACCACTACTTCGGATCGATTCCCGAGCGTGTCGCTGCCTTCATGCGTGACCTCGAGATCCAGGCCCTGGAACTCGGTGTGCCCTGTAAGACACGCCACAACGAGGTGGCTCCCAACCAGTTTGAGCTCGCTCCCATCTTCGAGGAGACGAACCTGGCCGTCGACCACAACATGATGCTGATGTCGCTGATGAAGAAGGTGGCCCGCAAGCACGGTTTCCGCGTGCTGCTCCACGAGAAGCCTTTCGCAGGCATCAACGGCTCCGGTAAGCACAACAACTGGAGTCTGAGCACCGATAACGGCATCCTGCTCCACGCCCCTGGCAAGACCGCTGAGGCCAACCTGCGCTTCGCCACGTTCATCGTCGAGACACTGATGGGTGTCTATAAGCACAACGGACTGCTGAAGGCCTCGATCATGAGTGCCACCAACGCCCACCGTCTGGGCGCCAACGAGGCTCCTCCCGCCATCGTCTCCTCGTTCCTCGGCAAGCAGGTGAGCGAACTCCTCGACCATATCGAGAAGGCCGACAAAGACGATATCCTCGCTATGGCCGGCAAGCAGGGTATGAAGATGGACATCCCCGAGATTCCTGAGCTGCTCATCGACAATACCGACCGTAACCGTACCTCACCCTTCGCCTTCACAGGTAACCGCTTTGAGTTCCGTGCCGTGGGTTCTGAGGCCAACTGCGCCAGCGCCATGATTGCCCTGAACAGTGCCGTGGCAGAAGCCCTCGTGTCGTTCAAGAAGCGTGTCGACGCCAAGATTCCTGAGTTTGAGAAGAAACTCAAGGGCACAGACCACAGCGCCACCTTCCACGCCATCATCGACGTGCTGCGCGAGGATATCAAGACCTGTAAGCCCATCCGCTTCGACGGCAACGGCTACTCTGACGAATGGGTCATTGAAGCCGAGAAACGTGGGCTGGACGTGGAGAAGAGCTGTCCGAAGATCTTCGAGCGTTACCTCGACAAGGAGAGCATCGACATGTTCGAGAGCCTCGGCGTGATGACGAAGAAGGAGCTCGAGGCCCGCAACGAGGTGAAGTGGGAGACCTACACGAAGAAGATTCAGATTGAGGCCCGAGTGCTGGGCGACCTGTCGATGAACCATATCATCCCCGTTGCCACACGCTACCAGAGCGCCCTGCTGAAGAACGTCGACAGCGTCTCTACCGTATTCCCCATCGACAAGGCCGAGAAGCTGAACGCCCGCAACCTCAAGATCATCGAGGAGATTGCCGAGCGCACCAGTGCCATCGAGAAGGGTGTCGAAGAACTCGTCAATGCCCGCAAGCTCGCCAACAAGATTGCCGACGAGCACGACAAGGCTATCGCCTACCACGACAAGGTGGAGCCCTATCTCGACAAGATCCGCTACGAAATCGACAAGCTGGAACTCATCGTCGACGACTCGCTCTGGCCTCTGCCCAAATACCGTGAGCTGTTATTCATAAGATAATATCTATCCCACCCCCGTCCTTATCTTTTTCCCGGGACGGGGAGTTTGAAGTTTGCAAGGGACTCGACGCTGTGATAGCTTCGAGTCCCTGATTATTTCTGAAATGTGAGGAGCAGACCCTTACCACTTGTCGCGGGTATGGATGTCGTCAGCCCAGCGATGGTCCTTGGGGAAAGGCTGACCTCCCCAGGCCTTGACCTGTGTCCAGGGCTGCGGGGCATCTGTCCAGAACGGATGCGAGGCAGGCAGGGCGAGGGGCATCAGACAGAGCGAGGTGAGATAGAGCGAGCCGTTGTTGGTGTACCAATCGGCGGTCTCGGGCTGTGAGCCGCAGAAGCCGATGGTCAGGTAGCCGGCATCGTTGAAATTCTCCTGATAGTCGAACATGCGGTGGAGGGCCTTCGTCAGGGCGGCACGTACCTGACCGTTACTCAGGTCGGAGGGCAGTTTCTGATACCATGCCAACAGGGCCAGGGGCTGCATGGCGGCCATGCGGTAAGGGATGGAGCGTCCAATGACGGGGAACGTGCCTTCGGGCGAGATAAAACGCTCGAGGATGATGGCATATTTCTGGGCACGCTTCAGGGCACGATCGTAGTATTTCTGATAGTCGAGGCGGGTATTGGCCTTGGCATCGACCATCGCCTGAAGCGTCTCAAGATACATGGCATGGAAGACGTAGCTGGAGTAGTAGTCGAAGGCGAAGACGGGACCATCGGCATACCAGCCGTCACCCACATACCATTCCTCCACCTTACGACAGGCGGTGTTCACGCGGAACTCATCATACTGGGCTCCGGCCTTGGCCAGCATGCTCTCAATAGTTGAGGAGAAGAGGAACCAGTTGGTGTAGGGCGGATCGATCTTACGCATGCCCTGAAACTCTTTGATATAGCGCTGTTTCGTCACATCGTCGAGAGGCATCCAGAGGGTGTCCCAGGCACGGAGGAACGACTCGGCGATATAGGCGGCATCGACGAGGTTCTGTCCTGCCTTTCCCCAACAGAGGTAGTCGGGAGAGTCAGGGTCGACGGAGTTTTTATAGGCTGCGAGGGCCCACTCACGGAGCTGGCGACGCTGCTGCCCCTCGGCAGTATCATCATCAGGCAGTGTGAGCCAAGGGGCGATGCCTGCCATCAGACGGCCGAAGGTCTCCATATAGACCACGGAGCGGTCGCGATTATCAAACGAGGGCGAGAACTCGGTCTTCATGTTCTTCTGGAGTTCGCCCTTGGACATATTCTCCAAGACGGGCTGCGCCATCTTCCAGGCGATGGACGTCCAGTATTCACGGTCAGTCTGCTGGACTACTTGTTTCTTTTTGGCCGTTGCGGGCAGGAGCAGCGCGAGGGCTGCAAGGAGGATGAGGGTTTTCTTCATTGTATGCGGATTGTTAATGGGTTTTTGAGATGTTGCAGATAGTCATCAGCCGTGAGCTGCCATTGGGCAAAGGTACGGACATCGTAGTTGCTCCAGGCTGAACCGAAATAATAGGTATAGGGCTCACCCTTGTAGGAACTGACGACTCCGAGGCCATGGCTGGGCGTACCTTCAAACTTGATGGTCTTATCGACCCCTTGTGGAAACAGGGTGGCCACATAGATCTGGAACTGGTGCACCTTGGGATTGTCTGTGGGATCGGCATAGAGCACATAGTTCTTGCCGAGCAGCAGATGGTCTTCGCTATGCAGCACGACACCTGTAGTGAACGCCTTGGGCTCCTTGATGCCGTCGTACCAGACCGTCATGCGATTGAAATGTGAACCACGGTCGAGACTAATCAGACGATGCTCAGTGATGCCGTCGTCAGTGGTGCTATAGGTCAGCTCCACAGTAAAACGCAGCGGACCGTTATCGAGTATCCGATAGGTCTTGTAGCAATAGGGGAAGCGTAGTTGTCCGTTTTCCAACAGAGCAGGAGCGCCACAGCCCAGACTGGGACCCACACCGTAGCAGTCGAGTCCATAGCCGTGGTCGTGGTGGAAGGAGGTGGCCATGTAGATCTCATTGGCTTCCTCCGCCTTGCCGATGCGCTTCAGCGAATCGCGCTGACCTACGCCCCACATGTGCATCTGATAGCGCTGCTCCACAACCAGTTCAGGGGTGTTCTTCACCCAGACATCAGTACCGAAAGAGCGTTCTCCCGAGCGTTGGAGGGCTGGTCCATAGACACGATAAATGCCACGGTCGTTCTCCCAAGTGATATCGTCAGCACGTTCTGGGTAGACTTTCCCTTGCACAAACGATTTGAAGGATGATGGCGTACCCTTGGTGATGGTGAAGACGGCCTCGTTATAGGGCTGGACAGCGACGTGAAGCAAGAGCTTCCCATCGTAGGTCTTCTGGTAGGTGACCTCCTGCCCGAAAGCGTTCTTGACGATCAGGGGGGCGTCAATATCGACACCTAACTGTTGGCAGACCGTCTGGAGATTGGCCTCTGCCACCTCCTGCCGTTGAGTGTCACCCGTGTTCTTGACGAACAGGGATATGGTGGTGCACAACAATGTCAATAATAGCTTCATCGGATCGTGTATTTGATTTTATTCGTGGTTTTTGTCGATTTCACCGTCAGAATGACGCGATACATCTTCGGCCCCCACATGTGCTGGAGAAGAGGATCGAGCTTGTCGCTAATGTCCTCAACGGTGGCAGAGAGTTGGCTGGCATCGTAATGGAGGTGTTGCAGGGCATCAGGCGTCAGGGCCATGAACACGAGACGTGTGGGTGCGATGAAATCGCGAAGTTCATAGTCCTCAGTGACAGAAATGCCCGATTTCATCGCGGTCACGGTGCGCTGCCATGACTTCACGGCAGCATCCTTGGGATAGGCACCTGCCAACTCAAGTGTGAGCTGTCCCTCTTTATGACGGATGACCTTGGCGGCATAGTCCTTACCGTCCTTCTGGTCGATGCCATTGATCTGTGGCAGGTTGTGATAGCCCGACTGCATCGTCCAGACGTCGTAGCGGTCTTTCGAGAAAGTCTTGGCGGTATATTCTCCCACGGCAGGGTCGATAAATAGAGGAGAGAGGAGTGTACCCTCCCCCGTCCCTTCCTGGAGGAGGGGGGCGTAGACGATGAAGGAACCAACATCATTATGGTTGTGGCTCTCGCCATTGGTACCACCTTTCATCGCCACGTAGAAGTGTCCCCTACGAGCCGTCATGATCTGAAGGTCAGGCAGCCACACATCTTTTAATAACGGTTCCTGTGGATTATCCGCGATGAAATCTTTGATATGGCGCAGAAAGAAGAGCTCGCGACCAAGGGTTGGGAAGTTGCCGCTCTTATCGTAGAGGGCAGCTGGATTTGTCAATACGCCCTTCTGTCGACCTAAATAAGCCCCAAACTCACGCATCGTTGGATCATTCAGCCAGAGACCAAAAGGGTAGACGATATTCACCTGTTGTACCGCCTTGTTCTCATGGGCATCGGCAAAACAGACGCAATAATCGTTACCGATATAAGTCTTATAGGCATAGGCGGCCATCTTCTGGACTTTTGGCTCCATTGAGCCAGAATCCAGAAGTCTCATCACTTCAAACATCGAGGCGGCAGCACGGTCCCAGTAGCCTGGTCCTTCGTCACAGCCACCATCCTCGGGATAAGCATCGATGAAAGCCTGTATGGCTTTCCGTATCTGGGTGATGGCCTCGGCCTTGCGCGCCTCGTCTTTCTCACAGATAAGGACACAGGCGAGCCAATTGGAACAGATCCAAGGGTTCCAGTTCATGCCTGCCGTCTTCCACCAGTAGTCATTCTCAACGGCAGGCTGGAGGATGCGCCTCTCTATCTCACGGTCGATACGCTGACAGAGGTCTGGCGAAAAGGCGTCGAACTGTTTCCCGAGCATGTATCTCGTCCAGACAATCAGACTGGCGGTCTCGGCATTGAAGAGATCCACCTCCTGCAACTCTGCGAGAGGGATGGCTTTGGGATAGTGGGCAGGGATGCCCCACCAAGTTTCTTCGCAGAAACTGCCCATTCCATCGATAATATCACCCATGAAGCGACCTTTGCCTTCCATGATCTCCGCCATGACGATTGCTGCCAACTGTCGACGTTTCTCGAAACAGAGGGCTTCGTAGTTTACGCGGTTGCCAGTCTTCTTGTTCTCGGCAAACACCGTCCACGGGAGCACGGTCCACGGCTTGCCGAGATACTGTTCCCCATATTCAACATAACTCTGGCGCATCTCCAAAGGAATGGAGTCACGCCAGAAGGTATCGTCAGCCTGGGGTAACAGGTTGGCAATGGTCAAGCTTATCGTTAGGAGCAGGTTCATTTGCCAAGATATCTTGCGTATTCACATGCTGCGAGCAGGAAGGCTCCGACACCGAAGTTTGCCTCGCTATTAGCATCGACGGTCTGCCCAGGGATGGCGCGTTCACCGATGGGTTGCACATAGCCGATCTTTCCATTCTTCTGCAAGGCAACTGAGGTGAGATAATTCCAAGCCTTCTCAATCGTCGGACCAAACTCTTTCTTGGAGAGCTTACCTTTGTTCACACCCCAGAGCAGGCCATAACAGAAGAAAGCCGTACCACTGGTCTCATAGCCTGGTGCCTGTTGGGGATCCATCATCGAACGTGTCCAGTGGCCTTGTGGCTGTTGCAGGGCCTTGACGGCGTGGGCCATTCGTGTAAATTTCTCCACGAAGAACGGCTGACGGACATAGGCCTCAGGCATATCCTGCAGCACCTTGGCCAGTCCTGCCAATACCCAACCATCGCCACGTGCCCAGAAGTCCTTCTTCCCTGCAGCGGTCTTGTGCTTGGGATAAATGTATTTCCCGTCACGGAAGTAGAGTCCCGTTTCGTAATCGAGCATGATGGAGTCGCTGTAGAGGATGTTCTCATAGAGTTTGTCAAGGTATTTGCGCTCGCCCGTGAGTTTGTACATCTTCGTCATGACAGGCATGACCATGTAAAGGGCATCAGCCCACCACCAGTAGTCGTGCACCCTGGAGTCGGCTTCGTAGCCCATCACTTCCTTGGCACGGGCCACCTTCTTCTCATCCTTCGAAAGGAAGTAGAGGTCGATGTACGTCTGGAAACAGATCTGCCAGTCGCCGAAGAGCACATAGTCCTGACCCTCACCATACTGTTTGTACTTCCAGTTGGCAGGGTCTGGTTCCGTGGCCCCTTTCCACTGGTTGTGTTCAGCCCAGCGGATGCTGTAATCGAGCATGTGCTCATCCATCAGCAACTTGTAGGTTTCCATATTGCCAGTATGGTAGGCAGCGTTATCCCAGAATGACCGCACTTCGGCGGGGTTGTTCGTCTGCCAGTAGGTGTTCACCTTGCGGATGATGTCCTTCACCTCATCGGCAGTCCATCTTTTGGCTTGGAGGGTCAGTGCCGAGAGTAGGGCAACAGCAAATAGTAGTCTTCTCATCATGAATTGTGTTAGGTGTTTGCAAAGATACGATGAAATCTGCGAAAGCAGTCATCTTTTTAGTTAATTCTTATAAAAGGGGCAGCCTAAGTCGCATAGGCTGCCCCTAAAGCGAGAGAAATAACTAACTAATTATATTTGTATGAATCAAAAAGTTTTAGTAGCCGGGATTCTGCTCCAGATTGGCATCCTTGTTCAGCTGGATCTCTGACAGAGGAATCGGCAGCAGCGTGTGCTTTGAGGCATCGAAACCGCTGATGGCCTTACTTGGTGTGCTTTCTGCCCACTTGTCCATGATCATCTTCACGCGCTCAGCCAGCTTGCCTGTACGACAGAGGGTGTAGCGACGGTTCTCCTCACCTACGAGCTCACGGATGCGCTCATCGAGCAGGAAGTCCATCGTCATCTGGGCTGCAGTTACCTTGCCAGCCTCAGCGTTGCCGCTCTCAGCACGGTATTCCTTGAAGGCACGGTCGCGCAGCACGTTGATATCCTCTGCAGCGCCAGCGGTATTCCCCTGCTGGATACGGGCCTCTGCACGGAGCAGATAGGCATCAGCCAGGCGCATAACGGGCCAGTCCTTAACGAGTGCATAGCCAAAGTCGTCTGTCGGGTCATAGCCACCCCACTTGGTGGTGTGAGGATACATCACGTTCAGAGTATCCTTTACGGTCCAGTACGCCTTGTCACCAGTCTTCACGCTGACTTGGGTGGCACCAGCCGTACCTTCATCAACCTTGAAGCCATCCTTTACCCATACAGTACCACTCCAGTTAGGCTTGTTATAGTAGAGGATGCGTCGGATATTGTGGTTAGAGTTACGGATATCCCCCTTCTCATAGATACCATACTTCACATAGTTGCTCAGGCGCAGACGACCATTACCACGACCTCCGAGAGAGTCGGCATTCTGCATACCGTCGATCTTGTGGAAGGCGGCCACCCAGTTACGACGCTGCTGTGGGTTGTCGATTGTTCCACCAGTCACATCGCGGTTATATTCCATCTGGAATACCCAGATACCCTCAGTGTTACCCTCAGAACGGCGCTGGTTGTGCCAACGGAACATATCACTGTAGTAATCGCCAGCCTCTGCGAGATACTTGCCATAACGCTCTGAGATCAGTTTGTAGTTACCGCCGCTGATGACAGGTGAAACAGCTGCCTCGGCCTCTGAAGCTTTACCCATGCGGAGGAAAGCCTCTCCGGCAAGGATACGGGCACAGTCCTTATTAATACGGTTCTGTGTCTTGGTCTTGCCTACTTCAGGCAGATTAGCAATGGCATCGTTCAAGTCTGATGTGATGACAGCATCCACCTCTGCAACAGAGTTGCGGGTAAAGTCTGTGCGTGGATCAGCCTTGCTCTCAGTAATGAGGGGTACAGGTCCCCAAAGGGTGACAAGCAGGTTGTAAGCATATGCACGGAAGAATTCAGCCTCAGCCTTGCCGGCAGGCTCTACATTCTCTGTATTGATGATGATGTTGGCGCTGTTGATGATGCTATAGAGATTCTCCCACATGAAGCTGACACCACCGTTCTCAGAGTTCAGCGAACCATACTGGAAGAAAGGAACCTCTACACCTTCGGTATCGCCAGGGGCACCTACGTCGGTACCATCCTGCCAGATGCCTGTGAATCCCTGACGGCTTGACATACCCCAGAGGGCTGCGTATTTATAGTGCAGACCGATGACTTTTGCCTCGACATCGGCTACGTCTGTGCCGTAGTTCGAGTACATCTTCTCATCCAAGTAGCTGTCGCTGCATGAGGTTAGTGCCAAAGCGCTGACAGCCAAAGCCGAATATATAATGTTTCTTAGTTTCATAATTGTAAACTCTTAATCTCTTAATACTTAATCCTAAATTCTCAATTAGAACGTTACGTTCAGACCGAATACATAGCTCTTCGTCATCGGGTAGTTGTTCTCATAGCCACCCCATCCACGCTGAGTGATATCAGCCTCAGGATCCCATCCCTTCCAGCTTGTGAAGGTTGCGAGGTTACGTGCGCTGGCATAGACAGTCAGAGCGCTGATGCGCAGGGCATTGATAATCTGAGCAGGGAACTGATAGCTCAGTGTCACATCCTTAATACGTGTGAAGCTGGCATCGCATGGGAATCCGTAGCCCCAGCGGTTTGAGGTCTTGCTCAGTGAGCGGAACTCGTTGCTCGGATTGCTCTCCGACCAGTAACCTACTTCTGTGGTGCTGTTGCGGCGTCCCATCTCGTCGCTGGCTGTGCCCAGCAGAGAGTTATTACGCTTCAGACCCTGTACGGTCTGGATAAAGATGCTCAGTGAGAGGTTCTTGTAAGTGAAGGTGTTGGTCAGTCCGCCGATCCACTTCGGAGTGGTCTGTCCCTGGATGGTCTTATCGTCGTTAGGATCGATCTTGCCATCACCGTTCACATCGCGCAGCTTCACGTCACCAGGCTGTGCCTGAGGATCCCAGTTCAGATGGTCACCACGCTCGATCTCATCCTTCTGCCAGATGCCGACCATCTCATAGTCGTAGATCACGCTGATAGGCTCGCCGATGAACCAGCGGTTACCGATGTCATCTTTTTGGTCGCCGTAGAGGTCTTTTATCTCATTCTTGTTCCAAGACCATACAAGCGAGGTGCCCCATGTGAAGTCCTTTGTAACAATGTTCTTAGAGTTGATAGTAATCTCAAGACCTTTGTTAGCGGTCTTACCCATATTCATGTATACATTCGAGTAACCAGAAACCTTCGGCAGGTTGCGCTGCAGCAGCAGGTCGGTGGTTGTAGATGTATAGAAGTCGATGTTACCGTTGATGCGGTTGTTCAGGAAACCGAAGTCGATACCGATGTTGAAGGTCTTGGTGGTCTCCCAACCCAGTCCGGAGTTACCCATGCGGCTGCTGGGGTAGAGAGCTGTAGCCGACTGTCCGTTCATCGTCAGGGCTGCATTCGACATCTTGGCGAGGGTCTCGTAAACGCCGATGGCCTCGTTACCGGCCTTACCATAAGAGAGACGCAGTTTCAGGTTGTTTAGCCAGTCTGCCTTCTCCATGAACTTCTCGTTGGCGATGTTCCAACCAAGGGCTACAGAAGGGAATGTACCGTATTTGTTATCGGAACCGAACACTGAAGAACCGTCGCGACGTACCGTGAAGGTGAAAAGGTAGCGGCTGTCGTAAGAGTAGTTCAGACGTCCCATCTGAGAGACAGTCTTATAGAGATCGGTGTACGACTTGGCAGTCTGTGTACCGCCACCGCCGAGGTTGTGCCAAAGCAGCTCATCATTGATGAACTTGGCGCCAGTAGCAGTGTTGTCGTGATACTTCTTGCGAGAAGAAGCGTAAAGTAGCGTAATGTCGAAATGATGCTTCTGGATATCCTTTGCATAGGTCAGGATATTCTCCACAGTGCGGCTCTGGGTCTCAGCATTGAAGATGTAACCGTAGCCGTTAGGATCGTTCTGCTCTGCACCATTATAATAGTTCTCGCGCTTGGGAACGAATGAGTAACCGAAGTTGAACTTGTATGTAAGACCTGTCAAAGGCTTCCAGATATTGCCGAAGTTCAGCTCAGCATAAGCGTTGAGGTTGATGTTCCACTGACGGCGCTCATGATCTTGGTTGATGTCACGCATCGGGTTGAAGAACAAGCTCTCAGTATACATCGGGTAGATGCAATAGCTGCCATCGTCCTCATATACCTTACCATAAGGAGACATAGCCTCGGCCATCATGAAGTTCACACGGCCGCCATCGCGGTTATGGCTAACGATATAGCTGTTGGTACCGATTCTCAGATAGTCTGTCACGTCGGCATCGATGTTCATACGGAGTGAGTAGCGCTTGTAGTTGAAGCCCTTCAGTACACCCTTTTGGCTCATGTAGTCGCCAGAGATGAAGTACTTGATATTGTCGGCACCACCGTTAACGGTGACGTTGTGATCCTGGATGATACCCGTCTGTGATACCATATCGTAGAGCCAGTCGGTTTCACGGCCTGCAGCCTGTGCTTCAGCCTCGTTCTGGTTCTTTACAAAGTCGTTGTACATTGTTTCGCCAGGGTTTTGGGCCACATAGTCCTTATAGCGCTGGGTAATCTGTGCTCCGTTACAGAAGTCCATCTTGTGGGCGAAGTCCTCGATGCCAAGATAACCGTTATAGCTCACGCTGGGCTTACCGTCCTTACCGTGCTTGGTGGTGATCAGGATGACACCATTAGCACCGTTAGTACCGTAGATGGCGGTAGCCGAGGCATCCTTCAAGATTTCCATCGACTCGATGTCGCCAGGGTTGATGTCGTTGAGTGAACCACCGCTCTTCGAGATGGGCACACCGTCGACGACAATGTACGGACCAGTGCCGGCATTAATGGAGTTACGTCCGCGGACCAGTGCCGAGGGAGCGTCGCCAGGTATGGAACTGCCCTGGGTGATGGTCACACCAGCTGCAGCACCCTGAACAGCCTGCAGCACGTTGGTCACGGGCAGTTTGCTCAGGCGTTCCTTATTAATAGAGGTCACAGAACCTGTCACGTCCGACTTCTTCTGCACACCATAACCTACGACCACCACTTCGTCGAGGGCGGTAGCGTCTTCCTCGATCGAGATGTTGAGGGTCTGTCCGACGGTGAAGGGCACTTCCTTCGTCAGGTAGCCGATGTAGGAGACTACCAGCGTGCCGGCACCATTCACGTTGAGCGTAAAGTTACCGTCAAAATCGGTCACCGTACCAGTCGCAGCGTCTTTCACTTTCACGGTGGCGCCAATGACACCTTCGCCGTTCTTGTCAGTCACCTGGCCTTTCACGACGCCAGCTTGCTGGACATCCTGAACGGCTTGTTCTGCCATAGTCGGCAATGGGAATGCCACCATTCCTGCTGCCAACGCCATCACGAAACATAGTTTGCGTGTGGGGAGAGTTAGTTTAGCATACTTCATTTGTTACTGTTTTTAGAGTTAATTATTAATGTTAGTGAATTGAATTCGACTGCAAAGTTACGACAATTGATTTATATCAACGTCTCCTCATTGTGATTTCAGGGGAACAAATCGTTAATTCTGCCCCATTTGATCGATATTCCAGGCATCTTGCCACCTGATGACGGGTTTTCCGTCCTCAAATTCGATGGGCAGCCAGATATAACGGGCATCACTCGGATGCTGCGGGCGCCAGATATCGGCCATGAAGATGAACTGGTCGCCATAAGGGAGGATATAGGTTGACTGTCCTTCGAAGGTGATTTGCGACTTCGGACCCACACAGGGGTTGGGGTGCTGCGTCCAGGGTCCCCAGATGCTGGGGGCAGAGAACATGCGGGCTTCGTTGGGGGCCCAGCCGGTACAGCCGGAGGTGATCATCCAGTAGGTGCCGTCGTGCTTGAAGATGGCAGGGGCCTCGTTCTGTCCGCCAGGGGCCACACGGGTATAGCGGCCTGAATGATGCAGGTAGTCGTTGGTTAGTTCGGCGATGTGCAGGGTCAGGTTGTCCTCGGAGGAGAAGATGTGATAGGCTTTGCCGTCGTCGTCGATGTAGAGGGTCATATCGCGTGACATCTGACCTGTACCGAAGTCGCGATTCAGGAAGAGTCCTTTCTTGATGGCCTCCATCCAGTCGGGTGTCCACCACTTCTGGAAGTGGTCGATGTCGAGGGTATCGAGGACGGCCAGCTCTTTTTCGCCGAATTCAACGGGATAAGTGCCGGGATTGGCGCGCTGCGAGTAGAGGAACTTATACGGGCCTTCGGGCCTGTCGCTGACGGCCACACCATAGCGGGCGGCACTATAGCCCTTGCCCTTCAGCTCTAGATGGAACCACATGCAGAACTTGCCCGTCACCTTGTTATAGATGACCTTCGGACGCTCCAGCACACAGCCACGCTCGATATCGGAGCCCTTTTCGTCACTCACGTAGAGGGCCACGCCGCGATTCTCCCAGTGCAGCAGGTCTTTCGACGAATAGCACATCACGCCTATCATCGCCGACGAGGTGGTGTCGCATTTGTTCTCACCAAACCAATACCATGTATCGCCGTATTTCATCATGCCGCCGCCGTGGGCATTGATATGCCGGCCACTGTTGTCGGGCCAGATCTCTCCACTCCTGACTACCGACGCCTGTCTCCTGACTCCCGAGTTCCAATAGTTCTCCAGACGCTTGGCCTCGGCCTTGGTGATCTGGATCACGCTGCCATGCTTGGGCGATGAGAAGTTCGCGGCCTTCATCACACCCTCGTTGAACCGTCCTAACGGCTTAAAGGTCTTGAAGTCGCTGGTCTCCACAAAGCCGAAGTTATGAGGCTGCACGCTGTAGATGTCGTACATCACCACCCACTTGTTCTCGCCAATCCGTTTCCACACGTTCGGTGCCTCGCAACCCTTCGGTTCGGTGTCAATCTGCTCAGGGTGATAGTCGTTGAAATGGTTGATTTTATCGGAGATCATGTATTTGATGCCGCCAGGATTCTCCTGGGCCACGTAGGTCATGAAGTAGCGGCCGTCGGGCATCGGACAGATATCGGCATCGAGCACCTGAATCTTCTCATCGGGATATTCGAAGAGTAGCTGGGGCTCGGTCTCAAGGGTCGTGAAGTCCTCGTTGGCGTAGCTATAATATAATTTGGTACGCCCGCCCGCGTATTGGCGGATGGTGAAGTACACCATCGGTTTGCCGACAGCAGGGTCCCAGATGGTCTGCGGGGCCCAGGCACAGCCGATTTCACCGAATTTTTCGGGGAAGAGTTGGTCGATGCGCACCTCATGGTGTGTCCAGTGGATCAGGTCGTCGCTGGCCATCAGCACCAGTCCGCGGTTGTTGCCCCAGCCGAATTTATCAGGCCGTTCCCAGCGAGTGGCGCGCAGGCCCATCTCCCGTCCGTAGATATGCAGGTCGGTCATCGCAATGTAGAACTTCCCGTTGGGTGCGCGATAGAGGTGCGGGTCGCGGATACCCCTCTGTTCTGCGATGGAATCGCCAGAAATGATGGGTTCGCCGTTGTTCACAGCCGTAAACGTGTAGCCGTCGTAGCTGATGGCCATGAACAGGGCGTGGGTGGGATCGTTGAAATACGTGAAGAGATAAGCGCCCATGTCCTTTTCGGTGAGCGCTTTGTTCTTTCTGGCCTCCGTCGGAGCGGTCAAGGCCAGAAGCAATGCTGCTAAGTATAGTCCTTTTTTCATTGTGTGAGTTAATTGTGTTACATTCGGTTGCAAATTTACGAATAATCCGTCAGATACATGGCCCCTCATCATTATTTGAGGGGAATAAATCGTGAAAACAGCCTTACTGACGTTATTTCCGCATCTTGTGGCAGGAGAGGCCAAGGCCTGAGAGGCAGACGACCATCAACAGGCTTGTGCCCTGAGTAAACTCTGCGATGTCCTTCAGTATTCCGATGCCGACAACGGTAGCGGCCATTGTGATGGCGATGACTGCCAGGATAATCAGCAGGCGACGAGAAACCGTGATTTTGTTTCTCTGATGTAAGGTACCCAACACCATGATTGTTACTGCGACGAGATGCGAGGCGATATTAATACCGCGTAGCCATCCCTCCAAGCCGCTGATACTGATGAACGTCATCACGAAGATATACAGGAAGAGGCAGGCCACAAGTCCCAAGAGAATAGACATGGGGATGGTGAACCATTTGCCGCCCAGCACGCGAGGCGAGCCCGTTGCTGGGTCGATGTTCTGGCCATTATACTTGTACTTGATAACCAACTTGCGGTAAGTAATACTCATGAGGAGGGCCATGAGTATGATACCGAAGATGAACCACTCCGTTTGATCCCGTCCCCAGAACAACTGTATGAGAAACGCTACCCAGAATATAAGCATGACCACACTACCCCACTTGACATGCTTGGCGTAACTGGCCTCTTTCTCGACCATGGTCTTCAGGTCGTAGCCACCGTAGTCTTCCTTCTTAGTCCGTCTGAGGATGACGAACCTGAACACCAGCGAGGCAACCCAGTAGACAGCCAGCATTATCATGCCCAATAACGTCAGGCGGCTGGTAGCCCAGAGATGCCAGGCAAAGATAGGCACAAAGAGCAGATTACCCCAGATAATACCTTCCTTCAGATTCTGGCGCATATCGGTAAACTTGCGGACCATCGTCTCGCGGAGCTGTTCGTTCGACACAATCTCCTGATTGTCAAGCCGCTCATCCATCAGTTTGTAAGTGGCTTTCAATTCCTCCAGCTCAAAGAGCTCATTGATATTCTCTGACATAGCTTTTACGGTTTTAATTGTTTGACATTGATTTGAGCTGCTCCTTGATGCGGAACAAGCGGCTGGTGACTGCTGCCGTGGAAAGACCCACGATGGCGGCAATCTCATCATACCGCATACTCTCCAGCCAAAGAAGAATGATGGCGCGGTCGAACAACTCAAGGCGGTTGATACGCTCGTACAGCATCTTGATCTGCCGACCACCCTCGTCAGAAACACTCATCACATCCTTGTCGATCAGTAGCGGAACGGTTGGTACATTCCGTTTCTTGCCTCGCTCAATGTTGCAGCAGGTGTTCAGGCTGACACGCCAGATCCATGTCTTCGGGCTGCTGTCGCCACGGAACTTGGCAAAACCTTTCCAGAGGTTGACCAACACTTCCTGGAACAGGTCTTCCACATCGGCAGGATTGTCTGAGAAAAAGTAACATACCGTGTAAATTGTCTTACGGTATTCTCGGACCAGTTTTGTGAATTCTAATTCAATTTCATTCATCTTTTTGGGAGTTAATTCAAACAGTTAGTACCCAAAGTGGCAGATTCCTTTCGAGAATATTTCTTAAAAAATGTTATGATCTTGGTTGATGCTTGCAAAGGTACGGTTTTTCTGCAAGAATTATCAAACTCATATACGAAATTTGCGGTTTTTTCGTACCTTTGCAGTCGAGATGAGGGAAAGTGTACTGAATATCATCATGACAGTGATTGCGCTGGCGGTCCTAACGGGGTGCAGCGGCGACAAGGCACAAAAGCTGCAGCAGCTGGAGGCGCTGGAGCAGCAGAACCGCAGTGGCGAGGCAATGCTGAACGATTCGCTGGCAGAAGACCTTGTTACTATTGAGGATTGTAAAAAATTCAATGCAAGAACAGCAATAGGAAAGACGAAGATGGAAGACATCAAGAAATGGAGGGCTGACAACCTGTTGCCTAACCCCTCCATTAAAAGAATGAATGTGCTCAAAAAAGTGAGCTAAAAAATACAAGTTAACTTAACACCCTAGGACAGTCCCTTCTGTGCGAAAAAATGATCAGTGAAACCGTCCCCATGATCCCCATCAGAGTGGAACCCCGTGGCCTTCATTCAATCTACATGTTTTAACAAGAATTTTCCTGTCTTTATCTTGCTTACAATATTATCATATGAAAAAATAATACCCAAATCAACACTTTCATATTCTTCACTGACTTCACCTATAAATTGTCGATCCTTATTTATTTCCCAAATAGACCAAGTATATGACTTAGTTATTTTAGAAAAATCAATTTCTTCAAACCACCTAAATCGTATTTCATTTGGATTCCCAACGTTTAAATGTTTCCCTACTTTGTACCAAGCGTTATATATAATCCCCAAACGCAATACGGTGTGAGCACAGAAATACACATCATCTTTTATTATGTCATCCATATTAGGTTCATAGTCCAATGGATATCGGCGTGAGAAAACACGTATAACAGAGCTATTAAGTTGGCTCATATCATTAGCAACATATTGAAAAAAGCACTTGTATTCATTATCGATTTCGACACAAAAGATGTCGCCGATTTTTGTTACAATTCTTTTAGCCATAACCTAAAAATTGATTTTAATTGTTATACCCCAGTTATCCCAATAACGTGGAGAAAGGATCAGGGGGACGGTTCCAATGATCATTTTTAATCTTCATATTTTTTGTATTACACCAAACGATACGCCAGTCAGCCTTGAGAGCTGTCGGATGCCAGCCCCGAATAACTTTGCAGACCTGAGCACTTCATTCCTCCGCCCCTTTTCAAGGCTTTGGACCATCAGAGGATTGGCGATGCCCTGCTTTTCAAGCAGGAACGCCCTTATCTCACTGTCACTAACATGTTTGTCGGTGTCAGCGTCAATATCCAATATACCA
>Ga0310691_10001982_pt1 | contig 29128 bp, 36 predicted proteins | sample 176DNAGHGlowgp2_FD_203887 | JGI IMG/M metagenome (GOLD analysis project Ga0310691, IMG submission 203887) | Sheep rumen microbial communities from Palmerston North, Manawatu-Wanganui, New Zealand - 1766 DNA GHGlow gp2 (v2) (version 2) | ecosystem: Host-associated > Mammals > Digestive system >... | reverse complement strand
GCTGACTGCTTTGGGTATTCCCATACACTGTAGAGCCTTTGAAATACTGTTTCGTCTGCTTAACCCTTTTGAGTATCCTTCCGCAACAGGAATATAGTCCAGATGCAGATGCGGAGTTTTTTCATCCAGATGAAGAACACAGTTAAAAAGATAAAGGTTTATCTGTGTTCATTTCATAAGCCTCCAATAACATATTTTTGCGGTCAAAAAATTTGACCGCAAATCAACTCTGCAATAAAGCATAACATAAAAGCATATACTTTTAAATCCATCGTTCAACGAAAGAATCCCATCTCATTTTCCTTTAATAGATCTTTAAATCTTCCGGCCAGAACCGGTTCACGATGGTTTTCATATTATCTCTTCCCGTTATATTTGACGTATGAAACTTCACCGGCGGGAATATTTCATGTTCCACAAGATAATCCAAGAATTTTGGCGCATCTCCACCGTCTTTCGCATAATCGCCCAAATCGTGGTCCAGATCAATTAATTCAATCTCCTCCCCGCGTTTTATGGCATTTTCGACAAGTTCTATCGCCTCGTTCACGGAATGTGCACCGACATAGCCTTTCGGGGTTACTCTGTTAGAATCTTTTTCATCTATTAAGTCATCCAACCATATCTTCATTTAATCTCCTTTCTGGGTTCCCAATATGGAAGGCGCAAGGCTACCATTGCCTTTGCAATATGCTTCTTTTGAAAACCACCTTTATCACTGTCCCAGGATGTTCTAACCCATCGTTTGGAAAGACCGTACTCTTTAAATTCCGCTCCGTGTTCATCATCCAGAACCACATACCCGGTAATATCCAAATCTTTGTGTTCCGAAAGCCATGCCGTGATTTCTTCTCCTCGATTCGAAAATCCCCAATCCCGGTTTATAATCGGCGTACTATCGTATAACGATAATCCAACCGAGGCTAACCGGTCACAGATATACTGGTATCCATTGTCAAGAATTTCACCGTCATGTCCCCTGTCTTCACGCCAAGAAGAAGACAATACAATTTTAGTCTCCTCTTCTTCGCATGCCAGTTTCATAAACTCTGCAAAATTAAGAAGGTTGCCTTCATCAATCCCGTTATAAAAATGGAAGCGTTCCTTCGTGCAGGCATGATTCAGGACTCCGTCAACATCTAAAAATACGATTTTCATTCTATTCACCCTCTCGTATTATTGTAACAAATAATTGAAAAAACATCATGCAACCAAGAGTTTAATCCTTTTAAGAATCTTCCATGCAAACCATACGGAATACCTGTTTCCTATGGAGTTTTATACTTATTCAATTTTTTTTCGTATTTGGCATTCTTGTTTAGATTCCTGCTTCACCCACGATTGCGTTCATATAATAAATGTCTTACATCCTGTCCACAGGCGTTGATTCGGTCATGCCCTGGCCTATTTTTTTACTCAGTTCGTATTTGCCCTCCTCTTTTAAGAGGTTCCTGTTTCACCCAGAGCCAAACGTTTTTTTACGTTTCAAGGTCTGTCCGCAGGCGTTAATTGGGATGGGGCCCATCCTATTTTACAGCTTTACGCACCCTTTATTTCCTGGCCTTTTCGCAGGATATTTATCGCTGCATTCTTGTCTCTGTCATGAATCGATCCACACTTTGGACATTCCCAGTTTCGGAGCATCAGATTCTTCGTTTCCTTGTTTTGATATCCACATGCAGAACAGATCTGACTTGATGGGAAGAACCGTGGAACCTTAATAAGGTCATTGCCATACCAAGAGGCCTTATACTCTAACTGGTCGTAAAATTTGCTCCAGGAAGCATCGTTGATAAGCCGTGCAATGTATCTGTTTTTAACCATATCGCGGACACTTAAATCTTCTACACAAACTAGTTGGTTATCCTTGATTAACTGCGTTGTAGCCTTCTGTAAAAAATCGTTGCGTCGATTGGCTATCTTTTCGCATCTACGCGCCACCTTGATCCGTTGTTTTTTCCAGTTCTTCGAGCCTATCTGCTTTCGTGAAAGTCGTCTTTGTTCCAACTGCAATCGATTTATTGATTTCTCTAAAATCTTCGGATTCTCTACAACATCTCCGTTGCTGGTTGTAATGAACTTTTTAAGCCCCATGTCGATTCCAACCGCTCCGCCAGCATTCGGACGATTATCAGGAATAAAGTATTCGTTTAATGATACATAATATTCCTCTGAAGCAGTACGGACAATCGTTGCAAATCGGATTATACCGATTTCACGAGTCTGCCGAACTTTAATCCTACCGATTATGGGAATGCGGATTTTATTGTTTTCAATACGAATTTTATTTGCCTGATTCACCGTCCGGTACGAACCACCAGGCTTCGCTTTTTTATATTTTGGAACTTCTGCCCGTCCGGCAAAATAGTTTTTGTACCCCTGATTCAAATCTCTCAATGCCTGCTGTAATGCAACTGAATCCAGTTCTTTCATATAGGTATATTTTGGAAGATTTTTCATCTTTGTCAGCGCCTTGGCAGTCTGCTCGTAGCCAATGCTTTTGCCGATCTTATGAGCCTCCTCACGCATAGTAAGGCCCATATTGTAGACCTTGCGACAGGCCTCTATCGTATCGTCAATTTTTATCTTCTGTTCTTCTGTTGGATATATCCGAAGTCTGGTCCCACGTTGCATCATCTTATTGCTCATACCAACACCTCCGTTTATGCCAGCTTCATTCCATCTTTGTCTTCCAGCATATTGGCCGCTTCCATATCCGCCTCCATCATTGCAAGAACAAGCGGATACTTTTCGATTGCTTTTCCCAGGGTATTGTAGTTTTCCTTGGGTTCGGAGAAGCCCATATGCCACCGAATAGCATAGACTTCCTGCGGTTTCAGCTTCATAAAATGTGTAATCAGCATAATGCTCTTCTCGCCGTGTCCAAGCGGCATCTGATCTTCAATTTCATAGGCATCCACGGTCTCCCATACGAATGATCCCTTCGCGTCGTGTTTTATCTGCCACGGTTCGGCCGTAGCGACCTTCGCGGGATCATATGTCTTCTGGTTCCTCGTCGTCTTGCAATACATGTTTGTCTTACATAAATCATGGAACAGTGCCACAATCTTCAGCGTATCTTCGCTCTCCTTAGCCAAAATCTCCGACCAAAACGGTGACTCTTTTTTCTCACAGAGGCAGTCATAAACGTTTAAAGAATGTTGTAATAACCCTCCTTCGCAAGAAAGGTGAAATCTTGTGCTGGACGGCGCCGTGTAAAAGTCCGTCGTCCTCAAATATTCCATTAATTGGTCCATTCCAGGACGATTAATGCTCTGCGTTAATTGATTAAACCTCTGTATATTCTCCTGCTGGTTCAGACTCTGATTCATTTTTTCTTTCCTCCGTAATTTGCTCTAAACGATCCTTCTTTCCGGCAATCACAATCCTGTATTCCTTATTGGAATAGCCATGTTCTTTTAGGGACATATACTGCTCCAACATCCGTTCCCGAAGCATAGATCGAATCAGACGGCATCCATACTTTGTGTTACTTGCTTCCACGAGTTCTTTTACGTAGACTTCTTTAACTTGCACATCGATATCCATCATCTCGGATTCTTGCCGGATAATCAGATTTATTATCTTCCGGACAGCCTTTTCTGAAAGTCGATGGTAAGAATAAATCGATGAGAAGCGGCCGACAAATTCGTAGATAGCTCCTGCTTCGATTAGGTCTTCCCGTGTGATATCGTCATAATGATCCGCTTCTTTGTGTTTCGCCCCGAATCCAATTTCCACTGCCGCATTTTGTTTTGCATCTCTCACAAAATCAAATGCACCGAGACCAATAAAGAAGGTATTATTAGTATCTATCGTTATGGAGTTCATGTCCTTCTTGGGTGGGCATACAGAACCTTCCATAACCGTCAATAGTGCGTGCTGAACCTTGGCATTCACATTCCCGCCGTGAGATTCAAAGCTCGGAAGTATCTTTTTGTCGATTTCGTCTACCCAGACGATACCGATACCATTAGTCTCTGCTTCTGCTATTAAGCCTCCGATGATAAAAATCGGATCCACTCCCTTAAATCCGGTCTCGGTGAGCTGGCTTGCATCAACTTGATAACATGGAAGACAAGGTAATTCCATTGCAAAATACTTTTTTATCGCTCGATAAGTTTCCGTCTTTCCACACCCAGACGGTGCTGTCAGCAAAATCGAATCCGCATTGGATACGCCCCTTGCTATGCGTTCCAGATAATAATAAATACTGAATACAACCTTATCCAAACTCTCTTGTCCAACTACGCTCTTCCTAATTTCATTTCGGAAAGAAACGAAACTTGTCGACTTAAGCCATCTATTGATTTTTCGCCTAGTCAATTCTTCCGACTCGATGGTCTCTTCACCGTCATGGAGGAGTTCTTGATCTTCTTCGTCCAAATGATATGCTTGATATTTCATTACTTTTCTCTTTCTACTTCGTCGCATTAACAAAACTATATCATATATAGTCGTATATATTCAGTATAGTATATGGTCGTATATATGTCAACAATTATTTTTTCTCATCGCCAAAAATATGCTATAATACAGATATCTTCAATAGTTCTGCGATTGTTTGGAGGGAATCAGATTATGCCGGAAAAAAATAAGAAAGAACAAAAAGGTGTTACCGAGGCTCAGAAAAGAGCAACAAGAACATATATGCAAAAGTATTGTGAAGTAAAGGTTCGAATGACTCCAGATCGGCGCTCCGAAGTACAGGAGCATGCCGCTACCATGGAAGAAAGCACAACTGCCTTCATCAATCGTGCCATTGACGAAACCATGGAACGGGATAAGAAGAAAAGGAAAAAATAAAAGTATAATGGTAATTCTTATATTATGGACAGACTAAAAATCGAGGCAAGATAAATTGCCTCGATTTTTCTTACTTACGGCAAAAAAGGCATAAAACATAAGATTTTGAGATTTATCCAAGAAAATGACCGGCATTGACGGATTATCCTGGTAAGTGTTATTGTAAGAACAGATTCATCTTATTGATCTACGGACAAATCGTCCGATTTTTCCATTTAAACATCGATTAAGAACAAGCCTCTGAACGGCGATATTGTATTAATTTGCAAAGGGGGAATTTTATGAAATTGAATACTGACGTATCCATTGTGGACGATCCGTACTTCGAGGTTATCCGGAAGTCGGATTATATTGTCGAAGTTAAATCCGTCAACTCCGGCGATTATTGGAAGATTACCCGGTCGAATTACGGATATTTTATTCTCAGGCATCGTCATCCGTGGAACAAGGACTACCATTATCAGACAGCATTGGCAACATTCATGGACTGTATCCTGGAAATTGCACTCCATGATGAATATATGCTCCGGAAGAGAAAGTGTTATGTTCTGCCGGAGAAATCTTTAGTCAAGCGGTTATTGGGACAAATGGTTTAGCAAAATTGTAAAGTGGCTGCACGAGTTTGAATCAGCCCATACAACCACTTTTGTTTTTTAATTTATTAATGTTTATAAATTTATTTAATGTTTTTTAAGTTTTTTTAATGTTTAAAAATGTTTTTTAATGTTTAGAAATGTATATATAGCAACATTTATGAGCAGAAGCCATATTGTTCCGCCATTTGCTGAATAAACTGACTTCTCTTTTCGTCATCGCCCTCAACATCCCTTTGCATAAAAATCATTCGAAGAAGTTTGCGACTTTTTGACGGAATCACAATCCGAACTGCATCCTTTCCTTCTGCCTGAATTCGTTCGAAGCTTCTCAACACATGCGATATATACTGCTTCTTCTCGCCGGATCCATTCAAATAATTTAAAATAAATGTCATGCTGGCCAGAACACCGACCGCTCCGTTGCTAAAATCATCTTCGTATGCTTCAAAGACAAAATCTACATCATCTGTTTCTTCCGGTTGCTGATAGATGTAGTTAAATATGCTCATAACCCCATCCACATCATCTTCCGGACCGTTAACACCCATTTTGATTGCTATATCTGCCATTTTTCTGCTCCTTGTATCATTTTACAGTGTTTGCCCAGTCACAGAGTTCTTTTGCACTGTTTACCAACACGGCTTTAACTTCTTCTGCCCCTTCTACATACGGCGCAAGTTTCTCCGCCGTCTTACCGATTCCGCTACCGCCGGATGTTGCAAAAGCATATACCTTATGTCCGCGCCAATCATACTGTTTGCAAAAAGAATTTATGATATTCGGCGCGCAACCGTACCAAATCGGAAAACCGATATAAACGGTGTCGTAATCACTGAAGTTTTCGACTTTACCGACAATTGGAACGTCTTTCTTTCCACGGAATTCCTTATTGCAACGGGAGATCGGATTCATCCAGTTGATGTCCGCCGCCGTATAAGGAGCCTTTGGAGCTATCTCAAATAAATCCGCTCCAATTTCCTGTGCGAATTCCTTTGCCACCTTTTCCGTTACCCTTCCGCTGCTGGCGGAAAAATAAGTTACTAATGTCTTTCCCATTGTTTTTTCTCCTTTTATACGACTTCAAATTATTCCAAAATGTATGGTCTCACAGACATATGTCGGTGTGGGATTGTGTACATTCCTGTTCATCTGTGATAGGCTACCGAAAAAACTGGAGGCCTATGCCATGAACGAAAAAATCAACGCAATTCAACTGTATCTTAATATCTGCCGTTCCCTTGCCAATGTAAACAACATTTTGCACCATGTCGGAATCTACATCGAAAATGACTTTGGATGCGGCAAGGATGAAGAAACTCTGTATCATCACATCCGCACCATTTACAAAGATCTGGACAGTTATACCCTGAATATCCTTGGTATCAGTCCTTACGATGATGCGGCCGAGACATTCACGAATATGGTTACCCAATATGCCTATGGCGACGATAGCATTACGGCGGTGGGCATTTTATCAGAAATTGAAAAAATGGTTTAGTTTTCAGAAATGGCACCCGGTTTTGTCTGGATGCCACGATAATTTAATCAATAAACCCAATACACTCTATAAACCCATAGATATCTCAAGCGCCTTTTGAAATTTTGCTTCCCATTCATCCCATTTTTGTTTTGTTTTCTCCCTCTCCTTATGACAGAGAATTGGAGAATATGCTTTCAGATCCGACTTCCTACGTTCCTTGGCCCATTTAATACTATTTTTATAACGATTTATCAACGCCTCCTTAAAAATATTAAACTGGGTGTCTGGGACCTTTGCGGAAATTTTCTTTTTGTAATCCTCTGCCTTTCCTACGAACAGCGTTATGGTTTCTTTTCCAGAAAGATTTGTTGCATGCCCATCTGAATAAATAATAAATATACTATCTTGATCATTCCGCCACATACTTCCGCAAATCCCGATAACATTTTCGGCTCTGCCACGAGTTACAGTAAAATCGAAGTTGGTATTGGCAAAATCTAAATTTGCCTCATCGAGCCTTCCTCCTGTAGTAATGCAATATCTGTATTGTTCAACATACCTTATATACTTATCACCCCTTTGCTGTAATAAATCGATATTGTCTTGAATAATCCTCTGGAAAGCATATTTGGTTTTTGCCTCGAACAACCCATCTGTACGCAATGCTAAGTTACTATACTCCTCCACATACTTTGTATTGTCAGTATAAATATTGGCCTTAGTATCAGTAACATATTCTTGTTTATTATTATCATGTTCTTTCTCTATCTTTTCTTCACAACAAGACATATCCGCAATATGTTTTTTGCCATCACTGGTAATCCCCGTGATAGTACTTCTATATTCATCAGACCAAACATGGAAATCGACAAGATTTTTCCACGAAAAGGGAATCGGATTTAAAAATGCGGCACTTGGATCTTCACTTAAATGCCCTATATAGCCTAAAGTTCCATCTGATTTAAGAAAGAAGCAACCCTGAATGGCATTATCAAAACGATGTGATATTTCATTAAGTCTTACCACTTCCGAATTCTTATTCCATATTCTTGACGTTCCCCCAGTCCCTTTACTTACATCGGTAAAACCTTGTGCAGGTGAAAACAATGTTTTACTTCCGGAAGTGGTTACATATGTCGTATTATAGGTTTGATAATAGTTTATTGCTTTCTCAACGATAAAAGCGGAACCGCAATGCTTGCATATCAAAGCGTCGCTACTATTATCAACCTCCAATGATGCTCCACAGTTTGTGCATTTTGCTTGAACTAACGGCATATTACAATCCTCCTTTATTGTCTTGCGTTTTTGATATTCTGTATGTGTTCCTGCTTCTTCTCATCGGAATTCACATTATGATACAGAATACAATTCGCATAATTGTTTTCTTTTTTCTTGAGAATAATCAGAGAAGTTTTCAGTAACTATTATCACATCACGTTTACTTCCACCTTTGCTACTATTGTTTCGAATTATAGTTTCGCTAACTATTATGCCTGTTTTCTGTTGAGCCTCCTTCAACGAATTATAAAACTGGATATAAGGATTCAGTATACCCATAATAATCAAAAGCAAAAAAAACAAAGCGAGAATCAAAATACCAACAAAAATCTTAATTGTATCCAGTTTTTTTCTTGAAGATTGGTTAAGCTCATTTAAATCATCTTTGTTTTCTTCCATTATTACTCCAACGGTCAATTGTCTATCAGTATTTCGGATCATTATAAGGAGTATTAGCAAATCCTACATTGTTCAGTTTAGCAACTTTTTTATCAAGAACACTCTTCCAAAGATTTCTGAACCAAGAGGTTTCGCCAAACCATTTTACAATTGTCGGACTAACCGCATAATAGACTTTGATAAAAGTACGTCCATACCAAGTTTTTGCTAAACGGTAATCTCGATAACGTCGAAGTGTCCAAACTTGCGGACAATCGTAGGAGCCATATACGGAAGTAGCTACATAGCAACCTCCACTACTCTTTCTTGGCTCTGGTATGGTATGTTCACTATCTATTTTGTTCCATCCTGTATGTAGGCTTGTCAGTTTTTCGATCACTATTGGCGTTAATTTCGAAGTCTCACTAAGATACCTCTTGTCTATTTGGTCCATCAAACTATCCGCATGCCTAACCGCCTGCTCATAAAGCGGAATTACTCTTTTGTCATTATCTGGATATTTCGCAATGATGGTTTCTAGAGATTTGATAAATTCATATTGAAGGTTAAAAAACATCGCATGTGTTTGATATACTTGAGGCATACTGGCAATCCCAGCTTGTATTTTCGGATCAAATGCATAATTAACACTTATTAGCTTAATAAGGTCCTCACTAATTTGGATTAGTAGTCTTTTACTTTCTTCTTCAATATCTAAAGAATATGATTCTCCTAGTTTAGAAACATATTGTCTCAGCATCTTAAAGCCTTCGGACCTTTTTGCAAGGTCATAATCAAGCAACGTTTTTCTTGCCCTGCAATAAGCATTATAAAAAACAGCCTCATTATTATTGGGGTCGATTAACTCAACTTGCTTATAGGATTCTTCAACTTTCTCCCAATCAGAGGTTTCCTTCGCACGTTTCGCGGCCAGCAAGTAGTTTTTTACTTGGTCTGAGTTATCAACTTTGACAGTTCCTTGAACCTCCACAGGCCCTTCAATCATCAGTTTTTTTGCTTCCTCAACGGTATATTTAGTACCGCAATGTTGGCAAACAAATAAACCATCTTGCTTAATAATGTCATTACTACCGCATAATTCACATACAATTGCTTTCATACTTCCACCCCTAGATGTTATGATTTGTTATAGAGGAATAAAGTTCTCTGTATTTATTTACCAATAATGCCTCGTCATTATTATTATCTTTTACTTGTTTTTCAAGAATTTGGCAAAGTTTTTCGGTTATTTCCTCATTCCAACCTAACTGATTCACAGAAGACCGAATATCCTTTAAAAACATTTCCTTTTGAAATGTTTTATTCCACAAGCATTTATCAAGATATCCCAACATATACATCTCTATAGCATCGGCATATTTCTTTTCTTTCTTTAATAAACGAGCTTGAGCAAACCGAATGTCTTTTATCAGAGCCTCTTTTCGAACATAAAGCCTATTTAAATAACTCCACGCATTGTCATTTTGACCCGCTTTAATATAGTAATCAGCCAAGTCCATATTCTGGGATGTTTTGCAAGGTGGATCCGATTCAATAAACGCAAACTCCAATGCCTTAATTACTGCATCTAAATCTTTATCTTTCTTATATTTTTCCTGTGCAGCATTAACTTTGTTCAATAATTTGTTTTGGTACTCCAAAGAATCCTGCATATCCCGGTATCCATATAGATTCTTTTCATACATCTCTTTCTCAACTTCTTTTTTTATATTTGAACTTGATTGCGGCTGTGGACGTTGTGTTTGCGGTTTCGACTGTTGTTTTTTTGACCCAAACAAACCAAAAAGACCCATATTGTACTCTCCTCTAAATACAAAACTGTTTTCGTTTCTAGATGTCAAAATACCCATTCTTCTTTGCATTCTCATAAAGCTCATCTGCTTTTATCTGCATTTGGCAAAGGAATACTTCTGTATTAACATCCTTCATCTCATCAAGTATAATCGTAAATCCCTTGTCGGCCATTCCTTCAGCCTTGCGAAAAACCAAGTCTCGGTCAGTCATATCTTCAATCTTTTCCAACTCTGGGCAAATTAATGCATAAATAAGTGCTTTATCTGCTTCATTCAAATCCCTGTCGTTAAAAAAACCATCCTTTGACCCTGTTAATTCACCGCCCATGTAACAATCCATTCCCATGGCCAAGGCGAACATAAACACATCCTTTTGGTTATCAAACTCTAAGTATTTAGCCCCTTTTATACCTCTTATTTTATCTTGTCGGCTCTTGTCTATATAAATTCTGTCTTGGTTTTCCATTATAGTTCACCCACTTTCACATAGTCTTCATCAACTAATTCAAACATATATTTCTTGTTTGCATACGGTTCAAATACATCCCTAACATTAGTAGAATATTCGTCTTCAGTAACGAAAAGAATAATTTGCTTATTTTCGCTAACCGTTCGCAATACTTTAGCAAATGCAACTCTTAATTCTCCCGATACTCTGGCAATGGGGGTATCAATAACAAGCGGTCCGTCAAAGCCTGATTCTTTATGTAATGCCAAAGTAAATGCCAAAACCAACAATTCTCTTTCAGCGGCGGAGCAAGAGCCCAAACACTCCAATCCATCATCATTTATAACAGATGCAGAATAATTGCTTGTAAGTTCAACATTTTTAAACTTTTTCTTCCACATAAGTTCAAAAAACTTATTACACATTTCATCACTAATCTTGGCTCTAATTCCACCCTTTATTTCAGAAATGATAGCATCAACTTTTACTTTTGCTCTTTCCGCTAAGTCTTTTTCCCTTTGAAGTTTTTTAATTGCAGAGTCCTTTTTAATTGCATTATCCAAATCATTCTTTAGTGATTTCTCTTTTTCTTCCGCCTGTTCAAGAATAAGTTCATCCCTAATTGATTGTTTTGTTGTTTCTTCAATGTATTTTTCCAACTTGGAACGTTTTTCATACAATGTTTTAATATGGTCTTTATCTGTATACTTATCGATTGTGCTGTCAAGCTTTCTTAATAGGTCACTCTTTTCTTTAAGGTTCTCATCAATTCTATTTTGTTCACTATATAAACGATCTCGCTCTTTCTCATACTTAGAGGCATCAATCATCATCATCTGTAATGTTCCCGGTAATCTCGATAATAATGCTCCTGTTTCTTGTCCAAGCTCATAGCGTTTAATCAACTCAAGAATATGCATAGTGGAATCAGTATCAAGTTCTCGTCCGCAAACATTGCAGTGCTTTTCCGATACCATTGCTAACAATTCTTCTTTATCATACTTAGGCGGTAATTCCTTACGCTCCTCTTTTTCTTTAATTATTTCATATAGTTTTTTAATACGAGGCAATGCTGTAAGAAGTGTTAAATACTTTTTTAGAAATACTTTGATTTCATAAGTATTATCATCCTTTGCCTTTCTTAATTCTTTAAGGTTTTCATCTACTTCCTCTCTCTCCTTTTCCAACTCCGTAATATCAGGATCATCTCCCAGTTCATCATTAATTTCTTGAAGAGAGATCTTAGCTTTTTCTATACCTTCTTTTTCCTGTGTTATTTTTTCTTTTAGTTTTTTTACTTCTTCCTTCTTTCTCTCATAATCCGTATTTATTTCCCCAACTTTACTATTCACTTTACCCGCACTACGACGCATTTCTGTGCTTATAGTTTCTAGGTTTTTACCCATTGTTACAAGTAAATCAATCTGGGAAATCTCTAAAATTGCCTTTTCAACATTTTCTCCAGTTGTTGTTGCCAAATATGTATCAAGCTGTTCTCCATCAAAAAAGAAAAACTGCTGTATTTTTGATGGTAGCCTTTTATTAACTTCTACTATAAAATCCTCTTCTGAGTATTTTACCTCCGGCTCTTGACCATCAGCAGAAATAACTACCGTCTGATTCTTTGCCTTTTCGTAAGCATTTCCTTCTTCGGTTTTTCTATATACAAACGTTCTAGTAAAACTTATCTCTCCGCCCGTTTCTTCTATAACAATTGTAACCGATGTTTCTGCTTCTTCTCCCTCTCTCATGTTTCTTAACACCTCTAGTGTTAATAACGGGAGCGTTTTATCTTTTAAAGCCTGAGTAACATGTAATTCTTTTCCATATAAACACCACGTAATAGAATTTAATAAAGTGGTTTTACCAATACCATTTTCGGCTAATACATAATTCAAATCATATTTTGATGCCTCTGGAAAGAGAAGTTTAACATCTTTATACTGGCGAAAATTATTAATTCTTATTTCATGAATTTTCATTTTTCTTTTCCTCCTCTTTTTGTGCATACTTTTCTATAATCTTGGTATATTCATCCTTATACCAAGCTTTTCCTGTCATATTATATTCAAGTAATTCAAGCAATAAATCTTGCATGATCTTATCATCTTGACAGTTTTCTTTAATTGCTTTACCAATTTTATTTGCCCCCATTTTAATCCCTCCTATAATAGTCTTTTATAAACAGCATCTATAACATCTAATCTATTCATGGCATTTTCTGATATTTCTTCCACGCGTATCATTTCTTTTCTGAAAATTCTTCGTTCTATTTCTTCTAGTTCCGGATTAATACCTGTAAAAGAAGGTTCTACAATTACATCATATAGTGTAGCTTTATCTTTCCCACTACTCCGTCTTATTATTCTTCCTATTCTTTGAACATATTCCCTCGGGTTAGTTGAACTTGCAAGAATAATACCGGTTTCTGCTGAGGGGATGTCTATGCCTTCATCAAGGCATTTCATTGCAACTAAAACTTGATAATCTCCTTTCTTGAATGCCTTTATTAAATGTTGCCTCTCCGAGATACCCCCAAATCTCTTTTCTGGTGTATTTCCTTCTTCACTAGTTAATCGATGTCCCCTTATTCTCTTATTATTTAATATTTGAATCACACGATCTATTTGTCCAGGCGATACAAAAATAATCGTATTTTTTATATTATCTCCAAGCGTATCTAATATCTGTTCAAAGGCAATAAATTTATTTTCTGCGCTTTTATGTATATCGGCTCTTAAGAACATTAATTGCTCAACTTTTTCAGCTATTACCTCATCTTTCCTTGCGCGTGTCATATATCGTAGAATACTCTTGCTTAATTCATTATATCGAATTAATTCTTCGTCATTAAGCGTTACAAATATCGGAATATACTCATATGGTGTAAGATATGTTTTTCCCGTTAAAGGATTGATGGTGTTTAATGCCTGCTGGATTGTAAATTGATATCTGTCTTCTCCAAAGAAGTCTGTAATCATTTTGGTTCCAGCATCATCGAACCATCTATCTGGTGTAGCACTTAATCCTAATCTATAATCATATTCGTTAAGAAATCCCTTAATTCTCTGCGGAGAGCCCAAACCATGTGCTTCATCGCCAATTATGAAGTATTTCGATTTATTCTTACAATTTATTACTATATCAATGAAATCATTTCTATAGTAAGTATCAAATGTAGCGTACACAAAAAGCCTATTCTTTTTTCCATATAAATTAATGCCTAATAGCCCCGCCTTCAGACTGCTTTTCCAATTCGGCGAACTTGAATCAGCAATAACATAATTTTTCCAATCCAATCCACTTTCACTTATATCTTCTAGCCATTGTTTAGCCAAAGTATCTTGTGGACATATTATAAATACAACTGCCGGTCCTTTTTCTGTATTAAAAAAATCATTAATGCAAACTTCCGCCGTTTTTGTTTTTCCGGTTCCCGTCGCCATTTCAAAAATAGCTCGACGATTCTTTTTCCAAACATAAAAGGCATCCCATTGATAAGGAAACGGTTCAAAGTTTAGCTTTGAAGTTGTTTTTTCTTCTTTCTCGGCATCAATAATTTGATCTTGAATAGTATCAAAATCAGACGGAAGATTAATAATCATTCTTTTTGAAACAGCATCTGGAAGGTCTGATAATCGGACTCTGGTTGATTGTCCATTCCAATACTGTTCAAACTTATCAATATCAATCTGAGCAGATTCTTTTTGTCCATCTTCCCAATACTTAAAAACTTTAAACTCTTCAACATTTCTGACCCATGCGCTAGCTGTTTCATTTACAGAACCACTAAAGGTTATAATATCGCCATTCTTATCTTCTAACACTCCAACTTTAATATGGAATAATCCTGATTCTTCTATTTCGTCTGCACTTAACAGATTTCCTTTTGAATCATAAACTGTAGCTATTTTTATTTTAAGATATCCCTTGGCTAGCAACCACCCCAAGGCATCTACTCGTTTCTTTCTGAGAATTCCTTCTATATCGTCTAATTCACGTAACAATACATTTTCTATTATCTCATTTGGGTCATTGGCCGCCTTCTCCATAGCTTCTATATCTGCTGAGGACAGTCTTGGCGAAACTATCATTTGCATTGTTCCACCATTTTTAATAAGACCGGCTATCCCCCTTGCCGCAATAGAAAGGCTCGACGAAGAGAAAAAGCCTGCTATACGCTTATATGAAACAGCCTCCTTCAGAACCGGGATATAGAAATCATTTAGTATATCTTCATCAATACCCGAATCATATCCACCCTTTAAACTTGTGAATTCCCTAAACCCCATCTTGTTCCTTCCCTTGCAATCTTTCTACTAATATCCATGTATTCCTTCTTCGGCGTAATGCGGTAACTGCTGACAAATAATCATTAAGTAACACTTCCAACTCTTTAGGTGAAGAAATCCCTCGTTTTACAGCCTCTTGAACAATAGGCACTCTAGCAGCAAGTTTAGTAAAACAATCAAATTGTTGTTTTTTCTCAAGCTTTTCAATTCTTTTACCTACTTCTGATAAATAAACTCGTTTTCTATCTGTCTTTTTTATCTCTACTAAACCCAGAAGCTCAGCCAACTTCGAATGATTTTCTCCGTACTTAATGTATGCTACAGGTTTATGCCCTCTCTCCAAAAAATGTTCTCCAATCTCCGTGAAAGAGGGTCCAAAATCACCTGACATCCTCAGATACTTTAACATTTCGTATGTACCATTGTCGTAATTGCTATACTGTGGAATGTTATGGCTATTCACGTTAGGACACTCCATTCTACTAATACAATTACATATTTCACTTTGACTAATCTGGGTCAATTCATTTACAACCTGTTCTGGCAATTCAGTTTTCCCGTACTGTAAATACTCGAATAATACATCTGTCATTGCTGTTATTTCCTCTTAAAATCCTCAAATCTAAGGTCAAAATATTTTTTTGCAATCTTAGGATACTTTTTTTCAAAATCTTGAAGAGCTAACATAGACGAACAAATCTTACCGCTAGTCTTAACATTCGCTTGGTTTGCCTCACAAAACTGTCTAAAGCTCATCTTCTTGTAAAAGTTCGGTTGATTGCACCACCTCGCCATAGTGATATACATTCCACGATACTCTGAGTATTTCCACGGTGTATCATTTTTATTTCGATATCTCATAATATATGGGAGGCATTGATAACGCATCAATAATTCTACACGTTTCCACATATTCTCTATATCTTTTTCATCTGTGCTTTCAAACCCAACTAAAACATAAAATTTTATATTTGTTGCTTTAGAATACTTGCGAATAATCTTTAATTTTTGATGAATCAGATCATAATCACTAATGTTATCAAAGGCAAAAGTGTAATCGCCATCATAGTTTGCACTAAATAAGAGTTTACATTTAGCATCAGTCAATAATCGTTCATCAATTCCTTGCTTAAATTTAAAGGGTTTTTTTAGTTCAATTAATTCCTCGAGAATACTTTTCCAATTAGATCCCCCCAAAAAGTTATCATCCAATAAACATATTTTTTTCCGAGAACTGTCATAAAACTCTTCTAACGGACTATGCATAAAAACTCTGTCGTATTTTTGATTGACACAAAACGGGCATTTCCTAAAACATCCTCTAGTCATAAAGCCAATACTATAATCGGTGTATTCTTTGAATTGAATCATAAAAGAACTCAAATTAAACTTCTTTCCTGTTCTTTCAGACTCTTCTTTTGCTTTCTCAACTTCAGAATTTATCCACTCGTCATACAAATGATAATCCGGCATATGATGTTCAATTTCATAATCCAAATCTGGTGCTTTAGCGAAAAAGAAACCGGTCCCCCCAACATGAATATTTGATGGTAGGTCTGTTTTTACCAAATCCATATCCACCCCGTTTTGAATCCATTCAGGAACCCATGTATCGGTAAAAACCTTTGAAATGAACACCTCATCATATTCATCAAGATTATCATAATTAAGTTTTAATGTTACTTCTGCACCCTTTTCTTTCCAATAGGCAGATATTTTTTCACAAACGAGATTAGGAAAACGATGTTTTGTTCTACCTAAAAGATCTGCATCTATTACTGCTATTCGCATTTATATAATCCCTTATAACTCTTTCTTAAACTCCACGATATCTTCTATGTTACAATCCAACGTCTCACAGATCCGCATAAGCACCGGCATCGTTACTTCCTGGTTCTTTGATAACTTTGCCATTGTGCTGCTGCTCATCCCGGTCTTCTCCCGTAATGTGCTTTTTTTCATTTCTTTGTCAATTAATAATTTCCATAATCGGTTATATGATATCTGCATAGGCAACCCCCGCTATAATATGTACCTTTTTTCTACAAAACTACGAAGTAATTATACCATGATACATAGCGAAAGTTCGCATTTGCAAAGCGAATTAACGTAAAATTAAGGCTTTATTTACATTCCGTTCATACTTGGCCGTTTTTACAATATTCTTCCCCTCATCTTTACTCCATTTCCATCAGCAGAAGAAACCTCTTAAAGTTCCGTGGATATGCATTACTGCCACCGCTCTCCACCGAGCTCTGATCCGCAAAATCCATCACTAAATGCCACTGGGTACCATCCAAAATCTCCGGATTATAATAATCTTCCTTCCACCTTCCTATGTGGAGTTCCTTTAGGCCATTGATGAAGGATGTCCTCGTTTTTCCCACGTAATGCTCAGTCGTGTCCAGTTCCGGCATAAAACCATTGAACCCTTCCCTCTCAACAACAATCTGCTCTCCCTCAAAAGTCAGTGTACGGCGTTCCGTGCCGCCAAAATACCCGCCGATTTCAAATCTGATCCGGACCAGGTTATCCAATCTTTCATCGAATTTTTCATCCCCGATTGTCTGACTCTGTTTGCCCATATTGTTCACCCGCCTTCCTACTGTTATTAATCCTCTAAATCCACCTTGCAGGCTTCGTAATACTGACAAAGCCCGCAAAAATGCTTGCATTTTACGGTTTTATTATGAAATATCTTCCATATCCAGAATTTGATTTTCTTCATAAAACTTCACCCCTTCTTTTATTCTAATCCTATCATCTCATATTACATGTCCAATAATTGCGACTCATTACCAGTTCAGTCCAAAAATGTAATATCATCACTTATTTAGGATAGACCATGGAGACTTTTTTGCTCCTATTAGCAATAGTAACCATCTTCAATGTCTTGATACAATAAAATGAAAAAGGAGAACTTTATTATGAAGAAACTAAAGGATATTCAGTCAATGGGCGATGTGCGGGATGTAATTACAGATATACTCGTTAAGGTGGACTATGATTCTCCGAACAGAGAAATCATTAACTGGATGTGCTCGGATACATTGGAAATTCTGCTGGCTTATATAATTTGTGTGGAAGAATCAGATCACGAAGAAATCAAGAAATTGAATTCGGAACATTTTCTGTCGGAACCGACATGGAACAGCCTATTCGATTTACTGCTGATGCTACCGTCACATGACCTGAATCCACGGAAAGACGAGCCTGATTTTTACGGAGACAGCAGCATTGATAACTGGCTGACTCAAAATATGACCGTACTGTCACATCAGATTGCGGAGATTGTTTTGGACAACAAGAACCCAGAATCTGATTGTTTTCCGAATAAATTGTTGATTTCAGCGTTCTATACTTCGGACAGGCTTTGTAATATTTTACCAATAACCAAGGAAGAAAATGCGCTGATAACGGAATACCGGTTTGCATTAATGGAAATTGCAAGGGTCCTGCAGGATTTGGAATAAACAGTCTTAGTAAAAAAGAAAAAAGCCCCATGCCAACACTGCGGGGCTTTTCTTCTTAACAGAATTCTATAAAAATATTGTTACTCATAGTCATTCCAATCATAATCGTCATATTCCTCATAATCCCAACATTCCCTGCTATGAGCGGAGTATTCAAAATCACTCAAAGGAGTTAAACCAAACCTTTCAACGAGATCCACTTCATCACCATTTATGATTTTGTCCGCATAATCATTCGGAAGTTCAAGATATTCTGTCAGAATACGAACCGCATCACATACAGGAATGTAATCTTCCGCGGAAAGGTGGTTCTCCGATGAGATATCGGAGATTACTTTCGAATCCTGCGACAGCATATCGTCCGAAACCTCGGATTTCAAAACGGGATAATGAAATGAAAAACCTTCAATTCTATACAACGCAAGATAGTAGTTTCCGTCATTTTTATCCATATCATAGCGAATAGGAGTAGCGCCGCTCTCTTTTATAATGGCACCTTTGAGCAAATACAGATTATCCATCTTTTTACCCAGATCAGCAATTTCGCTGCGTCCAAAAAGGGCATGCATGTTATCAATCATGTCTCTTGCTTCATCATAAAACGGCAAATCTCTTTTTGCTTCCTCTAAAAGAATCTTAATCTTTTCCTTCGCAGTTAACGACAGCTCATCCATCTCCAACAGTTTGGCCAAGCCCCTGAGCGATTCAACATCATATGAACAATCGACAGAGTCTTCTTCCTCTTCATCCATAATTTCATTTATATTTTCTCTTACATCCGCCCAATATTCTTCCTCTTCTTCATCAACATCTTTACAGCCAGCTAAAACATATCCATAATCCGTACAAGGACCATCCAAAGTGTTAATTCCATTGGATTTGAGGTATTCCTTTTCGTCTTCAGACAGTTTTGCATCATAATTCTCTTTCCAATCAAAAGAAAATAACCTTTCTTTTAACACTTTTAACGCTTTTCGGATGACTCTTCGAACATCTCGATTTCTCTTAGCTTCTTTGTTAATCGTGTAAAGTGCTTTTGCCTGTAGTACAGTAATTTCTTTGGTCATATCAATATTCCTCCTAATGTATAATTTATAAAAATCTTTTACCATGACTTATTTTTCTGCTATTCAATCTCAGGCCCATCGGAATCATCATAATCGGGTTCTGAAGGCTGGGATTCCAGATTAACAATTCCTTTGTCGACAAGCTGTTTAAAGATGTCTGACACGCAGCTGTCTATATTTGTGTTTTCCAAATATCCAAACTCCAAACCGTTTTTCTCAAGATGGTTTTTATTCTTGCGAAATGCCTTATGTGATAACACTCCAGAATAAAAGAACACGTAATCCATTCCATTTAACTTCTTTACATCAAGAGTGCTGGAATCATTCGGTTCTACAAAATACCAGTTCGGAAAACGATTCTTTATCTTCTTAACCCAGTTCTGGTTTCCACCGATGATTGCAATCTTTCTTTCCGCCAATATCTTTTTCATCTGTTCCATGTCTACGCAGTCACAAGCCAAATTTTCTTCGTCATTGGAAGATACTATTATCGGTTCCTGCAGCCTTTTTTCGTAATCAAGAATTATCTCTTCCAAATCTTTTATTTCGGTTTTAAGCTCTCTTACTTGATCTGCAAACATTTTTGTCTTGCCTTCCAAATCCTTAATATCAGTTTTCAATTTCTCGTTTTCTTGTATAAGCTTTTCCTTTTCGGCAAGTTCTTTTTCCAATTCTGCTCTAAGCTGAACGATTTCTTCGCTTTTACTGTCAAAACTCGACTTATTGCTTATTTTCTGTAATCCCGGTATCGCCTCTTTGCCGGAGATACAAATATCCTTTGTTAATTCCATCAAAAATGTGATTCTTTCATTATAGTTTGAAGCCATCTCCAAAAACTTATGCAGAAAGACCGCAAAATAGACAACTGTTTCATTCAAACAATTATCTTCATAATAATAATGACCGAGGTATTGAAGAGTCCAGTCTATGCAGTTTCCAAAGCTGATATCTTCATTGTCTTTTAACGCCTTAGATATCTGTTTAATTGCATCCTCTGCAAATTCAGATACTATTGCGTATTCTTCCCATCCTTTAACATCTGTCTCTATTTCTTCGTACCCCGCACAATTACAGTCTTTCATATCAAATGGTATGGTTTTTCCTTTAGGAGTTTTCTGGACAGCTGTATTTAACAGAGAATAAAAAAAGTTTTTGTCTTCAACTTCAATCCCTATAATTTCTGTCATGGTAAGAGCTTGCACCAATACCACCGGATTGTAATTTCCCGATGAAACCCTATAAAGAGAATTAAACTCTTCAAATGTCATTCTTTTAAACTGCTTAAGTTGGTTATATTCTTTATGGAAGGCTTTCTGGTAAATACGCACCAGTATTTTCTTTGCCAAGGCATTACCATTCCGCGCCATATCCAATACCATCTTTAATAATGCGCTTGTTACGTCGGCCGCGACATCCTCTCGCTGTATTTCGTTAAAACGCTGAAGCCCATCTATAGGAAGAGCTCCCGTTGCAAAACCCTCTCTTATTAGCTTCTGTAAGTATTCCCCATCTACCTTGGGAATCACTGACATAACAAACAGATTGTCGCATGCTGCTGTAGTTACATTTTCACTCATTTTAAGCATCTTCATCATTAATTCGATTTCAGTCTTTACCATTTCGCTTCTCCTTATCGTGTTTTAATCTTGTTGCCTTGCAGTCCTTATGGACACTGCATTTTTGTCGTACACCCTATATATACGAAAAATTTTTGAAAATTAATTTTTTTTGTGGTATTTTTCTTTTCGACCATCTTCATCATTAATTCAATCTTAGAATTTGCCATATCGTTTCCCATTAACGTGTTTCAACCTGATTACCTTGCATGCCTTATGGATACTGGCTTTTTTCTCTTGTACTATATATACGAAAAATTTCTGAAAATTAATTTTTTTTGTGGTATTATTCTTTATAGGGCTTAAAATATGCTTCTTAGAGAAAGAAATAGGTTGTAAACCACGCCGCAGGAGACTATCTTATGAAAAACAATTCGGATACGACCAACAATTCCAGTACTTCCAAATCCAAAGAAGGATCCGATTCAAATAAAATACGAAAGGATCGTAAAGGCAGAAGAAGAAAAATGAAATGTGGGAAACTTGCTACCATTAAAGAATATAAAAACTCACAAGAGATCATAGTAGTGTTTAAAGATTGTCTGGGAAGTGACGGAAAGGCCATCGAAAAGAAGTCTACCTACGCTAATTTCGTCAAAGGAAAAATCTCACCCGAACCAATCGTAGAAGGTTCGCTCAGACCTGGAAAAAAAATTAAAAATTATAAGGGTGATTATGTGGGAAAAGAAGTAGAAACTCATAAAGGACACGCTACAATTATAGAATATCGTAATGGCAGAGATATCGATCTTGAGCTAGACGATGGAACAATAATAGAACATGTTCGATGTCATGATGTGATAAAACAGAGTAATCGAATAAAAAAAAGAAGAGAGCAATCCGAAACCTAATACTGTTAGCAGTAAAACATATTAACAATAAATCAGTATTTTCTTCTTCCATAGGATTCAGCGCATGTGTACACGATATTATTACGACAATTCCATAAAAGAATTACAGGATTATGCCGAAGAAGCCACCAACTCTCCCATCGGTCAGAAGTTTGTGCGCGAATATGGAAAACCCGTCATCATAAGCGGTGAAATCCGTCCAACCGATATTTCTCCGGTCCTGGCGCCGAACAAAGACGGACAAATGACTGTTTACGCCATGAAGTGGGGATTTACACTTCCGTTACCTAAATCCTCGAATATGAGCAAATCCGGAAGTCTTATTGTAAATGCCAGGGTAGAGACTGCCTCCGTAAAGAAGACATTTGCAGAATCCTGGGCAAAACGGCGCTGCATTATTCCGTGTGCATATTACTTCGAATGGCGCCACGAGATTCATCCTGGCACCGGCAAAAACGTTACAAAAGAGAAATATATGATTCAGACCGTCGGCTCGGAGGTTACATACCTTGCAGGGCTTTATCGAATTGAGGATGGATATCCGGTCTTTACGGTTCTGACGACAGCGCCGACGGAGGAACTGGCAGAAATACATGATAGAATGCCTGTTATTTTGCCCGGCACCGCAATAGACGAATGGATTCGACCGGAAACAGATCCAAATTTACTCCTGCCGAATCGGATAAAAGATATGGTTAGGGAACGGGTATAAAACGCCGTGCCGTAACAGTATTGACATCGTCGAAAATTACTGCTATTTTATAATGATTTAGATTTGAGCTAAATGGGTGGCATGGGCGACGAAAGGATAACAGAATATGCAGCACGATTTTCAATTTGTCCCTAAAACAGAATGGCTCCCTGTAAGAAAAGAACTGGAGAAACTCATTAACGACGTCCAGAACGATGTCCGCAACGAATTCACCTTCTCCTTCACTTACGTGGGCAGTTCCGGGCGGAATATGGTCACAAGAGATTTAAAATCCAATGTCGGATACGATTTTGACGTAAATATCCATATTAACGACGACGAAGAGAATTATTCTGCCGGCCAAATTAAGCACATTCTTATGAATGCATTCAACAAGTTCGCCCACCAGTACGGATACGACTACTGCGAGGACAGTACCCGTGTAATCACCTTTAAGAAGAAATACTATTCCACCATCATCCATAGCTGTGATATCTGTATTGTCTTTGATTGTAATGATGGCCGGCAACAATTCATTTATTTTGACAAAATCCAAAATTCCTATGACTGGAAATACCTCCCGGTAAGCAATAAGACATTGGAAGAACATGCCAACTGGATATCTCACAACGGATTCTTGGCAGAGATGAAGGATATCTATCTTCGGAAGAAGAATGAAAATGACGATCCGACCAAAAAATCCCGATCTATGTATGCTGAGAGTGTCAATGAGGTCTATATGCGGCATCATAAGAATAAATAAGAATACCAATTCGTTGAAAAAGGTCCTGCGATATGCAAGACCTTTTCTTTATAATTTCTTCAAGGACACAATTTCATATTCCCATTTTGGTTTGACCGGAATCTTTTTTTCTCGCCATTCACAGGAAGAATTAAACCACTTATCCGGCACCCATTGTTCAAACGTCTTATTCCACGCTGCCGTCTTAGTATAATACTTACCCTTATGGCGGTTTACCAGTTTCGGAACAACTTTATACCTTGGACCGTGATAACCTCTGCTCCGTAGGTCGGCAATGTCCTTATGTGCCGTCTGCCAGGTAATATACTTCTTTTCTTCGTCGTATGCATCCGGCGGATATACCGGCTTTGTTTTCCTTGGAAACAATTCGACAATGAAATAGTTAAAATCCCACCTGTCGTCACGCCGGCCCTTTGTATCCATTTCTATAACATCAATCCATTTGCCTGCAGTTGGTACGTTAGCTGCAATATCTCTTGTAATAAATACAGCTGCGGATTCACCGTTATTTACATAGCTGATATAGGCAGCATCATATTTTATTTTCTTTTTCTCGGACACCACCATACAACACCCCGTAATTCCCTTTAATCGCCATTATCGTCATTTTCGGCAAAAGAAATATCTTTTTCTCCGGTTACTTTTGCACGGAATTTGTCGTCAAGATCATCCAGCTCTTCTTTCGACCAATAAGGCTTTCTCTCAATAATATAGGTAATATCCTCCCAGCAATGCTGAAGAGTGTCAAAATAACGATACTGGGAAGACGGATATTTATAGGTAACGAACAGTTCTTTATCTTTAGAGGTAACTGATCTTGTTATATTGATCCTATTCTGTTGCAAAGTTTCTATCGCACAGACCAAACAAGCATAGAGTCTCTTGTTTTCGTTATTCCTTGTTATTTCTTCTGACTTTATGGAGAAAAGGTGGATGTAATCATAGTCAATTTCCGTACGCTCTTCAGGAGAAAATCGTTCCAATGGAAGCCCCTTCTCCAAGGAATCCTTAATTAAATAAATCAAATCTGATTCACGCTGTATCGGTGTATATTCAGCCCTTACTTCTGACATAACACCTTCAAGAGCTTTTTCTATACGGTTAAGTTCAGCCTCGCTGTTTCTCTTTGCATACAGTTCGTCCAGTTCTGCCTGAAGACGATGCTCTCTCATGGCATCTCGCATTCTTTCAGAAGTCTCTTTCGCAACATTATGAGGGTATTCACCTCTCCAAATAGCATATTCTTTTGCTTTAGCAGCCTTTTCCTCTGGAGTATCAGAACTGTTCGGCTGATATTTCTGACGCATCTCATACCATTTTTCGAGGAAAGCCCTGAAATCATTCTTAATAATATTCTGATCCAGCACAGTTGGTCCGCTGAACTCCAAATAGTAGCCATCTTCTTTCTTTACAGGATGTAAACCATGAAAATCTTCCATGTCAAATAAGGCATGATACATCCTGTTATATGGAAGCATATCGGCATCATAAAGAGAGCACTCATCAATTTCCAATGCTGCTGCTATGTCCTTTAAAGCCTTCTCCCGTGGAATCTTCTTGTTTTTTTCATACTGCGCTATGCGGACATCCGCTGTCGAAGCAGAAAAACCACATCTTAAGCCCAGTTCTTTTTGCGACCATCCCCGCAATTCACGATATTTTTTTATTTTGCCACCGATAGAACCCGGAGAAACATATTCATCATCTTCAAATAATCTCATTATATCGAAAGCCATATTGATCCCTTTCAGATAAGTAAAATAAACAAAATCTAACCTTATTATATCAAAATCTTACAAAGATTAATCAATAAAATTCAGATTAGACCAAAAAATTTTTAATTAAACTTAAAGGTTAGTACTTGTATTAAATGTTTAGATATGGTAATATATGTATATGAACCTTAAAGGTTAGTATTAAACCTATAGGAGATGCAAAATGACGAAGAACGGCGAAACTGCATATATCGGCCCACAACAGATTATGGAAGATTGGGATGTATCCAAAGCAACCGCATACACCATCATCAAGAAAATGAATGCGCAGCTGAAAAAGGAACATCCCACAGCATTAATTATTGCCGGCAAGGTAAATCGGATATGGTACGAAAAGGCCTGCCTTCGTAAATAATTATTTGAAATCTGGTTGATTTTCAGCCATTCCAACGTGTGATATATAGGAGGACATAATCATGAACGACAACAACACCACAAAATTATCACTCGAAGTTTTATTTCTTAACGATCTTTTTAATTCCAAGGCAATTGACGATAACATCTATTCTCTTGCTCTTGCCAAATTAAACAAGTTGAATAAAGAAGAATCCGTTATTCAAGAACCTGTCATCCTTGCAACGGCTTAACCGCTGTTGCTTGGATTTTTTTTGCAAAAAATGTGGCAACACAACAACGAAAAGGAGTGAAATCAGATGCAATTTATTGATAGAAAACACGAAGATAGTTACAAAAACGCAGTGATAAGTTACAACATTGACACTCGTGACGAAGAAGAAACCTCTCTTATATATCTCCTAACCGCTTCCGAGGATTGTCGGGTGAATCTTGATGATCATTTATTCAACTGGGAAACACCAACGGCATTAAGTTGGAATACCTATAAAGAAGATTATGATTTTGACAATGACGAAGCTAAAAAATACTTGCCCATCAATATTTTATGTGGACTGGATAAGGATTTATTTGAAGCATGTCTTTATTCCATACGAATAAGAATGAGACGGTTTTAGGAGGTCAGCTATGATTAAACCAGCCGCCTGCTATCACTTTACGAACAAGTCTGAAAAAAGACCTATTGTAGTTTTAAAGCAGATTGAAGAAATAAGGAAATTTGCATCTTTGAACGGCTACGAAATACAGGACGAAGACATTTATTTAGACCGCAGCCTTAAATTTATGGAGCATCCAGAATTTGACCGTTTCCTTAATAACAGCGATAAATACGAAGCGCTGTTTGCAAAGGATTTTTACCATATTAGCAAGAATACCAGTCGATGCCTTCATATTATGCAAGAACTTCAGGACAAGGGTATTAAAATATACACCATCGAAAATGGTAATTTCACCTTGGAAGATGCACCGATTGAAAAACCCCTTCAAATAGCGACTTATACCAGCCGTTTTGGCGAAGTTAAAGAAATGAAAGAGTTCATTCCTGTAAAGAACGACATCTTCAGACTTTTTACGAAGAAGAAAACCATGTGGAAGGTCATCCGGCAGTATTGTGACGAAAGTAAGACTCAAAACAACGGAGACCAGATTCAGTTGCACGAAATTATAAAAAACCGAAACAAATATGACCTGCTTCTCGTGGACAGCATTAACGACGTTCATTGGCGAACCTCAAACTTTTGTAAACTCCGCAACGCATTGGGAATGGATATTTATTCCCTGCAAGACGGATTCCTACCATACAGAGAGAAATAACTATGAACTATGTAGACGAAATTAAAAACAGAGTATTTGATGATACCGTTTCATCCCCGATTCGCGCCGGGGTTTATGCCCGTGTTTCAACCCGAAACGAATCACAAAAGGATTCATGCGATAACCAAATAAAGTCCGCATACGACTTTGGATATGAACATAAAAACGTAAATATCCAAACCCCGTATGTATTTGTGGATAATGGTAAATCCGGTAAAAGTATTACTGGTCGCCCCGAATATGCAAAATTAATGGAAGCGATTGAACATGAAGAAATCGACATCATTATTGTTAAAACCTGCTCCCGATTGTTCCGTTCCACCATTGATGCACAAGTATTTGTTCAGAAACTGCAGATACATCAGGTATGTCTTCTAACCTTGGAAGATTATAAAATCTGGAACTTCGACGACCAGAACGATGTGATGATGTTCGCCATTAAATCAGTTTTTGATGCCAGCCTCAGTAAAACACAAAGCAATGCCGGAAAGAAAGCCCAGGAACGACGGGTAAGAGATAAACAGCTTTATCCCAAAGACCTTGTTGAAGGTTTTATGTATGATCCGAATAAAATAAGCCCATCTGGACACAAGGGAGACGTTGTTATTAATCCCAAAACATCTCCTGTAATAGTAAGAATCTTTGAAGAATATGTATATCATAGCGCTACTCCGGCTTCTATATACAAGATGCTTAAGAAAGAGGGCATAACATTTCCGCATAACCGCAGAGATGACGAAACCAAGGAATCTTATACTGAAAATAGATTTTTGTCGGAGCATACGATATCCAATATTCTTCATAACGATAAATATATTGGTAAATTCTATATCGACCAAAGAGAGAGCCGATTTATTGCTGGGCAGGAATCGATACGTTCTGTCCGTCCGAAAGAAGAATGGACTCTTGTTGACAGACCAGATTTGCAAATCATTGATACCGAAGTTTTTGAATTGGCCCAAAGAATCCGGGAAACAAGAAATCATATTTACGATAAATCCGACAAGATAATCGTTCAGAACCGCTATCAAGGTACTCATATGTATGCCGGTAAAGTATTCTGTCCGCTTTGTGGCAAATCTTACCAGTTCGGCTATGCCGACCGAAAAAATACTATCCCCGTTTATAAGATTAAAAAGCATTCTGACTGCTTTAACCCCATACGAAGGATTGACGAAAATGACCTTGTAGAAATAACCAAACAGGCCTTGCGGCAAATCATGGAGCAACAAAGCGATGCATTAAATCGTTTAGAATCGGTTCTCGCGGCAACTGTTAACGCTTCCCAAAATAATGGTAACGAAATTGAAACCTTAAAGAAACAGCTTGCTTCCAAGGAAAGCCAAATTAACAATCTTATGGACACGATTGCTTCCGGCGCTTTAAATGATTCCGCTAAAACCAAAATCAATAACCGACTGAACAATCTTACCGAGGAAGTTGACAAACTGACGAAGGTTATAGGTGAAAAAGAATCTCTTCGGCTTGACGATTCTTACGTTACAGACAGTTTGACAAATATTAAAAAGGCTATTGATGAACTACGTAAATTTACAAGCATGGACAGGGAAAGAATCCTTAACTATGTAGAACGAATTGAACTGCCTCCAAACGGAGACATTGAAATGCTGCTTAAATCTGGGCAGGTAATTGTAGCTAAACAACACAGTGACTTGAGTTCTCCTGATGGAAACACTGTAGGGAAGAACGGAAAACAAGATGCCCCGTATTAAAACTCTGCAGCATATCAAGTGCCTCTTCTCCGCGTACTTCTCCGACAATCAGCCGGTCGGGCCGCATACGAAGCGCATTCCGGATCAGATCCCTTATGGAAATTTCGCTGCATCCCTCCTGATTCGCATTTCTGGTTTCCAGTCTTACCAGATTCGGTATATGCGTAATCTGAAGTTCCGCGGAATCCTCAATACAGATTACCCGCAAATCCTTTGGGATAAAACCGGACAAAACGTTTAGCATCGTCGTTTTTCCGGAGCTGGTTCCCCCGCTTACGAAAATGTTCTTTCCCTCAACTACCGCATTTTTCAAAAATTCCGCAACTTCCGGAGGCACGGTTTCATTTTCGATTAACGTATCCATCGTGATATGCAGTTTGGGAAATCTTCGGATGG
>Ga0310691_10001981_pt1 | contig 29130 bp, 54 predicted proteins | sample 176DNAGHGlowgp2_FD_203887 | JGI IMG/M metagenome (GOLD analysis project Ga0310691, IMG submission 203887) | Sheep rumen microbial communities from Palmerston North, Manawatu-Wanganui, New Zealand - 1766 DNA GHGlow gp2 (v2) (version 2) | ecosystem: Host-associated > Mammals > Digestive system >... | reverse complement strand
CCTACCCTATGTTCTATAGGTGTACTTCTTATCCTTTGAAATACCTCGCCATTTCTTTTCTGGTACCATATTTGTATCACATTATCACCCCCTTTAAAGTTTTGATATATTACTTTAACAAAACAAAAAAAGCAATTTTTACTTGCTTTTAAGCTTAAAAAATATAATAATTATTATAGGAGGTGTGTATAATGGGTTTATTTAAAAAGATAGATTATACTGAAGTAGTAGACACTGGTATAGAATCAAAAAAGAGTGCTGGTAGTTCTATTGTAAGGGGTGCTGTAGGTGGTGCTTTATTCGGTGGAGCTGGTCTTATCGGTGGAGCTTTAAGTGGTAAAAACAAGACTAAAACTATGATAACTTTTAGAATAGTATTTACTGACGGTACCGAAACATTTAAAACGTGTGGTTTATACGATTCTTACTATTCTACACTTATGAAGTATTTAAAAAAGGACTAGAGATAGTTCTTTTTAAATGTATCTATCCACTCGTCCCTAGTATGAAATAACTCAAAATATTTTTGACACTTCTTTATCCAGTATTCAGTTAAAGCTCTATCAGCGTGCATTTTTTGGTGGCAATTTCTACATAAAGGTAATACAAACCCCCATTTAATAGAATTGATCCTATTCTTTCCATATAGTATTTCGTGTAAGTCAGTTCTATATCTACCACATATATAACATATTTCAAAATTATCGGTAAATATTGAATATCGCTTTATTTCTAGATTTTTTAATCTTTTACTTTTGTTAATCATATTACCTCCAACCAAAAAAGGGTTATAAACCCTCTTATAGCATGAAAAAGAAAACTATTTTTGAATCAGTAGTAAATGCTATAAAGAAAACTATAGGAGTATATGTTAGCCACATGGGTTTATGTTTTCTTTATACCAATTCAAACTTGGTACTTTATAAGTACCGTTAGAATAAGTATAGTGTCTAAGTTCTCTTTAAGTGATATCACACCATAGATTTATACCTACTCTAACGCTACCTATAAAAGATAGCACAATTAAATTCTTAGAAAAAAACCAAACATTATTAAGTCCGTTTGCAAGACTGATACTTTATAAGTACCATAGAATAGATACATAACTACCAACTAAAACAATAGAATAAAACTTGACCTTATAACTCTATTAAAACAATGTATCTACTCTATGCTACCTATAAAAGGCAACATATCCTATTAATATTTTTCTAGCGAAAAATCAAGTTCGGTACTTTTCAGCACCCTAGAATAGGTATAAAGAAGTTTGATAAGTTGGTGATACTATACCTACTCTAGGCTACTACAAAGTAGCCAGAAAGGATATTTTTTGATTACTATAGAATAAAAAACTAAAACCAAAAATAATCTACACAGAAAAGTTTAAAGGGGGAAACAACCTTAAAAAACCTTTCTAATTAAATTATACTAGAGTGCTAGTGGGAATTGTGGGAAATAAAAAAGGGCTTTTAAGCCCTCTGGTTATATTGTCCCATAATATAAGGTAAAATGTATTTATAACTAAATTGGGGAGGAAATTCACCTCTTTCCTATTTTAAATAATTTTTAGAACAGTAATAACCATTTTTATTTTATATATTTTTTACTAGACCACGCCTCCTTATCTGGTGATATTTTTACCCAGTTGCCTTTAATTTTGTAAACTTTTACTTTAGTACCATTTTTAATTAGAGTTATTCTACGTCCTAGTATAGACGGTTTGTTTCTAACTGATAACCCCTCTTTATCAGCCCCTTTTACTTCTTTCAAAGTTGGCTTTTTATCACTTAGATATTTACTATAAACCCACTCAGTTGAAGTTATATAGCTTTTATCACCGCTAGTCTTTTTAACTTCTACCTTAATTCCTATTTTTATTATTCTACTTATTAATTTTCCTTTATGTACGTTTAACCCTTGATAATCTACATTGTCAACATATTTATATACTGGATCATTGCCCCATTGGACAGCACCAAAGCCTAGTATATTTTTGTCGGTTATATTCCTGGTGTTTTTTTTAACTTGATTATCTAAATTGCCCTCGATAGTTGTAATTTTATTACCACTAACAGAATAAACTATAAAGGTATGGCTTGATACACCTGTTTTGGTAGTTGGTTTTAAAAAACCAATATCTCCAGCCTTGGGTTTCATTGTTATAAGACTTTTATTTTTAAACCAATTATAACCAGTACCACAGCCCTTATATTTAGGTATGAGTTTATTCAAAACCCCCACTTGATTAGCACACCATGATATAAACATAGCACACCATGGGGCTGGGTTTGTACCGTACCACTCGCCATATTTTGTGTTATTGGTACCTTTTTCTTTATAACCTACTTGACTTAAAGCCATATTTAGAAAATCTTGTTTTTTGCTCACTCACTATCACCACTTTCCTTTTTATTAAAGTAGTACGTGATAATAGCACTACCTAAAGCTATAAAAGTTTCAGTATCTAATTTACCTACTATCGTTAAATAACAAGTAGTAAATATAACTGATAAACTTATAATAGTCTTTACTTTAAATAAGTTAGATATATTTTTAATCATAACTTACCTCCTTTTTGTAGTTCTTCCATTTTTTCCTTTATGTAAGAATTACCACCTAGTTTTATATACCTATCGTATACTTCATATACTCTAGATATCTCATTTTCATTAACTTTAACCTCGCCTTGTTCTATTTCCCTCATCATTTTTACAAGGTAATTTTTACACGCTTCCATATCAACACTATCTATTTTGCTATCTAATTTATCTAACTTTGTATTAATTGGCTCTAGACCTTTTTTAAGCCATGTTGTAGCATTTTTTGATAACAATTTATATAAATACTCTATACCTTTTATAAAAGCAACTAGTGCGGCTGTAAATGCTATTATTTGTCCTATTGTTATATTCATATTAGAACTTTCCTAAATAACAATCTTCTTTAATGTATAACACTCTAACTTGAATAGTTATATTATTCGCTGCTGCTGAAGTAGGGTTTCCTGCTCTCCACCTTATATTAGTATTACTTGTTAAGTTTAAATACCACAAATTGACTGTATAGTTAAAATTGTTCTGCCATGTGACCAATATAGGCACATAGCCTGTTTTTGGTGTTATAGTCGTGTTTATTGAGCCACTACCATAATTAGACATACTAGGTATAGATATATTAGAAGCCAATACCACTTCTTCCACATACATTAAATCATCTAGTCTACCTTTATTTTCATTAATAGCACTTGGTAAAGTTTGTGCTGTAGTTTGTAATGATTCGTCTTTATCTATAAAATCGACATATTCTTGATTTAATTCTACCGCTATGTCATTTCCATTTTCGTTTATTGTGGTAGTATCACCACTTATTAAGTTTTTTGCCATATTTAAGCCTCCTTACTTTGTACGTAAACGTCTTCACCGTTGTACTGTACGTTTATTCCATTGTATTGTAAGTTCGTTTTATAGAACTCGTCATTAATGGTTATTTTTTGTTTTATGGTATGGTTTGTTCCACTTGCTAGTGGTGTATCAAAGTTAGTAATAAATTGCATACCATTTAATGAATAACTCCAGTCTATACCTACTATATCTTTTTCTGGCGTGACATTTATTGTAGCTTGATAAGTATATTGTGTTAGTGGGTACCATTTAACCTCTACGTCATCAAAAGTACCGTCGCTATATAAAATATTCGCAGTGCCTATACTAAAGTAAATATCATAGTGTATTGTTTTATTTAAACTTACCGCTTGGCTCAAAAGATTTTCACTTGTATCTCTATTAGATACATTTATTTTATTGATAAAGTTTATATCTAGATTTTCATACCTATTTTTAGTCCACTGTGTAGAGTTTTCTACAAACTCCATGTTTTTAGCACCATATAAGTTTTGACCGTCTACCTCAATATTATTTAAGTAGTTATATGGTACTTCTACACTATCTACAGAAGTATTAGAGTAAACTACTGAGTCGTATATATTTCTACTAAACTTTACCTCATTATCTTTTATGATATCTACATACTTAGGTTGAAATGTTTCAAAAGTATCTTGCTTATTAAGTTGTAGCCCTGGTCTTTTTAAAATAGTCAATATATTAGCTGGGCTGTCAGTTGTTAAATCACTTTGAATAGTAAATATACTTAATAAGTTAAAGTTCCTATTAGATAAGGTTATTAATTGATTAGGAAAGTTCTCGTAAGAATAATTAGGGTACATTACTAAACTAGTTATAGAGTGCATTGTAGTAGGAGCGTCAGTAGCACTAGTTAGTGCTATACCTCCCATATCTACTATTGTTTCGTCGTCTTCTTCAATATATTGAGCTGCGTGCTGGATCAAGAACGGTCTACCTACGTTGTTTTCATCATACCAACCATTATTAATAACAGTCCATGCTACTTGATAAGATGAGTTAGTATCACCAGAAATAGTATGTAATGTATTATTCTTATCTAGATAATATAAAGCATAATTTTTTAAACTATACTCGTCTTCATTATGAGCATTTATTTGGAAGTAAATACCTCCGTTATCGTCTTTAGTTTGTCTAACTCTATATATATTTTGCATTAGTATAAAGTTTGAATAATTAATTATTTGAATACTTGAAGTAGTACCATTTTGGTTTATATATACTTTAGCTCTATAGTCATCACCAGCCATAGACTGAGCTATTACTTTTATGTAAGGCTCGCCACTATCGTTGTAGTTAGAATAGATAGCAAAACCTGGAAAAGCAAGGTTGCCTCTATTGTATAGTCTAGTTATTTCATTAGCACTACCTACATTTATCTTAAAGTTTATACCTCTACCGTTTAAGTTTTCTTCTATTCCTATGTCTTCTATTAAGTCAAAACCTACTATTAAGTATTCACTTTCACCCTCTTTTTTAGTTATATCTATACACCTAAAATAAGTATCGGCTAGTGAGTAGTTTTTCCTTAATCTCAATACATAACTACCATTTTCAGCAATAGTGAAGTTATTTAACATAGTAAAGTATTTTTGTTCTGTTTGTGTAGTATCACCTACTACACCATATATATTATTATTTTCATCTTGTGCTAGGAATTGTACCTCACGTATTCTAGTACCACTTTCGTATTCTCTTAGCATTGTTATTCCGTTATAATCACCGTCTATTAAGATTAAAAAGCCCTCACTTGTAGTTGAATCAGTTTTAGAATAACCACCATAAATAACTTTAGTACTTGAATTATTTACTTGTAGCATACCGTTTATTCTAATATTGCTACGATCCACCTCTAATAATAATTCAGCTATAAAATTAAACATACTACTACCTACAGAAGTGTCTATAGTAGTTTCTTTAACTATGTCATAACTACCATTTATTGTAGTTTCTACCTCTTCACTTAATTTAAAGTTATTAGTAGAATATTGTATTAACTTTTCTTTATAATCATCAGTCATTAGTACACCTCCGTATCAAAAAATACTATGTTTAATTGATTTTCAATATCTAGGTTTCTAGTTATTGTTTGTCCGTCGCTTATATTACCTAAAGTTTTATTACGTTGATTATCAAAGTAATTAATAGCATTTTCAGTATTATAAGTATTAGTAAATACATGAGTATAGAATATATCACCAGTAGTCATTATCATTTCAGTATCTATCTTTTTACACATATAATTATCACTTAGTGATTCCACGTTAGAGTTATATATCATTATGTCGCCTATATCACATAGTTTTTTATTATGGGTTTGTACTGTTAGTTCTATTTCAGCTTTACCCTTATATTCTATGTAAGACTGTGCTATTCTTTGTAATTCTACACTTGACTTAGTATCATCTCTATTTTCATACCTACTAATAATACCTTTTCGATTATTTTGAGTAGCTATACGATTTATTTCATTTTCATTTAATGCTATTTGTCTACCTGGTACTAATAGATTAATTTCAAGCGTTATAGACACTCCCTCGGCTAGTTTATCATCAGTTTCAAAAGTAGATTCTCCAGGAGTATATATAATGTCCCCAGAATAACCTTGCTCTTGCTCGGCTTTAGTTATTACGTCGCATACTATCATATCAGTAGAAGTTGTTATATAAGCATAATATATATTTCCTATAGCAAGTCCTAAGTCAAAAGTCTTATTAACACCGTCAGCATACACTCTAAAGGTTTGTGTAATAGAACTTACTACCTCATTAGAAGTCATTACTTGTTTATTACGATAGTCTTCAGTCGAATAGTTATAAGATATATCTACTATATTATTTTCTTTAAAATATTCTTGCGTACTATCTATAGTACCTACTGGTGTTTTATCGTATGGGTTATAAAAATCTATTGCTACTGTGTCTTGGTTTATAACCCTTGTAGTCCACTTGGTTTGTGTTATGTCGCTTATATATTGAAAAACGTCGTACGCTGTTTTTTCTTGCGTATTATAAGTACCCATTTTAAAGTTATCTGGAATACTTATATTACCTTTTATAAAGCCATAATCTTTAACTGATTCTATAACCATGTCTATAGCTTCTTCTACTGTCTTATCGGCTATTACATAGTCTAGAGTATCACCCTCACTCAATAATGCTTTATAATCTAATATTTGTAAATCGCAGTAGTGTGCGTGAAATGGGTTTAAAGATATATTGCCAGTTCTTTTTGCAACTCCACTAAATAACAAGTCTTTTATTAATACATTTAATTGATTAATTAAATTAGTATCAGTTATTTGAGTGGTTGTAGGAGTTGCTAATTGGTAATAGACTATAACATTATTTTCTTGTAAGAATTGTTTATATGTACTTAAAGTGGTTGTACTATCTAGTCTTATATAAGCCCACGTTCCATTAACAGCAATTATATTTGTCCTACTAGTACTACTAGTTATACTTTGTGATACTGGCTCTAAACAATTACACATAGATATAACATTACTCCAACCGTCGCCAGCGGTGTCTAATAGTCTTGTTTGCCACCTATTATTAGATACATTATTTATAGTTTCGTCCCCAGTAAATGAAGTTTTACCTATTTTCTTCTCTATAAACCAGTCTTCGCCAACATTATATATCCTATCAGCAACATTATTTATCTTACATAATTCTATATCACCCAGATTAATATTATATGTTTTGTTATTTACTTCTACTGTTGTATTCCCAGTTAAGGTTTGTATTGGTATAGGTTGCGTTGGGCTTGGAGCTACTACATTACCATGTATAAAGTCATCAGTACCTTGTTTTGTATAAAATTGTTTATTAACCGTATCGTATAAACCAGCCACGTTATCCGATTTCCTATAACATGGAATAAAATCTCTTATAAGTTCGCCACGTTCGTACATTTTTGCCCCGTATAATTTTGCACTTATTAGCCATTGTGAAGATCCATTATTATTAGCACCAAAAATATATATATTAGTATTTCCACTAATAGTAGCACTACCAAAAGCACTGGTTTTTAATTCGTCATCTACATAAAAGCCAGTATTATCCATTTTAAAGCTGTGTTTGCCGCCGTCATAATTATATGTAGTAGTATAGTTAGTTGTTCCATATCTAGCAGCAAAGACATTACTACTGGCTGGATTGAAAAACGCCCACATTTGATTAGTACCACCGTTTCTATATCCAAAAGGAGCTCCAAACTGTTGTGTAGTAGACATATCACTCATTACAACTTCTATTCTAATATTGGCTGCTGGTTTAACACCAGTATTTATTAGGTTTGTTCCATTACTTTGGATATAATCTAGTTGTATGTATTCCTCTGGTAATATATCACCTTTTTGACTAGAATAACCACTAAAACTAGCGTCCCTTAGTTTGTCAGTCCATATTAAACATTGTGAGTAGTCTTTAGGATAATAGTATTGTGTATAATCGTGTGTATTTTCCCATGTCTTAGGGTACACGTTATTTAAGATAGTAGAAGAAGTGTTTAACATTTCTTCACTTATTTTAATATTTTTATCGCATAACACTTCTTCATTATTTATTAATATTTTCATACTTACACTCCTTGTCCATAGTTATAGTCATTTTTAGCACCACCGCTAAATGTTTTAATTTTAGATACTACTTGTCCTAGTGGATCAAGTTCCATATTATTATTAACTATTATTTTTACACTAGGTTTAGGAGCGTTCATTTGTCCTATAGTTTGTCCGTTTACACCATTAGCATAAGGGTTAAACTTTTTAGGTACTACAGCCTCGCCTTTATGTATCATAGCTAGAGTATCTTCTGGTACATAGTTAGTACCAGTATTTAACTGAGGTATATGTTTAAAGTTAGTGTGATTACCACCAACGCCAGGTACCCAGTCTGGTATTTCTAAATCATTAATCTTATCTAAGACTTTATTTATACCTTTAATAATTGCATTTATAGGCGTTTTTATAGTAGTCGCTATAGTACTAAAAACATTAGTTATTGTACTTTTAACCCCGTTAAATACTGTTTCTACAGCTAATTTAATTCTATTAAAACCATTTTTAACTTTACTAATAAAAGCGTTTACTTTAGTCCAGATAAAATTAAATGCTGTTGTAAAGAACGATTTAACTGGGTTTAAGACTTTATCTCTTACGTGAGTAAATATCGTTAATGCTACCGCTTTTATTCTATTTACTTTATCAGTTATAAAAGTAGCTATAACATTTACAACACCACTTATAACACCTACAGCAGCCTTTACAAAATTAACTATAGGATCTAGAACATTTACTCTAATAAATGCTCCGATAGGAATTATAACTTTTTTAAGTATAAAATCTATAGGAATTGTCACCGCAGCGATTAACAATAAACCTACATTTTTAACAAAGTCTACTATTCCCATAACTACACTCATAATTGGAGCGATTATAGTATTATAAGCCCATTGTCCTACGTTTACGAAAAAGCCTTTAATAGCTCCTACTATTTCTTGCACTTTATTTCTAAAGCCGTCGCAGTTATCGTATAGCATTTTAAATAAACCAGCAAAAGGGTTAATTAAGAATAGTATCATGTTCTTCCAGTTCTTTTTAATAAAGCCCACAACAGTGCTTACTACTTTTTTAATACCCTCCCATGTTTTTATAAAAAAGTTTCTAAACTTTTCGCACCTTTTCCAAAGTACTACAAACCCTACGACTAAAGCGGCAACCGCAGCAATAACTAAGCCAATAGGGTTAGCGGCTAGTAAACTCAAAGCAGCATTAACGCCCATAATTATATTCTTAACCATTAAAAAGCCTTGAAAAGCGGTGATAAATGTACCTATAACAGCTGTTAAAGATATAACTAGTGTTTTATGTTCTTGCAACCATTTAACAATATTCATAATAGTTGGTACTATTTTTATAATCGCATTACCTAAAGAAGTAAATACTTTTTCGCCAACTTTACCAATTTTAGAAAGTACTCCACCTATACCTCCAAAAGGCTCTAAGGCTGTATTAAGGCTATTTAACATATTAGCTAAGCCTCTAGTGATAGCTGTCTTCATATTAGTCACTGAAGTAGCTATACCTCCAGTCGCATTACGTGCTTGTTCTTCTAAAGACTTAAAACCATTTACGCCTTTTTTATTCATCTCAGTAAATGTATTAATCATTCTGGTAAACTCGGCTTCTCCGCCTTGTTCTCTTATAGCTTGTCCTAGTGCGTCAGCGTCTACATAGCCCATAGCTGTAGCAACTTGCTTTAATTGTGCTGGCATAGCCGCCAACATAGCTCGCCACTCCATCATATCTGGTTTACCTTTAGCATAGGCTTGGCTCATTTGTTCTATAGCTGCCGACTGTATTTGACTACTAGCACCACCAGCCAGTATGGCATTATTCATAGCTAAGAATAAATCGGTAGACTTAGCTACGTCGCCATTTTTTGCTGTAAGTCTTTGTACCGCATTAGCGGCGTCATCTAGACTAGTAGGTAAACCAGTTAACCTATCACTTAATTTACTTATAGCTTTATTAGCGTCATCAGCACCTATTCCTAAGTTTGACATAACTTTAGGAAAGTTGTTCATGATATCGGCTCTTCTTATAGCGTTATCCATATTGGCTGTCATTACACCAATGGCTTTACTGATTCCTTTAGCGGCTAAATTACCTAAAGTAAAAGCACTTGTAAGTTTACCAAACGATCCAGTTATACCTTTAGTTGCTTTATCTACCCCAGAAGTGTCGGCTGTAAACTTAGTTAGTATTTCAGCACCTTTCATCTTTTCACTCCTCTCTATAAAAAATAAAAGAGTGGGTTTTTCACCACCCACCCTTAAAGGTTTTTATTATTAGCCAACTGTAGCAGTTCCTTGAATTGCAATTTCATAACCGAACTCAGAAACGTCTTCAGCAGCTCCTCCTAAATCACTTAATTTAATAATTGCGTCAGCTGTATAACTAGTATAAGTAAGTACATTATTAGTCACACTAGTTAATAAGTCGAATTGTACTTTGTCAGTAAATTGGCTTACTGTTCCACTTTCAATTAAAGTATGTACTTTAGAAAGTAAAGCTAAATCAGCTGCGTTATTAACGTCTAATTTTAATGTACCAGTTAGTCTAACACTTGCACCAGTAATTAAACTTCTTTGAATAGCGTCGCAGAATACATACCAGTTTTGTTCTTCTAGTTCTGTTTCTAAACTAATTTCAGTAGAAGTACAAGCACCAGTATATGTAGGTGTTTCAGTTGTACCAGTGTTAAACTTTAGGTTTTTAACTAAATCTCTATTAGTTATATACCACTCCATTTAATTGCCTCCTTTATCTTATCCTATTAACCACACATTGATACGTACTCGTATAAGATACACGCCTTATATCATAGTACTCTATGGCTCTAGGGTTAGTATATTGATTAAATATAATTTGCCAGTATTGGCTTTCGTATTCTAAGTAAATTGTTTGTCCGATTAAATCGTTAATCTTATTTGCTACTTCGTATTCTTCTTGGATATTATCGCCAAAGATTTCTATATTGAAGTAGTTATATAAAGCGTTGTTATTATCAAAAAATATTTGCTTATTACCGCTAGCTTCTTGTACTACTATAACTTTAATGTCTTTATCGTCTGTGGAATATTCAGCTTTTATCTTATAGTCTTTTATTAGCGACCTTAAATAAGTAATAAGAACTTTGTTTTTATTTCTTCTATCAGTTTCGTTCACTTTAATTCTCCTTTAGCATTGTCTAAAGCATTATTAACTATATTTGTATGATATCTATTAAAGACACTGTTATACCATTGTGGCAAGGTTTGTTTATTAGTCCAGTTAGTATTAGCACCATATCGCCATACGTACTCCGCATAATTAGTACCTCTAGCTCCTAAGTGGTAAGTACCAACTTTTTCTTTAACTACTCCCTCACTCATACTGGCTCTATTTAAAGCACCAGTTCTATAAGGGAAGTTCTGTTTTGAGTTAGTATAGTCTAAAGTCGCCCTAGCTATACCATATACGACCTTATCCTCCCAATTAGATATTTCTTTAGTGGGTAAAGGTTTAACTACTTTAAAAGATATACTAAACGTATCACTCATTTTACCGCTAGACTGATATTAGCTATCTTATTCCACAACCAATTATCTTGTACCTTTAAAACCGAATAAGTTCTATTTTCAAAGATTATCTGGTCGCCCTCTTTTACGTCAGTTCCAGTCTTGACTATAAAGTAGCCAGTCGCTTCTGGAATAGTATATAAACCAAACTTAACGGCTTGATCCACATTATAAGGACAAACCTTTATACTTACTTCAGTTTTATCTTGGTCGTCGTAAAAGTCGCTACTAGTACGATTATTTTGTACTAGAGTGGCTTTCATACCATTAACATTAAACATTAAAACGGTAAGTCTATACCCATGTTATAGTTAACTGGGTTTCCTCTATATAAATATCCGTTATTAGCTAGTATTCTTAAAGCTAGTGTAGAATAATCGGTCTTTAAATCACTTGTCATACTACCAGCTTGGATAGTACCTCTATTATCTAAAAAAGGTATATCGTATTCTAATAAGAATCTCATTTGTTCCATACTGGCGTTTTTTATGGCTAGAGGTACGTTAGCGTCAGTCCAACTATTTCGATATCTAGTACCTACTTGGCTGTATATCATTTCACTAGCGACCTCTATTAACCATAATTGATTATCTTCAAGTTCTACTTTGTATTTTGTTTCGAACTCATCTTGCGTAAAGAAAGTCATAAACTGACCTCCTTTCTATTAAGCTGCTACTATCTTAATAATAGCTTCATCTCTAACGATTTCAGCACCGAACATAGCTCTACCTTCAATTACGAATAGACCAGGTAGTCCAGGATATTCGCTGAATTGGTTAAAGTTAGAGAAATACATATCTCCAGCAACAGCTTCTACGTTAGTAAAGAAGCCTTGTACTCCGTCAGGTAAAGTAGTTTCGTTAATTGGGAATATATCTACTCCATAAGCTCTAGCTACAGTACCTCTATCTACACCCTCAACACCTGCTAGTGTTTCAAATTTCAATAATGAAGTTAAAGCACCAACAGCTATACCATAAGCTGTAGCACCTAGTCCTAGTTTATAATCGTCATAAGCATTATTATTGAATAATGTAGCTTTTAGTATATTAATGTCACTAATAGGGTTATCTGTAATAGTGAAAGTATGTGTAGCTGCTCCCATTTTTGCATATCCGTAAGTATCAATAGCTGTTGCAATAGCAGCGTCTTCTTGTGCTATTTGTGATTCAATAGCTTGGTCGATATTATTCATACGTGGATCAACAGCTACAGAATAATGTTTATCTAGTTCAGTTAAGTCAATTTTAATTGAGTCATAAGTTGCTAGTGTTGGAGCTATTGGTGTAGCACCTACAGCGTTAGCAATTGCTACTGGTTTTGTTTTGATAACTTCTATCATAGGTGTACCAGTTGTTCTAATTTCACCTAAGTAAGCTGGGTTAAGGAAGTTCATAAATGTAGAACGATATAATAAATCTTCGTAAACTTTCTTAACTACGCCTTGTAAATCTAAGTTTAAGTTAGTATAGTTCATTTAATTTCATCTCCTTATTTAATCATTAAATCTTTAATACTAGTCTTTCTAGTAATGTTAATTTTATGAGATTCACCAGTACTATGTTCTACTGGAGCCTCATTAGGTATGTCTACTACGTTAGTTTTAGGAAAGTATGTAGCACCAAACTTTTCTTTAATTAGTTCAATAGCTTTAGCGTCGTCTTTTTCTTCTGCATAAAGACTATTTCTAAGTTGTTTTACTTCTTCAAACTTATCTTTAGTAAACCCTTGACTTGTCATCTCCAATTGAAGACGTAAGTCATTATTAGAATTAGATATAGTAGAGTTGCGTTCTTCTAAGGCTGTATAGTTTTTCTCTAGTTCGTTATATTTTGTTTCTAACTCAGCGTATTTTGAAGTGCTTTCTTTTTTATTGTTTTCTAAAGCCTCTTTTACAGCATTATCTTTTTCGCTTTCTAGGATATATCCTTTTCTTAAATCTTTTTCCAGTTTTTCGATATTAATATCATCATTGGATAACTGGATATCCTTATTTGTTATGTACTTTGATATTTCCATAACCTTACCTCCATTTCTAGAATAGGAAGTGCATTTATTGGTACCACCTTAAAGTTTATAGACGTTCAAGACTGGTCTAGCGATTTATCGCCGCCACTTGTTTTTGTAAGTCTTCAGTTGGTAATTGATTTCTCAATTCTCTTATGTTGCGATTTATTACTGATACTTTAGCCTTTAGTTTGTCTACCTTATCTTGATTTCCTAAACTATTGGCTATCTTAATATCAGTTCTTAAATTAGCTTTCGCTAAAGTAAGACTATTTACTTTTTGCCTTATGGCATATTCATTTTCTATATCGTATGATGATTTAATTTCTTTACTTATTTGTTCATAGTCCCAGAATATAGATAAAGTACATTTACAATTAGGGTGTAGTATGTCGCCAGTTCTTTCGACCGCCTCTATACCTATCATGTCTTCTACTTGATCCTTAGTTAGTATTCTATTTTGCCACTCGGCACACTCTAGACAACTAAAAGGGTGATAAGGAATTATAAATAATTCTCTTTCAAGTCTTTGACTATCACTCATTGTTTGATTCCACCCAGCCCTAGTCAAGTCCACGTTATGTAGCATGGCTAGGTAAGTACTTAGTTGCACCTTTCTAGCGATAGTATTATCTTTATTAAAGTATGTAATTACTTGGTTTATACTTTTGTTATAACTGTCAATTCTTGCTTGTAGATACATATCTTTATCTACATTTTTAATAGTTGTTTTAGCTAGTTTGTATTGGTTTAATACATTTCGTTTAAACTTTTGTTCTATTTTCTTAAAATCGCTTTCTGGTGTTAATCTAAAGTACTCATTATCTATAACCCAGTATTCAGTATCTTTATAAGTTTCATCTAGTCTACCTAGATTAATAGCTTCTTCTACATTATTAGAATTAACTATCTTTTCTAACTTTTCTATTTGTTTATCCATAAATCTATGGTCTATATTGTCCCATATCTTATTAATGGCTTTTTCAAAATCATCATAACTACGATTCTCTTCTAAGTACTTAAAGTACAATTCTTTAGTCTTGTTTTGTAATTTCGTATAATAAACATTAGTTAAATATACGTTCTTACTTATCTCTTCACTAGATTTCTTCATAATCTATGTCTATAGAATCTCTTTCTTTTTGCCACTCGGTAAATAAACTATCTGGCTTTACGTCTTCATCTATCAGCTTATTAAGTATAGGAGCTGTTATCTTAGTTCTTACACTATAAGGTACTGACATAGTTCTTTGTACCGCTTGTAGTACTTGAAGTTTCTTCATATCGTCTAAACGCTCGTTATCGCCATAGTCCCATACTAAGTCGTCTGGTATAGCATTGTCTTTAATTCCTAAAGCAAGTTGTAATTTAACTATGTTCATAATTAAGTTATTAACTTGTGGCTCTATTTGTTTCTTTATAGCCTCTATAGTCATTTCAGTTAAGTTAGCGTTTAAATCTATACTTGCTACGTTTTGGTATGAGTCTTTTTCATAACCAAAAGTTGCTGGGCTTAAGTTCGCCATTTGTATTATTTGATAATCACAGAACTTAAAGCTATCTATATATTCTTTTACTCTTATATCACCTTGTAAGAACTCGAATATCTGGTGTTCTTTATCTCCAGGTAATAAAGTGAAATAGTCAGCCATATTATTAACTGTAAGACTTTGTACTTCATACATATTAGAACGTGGTTGCCAATTACTTGCTATATCGCCAGTTTGATAATGTTGACTTGTCACGATCCTTGTCTTAGTCTTGTCTATTTCTTCAGCAAAAGTATTAAATATTTTCATCTCTTCATTTAAGAACTTTTCACTATCCTTAAAGAAGTCTTGTCCTATATCTATATTGATAAGTGGGTGGTATGGTAAGTTATATACTTTCTTATACTCACTATCCGTTTTAGCATTAAACTTTGATAAGTCTATTGGAGTCCACTCATCTTTATTTTTAACTTTTTCAAAAGTACTAATTTTTATAACTGTAGTTCCGTCGTCTTTTTGTTCTATATGTTTTACGATAGAATATGTTGTATCTACGTCTTCATAATCAGTAATAATATCGGCTTTTATTATCTTGTCGTATTTTTGTACTAGATTATGTAGTTCGTTTTTTCTTAAACACTCTAGATACACTTTACTATCGAACTTATGTATATAGATAAACGATTCACCACAATATACAGCGTTTTCTAAGGCTGTACCTAAACTAGGCATGATCCAATTAATATCTAGTCCGTCAGTTTGTGTCACTAAATCAGTACCGAAAAGTTGGTTTCGTATATATGTAGCTATCTTTTTAGCTGAGGGAGCTACTACGTATTTTTCTTCATTTTTTATATTGGGTATACCATTTGTATATCCTGGTATTGATACTTTAGTTATAACCTTTATAAATGGAGCTTGTAAGACGTTTGCCTCTCTTACTTTTCCTCTCATTGTATATCTACTCCTTTCTCAAAAACTACGCCCCAGTAAGTTTTTCTCTTATCTAGGTTTGTCTTTAATAGTTTTGTTGGTTTTACCATTAAAGTAATTATGTTTTTACCAAAAAGAGCCTTATGTCCATATACTTTTATATCTAAGACTAAATCTTTAACAGTAGTGTTTTCATCTATCTTTACTTTCTTGATTAAACAACCATTGTAGAATAAGTAAAGAGTCCACTTACTAGTGATTTTTTCTTTTATCTTCTTAAACATAAAAAAACACACGCCCTTTCCAGACAGTGTGCTTTTTTGCTTTCCAATTTTTGCACTTCAACTTTATAAGTGCATTATACCATTAAACTAATGGGAATTGTGGGAAATATCTCTATCTTTGTTTTCTATAAAGTCATAGTGTGTTTTATATACGTGATATACCTCAACCTCTTTACATAATCTACAAGGTACTGTTAGTCTTAAAGGTATTTCTTGACTTATACCCAGTTGCTCTAAGTTAATTAAATAGTCTTCTATGTTTAATTCACATAAGAATCGTTTACTTTTTTTACAGCGTATTACCATAGTACCTCCTAAACAACTGGAGCCTTACCCTCGTCTTTCCACTCTTCTAATATATATCTTAAAGCGTCTATTGAGTGATCCAGTTCTTTTTTATAACAATTAGTACCAGTAGTTTCGCTTCTTAACCTATCGTATTGATAAGACTCGAACTCTAATTTACTACGGTCTAATATATCTTCTTCATAGCTACCGTCTGGTAGTATGTATCTTATACTGGGTTTATCCAGAATAAATAACAGTTCTTTATAGAATAAACTTTGTAAGTATTGTACCCCACTATCTACACTACCAGCACCCTTTTTACTTATTGTATGTCTTATATTATCGGTTATTAATCTATTATCAAAGTGTGAAGCCTCGCTATCTATAACTATCTCAGTTATAGGTACATTAGGGTACTGGTCTTTTAAATAAATCATAAACCACCTTAATTGATTACTATAATATTCAGTTGTGGGGTGGTCTTCTTCTTTCTTACTATCGTGATAATAACACTCTAGACGTACTAATATCCAACGTCTAGTTAATTGACTATAACATAAGGCTATTGGTACAAAAGTAGTAGGGTTTACGCTACCATAGTCTATACCTATACCTATTTCCCTTATAGTTAAGTGTTCTAGTGTTTCTAGAGTATTTATCTGGTTAAATACTTTACCCTCTGCTATTACCCACTTATTAAACACTTTTTGTTCTCTTAAAGTACCAGTAAATGATTTAACAGCTAATTTTATCTTTTCTTCAGTATCTAGTACTGGGTTATCGTATGGATAGAACACATACTTTTTACTGTCTTTTTCATCTATATATTTTACTTTATAAGGGTGGTTATCATTACCCTCGACATTAAAGCTATCTATTCTTTTATAGTATGGGTGTCCAGCATAACTCATCATACGTCCTGGTATTTCATCAAACGATTCTCTTAATTGACCTTGCGTATATATTCTTGCTGCCTCATCAACCCATACGAATATTAAAGGCTTACCTAGTATTCTATTAAAACTTAACTTAGTATTAAAACCAAAGAAGTAGAATCGCATATTATATATTTCTAAATATTTATCTTGCTGTCCGTATTTTAGTACGTACTCTTTACCATTAGTAAAGTGATATTCATTGTTAAGTATCTTTTCTATGTTATCTACTATATTTGATTTAACAGTGTCAGTAGTCCAACCTATAATAGCTCCGTAATATTCTCTAGGGTTATAGGTTTCATCTTTTCTACACTCTTCTTCATATTGTTTTAATTTTAAAGCATACTGGATAGTAGCGTGGCATATATCGTATGTTTTACCACTTTGTGTACTACCTAGTACGCTTATCTCTGGTACATTAGGACTTATTATGTCTTTATATAGTTGTATCTGTTTCTTCGATAGGATCATCTTTTTTAATCTCTTTTAATTTCTTATTTATTTTTGATATTTTTTTAGTGGTTTCTTTTTGACACTCACAGCCCTCTATATCTTTTAGTATTAGTTCTTTCTTTTCTAGTTTTAACTTTTCTTCATTACTAACTACTAAACCAGGACTATTTTTTATTAACCATTTATCACCATATTTAATAAACTCCATACTACTTACTCCTTTCACTAAACTTTGTAGTGTATAGTCATTATTGCTATACAACTTATCTATATCAATTTTCTTCATACATAGCCTTTTCTAGTTCGCTATTATCTACTATGTTTATATTAATAGTAGGTGTATCGTTGCTTTTACTATTACCCTCTAGATATTCCATTATGGTTTTATAGTTTTCGGCTTTTCCGTCCTTAGCACCTTTTATTAGTCCTAAGTTTATATTTTCGCCATAAGTATTACCGTCTTTATCCTTTTCGTCTAGTAGTCTTTTTAGTATAGCTACTTGTTCTTTAAGGTAGTTTCTGGCTTTACCACTTGCTATGCCACCCCTCCTACCGTATTCTCGAGCTTCTTCCGAGGTTGGTACTTTTAAGTTCTGCTCGTTTGCCATAGATACACCTCCTATCTTGTATATTTGATTTTTAATATATTAAAGAGTCCTTTTCTAAAGCCTCTTATATCGCCTTTTAATATTTGACCTTTTAAGGTATTGTATTGTTGTTTTGTAAGCCTATCCTTACACTCTTTTAATAATAATAGACTTTGTTTCATTTTCTTTTTACCTTTTTAGGTAGTTTTTTATTACCAGTGGCTTTTTCCCACTCTTCTACAGCCTTTTTGCCCCCTAAGGCTTTAGTACCCTCTTTTGTATAAGCCCATTTCCTTTGTGCTTCACTTCTAAATGGCATATAATCACTCCTTTATTATTTCCTAGAGTTAAAAGCCAATTACCAACCCTCTATCGGTACTCTATACTGGCTGCCGATTCCCTTAATATTCTCCCTAAAGACTAAAATAAGTCTTTTAATTTTTTATTAATATCATCAGCTAGTTTAATAGCTTCTTCTTTATTGTTAAATGTTTCTTTATATTTAAGTCCATTTGATACAAGCCATATTTGATTAACCTTAACCTTACCCTCTATTATTGTATATCTATCAGCTTCTATTTTTGTCTTTTCGTATTTTGACATTGGTCTAGTTGAATCTATGTAGTTATATTTAATGTCTTTGTTATCTATTACTTGGTTAAATCTTTCTTTTTTAACCTCGTCATTAGTTAGTTCTAAATAATCTACTCTAGTCCATAAGTAAGAAGTTGGTATTATAAACTTATTACCAGTTTCTTCGTTATAGTATTCAGCTATATCTTTATTTAAGATATTTACCTTTTTAATAAACTCGCTTAATGATTCTTGTTTCATTTCAGTACCTCGTTTCTATTAACTTGACTTGCTAATTCTTTGTATATGTCTTTATTAGATTTATATATATCTGGGATAGCATTTACTTTTTTTAAATTACGCCAGTAGCGACGCTCTTCTTTGTCTTTTATTTCACTTAACTTTATTACTCTTGATTTAATAACTTCATATAAAGGCTCATTATTGGGTATACTACTTAATTTCATACTAAACTCTTCATAACCCATTTCTAATAATTCGTTATATGTCATATTGCCATACCTACTACACATAAAAGGGTATATCTTATCCATGTCGTAAGGTAAACATATAACCATTTCACCACCTTTAGCCTCTGGGTGTTCCTCCAGTTATTGCACTACCTATCTCTTCGCTAAACTTATTTATTTCTTCTTCAGTAGTAAGTCCTATGTCGTTTATTAATTGGTTATAATCTACTTTTAACATTTCTTCTATGGCTTTAAGGAATAACTCACCTTGCATAGTAGTTATATAACCCTCTTCTAGAAAGTCTTTGTCTGAGTGATCCATAATAGTTTTATTTCCCTCTTTGACTTCTACTATAAGGTCTTTAATTGTCATACCTTGTTCTTTTAATTCTTTAACCATTAATAATCTAGCTTTTTTATTAACTTCTTGTAGTTCACTTACTAAACCTACTTTTGGTTTAAAGTTAATTTCTTTATCTTTGTACGATAAAGTATAATCATCAATTCCATTTTTTATTATTTTATACTTCATATTAACCTCCAATTAAATAGAATAAGATAGGTAGTTCTATGATTAAACCGATAAATACATTTCTATCTTTTGTTTCAATAAACTCAATTAATAGACTTATCAACGTTATTGATACTACTATTACTGAGTACCATTTAAGCATATAACCACTTCCTTATATCTGGGTATATATAGAATAGTATAGGGGTTTAAAAAGATTTTTTTATATACCCAGGTATAAAAAAAGACACACCACCTATCTATAAAAAATAATTGGTATGTCTTCACCCCACCTTTTCCAATTAAAGGATAACATTAATATTATGGGAATTGTGGGAAAGTTAAAAGAATAATACTTTAATTGCCAGTAGGATCACTAATAGAATCATTAAAGATAATATTATTAAAAAATATATATCACTATCTATCATTATTTATCTTATCTATTATTTCTAAAATATGTTGTATTTGTTTTTTATCTATTCTTTCATCGTGGTCTAAAAAGGTATCATCTTTTAGAATATAATCATATTTTTCTTCTATATATTCTCTTACTTCTTTTATGATATTATCTTTTTGTTTTAATCGACTTTCTAGTTCTTCATAAGTAGGTTTATTATCTTCTCTTACAATAAATGAAATATTTTTATCTAAATTATCATAAGATATTCTACAACCTAATATAGTTCTAAACCCTGTATATTTATCTTTTGCTTCAATTAAATTATTATTTAATACTACCTCAAATCTATCTTTTAATGTTGCTTTTTTCATTTTTTCTATTGCTTCATTTATATTATTAAATAGATAAATATTTTCTTCTATATCTTCTAAATTAATATTAAATTCTTGTAGTTCTTCTTTCACTCTTTATTCACCCATTTTATATAAATTAATTCTATTGGCATTAATATAATATCTAACACAAACCCCACACATACTAAAGGCACCATAATTATTAATGATAATAATTGATAAACTATTGGAATATCATATCTACCAATAATATCTAATTTTTCCATAATAAATTCAGTTATCACTCTTTATCAACTCCTAAAATAAATTTCCTTGACTATCTACCATACCTATATAACCACACCATTTGCATTTGTATTTATTACAATACCCTGTATGAAGTGGGTCGTTAGGTACTTCAACTAAATCATAACTAAATGAGTGCCAACCTATTTTACATAACAATTTCTTTATCACTCTTTATCAACTCCTACTTTTTAAAATAAATGCGATTAAATATATTGGTAATAATACAATGTCAAACAATATAATCATCGGAGTAAATAAAGCTAAAGCTATAAATAAACAAATTTCGGTAGTATAGTCTAAAATAGTTTCTTTATAATCATTTTTATAACTTTCTATTCTATCTTTCCACATTTCGATTATCACTTTTTATCAACTCCTCCCAAAATTTTTAATCCATTCAGGGGTTTCATAACCACATAACCAAGCAAATAAAAGTAATGGAGTAAGTAAAATATATAATGCAATCACAAATAATAATTTTACTATTGCTTTTATCACTCTTTATCAACTCCTTTGAGTATGTCTAGCATTGTTTTGTGATTTATTAATATCATATTTGCAATATCTTTTCTTGTAGAACTGGGCGTACACTTTATAGCCAGTTCTATATATTCTATTGCTTTATCTAATCTATGTTCGGCACTTTCTAAAGCCAAAGATATTTTTTCGTTTAGATTATTTATCTCATCTATTCTATCTTCTAATTCGTTTGAATATAATAATAATTTTTGATACATTTTATCCTTATTTTCGTTTATTGTATCTATAACTATCTGGTGGTACCACATATCACCGTTTTTGTCTTTCATTTGTGTTATAAATCCATTTTCCATTATTTCCCTCCTATATATCTTTTAACTTTTTTAGATACAGTACTTCTATCCATATACATTAAATCAGCTATTTCTTGCCATGCTTTTAAATCTAAGAATCTATATCGCATTATGTTTCTAAGTTCTGGATCGTCTATCGTTTCTATAAATCTTTCTATCTCTAAATATTGTTCTAGAGCCGATATCCTTTTTTCAGTTAATAGACTTACTAGTTCTACTTTAGTTAAAGACTCGTCTTTATTTTCGATATCTTTAATTCTTTCTTCTAAATCGTTTACTTCTCTTTTTAATTCAAAATATGTACTTAATTCTTTTTCACTCATTTTTATCACTCCACTATTATATTTTTTATGTCGCATTTACTTTTATAATTATTTTTTATTATATAAAACCAGCGTACTGGTATACCCTTATCTATTCTTAAAACTCCTTTATTATCTAGTCTTACATGATATTCTCTCATCATATACCAATATATAACTCTATCTTGCACAAACTCCACAGCATACACAGTCCTTTCCAGTGTCTATCATGTCGTTTTGGTAGTGATCAACTACTAAATAACTTACTACGATAAACTCTATTATAAATACAACCATAAACCCCTCTAATAGTATCTTCATTACTCACCCCTTAATATTCTATTTACTTCTTGAATTATTTTATAGTCGCTTATATTATCTTTTAGATATTTTATAACTTTATCCTCGTTAGTCTTTTGTCGTTCTATTTCAGCACTAAAATTAATAGCTATGTTTTCTAACTCGTTTACTTCTTTTTGTGTTTGTCTTAACATGATCCTTATATTTTCAAACTTATTCATTGTCTACCTCCACCAGAAAGTAAGTTTTTTCATACTTTCTATTTTTATACCTACTCTTGTAAGTAGGTGTAGCATAGAATTGTATACTTTTTTCACATACGTGTCTTTCTTTTGCTATTTCTTTAGCTGTTCCTATCATAATAAACTGGTCGCCTTTATATAAAGCATACTCTTTTTGTGGTCTACCCATTTTTACCTCCTAGTACCAGTGTTTTGTTTTCCAGTGATTCCACGCCCTTGTAGGCGTTTTATATCTTTTTTTAATATAATCTAAGCCCCACCTTATTTGTGTCTTACAATTAGTTTTATAGTCCTTACCATAAGACCTCATTTTTTTACAAGGTAGTGCTTGGGCTATACCACACGCTCCAGAACTTTTATTGTAAGCTCTAGAGTTCCAACCACTCTCTTTATTCCATAACTTGACTAGATTATTATAATCACTCCTAGTCCAACCATTTTTTATAACTTGTTTGTAAGCATAATTCTTACATTGTGTTTTAGTATAAGTTTTTGCGTTTACCATTGGTGTATATATCAATAAAACTAAAACCACTAAAACTAATTTTTTCACTTTTTAAACTCCTTTTATTCAAATAATTTTAATAATAGTAATATACATAGAATAACCATTAGTATTATTACTATTGTTAGTGTAGTTTCTAACATTACTCTTTATCGTCCCCTTTAAAAGAATAGACTCCATATAAATGCTATTAATATAATTACTATCAGAGTCATCAATATCATGATATAAATAGGTATTATCCACTCTATAAATATACTACTCACTCTTTATCAACTCCTACCTTTTCTAATAAACACCAACTCTCACTTGCTGGTATATAAATATCTTTGAATTTTGTAGTATGTCTTTTTAAGATTTCTCTTACTTCTTTTATGATATTTTCTAGTTGCTCTTTCTTATGATATTCATTTATTGTTAGTTCTTCTTGTGCTGATAATGATATTTTTAATCTTTCTATTTCTTCATGTTTATCTACTATTATTTCTTCTAATTGTTTTATTAATTCTTTATCACTCATCTCTACCACCTACAATTAAACAAAATATAATTATAACCATAAATATTATTCCTATTAGTAAACCTATTATAAAATCTATCATACTTCACCTTTAAACCTTTCCTCTAAATCAAAAACAGTATATTTGTTATATTTCATTGGTCTAGTTGTTTTCTTTTGAAGTTCTTTTAATTTGTTCCAATATTCTGGTAAATATTTGTAATAATTTTTCAATTCTTTAAGGTTTTTATTACAACAACACCAGCAGCTAACACGATCCAGTATCGAATATAACTCTATATTGTTTTCTACCCATTTAAACCCCTTTTTATAACAATATTCTAAACAGTCCTTTTCTTTCATTTGCCACTCGGCTAAAGGAAATATTTTGTTTCCTTTTCGTTCTTTATTTAATCGTGTTGTTTCATCATAGGCTATACCCACATACTCATAATGTCCTTTACAATATTTTTCTATTGCTTTTAGTTTCTCTGTAGTACCCCACCTACACCTACCACCGCACCACGAATAACCTTTTTGTATAGTGCCATTTCTTTTATGTACTTCTTTTTCAAACATGGTGTAGTAAAAAGAATCTTTAGGTTTTAATTCAGTATATTTAATATTGTTCTTTTTTAAAATTGGTTTTATCCTATCTCTTATATCGTATATACAATTAAACTCCATACCAGTGTCATAAAATATAACCTCGTCAAGTGGTTTACCGTCTTCCATAAGTTTTAAAAGCATTGCTAAACTATCTTTGCCAAAAGATACACTAGCTATATATTTCATAATACCTCCTATAAGTTATCAAAGTCAGTAAATATACTGGTTTGTCCTTTGGCGTCAATACCATTTAATCTATTATTTGCTATTTCAAAATATGTTTCGTCGACTTCTATTCCTATATACTTTCTATTCAATTCTTTAGCAGCCACACAAGTTGTACCACTACCCATAAACGGATCTATTATTATGCTATCTTCTGGTAGTATTCCTATAATACGCCTCATTACCTCCAATGGCATTTGACAAGGGTGATTATATTTTTCGGTAGAAACATTTTTAACTTGTTGTATATTCCACCAGTCATATAGTCTCCCCCCCCCCGCACCATTTTTAATCAGTTTTTGTATTCTTTTGTCGTTTGGGTTTTTATATGGCTGTTTATATTTATTAAAATCTGGAATTATTCCAAAAAAGGCTATATCTCTATGCTGTTTGGCATTATTGGAATTATAAACCCAACTTACCACTTTATCTGGAAACTTTCCTATTTGGAAACTAAACTTATATATTTGTTCTGGATAATGTATCAGTACACATTTATCGCTACCAAAAATATCCTCTAAAGCTTCAAAATATTCCTCTTCGCTTAGATTATCTTTATATGAATTATAATGATATCCTATATTAAATGGCGGATCACTTACTAATATCACTTTTTTTCTGTCAATTTTTTCTAATATATGAGGCAATAATATTTGACAGTCCCCTAAATATATTTTATTTAATATTTGCTCTTTCATTACTTATCCTCTAACCAGTATCTATAGAAAGTAATAGATTTACCCATATAGCCCACTTTTTTAATTGTTTCTCTTCTAAAGTTATGTCCGTCTTTTTCTAGTCTATATATGGTATCACTTAGTCTAGTGTCGTATAATTCACTAAAAGCCTCAAAACTGGTTATACTTCCTCTATCATGTAAATAATTTAATAATCTTTCTTTTTTACCCATTAGAACTCCACTCCCTACTTAATTGGTTTTCTATTAATCTTATTTGTAGCTTTATTGTATTTATTGCTTCTTGATTAGCTTTATAAATAGTTAAAGCTACGTCCCTTTTAAATCTTTTTTCGGCTACTTCTGGTATTCCATAACAAATTAAACTAATAACACCTATAGCCTCACCCTCACCCCTTAAGCGTAAAACTTCTTTCCTAAGTAGTATCTTATATTCTTTTTCAGCCTCAGCGTATTCACTACCAGTTTTCCTTAATTGCTTTAAAGATACTTCTAGTTCTTTAGTCTTTTTAACTAACTCTTCGACTAAGTCCATAACTTACCTCCTAAAATGGTAGTACACTATCTATGTCTACTTCTTCACCAAACTCTTTAAAAGGATCGCTCTTCTCTTCTTCTTTTACGATATCCTTTTCTTTACCCTCAGCATTAATAGGGTTATTACTAATAAAAGTTAAGTTTTCAACAATAACGTCGCTTGTATAAACTTTCTTACCGTCTTTTTCATAACTACCAGTTTGTATATGTCCCTCTAGTGCTATTTGATAACCTTTACTAAAATATTTATCTATTAGTTCAGCTGTTTTAACCCATGCTATACAAGTGATAAAATCAGCACCCTCTTTTATTCTATTTACCGCTACAGTAAACTTACATTGTTTATATTTTTCGTTTTCTCTTAGTTCTGGATCGTTAGTTAAACGCCCTATCAAAAAAACTCGATTCATATATTACACTCCTATCATTTTTGTATTATTTGTTAATTGAGCTGGTATGTATTTCTTCATATCTTCTTTTAACCAGCTCGGTATATTATCTTCTTGGATAAACTTATAAGCCTTATCTATTTCTTGGGGGCTTTTAAAGTATCCGTCAGCTATCATACGTTCTATAATTTCATTTGCATTATGAGATTTATTTTTTTCGCACTCGTTTATTATTTCGTTTAATGTCGGCATATATTTACTAGTTCTTATTAATTGCCTTACAGCACTATTTAATACTTTATCGTTATATCCGTTTAATTCTTCTTTATAGATTTGTACTAAGGCTATTAACTCTTCATTAGATAATCTACTAAAGTAAGACGGATAAGCTATTTTTAATCTCATAACTACATTATTAATTAAGTTTGATACTTCCATTAAGAATACCTCCTAGTGTTTCATTTTGTTCTTGATTCTTTTGATAACCAGTACCAGAACTAATAGGCTGTTTTAATTTGCTCCAGATTATACCTTGCCAGTTATTAGCCATACAATGCTCTATTAGTTCTACCACTGTGTCTACACCATAAACCCCCACGTATTCATTTGTTTTCTTTATAAGAGCTTTTAAACCTCTAGGTTTATACGCTTGTCTTTTTTCTTTTTTATATTCCAACCAGTCTATAACCGCATTGTTTAAGCGTTCATCTTCAAAGTATTTATTATTAAGTTCATTAATTATATTAGTATTTATATTATTTATATTATTATATTGTGGTCTATTTTCTATATCTACATTTTCTATATCTACATTTTCTATATCTTCATTTTTGGGATATAGGTTTTTAGGTTTTTCGTATATGTTATATTCCCAGTTGGCTATCTTACCATTATCGTATACTTTTTCCCTTTTTAGATATCCAAACTCTTCTAACTCATTTAATATAGAATTAATACTATTTTTACTTTCTTTTCGTATAGCTGTTAGTCCAGCTACTGAGTAGTCCCAGTCTTCTGGAAGAGAAAGCATAATACTTAATAAACCTATAGCTTTTAAAGACATATCTTTTTCTTTTAAATGATATTTACCCATTGTTATAAAGTTCTTATCTTTGTTTATCCTAAATACAGCCATATCTTAGCCTCGCTTTTCGATTATTTCTTTTATTTGATCCTCTTTTAATTCTTTAAGCTCATTTACTTTGTAATATTCGCATATAGCGTCAGTATCTAGTTCTTTATCAACTATAATTCGCATTAGCTTTTGACTAAGTTTTATTTTATCGTCCCACTCATCATCATTACGTGGGTGTTCACCAGTTAAAACCTCTATGGCTTTTAATATCTTCTGGTCTTTAATATTGTTTACTAAATAACCTATATAGCCTTTATCTTCTATTAAATCAGCCATTTTCTTACCTTTATGTTTACCAAAGTTTATAACAACTTCTTTAGCTTGTTCTTCAGTCATATTTTCTACTTCAGTTAAATCAGCTGCGTCATTGTCTTCAGTAGCAAGTCCTAAAGCCATTAATAGTGAGTATCTTCTACAATACGTTAAACTACTACCATAGGCTTGTACTGGGTTATTAATGCCAGAAAGTTTAGCCTCTACAATTTGACAACCTCTATGTTTTGTAAAGTGTGGCTCGCCTTTATCGTTATAACTTATTAAAGTTGTTATAATGTAGTCTTTTTGATTTATTTCGTTAGTTTCTATTTCTTGGAAATAACGTATACCTTGTTCTTCACAGTATTTATTAATATCAGCTAGTTCGGTATATTTATAACCGTACCCCTCACTCTTTTTTGCTATTGTACTTTTCATAGTGGAAAGCCTCCTCTTTCATAAAATCTATCGTAAGTATCTTCATTACAAGTACTTTGTAATATTTCATAATTTTCTTTTAATCTTAAATAAGCACTAAATAATTCATCTAAATAAGCTAGTATCATGTCGCTTTCGATATAATACTTGTCTTTAATAGTGATAACTTCTTCACTTATTTTAATTTCGTCGCTGATATCTTTTAATAAACCAGCGTATCTATTGTCTAGTTCTATCATTTCATTAACTCCTTTACCCTATATAAGAACTCGTCCTTTTTAGTTTTAAATATCCAATACCCACAATGAGTACAAAGTTTCTTTCTTTGATTAGGTAGCATTACTACAGAGTGTCCGCACTTACAATAGTGTCTATTATCTGTATAAGCCTTTAATCTTTTGGTATCATAGTTAAATGTATTTTGTAATTTCCAGTCGAATATATCTAATTGTTTATCCATAATTTGCACTCCCTTTTCGTTCTTGCGTGGTATCTATCTATTGAATAATTAGGGTGGACTTCCCATACTATCCAACATTTAAGAATCGTATCTTTTTTTATTTCGTATTTCATGTTATAATTTATTTGTTAGTATAATTACTAACGATTTGATTTGACGCTGGAGTAGTTTCTATTTCAGCGTTTTGTTGTCCTACTCTATAATTTATAAGTACGATTCCTATAACTTCTATTAAAATAAAAACCATAACCCCTAGAATATTTTTAGTTTTCTCTTTCATAATTTCCTCTTTCTTTCTACTTAAATAATTCATAATAGTTTTTATTGTAATGTTCACATATTGTTTCAACTTCACTAATAGTAAAGTCATTTTTACCAGTCATTTTGTAGCTCATAGCCATTGGTGTTATCCCTATCACTTTTGCAAGTTCTTTTTGCGTTTCACCTTGTATAACCATTTCAGCTACCAGTCCTGGATATTTTCTCTTTTTCATCTCTACTCCTTTCTTTTAAGGTAAATAAAAAACTGGAGCTTTTTCGTTCCAGTTCTTGAATTATATATTATGTTAACTGAAACGAA
>Ga0310691_10001980_pt1 | contig 29135 bp, 21 predicted proteins | sample 176DNAGHGlowgp2_FD_203887 | JGI IMG/M metagenome (GOLD analysis project Ga0310691, IMG submission 203887) | Sheep rumen microbial communities from Palmerston North, Manawatu-Wanganui, New Zealand - 1766 DNA GHGlow gp2 (v2) (version 2) | ecosystem: Host-associated > Mammals > Digestive system >... | reverse complement strand
TTTATTGCATAGGAATGGATCTACAGAATTACCATGAATGGATTGCAGAGCGCCAGCGGCTACTTGAACGTATCAAGGAATTGGAAGCCGAAAATGCAGAGTTGAGAAAACGGCTTGGCGAAGATGTAGTTCCTATCAAGCAGGAACCATATGCTATGCAAACTCTGTCACTTCAAGAGAAGGTAGGCTTGTTCCGGAGCCTATTCAGGGGGCGCGAAGATGTATTTGCTCGTAGATGGTTCAGCAAAGCGACAGGGAAGGCTGGTTATCAGCCAGTCTGTCAGAATGAATGGGGTCAGTTATGCGATAAGCGAAAATTCAAATGTGCAGAATGTCCTAATCGCCAGTTCTCACCATTAACTGATAATGATTTCTATCGTCATTTGGAAGGAAAGGATGTTGATGGTCGGGATGTCATCGGCCTTTATGTGTTGAATGAGGACAACACCTGCCATTTACTATGTACGGATTTCGACGATAAGAATTGTGAACATAGCTATCAAGAAGATGTACTTGCTTTTGTTGATGTATGTAAGAGCTGGAATATACCATACTCTATTGAGCGTTCTCGTTCAGGCAATGGCGCCCATGTCTGGATATTCTTTGAGACTCCTGTGTTGGCAGTCAAAGCTCGCAGAATGGGCAATGCTATCCTCACGGAAGCTATGAACAGAAACGGAAAGATTGATTTCAAGTCATACGATCGGTTCTTTCCAAATCAAGACACTTTGCCAGAAGGAGGACTTGGGAATCTGGTTGCACTGCCACTACAGGGGCAGGCCCGCAAAATTGGCAACAGCATATTTGTAAACGAGTATTTTGAACCATTTGATGATCAGTGGGAATATCTGCAGAATATGGGCAAACTCTCTGAGGCTGCAATGGATGAGATATTGAAACGGACAGCCAATATTCTTCCGCTTGGCGATTTATCAAAGACAAGCGAAACCAAGCCTTGGGAAGTGCCGATGGCAACAAAGATAGAGAAATCGGACTTTTCGTCTGAGGTTGTTATCACGAGGTCGAATATGCTCTATATCCCGTTGAGCAATTTGTCATCAAAGGTTCTCAATCACCTCAGACGTATTGCATCTTTCCGCAATCCTGAATTCTACAGCAAACAGGCATTGCGTCTATCTACGTATTCAACACCACGAATCATTTCCTGTGCAGATTTGACAGATGAGTATCTCGCCCTGCCTCGTGGATGTGAGGATGCTGTCACGGCATTGCTCAAAGAAAAGGAAGTGGATTATCTTTTTAATGACAAAACGAATCATGGCAGAATAATCTCTGTGCATTTCAATGGAGAACTACGCGAAAATCAGCAAGAAGCAGTCAATGCTTTGTCCGCAAACAATACTGGCGTACTTTCAGCAACAACAGCTTTTGGTAAGACAGTGACTGCTATTGGACTCATTGCAAAACTTGGTGTCAATACGCTAATACTTGTCCATACGAAAGCTTTACTCGACCAATGGGTTCAGAGGTTGGAACAGTTCCTTGTAATAGATGATATTCCCGAAGTTGAAGAGGGAAAGCGCAAACGAAAGAAACCACTCTCGCCTATTGGCACCCTTTCCTCAACAGGCAACAAGCTTCATGGTATTATCGACATTGCCCTGATGCAATCGTGTATCGCAGATAATGAAGTAAAGGATTTTGTCAAAGATTATGGCTTGGTCATTGCCGACGAGTGCCATCATGTATCAGCAGTGAACTTCGAGCAAATCTTGAAAGCCGTCAATGCCCGATTTGTCTATGGCTTGACGGCAACACCTATTCGCAAAGATGGCCACCAGCCGATTATCTTTATGCAGTGTGGCCCAATCCGATATGCCGCTGATGCCAAGGCACAGATGCAGAGCCAGACATTCCAACGCCTGTTAGTTCCTCGATTCACTCCATTCAGGGCAATTAGTGGCGAAGACCTTTCGTTTGCGAAGGTGTCCCAACAGTTAGCAGAAGATGAGTATCGCAACCTGTTCATTGTCAAAGATGTCATCGAGGCATTGAAAGAGGGGCGTTCGCCGATTATCTTAACAAGTAGGACAGTCCATGTTGAGATCCTTGCAGACCTTCTTAAACCACACTGTCCTAACGTTATCACCCTTGTTGGCTCAGAAAGCACCAAGGAGAAGCGTAAGAAGATGGAATATCTGCAATCCATACCCTCCTCAGAACCGCTTGTCATCGTTGCTACAGGCAAATATGTGGGTGAGGGCTTTGACTACGCACGGCTAGATACTTTATTTCTAGTCTTGCCTGTAGCATGGAAAGGCATTGTGGCCCAGTATGCAGGGCGTTTGCATCGCGATTATGAAGGAAAACAAGACGTACAAATCTATGATTACATCGACATCCGGGTTCCTGTCTGCGAATCTATGTACCGTAAGCGTTTGAAGGGCTATGCCTCTATCGGCTACAGAATTAGGAATAATGAAATGTTTGATAGCCTGTTCCCAACGACGGATATTATTTACGATGGCCTAAACTTTGAACATCCTTTTATCACCGACTTAGCACTGGCCAAACGTTCCGTTGTCATCGCTTGCCCTAAAGTCAAACTCGGCCGTCTTTCGCTGGTAGCAAAGCGAATAGTAGACTTGGCTGCAAATGGAATAGAGACGATGCTCTATACCAAAGAGGTAAATGAGGACACCCTGCAATTGCAGCATCAAGGAATATGCGTTATCACTGTCGAGCGGCTATCTTTACACGCAGCCATAATTGACAAGAGCACTATTTGGTATGGTAGCGTGAATATCCTTGGTTATCACTCTACTGAGGACAATCTTATCAGATTTAGGAATCCCGAGGTAGCTACAAGTCTTTTCGAGGCACTTTGCAAAGACTCATAGTGATTTTAAGCTATGCTAAAGTGTTAAAATCGTCTTTTTATTGAACCATTTCAGTAGGATTTGAAGAAAAAGCAGTAATTTTGCGCCTTATTCAAAGAACAGGATAATGCAAATCCACAAAATGTGGGAAATATTGCAAAAATTTCGTAGTTAATAAAGATTATAGGATAACACATTATGACAATAGGAACACCCTTATGGGATGAATTTGTAGCGAATCTGAAGGAGGTAAAGGTAACTGTTGAGGATATGGGCTTTATGCCTGATAACTTTCCTTGCGAGTCGGAATTGAAATCAATGACCGCTCAGCAAATGGTAGATATAGAGCATCAGTTTATTGAATACTATAAGCGCTATGCGTTCATGTCAACCAAAATAGTTCATAATGACATGTATGTGAAGGTGAAGAAGGTAAATGAAGAGGTTCGTGCCCTATACTATAGAAGAAATGCAATTCCAAAAATCTTGTTGACAGTTGAAATCCCATAAGCATTTTCAACTTGTCAACATTAGAACTTGACAACACTCTGCAAAGATTATCTTTTGCAGGATCCAGAACTGTTAATTCTGCAAAGGAGTGGGTGCAAAACCTGTACGGAGCATGAAAATGGGTGCAAAATGGGTGCAATTTTGAAATGTGAGAAAAAGAAAAATCCTGTAAGTCATTGACCTACAGGATTTCTTCTTTGGCGCTTCAGGATGGGCTTGAACCAACGACCCCCTGATTAACAGTCAGGTGCTCTAACCAACTGAGCTACTGAAGCAGGTATTGCTGTTAAGCGGGTGCAAAAGTACGGCGAATTTTTGAAACCACCAAACTTTTATGCGAAAAATTTCGTTAAAACCTATATTTTTTGCAAAAAAAGCAAAGAAATGGGCATTATTTTAAGAGAATCCTTTAATTTTGCAGCGTCTTTTCATGCGTAAAGGACAGAAGTGAATGATTAATAAAGTGAAACATGAGACGATATATCGCGCTGTTGCTGTTGCTGTCGGGCTTGACGCTCACGGCTCAGGCACAAAAGAGTAAAGACCACAATTTCGAAGTGGCCAAGCATCTGGACATCTTCAACCAGTTGTATAAGAACCTGGAGTTGCTGTACGTGGACACGCTGAATCCTAAGGAGACCATCGGCAGGGGCATCACGGCGATGCTGAGGAACCTGGACCCTTATACGGAGTATTATGCTCAGGACGAGACGAAGAATCTCAGGATGATGCTCACGGGCAAGTATGCCGGCATCGGCGCCCTCATCCGCAAGCACCAGAAGCTGGATCGTATCGTGATTGACGAGCCCTATCAAGACATGCCTGCCGCCGAGGTGGGTCTGAAGAAGGGCGATGTAATCTTGAGCATCGACGACTCGATGATGACCGACAAGGCTGTCAGCTTCGTGAGCGAGCATCTGCGTGGCGAGCCCGGCACAAGCTTTCTCCTGAAGGTGATGCGACCCTCGACGGGTAAGCTGATGAACTTCAAGATTACCCGCAGGAACATCAAGCTGCCCGAGCTGCCCTACTATGGCATGCGTGAGGGGAGTGTGGGATACATCAACCTGAATTCGTTTACGGAAGGCTGTTCCAAGGATGTGCGCCGTGCACTCATCGACCTGAAGAAACAGGGCGCCACGTCGCTCGTGCTCGATCTGCGAGGCAATGGCGGAGGCTCTGAGCAGGAGGCGGCTGACATACTGAATCTTTTCCTGCCGAAGGGAATCACCGTCGTGGAGAACCGAGGCAAGATAGCGCAGGCGACAAAAGCTTACAAGACGCGCGTAGAGCCTCTCGACACGGTGATGCCGATGGTGGTGCTGGTGAATGGAGAGACGGCCTCGGCCAGCGAGATCACCAGCGGTGCCATTCAGGACTTGGACAGAGGAATAATATTAGGTACGCGCACATATGGGAAGGGCCTCGTCCAGATACCCATCGACCTGCCTTATAACACCAACATGAAGGTGACCACCTCGAAATACTACATCCCAAGCGGCCGCTGTATCCAAGCCATCAACTACAAGAAGGGCAGCGAGGGCTACCGCGAGCATATACCCGACTCGCTGACGAAGGTGTTCTATACCCGTAACGGCCGCGAGGTTCGCGACGGTGGCGGCATTAAGCCCGACGTGGAGCTGAAGGGCGACACTATCCCCAACATCGCCTTCTATCTCTCTGCCTCAGGACAGGACTCGACGGAAGTGATGTTCGACTATGTGGTGGACTATATCGCCAAGCATCCGACGATTGTGGCGGCATCCGACTTCCATCTCTCCGACGCCGACTGGCAAGAGTTCCGCGAGAGGGTCATCAAGAGTGGATTCACCTACGACCCCGTCAGCAAGAAGCAGTTCGCAGAGCTGGTGAAGACGGCCAAGTTCGAGGGCTATTATGAGGGCGCCAAGGCGGCCTTCGACAGTCTGGAGTCGAAGTTGAACCACGATGTGGCCTTCGACCTCGACCGCCACGAGCGCGTCATCCGGCAGATACTTGAATCAGAGATCATCGCCGCCTATTACTATCAGGCAGGTGCCATCGAGGCAAGCCTCAACCACGACATTCAGCTGAAAGAGGCCGTCCGCCTGCTGAAGAATCCTGAGGAGTACCGCAAAGTCCTCACTCCCCAGAAGCCGAAGGAGACATCGCAGCTGATCAGGCTCGAGAAGAAAAACTGGGGAAATCTGACCAAAAAGCAGGCCAAACCGAAAATATTCAGTGCTATAGCGTAAAAAAAACGATAATTGTTTGGTGGATTGAATGGAAATGCTTACCTTTGCACCCGTTCAGCGGAATGAGAGGCTCGAAAGAGTCTCTCATTTTCGATATTAATAGGTAATAGATGATCAATAAGGAAACAATTAAGACATTGACGGAAGAGTGGCTGCAAGGCAACGACTACTTCCTCGTAGACATTATGTTTGGAACTGACGACAGGATCGTCATTGAAATCGACCATGCCGACGGTGTGTGGATAGAAGACTGCGCCGCCCTGAGCCGCTTCTTGCAGGAGCGCTTAGGCGATGACCTCGGAGAGTTTGAGCTCGAGGTGGGAAGCGCAGGCCTCGGACAGCCGTTTAAGGTGGCCCAGCAGTACGTGAACCATATCGGCGACACCGTCGAGGTGCTCGACCTTGATGGCAAGAAAATGCAGGGCGTCCTGAAATCAGTGGACGGCACAAATTTCACCATTACCGTGCAAGAGAAGCAGAAGCTGGAGGGCAAGAAGCGCCCTGTAGTGGTAGACGTGGACAAGACCTATGCCATGGACGGTGTGAAGTATGCCAAGTATCTGCTGACATTCAAATGAATAATTGAAAACAAAAAAGTATATTAATGGCAACAAAGAAAGATGTGAAAGGCCCCTCAATGATTGAGACCTTTCAGGAATTTAAAGAGAACAAGAACATCGACCGCACTACGCTGGTAAGTGTGCTCGAAGAGAGCTTCCGCAATGTCATCGCCAAGATCTATGGCTCAGACGAGAACTTTGACGTGATCGTAAACCCCGACAAGGGCGACTTCGAGATCCATCGTAACCGTGTCGTAGTAGCCGATGGCGATGTAGTGGACGAGAACAAGGAGATTGCACTCTCAGAGGCTCAGAAGATAGAGCCCGACTATGAGATAGGCGAAGAGGTCTCTGAGGAGGTGAACTTCCAGAAGTTCGGCCGTCGCGCCATCCTGAACCTGCGACAGACACTGGCATCGAAGATCCTGGAGCTCGAGCACGACTCGCTTTATCAGAAGTACAAGGACAGAGTCGGGCAAGTGGTCAGCGGCGAGGTCTATCAGATCTGGAAGCGCGAGGTGCTGCTGATGGATGATGAGAGCAACGAGCTCCATCTGCCGAAGGGCGAGCAGATTCCCTCGGACAACTACCACAAGGGCGAGACTATCCGCGCCATCGTGAAGGAGGTACAGAACGAGAACAACAATCCTCGCATTATCCTCTCTCGTACCAGCCCGGTATTCTTAGAGCGTCTGCTCGAGGCTGAAGTGCCCGAGATCAACGACGGATTGATCACGATCAAGAAAGTGGCTCGTATGCCGGGAGAGCGCGCCAAGGTGGCCGTAGAGAGCTACGATGAGCGTATCGACCCGGTAGGCGCTTGCGTCGGCGTGAAGGGTAGCCGTGTGCACGGCATCGTTCGCGAGCTTGGCAACGAGAATATCGACGTCATCAACTACTCGTCGAACGTTCAGCTGTTCATCCAGCGCGCACTGAGCCCCGCAAAGATATCCAGCATTGTTCTCGACCAGGAGAACCATAAAGCCGAGGTCTATCTGCAGCCTGAGGAGGTGAGCCTGGCCATCGGTCGTGGAGGTATGAACATCAAGCTGGCCTCGATGCTTACCGATTATACTATTGACGTCTTCCGTGTGGTCAGCGAGAGCGAGGCCGACGAAGATATCTATCTGGATGAGTTTGACGACGAGGTGGACCAGTGGGTCATCGATGCCATCAAGGCCATCGGGCTCGACACCGCCAAGGCAGTGCTTAACGCGCCGCGAGAGATGCTCATCGAAAAGGCCGACCTCGAGGAGGAGACCGTCGACCATCTGCTGAGCGTATTACGTGCAGAATTTGAATGATTATTTAGTTTATAGTTCTTTCTTTGGAAAGCGAACAAGTTCGAGCGGATGGTCTATTGTTTATAGTTGATATGCTGGCAAGCCATTAGACTATAGAGGTAATCATCTATAAACTATAAACTTTAAACTATAAACAAAAAAAGAAATAGAATGGGAGTCAGATTAAATAAAGTATTAACGGAACTGAACATTGGTCTTCAGACAGCAGTCGACTATCTGAAGAACAAGAAGAGTCTGGGTGAGATCAAAGACGATGCCAACATGAATACCAAGATCAATGATGAGCAGTACAATGCATTGGTCAAGGAATTCAGGGGCGACAAGGATGTAAAGACCCAGGCAGGGATGATGTTCCCCAAGAAGAAGGAAAAGCCCAAGAAGGAAGTCGTGCCAGAACCTGTCATAGAGAAAAAGGAAGAATCTCGGCAGACGTTCACTCCATTGGGAAAGATTGACCTGAGCCAGATAGGCAAGCCCGCTGTCAAAGAAAAGCCAGCACCCAAGCCCGGGACAGAGAAGAAGGCGGAGGTGCCTCAGCCAAAGCCAAATCCGGAGCCGAAGCCCGAGCCAAAGCCCGAACCTCAGCCTGAGCCAGAGCCAAAGTCCAAGCCAAAACCCGAACCTAAACTCGAGCCGAAGCCAGAACCCAAGGAGGAGGCTAAGCCCGAGCCAGTTTCCAACCCGGCACCTGAAACTCCGCAGGTTCAGGATGCGCCAGCAGCTCCTGCAGCAGCTAAAGAGCCTGAGGTCTTCAAGCTGAAGACAGAAAAGAAGGCGATGCCAAACCTGAACGTGGTGGGTAAGATTGATCTCGACTCGCTCAATCAGAGTACGCGTCCGAAGAAGAAGACCAAGGAGGAGCGTAAGAAGGAGCGTGAGGAGAAGCAGGCCCAGATGCACGGTGCCAATGGTGAGAAGAAGAAGCGCGAGCGTATCCGTGGAGGTAAGGAGCGCGTGGACATTGAGGCCGCCGTCAGTCAGGACAAGAACCAAAACAATAACAAGAAGAATAAGAACAAGGGCGGAAACCAGAACTTCCAGGACAGCAATGCCCAGCAGAATGGAGGCAAGAACAAAAAGAAGAACCGCCCCGTGAAGCCTCTGGAGGTTGACGATGAAGCTGTAGCACGCCAGGTGAAGGAGACGCTGGCTCGTCTGACCTCGAAGAACCAGAACAAGAAGGGTGCCAAATACCGTCGTGAGAAGCGAGATGCCGTACAGGAGCGTATCAGCGAGGAGATGGCAGCAGAGGCAGCACAGAGCAAGGTGCTGAAGCTGACGGAGTTCGTGACGGTATCAGAGCTGGCCACGATGATGAATGTTGGTGTCAACCAGGTCATCGGTACTTGCATGAGCATTGGCATCATGGTAAGTATCAACCAACGTCTGGATGCCGAGACCATCAATATCGTCGCCGAAGAATTCGGGTTCACCACCGAGTATGTCAGCGCAGAGGTGCAGAACGCCATCACCGAAGAGGAGGATGACGAGAACGACCTGGTAAACCGCGCTCCGATTGTGACGGTGATGGGTCATGTAGACCATGGTAAGACCTCGTTGCTCGACTTCATCCGCAACACGAATGTCATTGCCGGTGAGGCCGGTGGCATCACCCAGCATATCGGTGCCTACAACGTGAAGCTGAAGGACGGCCGTCAGATCACTTTCCTCGACACTCCTGGACATGAGGCCTTTACCGCCATGCGTGCCCGTGGTGCCCAAGTGACGGATATCGCCATCATCATCATCGCTGCCGACGACTCTGTGATGCCTACCACCAAGGAGGCTATCGCTCATGCACAGGCAGCTAACGTGCCTATGGTGTTTGCCATCAACAAGATTGACAAGCCCGGCGCCAATCCTGACAAGATACGTGAGGACTTGGCTAACATGAACCTGCTCGTTGAGGACTGGGGCGGCAAGTACCAGTGCCAGGAAATCAGCGCCAAGAAGGGCATCGGTGTCGATGAACTCTTAGAGAAGGTGCTGCTTGAGGCCGAGATGCTCGACCTGAAAGCCAATCCTAACCGTAAGGCGACGGGTTCCATCATCGAGTCTTCACTCGACAAAGGGCGTGGCTATGTGTCGACGGTGCTCGTCTCCAATGGTACCCTGAAGGTTGGTGACATCGTTGTGGCAGGAACGAGCTACGGGCGCATCAAGGCCATGTTCAATGAGCGTAACCAGCGCATCGAGCAGGCCGGCCCTGCAGAGCCAGCCATCATTCTCGGACTCAATGGCGCACCTACGGCTGGTGATTCCTTCCATATTATGGAGTCAGAGCAGGAGGCCCGAGAGATAACCAACAAGCGTACTCAGCTGCAGCGCGAGCAGAGCCTGCGCACCACGAAGACGCTCGGTCTCGACGACATCTCCCATCGTATCGCTTTGGGTGAGTTCCACGAGCTGAACATCATCGTCAAGGGTGATACCGACGGATCCATCGAGGCACTTTCCGACTCGTTCATCAAGCTCTCTACAGAGAAGGTACAAGTGAATGTGATTGCCAAGGCCGTGGGTCAGATCTCTGAGAACGATGTCATGCTGGCTTCGGCTTCCGATGCCATCATCGTCGGCTTCCAGGTGCGTCCTTCTGCCGATGCCCGTCGTGCCGCTGAGCGCGAAGGTGTTGAGATCAATACCTATTCTATCATCTACGATGCCATCGACGAAGTGAAGTCTACGATGCAGGGTATGCTCGACAAGGTGAAGAAGGAGGTCATCTCCGGCGAGATCGAAGTGAAGCAGGTGTTCAAGATATCCAAGGTGGGTACTGTTGCCGGTGGTCTGGTGATCGACGGAAAGGTGCACAACAAGGACAAGGCTCGCGTCATTCGCGACGGTATTGTGATCCACACTGCTCCTATCGATGCCTTGAAGCGCTATAAGGACGATGCCAAGGAAGTGGCAACGGGTCTGGAATGTGGTATCTCGCTGGTGAACTTCAACGACATCCAGGTAGGCGATATCATCGAGACCTTCACTGAGATAGAGGTAGAGCAGAAACTGTAGCAATGAGCAAGAAGCCGAAGATTCGCTCCTTTTCCAAACGTCTGACACGCTGGATCGCCCTCACGCAGCTTATCGTGATGGGGCTTGCCGCGTATTGGATATTCATTCTCTCCAAGAACTTTGTGTTAATGGAGGAAGCGAGCAATCACAAAGGTTCTCTGAATACTGTCAACGCCAAGGTGGAGCGGATGCTCTCTGATGTCTCTACTGCTACGAGCAATCGTGTGAACGAGATTGAGGAGAACCTCGCCCATCCTGACAGGCTGGCGGAGATCATGAGTGAGGTCATCACTCTGAACCCCACCATCCGCAGTTGCGGCATCAGCTTTGTAGAAAGCTACTATCCGCAGAAAGGGCGCTGGTTCTGCCCCTACGCAGTCAGAGAAGAAGACGGGAAGATAGAGAAGCGCATCATCGGCGATGCCAGCCATGACTATCTGAAAGACGAATGGTTCACCGAGGCCTTGAAGGCCGACAGCAGTTACTGGTCGAAACCCTTCTTCGATGTTTCCGACTCCATCTCTCCTTTGGTGTCGTATATGATACCTATTCATAACAAACAGGGAAAGACGGTTGCCATCCTTGGAGCTGACCTGTCGCTGAACAGCATCCGTGAACTGCTCTTCAGCAACCTGCGGACAGGTAAAGATTCCGTACGGGTACAACTCAGAAGGAAACAAGATGGGGAAAACAACGACGGCAACCTTATCAACATCGACTGGCGTGGTGTGACCGAGAAGTTCATCATTGATGAAAACGGAACGTTCATTGCCCATCCCGAGAAGGATTACATCATCAAGAAGAACTATTTCGAGTTGGCCAAGACCTCTGCCGACACCATCGACGATCATGTCGGTCGTTTGATGATCGCTGGCAAGTCGGGGGCCTACAGCGACAAGAACGGCATTCTAATCAAGTCGTTCAAGTCGTTCAACAACGACATGTGGCCTGTCTATATGTTCTATCAGCCTGTAGCGAATACCACTTGGAGCATTGCTTCGGTCGTGCCGGTCATCATGGTCGATACGTTAGGCATCGGCAGTGGTGTCGTCATGGTCATATTGATTGCCATTGCCTTGTTCGTTACACGCTTTGTAGGCCGCTTTGTCATCAAGCGGGCCACAAAGCCGCTGAAGCAGTTGGCTGCCTCTGCCGATGAGGTGGCGGCTGGCAACTTCAATGCCGCCCTACCACGAATCAAGCACAACGATGAGGTGCGGCTGTTGCGCGACTCGTTTGAGGGTATGCAACACTCGCTGAAGCAATATATCGATGAACTGAAGACGACGACAGCCTCAAAGGCGGCCATAGAAAAGGAGTTGAAGGTGGCCCACGACATCCAGATGTCGATGCTGCCGAAGACCTTCCCTCCCTATCCTGAACGCGACGACATCGACATCTACGGCACTCTGACTCCCGCCAAGGATGTCGGTGGCGACCTGTTCGACTTCTACATCCGCAACGAGAATCTGTTCTTCTGTATCGGCGATGTATCAGGCAAAGGTGTGCCAGCCTCGTTGGTGATGGCTATGACGCGCTCGCTGTTCCGCAACATCTCCTCCCATCTGTGGGAGCCCGACCAGATAGCAAGGGGCCTCAACGACACGATGGCCGAGGGTAACGACACGAACATGTTCGTCACGCTCTTCATTGGCGTGCTCGACCTTCATACAGGCCATCTCAGCTATTGTAATGCCGGCCATGACTCTCCGCTGCTCATCGGCTCCGGCATCAGCCAGCTTCCCTGCGACTCGAACCTGCCTATAGGCGTCATGCCCGACTGGGTCTACACCCGTCAGGAGATGCAGCTGCAGTCGCAGGACACGATTTTCCTCTATACCGACGGCCTCAACGAAGCAGAGAATGTGGAACATGCACAGTTCGGCGACAACCGTATCGTCAACGTGGCAGAAGCATGCCTGGCAGAGCGTCAGGTACAGCCCGCGACGCTTGTCGACAGGATGACCGAAGCCGTGCACCGTTTCGTAGATGAGGCTGAACAGAGCGACGACCTCACCATGCTGGCCATCAAGTTCCATAAGCAGTCGACATAATCTGTTCTTATGTTCTTATGTCTGAAAAAACACGCTTTTTTGTCTAATTAAGCCACGTTCTTATGTCTGAAACAAAAAACGAGTTTGTCCGTCAGGTAGCCGAGCAGAAATACGAGTTCGGCTTCACCACCGATGTACATACGGAGATCATTCCCGTCGGCCTTAACGAGGATGTCGTCCGCCTTATCTCCCAGAAAAAGGGTGAGCCCGAGTGGATGCTCGACTTCCGCCTGAAGGCCTTCCGCTATTGGAAGGAGCAGACGGAGCCCAAATGGGGCCATGTGCATGTTCCACCCATCGACTACCAGGCCATCAGCTACTATGCCGATCCACTTTCGAGGAAGGAGGAAGGAGGAAAGAGAAAGGAGAATACCGACATCGATCCAGAGCTGATGAAGACCTTCGACAAGCTCGGCATCCCCCTCGAGGAGCGCCTGGCCCTATCTGGCAATACTGCCGTCGATGCCATCATGGACTCTGTCAGCGTGAAGACCACTTTCAAGGAGAAACTCCGCGAGAAAGGTGTCATCTTCAGTTCCATCGGCGATGCCATCAAGGAGCATCCCGATTTGGTGCGCGAGTATCTGGGTTCCGTCGTGCCTTATCGAGACAATTTCTTTGCAGCCCTCAACTCGGCCGTCTTCTCCGACGGTTCCTTCGTCTACATCCCCAAGGGCGTGCGATGCCCGATGGAATTGAGCAGCTATTTCCGCATCAATGCCCGCAATACGGGTCAGTTCGAGCGCACGCTGATCATCGCCGACGACGATGCCTACGTGTCCTATCTCGAAGGCTGTACGGCTCCGATGCGCGACGAGAACCAGCTGCATGCCGCCATTGTGGAGATCATCGTCAAGGATCGTGCCGAAGTGAAATACTCCACCGTGCAGAACTGGTATCCTGGCGACGAGCAGGGCAAGGGCGGCGTATTGAATCTCGTGACGAAGCGAGGCGACCTACGCGGTGTCGACTCCAAGCTCTCATGGACGCAGGTGGAGACGGGCTCCGCCATCACCTGGAAGTACCCCTCGTGCATATTAAGAGGTGACAACTCTCAGGCCGAGTTCTACAGTGTCGCCGTGACGAACAACTACCAGGAGGCCGACACGGGCACGAAGATGATCCATATCGGCAAGAACACCAAGTCGACCATCATCTCGAAAGGCATCTCGGCAGGCCACTCCCAGAACTCCTATCGCGGTCTTGTACGTGCTGCCGCAACGGCTGACAATGCCCGCAACTACTCCTCTTGCGACTCGCTGCTCTTGGGTTCTGACTGCGGTGCACACACCTTCCCCTACATGGATGTCCACAACGACACAGCCATCTTCGAGCATGAGGCCACCACGTCGAAAATTTCTGAAGAACAGCTGTTCTACTGCAACCAGCGTGGCATACCTACGGAACAGGCTGTCGGCCTCATCGTCAACGGCTATGCCAAGGAGGTGCTCCAGAAGCTTCCCATGGAGTTCGCCGTCGAGGCCCAGAAACTCCTCTCCGTTTCCCTTGAGGGCACGGTGGGATGATATCGTTCGTTTTTCGTATCTTTGCACTCGAAGATGAAGAAGATACTGATAGGTTTAAAAGGCGCAGAAGGGTCAGGCACTTTTGCGCCCTGGAAGTGCGGGAAATTATGCAGGGACATTTGTTCGCAATGAACTGAATAATGGTCACATTTTTTTGACGACGGGAACTACATTGTCTTCCCAAGGACACGCTTGGGTATTTGACGGCTATATAACAAAAACGGAAATACATTATGAAATGATCAACAATGGTTCTGGCTGGGTTCCTACAGGTGAAACTCATAACCATATTTCATACTATAATCATATGAACTGGGGATGGTATGGGAATAATAATGGCTACTTCAGTGAAAATGTATATAACACATCACAAGCAACTTACTGGGATACATCAATAAATGATCATTATTACGATTTATGTTATAATGTTAAATATATAAGCGTGTATCACTAACTATTTTATTAAAAAATCAAAAATAATCAGTTCATGATGCAGTATTTTAGCTATATCCGTATTACAATAATAAAAGAACTATGATTTTATGAATAAGAAAAGAGCTATTTTAAGATTTGCACTACTGACAATGGCTGTGGCTTTGTTTGCAGCTTGCACGAAGAACGACTCCGATGAGAATGCCGTTCCTGAGACACCCATCGCTCCTGACTCACCTAACAAGACAGAAGATGTAGTGATGATGCTGCCAGAGACGAAGCCCATCGAACTGACGGATGAACAGAAGGCCCTCATACAGAAAAACAACGACTTCTCGTTCAACCTCTTCAGAACCTTAGAACAACAGACAGAGGTGAAGCGGAGCAATGCGCTATCTCCCATCAGTGTGACCTATGTGATGGGCATGCTGAATGATGGGGCCGCCGGCAAGACGGCTCAGGAGATCGCTTCGGTGCTGGGATTCGGAAGCAGCAGCGCCACTACTGTCAACGAGCTATGCAAGAACATGATTGAGGGGATTCCTCTTGTGGACCCAACCGTGTCACTGACGACGGCCAACTATATCGCCGCCAGACAGGATGTCGTTCTGGAAGAACAGTTCAAGAAGGACATGGATGCCTATTACCACGCAGAGGTGGCATCACTCGACTTCTCCCTGCCCGAGTCAAAGCAAACCATCAACGACTGGTGCAGCAGGCAGACGGACGGAAAGATCACGGAGATGATAGAAGAACTTAACAACTCCATCGTCCTCATCCTGCTCAATGCGGTTAACTTCAAGGCCACATGGACAGAGAACTTCGACCCCAAGGATACCAAACCTGGCAGTTTTACAAAGGATGACAACACCACCTGTGAACTGCCGCTGATGCATAGGAAGGCAGACATCCTCTATCAGGCAAACGACACGTATGCCTCTATCTACCTGCCATACGGCGGAAAGGAGTCTAAATGGGGTATGACGGTATTGCTGCCGAATGAGGGAAAAACCGTAGAAGACATCATCAACAGCCTCACCGCTACAGGATGGAAGGAGAGCAAAGCCCAGATGCAGCCGGCATTTGTGGCGCAGAAGGGTCAGGCACTTTTGCGCCCTTATAATCAATATTGAAAGTGGTGAGATAAATTAAATTCTTCTCTCATTTAGTTCAACTTATTGATATTATTTGTATCTTTGCATCGTGTTGAATAACTAAAGTGTTACATATGAAAACTATTAAAATAGAATTCAAGAGGCTGATGGCATACTTAGTATTCATTTGCTCATTAGTTTGTGCCAATGCCCAGAATGTGACTATTGACGGGCTTAAGTATTATTTGTATCCTGAAATCCATGAGGCTGTCTTAAACAATGGCAATACATGGTCGGGAGAACTGGACATTCCGTCAGAGGTAAAGTACAATGGAGAGACTTTTACCGTTACAGGCATGACAAATGGCGCATTCAATAATTGTAGTGAATTGACAAAGGTGAGGATACCGAAGACGATAAACCATATCGTACATGGTGTTCTAACAGATGATCCAAATATAACTGGACAAAGCAATCCCGAAGCCATGAATCCCTTTTACAGAAGCACCGCTCTTGAAGTGATTGAAGTCGACGAGGACAATCCCATCATGAGTTCTGAAGGTGGTATACTCTATAGTAAAGACAAGACACGGCTTTATGCCTATCCTGCCGGCTTGCGGCAAGAGACATTTATTATACCGGATAGAGTAACTTGGATTGGCATGTGTGCCATTTGCCACAACCGATATCTTTCTTCGCTGACAATCCCCAACAGCGTGACATATTGTGGTAGCATTTGTGACAATTGTACAAACCTGAAGACCGTTAGTCTACCAGAGAATCTTACCTATATCTCTGCCTATTCTTTCGATAATTGCAAGAGTCTGAAGTCGATAGAGATTCCTGATGGCGTGACATACATGGGTGAAAGCGTGTTCCGTTATTGCTCCTCGTTGGAATCAATAGTCCTGCCTGATCATGTATCCTTCGTAGGGGGACTCGCTTTTTTTGAATGTACAAGCTTGGAGACAATAAAATTATCTTCATCATTAAGCGCTATAGATAATAGTATGTTTAATGGTTGCAGCAATCTGAAAACGGTTGCCATTCCAGATGGAATAACTGTTATTGGTCAATACGCATTCAAAAAATGCACATCACTGAAGGAAATGGATTTGCCGGCAAGTGTAACAAATATAGGATGGGGAGCTTTCCAAAGGTGTAAATTCGACCATCTCATCATCAGAGGAAGATTAAGATATTTTGATAAATACATCTTTGACGGGTTGGATACGTCAACCACCATTTATACCCAAGCCTCACAAGTACAAAAAATCAAGAATATCTATGAGGGTGCCGTCTTGCCTTTGGAAAAATATCCCTCTGGCATTCTGTCAACGAAGTCTTCGCCTGACAACCCTTCTCCAGTCTACAACCTGCAGGGTCGCCTGGCACCAACCCCCAAAAAGGGTGTATATATCCAGAACGGTAAGAAGGTAATAGTCAAATAGAAGAAAGATTCTTATTTATGTATTATTCATATAAGAAATAAACAATGAGCCCTTAAATAATTAGCAAAACATTTGATCACCGGAACCGTCCCCCTGATCGTCTCACAATCAGACAGAAACAGAAAAAATAATCATTAATAAATAGAGTGACATGAAAAAGATAGTATTTACCATTTTGTTTGCAACACTATTTGTTGCATGTAATAATGTTACGGGTGAAGACAATCCTGTAATATCGCCTAATTTAGAAATACAAGAAGAACCTTTTTTTAATGAAAATAAAACATTTACAGTTGACAAAGGTGGGACAAAAATAACATATATATGTAGGATTGGCAATGATTTTGATTCCGCATTGGATTCTTTAATAAGAGAACGTGAGCTACTATTGACAGGACAGCCCTCTTATAGCGGCCAAGGATATAATATCGACAAAAAAAAGATTAATGTGGATTTCAGTTACGATAGTAGAGAATTTATACTTCTGACTTTCATAGACAAGGCGAATATTTATAATTTGCTTTGTACAGGCGATGTGATTGATGAAAAAGGTAATTTTTTTAGATTCATATGGCCTGAGGACTAAAATAGGATCGCCAAACACAGGAACACAGGGATTCACTTCAAGAACCGTCCCCTGACCCATGGTAAAATAGAAAATAGTTATTAATAAATTGAATAATATGATTTCAACAAAGAGAAATGTAATTATTAAATGTCAATTCTTTATTTTTGCAATTACGTTTTTTGCAATGTTCTTTGTTTCATGCGACGATGAGGACAAAATAGACTCAAGTCTTCCAAAAGTCCTATATAAAGTTGATGTAGCTAAAAACCTGAAAGGTGTCATGCATTATGATCGTAGTTTTCATATTTGGTATATCTCTGTTGATGATTATAATGGCTTAGACAACTCGATCCAACGATTAGATATTTGGGGAGGAGTTGATCACACTTTTCAGGAAGAAGGCCTTCAAATTCTTTTCTCTGGTGACATTCTTCGGTGGAACGACAATGCTTTAGAGGATCCTCTTAATTCAGGGAATTATGTAATCAATATTTCACACATACAAAAGCTTAGTGACATCTAGATGATTATGGGGTTCCAATGATCACAAGATTATAAAAGGGCGCAGAAGGGTCAGGCACTTTTGCGCCCCTTCACTGTTGATATTGTATATGGTCAGATATTGTAATTAGATATTAAGAGATTATGAAAAGGAAAATATATCAAATGATAGAAACCACGTTTATGCTGGTAACGCTAGCATGTATGACTGGGTGTGATAATGTAGACAACGTTATTCCTTATGAAGAAAGCCATGTAGCTCTGTATGGTGAATGGTGGCTCATAGGGTGGAACCATGAGGGGATATGGGGCGCAGAAGGGTCAGGCACTTTTGCGCCCCTTCCAGTAGTGCCGTCCATGATGATGGCTCAGTTGTCAGTCCTTTCAAACGGTAAGGTTTTCATTAAAGACGGTACTTTAAGTAGTAATGCCAATCTGACTGTCAGCGATGCTCCCTATTTGGGTTTCATCTCTGACGATATTAATGCCAACGTTGGAACTCGCTCACAAGGATATACAACCAGTACTAATAGTTCCATAGGAGTGTTAGGTGAAGGTTATATACAAGTCAGATATTGTAATTAGATATTAAAAGATTATGAAAAGGAAAATATATCAAATGATAGAAACCACGTTTATGATGATGACGCTAGCATGTATGACTGGGTGTGATAATGTAGACAACGTTATTCCTTATGAAGACAGCCAAGTAGTTCTGTATGGTGAATGGTGGCTCGTAGGGTGGAACCATGAGGGGATAAGGTATGAGGTAAACACTGATTATGTTGGTCATCGACATTTTAGTATTGAGATACCAAGAGAAGGCTCTGTCAAAGCTTATTCTCTTGCCAACGAAGCAACGCTTGGAGAAATGACAGTCAAAGGAAACCAATTGCTATTCAGCGGGGAAAGAGGAATCACGAAGGTGGGTTGCGACATCATGGAATCTAACTTTTTCGATGCCCACATCCTCAAAATCAAGTCATATCAGTTGGATAAAGGGCTGTTGAGACTGTTTTATTCAGACAAAGACTTCTTCGAGTTTACCTGCCACTTCGATGATATTGAGAATAAATAGTCACAGAGTAGTGGACACCCTTGATGGCGATGATTCTCGATGCCCGGTGGGGTCGTACAGAATAGTCTGCAATCACGGCGGGCCTTACTTAGCGTCTTTTCCCTTTCATATTACCCCCTATCAAGGGGGGTACAATATGAAGGGAAGATGCTAAGACGGAGCTTCGGCAACGCAGTTGCAAAGATACGAAACCCCGAAAAACAAGCTGTTCTTTTTGGGGGCGTTTTCCGTACTATTGTTGTGATTATTAACATTTTTAACTTATCGTCTCAGTTAAAGAGCCTTGTGTTGTCTGGATTGACCATGCCGTTGAGTCCGAGAAAGGTGGCACCTTTCTGGCAGAAAGGTTAGACCTTTCTCCGAGAAACCAGGCACCTTTCTCCCAGAAAGGATAGACCTTTCTCCGAGATAGAATTGTTGTTCGCTGCACGGCGAGCAGAACCAAGGCATGTTTTTCGGCGAAAAGTTTGGCGTTATGGAAATAAAAGACTACCTTTGCACGCCAAATAGCGCTTATATGTTAGAAGTCAAGAATTTACATGCCAAGATTGGCGACAAGGAGATATTGAAGGGCATCGACCTCGTGATCAACGACGGTGAGACGCATGCCATCATGGGGCCCAACGGCTCTGGAAAGTCGACGCTGAGTGCCGTGCTCGTGGGCAATCCGCTCTACGAGGTGACGGAGGGCGAGGCTTATTTCAACGGCAAGAACCTCTTGGAGATGAAGCCTGAGGATCGAGCCCACGAGGGGCTGTTCCTCTCGTTCCAGTATCCCGTGGAGATCCCGGGTGTGTCGATGACTAACTTCATGAAGGCTGCCATCAACGAGAAGCGCAAGTATCAGGGTCTGGATCCGATGAATGCGGCAGAGTTCTTGAAGTTGCAGCGCGAGAAGCGCAAGATCGTAGAGCTGGACTCAAAGCTTGCCAACCGCAGTGTGAACGAAGGCTTCAGCGGTGGTGAGAAGAAACGCAACGAGATTTTCCAGATGGCCATGCTCGAGCCGAAGCTGAGCATCCTCGATGAGACGGACTCCGGCCTTGATGTCGATGCGATGCGTATCGTGGCAGAGGGCGTGAACAAACTCCAGACACCAGAGACCTCTTGTATAGTCATTACCCACTACGACCGTCTGTTGGAGATGATTCGTCCGCAGTTCGTGCATGTGCTCTATAAAGGCCGCATTGTGAAGACGGGTGGTCCTGAGCTGGCGAAGGAGATTCAGGAGCACGGCTATGATTGGATTAAGGAGGAGATAGGGGAAGAGTAGTTCTTGTTTAGTTTATAGTTGATGGTTTATAGTTTATAGATGATATGCTGGCAAGCCATTCAGATTATAGAAATCAGACTATAGAAGTAATCATCTATAAACTATAAACTTTAAACTATAAACAAAAAGGATATGAATAGCGAGCAGCAATATATAGACCTCTATGAGCAAGCGCGGGAGTTGATATGCTCTCATGCCCCAGAGGCGATGAATGCCGTGAGGGATAAAGCTTTTGAGGACTTCAAGGCGCAGGGATTTCCGTCACGCAAAGTGGAGCGGTATAAATACACCGACATGCAGAAGCTCTTTGAGCCTGACTATGGTGTGAACCTCAACCGTCTGAAGATTCCCGTCGATCCCTACGAGGCGTTCCGCTGCGATGTGCCGAATCTGAGCACCAGTCTTTATTTCATGGTGAACGACTCGTTTTATTGTGGAGTGAGGAGTGCGGAGCGTGAAGGGAGATTACCTAATTCCATTCCAAAACTTCCAGAAGGGGTCATTGTGGGGTCTATGCAAGAACTATTCTCACTCCACACTCCACACTCCACACTCCTCGAAAAATACTATGCGAAACTGGCGAAAACCAGTGATGATGCTGTAACCGCCCTCAATACCATGCTGGCACAGGACGGTCTGTTGGTCTATGTGCCCAAGAACATCAAGGTCGATCGTGCCATCCAAGTCATCAATATTCTCAAGGCCACTCCAAGTAACGCCCAACGACAGGTGCCCGACCTCATGGTAAACCGTCGTGTGCTTATCATCCTTGAGGAGGGCGCAGAAATTAAAATGCTTTTCTGTGACCATGCCGCCGATGATAAGAACTTCCTTGCCACGCAGGTCATCGAGGCATACGTCGGTGAGAATGCCTCGCTCGACCTCTATTGTCTGGAGGAGACACATCACAAAAATGTCCGCATAAGCAATGTCTACATCGACCAGCAGCGCGACAGTCGTGTGAACCACAATGTCATCACCCTGCATAATGGCATCACCCGTAACAAGCTCGACCTCACTTTCAGCGGGGAGGGAGCCGAGTGCCAATGCTATGGCTGCGTGATTGCCGACAAGCAGCAACATGTTGACAATAATACGCTCATCACCCATCGTGTGCCCCATTGCACCTCGAATGAACTTTATAAATATGTGCTCGACGATAAGGCTGTCGGTGCTTTTGCGGGTCGTGTGCTGGTGGAGCACGGAGCACAGAAGACCTCGTCGCAGATGACCAACCAAAACCTGACGGCCACGAAGGAAGCCCGCATGTACACCCAGCCGATGCTTGAGATATATGCCGACGACGTGAAGTGCGCCCACGGTTCGACAGTAGGCCAACTGAACGATGCGGCACTCTTCTATATGCGACAGCGAGGCATATCGCTGAAGGAGGCCAAGCTGCTGCTGCAGAATGCCTTCATCAACGAAGTCATCGACCACATGCAGCTCGAACCCCTCCGCGACCGTCTCCACTATTTGGTAGAGAAGCGCTTCCGAGGCGAACTTAACAAGTGTTCTGGCTGTAAACTCTGTAAGTAACTCTTACTCCGTCTCACGGAGGCGATGAAGATGGCAGAAGAGCAGTCTGCCGTCGCCGTCGCGCAGATGCATGCCGTTGCCCTGACAGTAACGGAAATAGCTGCACGAGGCGCACTCGTCTTTCTTCATCCATTCGCGGTTGCGATATTTCTGGTAACGGTTCTCCCACACGTCCATGAAGTCGTCCTTGTAGATGTTCCCCTGATTATAGTCTGCACGGATGCTGGCACAGGCGGCAATGGAGCCGTCGGCCATCACGGAGCCGACGCTGACACCTGCCTGACAGGAGAAAAGCCGGTTGCGCACCTCGCCCTCATAGTTGCCGAGGAAACCCTCACAGCCATAGTCTGCACGGATGCGACCTTCCTTACGTACCTCTTTAATATAGTCAAAGACGCCACGGAACTCTTCGTTAGAAAGCCGCATCATCGGATCAAGGGCTGCTCGACCAACAGGGAAGACGGTAAAGAGTCGCCAGCGCTTTACGCCCTTGGAAATCAAAAACTCCTTGATTCCATCGAGTTTTTGGCAGTTGCGGCGTGTGACGCAGGTAACGATGTCGAATACGAAACCCTCGGTAGCGACCAGCATGTCGATGGCCCTACTGACCATCTGGAAGCTGTTCTCGTTGCCCCTCATCCAGTTGTGGTCTTCCTCCAAACCGTCGAGGCTGATGGTCATCGAGTGCATGCCGGCCCTCAGCAGAGCCTGAAAGCGTTGGGGTGTCAAATGGAGGGCGTTGGTAACCATTCCCCAAGGGAACCCTTTCTCATAGATGGCTCTTCCGCAAGCCTCGATGTCCTGTCGCATCAGCGGCTCGCCACCTGAGATGATGACAAACACCTGGTGGGGATTGGTCTTTTTAGCGATTCCATCGAGCACTCGGAGGAAATCCTCCTTAGGCATGTCTTTCGAGGCATCCTGCATCTTACAGTCACTACCGCAATGGCGGCATTTCAGGTCACAGCGGAGCGTACACTCCCAGAACAACTGTCGCAGGGGATGCTCCTTGACAGCTAACTTATTCTGTTGCCGCCACAGTTCCAGGGCGATTTTCTTCCTGAGGGTCAAAGGTGTTGCTTTCATTCCTTCTTCTTGAGTTTGATATTGGCAGTCACTTCATACTTGCCTAAGTACCAGCCGCCATTGCCATCTTTCACCTGTTTCATGGGCAATGTCTCAACATACATGCTTTCACTCTCGAACAGACCATTATTATCTTCACCATCGATGTCCTCAACAATCATTTCATGTCCTCTGCTTGTCGAGAACTCGCGGAGCGTAAAACCACCTTGAGCGTCAGTCTTCACGATCTGACTATACTCGCTGTCAGTATCCGAGCCATTAGGAGCCGTCACCTGAATACCTGGAATGGGATTGCCTGCCTCATCCGTAACCTGACCTTTAACGACGTAGTCTGCATAAGGACAACCATACGCTACTTTTGCTATAGGTACACCATACTCATCCACAATGTCATCTGACGAACAAGAATAGCCCATTAACGACAACAAGACTGTTAAAACTGCGTTGTACCACCGATTAAATCTTACTTTCATATTTGTTACCTTTATAAATGTCTTTTTTATATAACTGCTGAAGTATGAGAACCTTGCATCATATTCCGTTAAATATTCTTAATCGGTACCATATTGTTTGCAGGACACCCCTCATAGAAAGATAGACAATCATCGCTAACCAGAGACCGTGATTGCCTAATGAACCCACAGAGACCTGATAAACAACGAAAAAGACAAGTGCCGAGACAAACGCTGAAACAAGCATGCCACGGGTGGCTGTCAGGCCGATGAACATGCCATCCCAAATAAAGGCGACACATCCTGCTGCCGGAATGAGCCAAGTCCACCAAAGATAGTCTCCCGAGGCCGCAATCACCTGCGGTTCATCCGTCAAAATGCTGAAAATCCACCTGTCACCAATTATATATAATAAGGTATAGACCGATGTCACTATCAGGGTCCACAACCATAGCCTGCGAAGCGTATCATGGAAGGCCGTCTTATTTTGGGCACCATACGCTCTGCCGCCGAGTGCCTCTCCAGCATAGGCAAAACCGTCCATGAAGTAGGAGAAGAAGAGGTATAGCTGCATCATAACCGTATTCACCGACAGAATCACGGCTCCGCTGCGCGCTCCTGCCGACGTGAAATAGAGGTTGACGGCAACTAGGCAGAGCGTGCGGAGGAAGATGTCGCGGTTGATTCTGAGGAAGTCGAGGAATTGTTTCGAGGAGGGAGGAGTGTGGAGTGTGGAGGGAGGATACTCATGGTGCTGATTCTTCCGCAGAACATATCTCCCTCCACACTCCACACTCCTCCCTCCTCGAAAAAGTCTCCCGTAATACCTCCCCAGGAGCCCCAGGGCCACGATGAAACCGGCATATTGCGCGATGACAGTACCCAGGGCCACTCCCTCGATCTTCATGCCGAATCCGTAGACGAGTGTCAGCGAAATCAGGATGTTCACCACATTCTGCATGATACTGATGACCATCGGGAAGCGCGTGTTCTGCATGCCGATAAACCATCCCATTAGGCTAAAGAGCGCCAACGATGCCGGAGCGCCCCAAATGACGATGTCAAAATAAGTTGAGGCGAAAGGGACAACATCTTCTGTAGGGCCAATCAGCCAAAAAGCTGCCCATTTCATCGGCATTTGGAGCACGATGAGCAATACAGCGATGCCCAAGGCGATAACCACCGAACGAACCAACAATCTTGCGACTTCCGTCAGGTCTCTGCGACCTAAAGCCTGTGACGTCAGACCGCTGGAGCCCATCCGCAGGAAGCCGAAGAGCCAATAAACGAGGTTGAAAATCATCGAACCTACCGCCACCGCCCCGATATAGACAGGGCTGCCCATGTGGCCCACGATGGCTACATCGATCATCCCCAGCAGCGGTACGGTAATGTTCGATACGATGCTCGGCAACGCTATTTGCAATATCTGACGGTCACGAATATTCATTTCGTCTGCAAAGGTACGAATAAATAAAGAGTTAAGCGCCTCAGAAAACAAAAACTTTTTAGCGATTTTGGCAGATATCTCAATAATAATATGTAATTTTGCAGCCAAAATTCAAAAGATATGAATATTGAAGCATTGATCAGCAAGGCAGCAGGTGAGGCCGTGAAGGCACTCTATGGCATGGAAGCCACAGAAAAAATGCTGCAGTTGCAGAAGACGAGAAGTGAGTTTGAGGGTAATCTGACGCTCGTGGTATTCCCTTTTGTAAAGGCCGCCAAGAAAAGTCCTGAGCAGACGGCTCAGGAAATCGGTGAGTATTTGGTGAACAATTGTCCGGCCATAGAGAAGTTTAATGTGGTGAAGGGTTTCCTGAATCTCTGCATTGGCGACGGCGCCTGGCTGCAGTTGCTCGAAGTCATCGACAAGGATGAGCATTTCGGCACGAAGCAGGCTGGGGAAGACTCACCTCTCGTAATGATAGAATATTCATCGCCCAATACCAATAAGCCCCTTCACCTCGGTCATGTACGCAACAACCTTCTGGGGTGGTCGCTGGCACAGATTATGGAGGCCAACGGCAACAAGGTGGTGAAGACCAACATCGTGAACGACCGCGGCATCCATATCTGTAAGTCGATGCTGGCTTGGCTGAAGTACGGCAACGGTGAGACTCCTGAAAGTTCTGGTAAGAAGGGCGACCATCTTATCGGCGACTATTATGTGGCCTTCGACAAGCACTACCGTGAGGAGGTCAAGGAGCTTGTGGCTCAGGGCATGGACGAAGAGAAGGCCAAGCAAGAGGCTCCGCTCATCAAAGAGGCTCATGAGATGCTGGTGAAGTGGGAACAGAACGACCCTGAGGTGCGCGCCTTGTGGGAGAAGATGAACAATTGGGTGTATGCTGGTTTCGACGAGACCTACAAGAAGATGGGTGTCTCATTTGATAAGATCTATTATGAGAGCCAGACCTACCTCAAGGGCAAGGCCAAGGTGGAGGAGGGCCTCGCCAAGGGACTCTTCGAGCGCCACGACGACGGCTCCGTCTGGGCCGACCTCACCAACGAGGGACTCGACCAGAAACTGCTGCTCCGCTCCGATGGAACCAGCGTTTATATGACCCAGGACATCGGTACGGCCGAGATGCGCTTCCAGGACTATCCCATCGACAAGATGATCTATGTGGTGGGTAACGAGCAGAACTACCACTTCCAGGTGCTCTCCATCCTGCTTGACCGCCTCGGCTTCAAGTGGGGCAAGGAACTGACCCACTTCTCCTACGGCATGGTGGAACTGCCCAACGGCAAGATGAAGAGCCGCGAGGGCACCGTCGTGGATGCCGACGACCTGATGGCGCTGATGGTGGAGGATGCCTATAAAACCTCGATGGAATTGGGCAAATTCGACGATATGACAGAAGAAGAGCGCCGCGAGATTGCCCGTATCGTGGGTATGGGAGCCTTGAAGTACTTCATCCTGAAGGTCGATGCTCGCAAGAACATGCTCTTCAATCCCGAGGAAAGTATCGATTTCAACGGCAACACAGGCCCCTTCATCCAATACACCTATGCCCGTATCCGCTCTATCCTCCGCAAGGCCGAGGAAAATGGTATTGCCTTGAACTCCTTGAACTCCAAGAACTCCTTGAACTCCAAAGAAGTGGAGCTTATTCAGAAGATGAACGAGTTCGGCGCAGCTGTAGAGCAGGCAGGTAAGGACTACTCTCCCTCCGGCATCGCCAACTACTGCTATGAGCTGACGAAGGTGTTCAACCAGTTCTATCACGACTACTCTATCCTCAATGAGCCCGACGAGGAGAAGAAGGCCGTGCGTCTCATGTTGGCCAAGAACGTGGCAAAGATTATCAAGAAAGGCATGAGCCTGCTTGGCATCGAAGTCCCCGAGCGCATGTGATGATGATGGTTTACAGTTTACAGATGATCACCCAGAATCCTCCTGATTACCGCAACGACACCGTGCTCCCGCTACCTCCTGAGGTGCGGGCCGATGCGTGGGCCGTCGATGCTGCCTGTAGTGGTAATCCCGGGCCGATGGAATATCAGGCCATCGACCTGCAGACTGGTTATCGGGTGTTCCACTACGGACCTATTCATGGCACGAACAATATCGGTGAGTTCCTTGCCATCGTCCATGCCCTTGCCCTCTGCTGGAACCAAGGACTGCACACCAAGACCATCTATAGCGACTCCTATAATGCCATCCTCTGGGTCACCAAGCGCAAGTGCAAGACCAAACTTGAACGTACCCCCAAGACAGAACCTCTCTATCAGATCATCGCCCGTGCCGAAACCTGGCTACAGACTCACAACTTTCGCAATCCCATCGTCAAATGGGAGACCCAGAAGTGGGGTGAGGTGCCTGCCGACTTCGGTAGGAAATAAGCACTCTATTTTATCAAGATATCCTAACGGCGGTAGACGACAATCTGGTTGCTGCCGTACAGATGACTGCTGATGACAACGGCATTGGCAGGCAACTGTGGAGCGCGGGTACCGCCAGACACGGTCATCGTGGTATTCGTCTCGACACGGATCTCGTCCCACAAGTTTTGGACAAGGAATGATCGGAGTGTCTCTGCTCCGCCCTCGACGATGAGCGACTGGATATGATGGGCATGGAGGCTCTCAAGGTTCAGCGGATGCTGGTGGTCGATGACGAGGCGCTTGGGATCAGGACCGACCCAATGGCGGACAGTCAACTGAGGCTTGTCACGTTCATTGGTGATGCGCCCCACGAGGATGGCGTCTTCCTCGGCACGGAGCTTGTGGGAGAGCATAGAAGTATAATCGCTGGATATCTTTACCGGTTTGAAATGGTCATCCAGAAAACCGTTGGCAGTCTGTGCCCACTTCAGGATAATATAGGGCCGTTTTTCCCGATGGAATGTGAAGAAACGACGATTTAAAGCCTTGCATTCCTCCTCCAATACACCCACCTCGACAGAGATACCTGCATCACGCAGTTTCTGGATACCACGTCCCTGCACCTCGGCAAACTCGTCAATGCAGCCAACGATGACCCGCCGTACACCTTTCTTGATAATAAGGTCGGCACAGGGAGGCGTCTTTCCATAGTGCGAACAAGGCTCCAACGATACATACATCGTGGCCTCCTTCAGTAGAGGCTCATCCTCAGGACGCACCGACGCAAAGGCGTTCACCTCAGCATGGCCTTGACCACAGCGCACATGATAACCCTCGCCGATGATTCGTCCGTCGGCACTCACTATTACGGCTCCAACCATCGGATTGGGCTTGGCATTCTGCCGGCCATTACAAGCCAGCTGAATACAACGTCGCATGAATTTTTCGTCCTCTGTCATATTTTGATGAGTGTTTATAGTTTAATGTTTATTGTTTATAGATGATTACCTTGGAGGATTCATCTTTTTTGTGTAATTTTGCAGCGCAATGGGATACGAAGAACTTTGGCAAAGACTGACTCCGCTCTACGACGCTGGCGAGGCTAAAGCCATCGTCCGCCTGGTGCTCGACGAGTGCTATGGACTGTCGTGGGCAGATGTTCTTGGGGGCAAAGTTAGTGAATTATCTGCAAACGACCAAACGGAACTGGAAAAAATCATGCTTCGGCTGGAGAAAGGCGAGCCCGTACAATATGTAATAGGTGTAGCCGACTTCTGCGGAAGACAGTTCCATGTGGAGCCAGGCGTGCTCATCCCACGGCCGGAAACAGAAGAACTCTGCCGCTGGATTCTTGCATCGGACAAACACGGACAAACACGGACTGTCCGAGAGATTCCACATCAGTCTGACAATGAAGTCCGAGTCAGTCCGAGTCAGTCCGATGCCAATATCCTCGACATCGGAACCGGCAGCGGCTGCATCGCCATCACGCTGGCTTTGGAACTTCCAGACGCCAAGGTGACGGCCTGGGACATTTCCGACGATGCCCTCCGCATCGCCTCTGCAAATGCCAAGGCCCTTAGTGCCTCTGTCAACTTCCAACATAACGACGCTCTCGATTCTTCACTCTTCACTCTTCACTCTTCACTCTCCAAATGGGACCTCATCGTGAGCAATCCACCCTATATCTGTAGAAAAGAAGCCGATGGAATGGACAAAAACGTACTTGGCTATGAGCCACACGAAGCCCTCTTTGTGCCTGACGACGATCCGTTGCTCTTCTATCGAGC
>Ga0310691_10001979_pt1 | contig 29147 bp, 10 predicted proteins | sample 176DNAGHGlowgp2_FD_203887 | JGI IMG/M metagenome (GOLD analysis project Ga0310691, IMG submission 203887) | Sheep rumen microbial communities from Palmerston North, Manawatu-Wanganui, New Zealand - 1766 DNA GHGlow gp2 (v2) (version 2) | ecosystem: Host-associated > Mammals > Digestive system >... | reverse complement strand
ACGGCGCCCCGCGCTGGACGATCGTCCTCGGCGAAAACCCCTCCGAATGCGTCGTCCTCGCCGAATGACCCGCTCCTCTCGAATTATCAACTTCCAACTTTGAACTTTAAACTCCAATGAGCCGCCGTCCCCTCCGTGAAATACATTCCCCGGGGCCGAAGGCGACAGAGGCTCGACATGAATCTGCAACGAAATGCAGAAACCTCTTGACATCCTGCGATTTCTGCAATAGACTGCGGACTCATCCAAAGGAGGAAGCGCCTGCGCGACAACTACCCGAAGACCGTCGTCACCCTCGACGCGGCTCCGCCCTCCTCCGAAGACGGCATCACCTGCGTGAATGCGATCGATTTCCTTCTCGGTCGCGGGTAGCGACGCTCGTTTGGACGGGCGCGCGGCGGCTGCGCCCGCCCGCGCCCGCCCGGCGCTTGGCCGCGCCATCTTCCATTGTGCATTGTGCATTCTGCATTGTGCATTGCACACGGCGCCCGACTTCGTCGATTGCGTCGATTCGGTCGATTGGGTCGACCGGCCGCTCGCCGGGGAAGACCGCCCCCGATTCCGGCCCGTCGACGACAGGACGACGGGACGACAGGCTGACGAGACGACAAGATCGCGCCTCTAGACGCTTCGCGAAAGCGAGGCCCGATTGCTCGTCGTCCCGTCTTCTTGTCGTCTCGTCGTCCTCCAAGGCCGCACCCTCCCCCATTGTGCATTGTGCATTGTGCATTGTGCATTGTGCATTCTGCATTGTGCATTGCACACGGCGCCTGCCCGCGCCTCTTTAGAACCGGATGCCCACGGCGACGAAGGCGTCCCACTTGGCCAGCTCGGTCGAGCCGGAGACGATGCCGTCGTCGAATCGGATCTTGCGGCTCGGGAAGCGCGCCTCCGCGCCGGCGGCAACTTCCAGCCAGTCGACCGGAATCACCGCGAGCGAAAGCCCCGCGTAGCCCTGCAGGTTCCATTCGTCGTCCGTGTGCGTCGACGAGGAGAATGGCGCTCCGTCCGCATGAATCGTGGTCCGGGTTTCCACTTCGGCGTAGCTTCCGAGCAGCCCGACGTTCGCGCGCACGTGAAGCCAGTCCGTCGCCTTCCAGAAGGGCGTCGCGCCCAGCCGCAGCTCCTGAAGAGATAGCTCGCCGCGGCTGTAGACGTCCACCGTCCGCGTCCGCGAGACCGACGCCGCCGGCGAGCGGCTCGTCGAGGTCGTGGTCCTCGGCGTTCCTGCGGTGGTCGTGCTCAGGCTCTCCGTCGTCGTCTCGCCCGGACGATTGACGACCGAGAACCGATCGGGCGTCACAGTAAGCAGGGGAGTCGCCCAGCCCGCCTCCACCGGAAGGCCGTCGTAGGAAGCGCCGCCGATCGAACCGTCGGGGTTCTGAATGTCGTCCAGCACCGTGAACTCGGGCTGCACGATCACGGTTGCGATCGCCCCCGACTCGGTCGTCGTCGTGGTCGTTTCGGTCGTGTCGGTCTTCGTCGTCCGCGTCGTGGTCGTCTCGACGGAGCCCCGCGACGCGCTCGCGTGCCCCGTGTAGACGCGTCCGCCCGCCTTGAAGCAGTCGATGTCGTCGTAGATTGTCCAGCCCGCGTTCAGCTCGACGCCGAAGTCCTCGTCCTCCCAGACGAGCCGGCCCACCTGCATATCGAATCCGGCCGCGTCCTTGTCCGTGGAAGCCGCGGGATCCGGCCCGAAGCTTTCCCGGAAGGAAACGCGCGCCGCGCCGTCCGCGGCCTTCGTCTCGGTCTTCGTCTCGGTCGTGGTCTTCGCCGTCATGCTCTTCGAGACGGTCGTCGACTCGTAGGCCTTCGTGCCGGAGACCGCGAGCGCCCCGGCGTCGAAGGCGTCGGCCGAGTCGAAATGCCAGTTCGTCGTCTCGCCCGGAACGCCAGCCGCGTCCTCGAGGTCGATGTAGCCGTCGTCGAAGTCGTAGCGCGAGGCGTCCGCCTTGTAGCCGGACGCCGCCTTCGCCTCGTCCTTCGTCGTTCCCGTGCTCGTCGAGCCGCCGTCCGTCGTCGTCTCGGACGTCGACCGCGAGATCGACGTTCCCGACTTCGCGGAAACGCCCCCGAGCGACGCCGGCTTCACCCGTCCCGCCGCCGAGACCGCCGCCGCGCCGTCGACCGTCGCTCGGGTCTTGACGCCCGGCGTCGCGCGGAGACCGGCGGAGATCCGCCATGCGCCCGCGTCGCGGTCGACCGGTTCGAGTTCGTAGATGCCGGCCTCCGCAAGCGCCGAGGCCGTCGTTGCGGCAAGGACCGCCGCCATGGTTTTCCGGATGTTCGTGTTCATTCTGCTTTCCTTTCGTGGGAGTGTTGTGTAGTCGAGGAAGCTCCTATTCGTGCGTCGCCTTCACCTCGATGGAGACGCCGAAGAACTGCGAGGGGCCGAGGTCGGTCTCCGTTTCGAGGAATCGGACGGATCCGCCGTTCCTCTCCGGGAAGGCTGCCTTCGGAAGCTCGGTCCACTCGCCATCGAGCGCGGCCTTCCCCCACAGGCGGAAAATCGCATTCTCGGTCGTGCCGGAGGAGACCGCCTCGATGCCCGCCGGCGTTTCGGCGTAGACCTCGAACCAGCCGTCCATGCCGTCATCGGGCGAGAACGCCGTGAAGCGGCATTTCGCCTCCGCGGTTGCTAGGAACGCCGGGTCGAAGCCGAGCGCGGCCGCCGCATCGAGGTCTTCCGCGTCGAGGATCTTTTCCGCGATGATCCCGTTTTCGTAGCCCTCGCCGACAGGCTGGTAGTAGGTCTTGCCGTTCGTCTCCCACGAGAAGGCCGCAAGGAAGTTCTCCACGCCCCCTTCCTCCTCCTTGCCGCTCACGGGACTGATGCGCTTGCGGATGTAGAGCCCGATCGTCCGTTCGGCCGCCGGGACTGTGTCCGCGGCCGAGGCCAGCGTCGCGTCCGAGACGCCCCATGCGACGCGCGTCCCTGCGGCGACGCCGGCCATCTTCGAGGCGTCGAGGGAAACGTAGCGGTAGGACTTCCCGTCCTGTTCGAGGATGTCGGCGACGGCGGTCCGCTTCGCCGTGTCCCAGAGCTGGGCGTAGATCTCCCCGCCCTGGACGCGGTCCGCGAAGAGGAACTTCAGGTCCGCGAGCGCCTCTTCGTAGCCGGGATAGACCGGCAGCGAGAGTTGCGCGTAGTAGCGGTTCACGCTCTTGCCGCCGTATTTCCACACGACCTTCGTCCGCGGATCCGGCAGGTAGCTCGCTGCGAAGCTCTTGTCCGCCTTCGCCGACTCGTATTTCCAGACGGCGTTCGTGGACCAGATGCGGCCGTCCACGATCACGCTGCCGATCTTGAAGCCGGGATCCGGCGTGAACGTGAGGTCGATGCCGGTCCCCGAGGGCACTTCGAGCTCCGTCCGCGTCCCGGGCCGCACCTCGGGCACGGGCACGCTGTTGGTGAGCAGCGCCGCGCTGCCCCACTTGCCCTGTCCGACCTCGACGTTCGAGAGGTCGATCACGATGACGATGACCGGCTTGAGGACGATCTCGAACTCGCGCAAGACCTCTCCGCAGTAGTTGCGGCGGCCCGTCACGAAGGCCCTCGCGTGTCCGATCTCCACGTTGTCCTCCCATGCGACGCTCCAGTCGTTCGTCGTGATCGGAACCGTGTCCGTCACCGTCGGCACCGGCTCCACCGGGTAGCCGGTGTAGTACTCGTTCGTCAGAACGCCGACCGACGCCTTCGAGATCGGCCGCGGCGCGATGGCGATCTGCGCCGTTCCGGCGAGCGGATCGAAGTTCGGCGCGGTCACCCGCCACCACACCGTATTCGTCCCGGCATCGACGAACGTCGGGCTCGCGTTCGCCCACGGCCCGCCGGCCGTCGCGGACCACTGCACCGTTGCGCCCGTGGCGGGGTTCTTCACCCGCAGCGCCGCGCCGTGCGCCGCGCCGTCGTATTCGCCCGAATAGCCCATCGCGCCCGCGCTCGCGTCCACGACGATTCCGCCGGGCAGGATCTCGAAGACGCCCTCCACGAACGAAACGGCATAGTTCGAATTCGTCAGCGAGCCGATCCGGATCGCGTATTCCCCGACGGCCTCGCCCGGATCGCGCGACGGCGTACCGGCGAGCGTATCGTCGCCGAGCAGGTCGTCCGACTTCCATTCGAGCGCCGGGTCGGCGGACCCGAAGACCTTCGAGGCGTCGACCGCCCGGACCGTCGCCGGACGCGGCACGATCGTCAGCTTCGCCGTCTTCACGGACACGCGATAGTTGCCGCCGCTGAACTCCACGCGGTCGATGCGGATTTCGTACTCGCCGACGTCCTCGCCCTCGGTCCTCGAGAAGACGACCGTCGCCGTGTCGCCGTCCGCCAGACCGGTCACTTCAGCCGTGAACTCCGGATCGGGTTCTCCGTAGGTCTTCGTCCACGACGCCGGACGCACGGACACGTTCCGCTTCGTGATCTTGAAGTTCGCCCCGGTGAACGCGATTTCGTAGTTCGAGCCCGCCGTCAGCGTCCCCTGGAGGATCCGGTACGTCCCCTCCGCCTCGCCGGGTTCGCGCGTCAGCGACCCCGAGACCGAGTCGCCTTCAACGAGGTTCGAGACCGAATACGTCAGTTCCGGATCCTCGTCGCCGTAGACCTTGCTCTTCGCGTCGGCCTTCACCGTCGCCGTCCTCTTCGCGATCTCCACCGTCGCCGAACCGTATCCCGGCTCGTAGTTCGGGGCGAGGATCTTGAAGTAGACCACGTGCGTCGAAACGTTCGTCCACTGCGGGTTCGCCGCTCCGTAGGCTTCCTCGTTGCCCGCTTCGAGCGCGTAGGTCACGACCGCCTGGGGAACCGGCGCGACCACGTTGATCCCATGACCCTCGCCGTCGTAGACGCCCCGCCACGACGCGCCATCCCCGATCGTCCCGACGTCGATCGAGGCCGGCGTCACGCGCAGCCAGCCGTATTCCTTGCGGATCGTGTAGTTGTCGGCCTTCGTGTTCGCCTTGAGCGAGTATTCGAACACGTTCTCCACGCCGCCCACGTCCGTGATCGTCCCGGAGCAGGTGGCCGTGAATCCTTCGCCGGCCGCGAAGGGAAGCGATCCCTCCTTCACCGACACTTCGTCCTTCCGGAGCGGCGTACCGTCGTAGACCTTCGTCGCGCCGGACGAGACGAGCGTCACTTCGCGCGGCGAGATCGTCATCGTCGACGTCCCGACGTAGGGCTCATAGTGCGGCGCCTCCACGCGGAAGAACGCCGTCCACGCCCCCGCGTCCGTGAACGAAACCGGCTCCGCGGCCCACGGTCCGTCCGCCGTCGCGGCGTATCGCACCGTCACGGGCGTCGTCAGCAGCGTCGGCGCCGCGACCGTAGCGGCGTGGCCGGCGCCATCGTAGACCGCCGTCGCCGTAGTGGAGATATCCTTCATCTTCGGCCCGATCTCCGCCTTCGTCACCTTCAGCGTCCCCGGCCACCACGTCACCGTGTAGTTCGCCGTGACGTCGGCTTCGCCGCGCATCACCTTCACCGAAACGATGCGGTTCGTCGCCTCGCCCGGCTCCGTGATCGCGCTCGCCGGATCGAACGAGACGACCAGCGCGTCGCCCGCGACCAGCGCGCCGAGGTTCTCCGCGGTCCACTCGTGCAGCGTGTGCGTTTCGCCGTCGTAGACCCAGGTCGCGTTCTTCGCCGTGACGGAGATCTCCTCCGCGTTCTTCGTCACCGTGAGCGCGCCCTTCTCCACCGTCACGTCGTAGTCCGCCGCGAGCGTCCCCGCGCCGGCCGCCCACGCGAACGCCGCGTCGATCCGCCCCGCGTCTGTGATCGACGCGAAGTCGGAATAGACGAAACCTTCCCCCGAGGGGAATGGCGGGGCGAGCTCTCCGAGCGAGCCGCCGGGAGCCGCCGCGATCTCGTCCGCCGCGAACGTGAGGGCCGTCCCGTCGTAGGGCTTGCTCTTCGTCGGCGACGAAAGCGTCACCGGCCGCGGCGAGATCGCGACCTGGACCGTCCCCGTGGCGGGGTCGTAGAACTGCGCCGAGATTTCGAACTCGGCCGTGTAGGTCCCCGCGTGCGTCCACGACGGCGCCTCGGCCGTCCAGTCGCCGTCCCCGACGCGGTAGCGCACCGTCGCCGGCTGGAGCAGCGTCGCCGAGAGGTCCGGCGACGCGGGGAGCCCGTCGTACACCTTCGCGACGCCGCCCGCGCCGACGATCGCCCCGCCCGGCACGGCCGCATTCGTCACCTGCAGCGTCCCTTCGTAGACGAACAGGTTGTAGTTGCGCGTCATGTCGCGCCCGCTCGACTCCTCCACGATCTTCACGTGGTCGAACGCGTTCGAGACGACTCCCTCCGACGGCGTCGTCACCGCGCTGTCCGCCGAGATCGCGATGTCGAAGACGTGGCCGTCGAGCAGCTTGTCGCCGTTCACAAACGTCCAGCTCTCCTTCCGGTGCGTCTCGCCGTCGTAGGCCCAGACGGCGCTGTCCGCCGTCACCGAGATCTGGTCGCCGCCGACCGTGATTTTGAGCGTCTGGCCGCCCTGGACCGTCACGTCGTAGTTCGAGACCTTCGCCGTGGCGGAGTCCGCGTAGGAGAACGTCGCGGGGATTTCGCCCACGTCCGTGATGCTCGCGTAGTCGCCGTAGGCGAAGCACTCGCCCGGCGCGTAGCCGGACCCCGCCACGGTGATGTCCTCGGGCTTCACCTCCAGCGGCCAGCCGTCGTAGGGCTTCTCCTTGCTCGCCGCCATCAGCGTGATCGGGCGCTTCGAGATGCTCCACGCGATCGGCTCCGGATCCGGGACCGCCTCGTAGTTCGCCGTGTCGTAGACGAGATGCGCCGTCGCCGTGTAGCTGCCGGCGTTCGTCGCGACGTTCCCCGCGCAGGTCGCCGTCACGCCCGCGGGAAGCCCCGTCAGCGCCACGCCGTGCGCCGCGCCGTCGTAGAGGAACGTCGCGCCTTCCCCGCTCGCGCTCCACTTGATCTTGTCGATATCCGGGATCGTCCCTTTCGTGATTGTGAGCCGGGCCCCGACGAACTCGTAGGTGTAGTTGCTGTCGAAGAACACGTCGTCCGCGAAAATGTCGTAGCTCCCGACGGCCTCGCCCGGCGCGCGCAGCAGCACCGCCTCGACCGAGCTCTCGTCGTCGCTGGCCGCGAGACCCTCGACCGAGTAGGTCAGCTCCGGGTCCGCCGTGCCGTAGACCTTCGTCTTGTCGTGCGCCCGGATCGTCACCTTCGCGGGCGTGATCGTCACCGTCGCCCAGTTCGTCGCCGTCGCGTAGTTCGGCGCCTCGACCGTGTACCACACCGGCGCGTGGTCGACCACGTTCCGGAAGAGCGGATTCGTCCCGCCGAACGGCCCGTCCGCCGAAAGCGCGTATTTCACCGTCGCGCCCGTCGCCGGCGCCGTCACCGCCACCGAGATGCCGTGCTCCTCGCCGTCGTAGACGCCGACGTAGCTCGCCGGGTTGTTCGTTCCGGCGAGCCCGCCGTCGACGACGATCGTCGCCGGCGTGATCGTGAAGTCCGCCCCGGTGTAGAAGTCCGTGTAGTTCGGTCCGCCCGTGAGAGTGCCCTGCCGGATCGCGTAGGTTCCGACCGCCTCGCCCGCGTCGCGCACCAGAGCGCCGGAGAGCGTCTCGCCCGCCACGAGGTTCGAGACCGCATACGTGAGCGGCGGATCCGCGGTTCCGAAGACCTTTGTCTTCGGGTCGGCCACGACCCACAGCGGGCGGTTCGTGATCGTCACCGTTGCCCAGTTCGTCGCCGCCGCGTAGTTCGCCGCCTCGACCGTGTACCACACCGCCGCGTGGTCCGTCACGTTCGTGAAGAGAGGACCCGTCGCGCCGAACGGTCCGTCCGCCGAGAGCGCATATTTCACCGTTGCGCCCGTCGCCGGCGTCGTCACCGCGACCGAAATGCCGTGGCCTTCGCCGTCATAGACGCCGACGTAGCTCGCCGGACTGTTCGTCCCGGAGAGCCCGCCATCGATGACGATCGTCGCCGGCGTGATCGTGAGCCGCGCCCCGACGAACTCGTAGGTGTAGTTGCTGTCGAAGAACACGTCGTCGGCGAAGATGTCGTAGCTTCCGACGGCCTCGCCCGGCGCGCGCAGCAGCACCGCCTCGACCGAGCTCTCGTCGTCCCCGGGCGCGAGTCCCTCGACCGTGTAGGTTAGCGCCGGGTCCGCCGTCCCAAACACCTTCGTCTTCGCGTCCGCCCGGATCGTCACCTTCGCCGGCGTGATCGTGAAGTCCGCGCCCGTGAACGAGAGCGCGTAGTTCGGGCCCGCCGTCAGCGTCCCCTGCCCGATCTCGTAGGTTCCGACGTTCTCGCCCGGCGCGCGCGCCGGCGCCCCGGAGATCGAATCGTCGCCGACGAGCGTCCCGCCCGCGACCGACCACGTGAGCGCCGGATCGGTCGTTCCGTAGACCTTGGTCTTCGCGTCCGCCGTCACCGTCAGCGGCCGCGGCGTGATCGTCACCGTCGCGGAATTCGTAACCGGGACGAAATAGGGCGCCGACGCGACGAACCAGACTTCGTGGGGTCCGCCCGCATCGCGCCATACAGGGCTTCCGCTCGCAAAGGGCCCCGTCGGAGACGTCCCGTACCGGACCTCGAACCCGGGCGCGTTTCCGGTAACGGAGATTCCGTGATCCGCTCCGTCATAGGGACCGCTCCACCCTTCGGCGGAGAAGGCGACGGGTTCCGTTGGCGCGACGAAGCGGTTCGTGACCGCGAACAGCGTGCCGCGCGAGCGATCCGCCACCTGGACGAGCGTGTTGAGGTTGGCGTGCCGGAGCGTCTCCCACCCGTTCGTCGTCCAGACGAGCTTGTTCAGGTTCAGGTGGCGGAGCGCCTGCCAGCCGTCCTCGGTCCAGGCGTCGCCGTCGATCTTCGCCCTGCGGAGCGTGTCCAGGCCGTTCGTCGCGACCGAGGTCTCGTAGGCCCGGGGGACGTCGTCCTCCGACACCGAATATGCGATGCGCTCGCCGTTCCGCCAGCCCGGGACGGACCAGACCGCGATCCAGCCCGACTCCGCCGTCAGGTTCGTGGCGGCGACGGCGCGATCTCCGTCGTAGAGCGTGAACCCGACCGAACCCGGACGGTATCCGGCGACGTTTCCGTCGTCGTCCCACTCCTTCCACACGCCGACGACCGTGTCCTGCGACGCCCGCCATCCGTCGTCCGGGGCGGACGGATCGGACACCAGCGACGCGGAGACGGCTCGCACCCAGTACCAGTAGGTCTCCCCCGGAACGGCCGTCGCATCGAACCAGACCGGCTCGTTCGTCGTGGCGATCGAAACGGCGAAGGAGAACTCGTTCGTCTCGCTCCGGAAGAGCTCGTACCCGAATCCGGAAACCGGGTCCCATTCCACGAGGACGTGGTCCGGGCTCGTCCCGTCGGACGCCCGCAGGTTCTGCGGAACGGGCGAACCGATGAGGAACGATGCCGTCAGCGGCTCGCCGGCCGCCGCGCCGCCCGAAAGCGTCGTGTGCGTGAAGACGTGCAGGCCGGCGCCGGCCGCGGTCCAGTCGACCGAGCCTTCGCCGGTGCGCTCGGCGAAGGTCTCGCCGTCCAGGTCGATCCGGACGGCGTCGCCGTCCAGACCGTCCCAATGGTCGCCGAAGACGAGCGTCTCCGTCGCGCCGGCCTGCACCGCCCGAGGACTCGGCCGCAGGTCGAGCCGGAACGGGCCGATCTCGGCCTCGCAGGTTTCGCCCGCCCGCGCAACCGGTGCGAAGGCGGCGGAAAGGAGAATGGAAAGGATCAGGGACTTGCTTTTCATGTTCGTTACTCCATTGTCAGGCAGATGCGGAAACCGATCATCGCGGACGTCGTACTCGGCTGGATGTTGGCGGCCCGGTTGGCGGAACGGCACTTGTAGGCCGGGCTCCAGTACGAACCGCCCCGAACGATCCGATACGTCCCCGTTGCCGGGCCGACCGGGTTTTCGGAAGCCGAAGGGCCGTAGGGCGCATACCAGTCGAGGCAGAAGTCCCAGACGTTTCCGAGCATGTCGTAGAGCCCCCAGTCGTTCGGGAGCTTCGTCCCGACGACCGCGTGCCGCGTGGTGGCGGGATCGGGAGCGGACTTCGTGTAGTAGGCGATGGGATCCAGATTCGGATCGCTCCCCTCCGCCACGGTCAGGTTTTTGCCCGAATAGAGAGCCGTCGTCGTTCCGGCGCGACAGGCGTATTCCCATTGCGCCTCCGTCGGCAGATCGAAGGCGGCTCCCGTTCGCGCGCGAAGACGCCCCAGCCAGCTGGACGCCAGCGGGTCGACGATCGTCGGCCAGTTCGCGGAAACGCCTCTCAGATCGTTCCACGCGACGCTTTCGACCGGTCGGGTGTTCCCGGTGTATTTGGACGGGTTGCTTCCGGAAACCAGCGTGTACTGCTTCTGCGTGGTCGGGAAAACGCCCAGGTAGAAGGCGTCCGTCAGCGTCACGGGATGCTGCGTCTCGTCCCAGCCGTCGAGTTCGCGACCGAGTTCGTCCTCCGGGCTTCCCATCAGGAACATCCCGGCGTCGATGCCCCGCAGCACGAGCTTGGTCGTCTTCCATTCGGCGGTCCATCCGTCGGCGGGCTCCTGGTCGAACCACTCCATCGGGTACGAGGAGGCGTTCGCCCCGCCCGAGAGATCGATGGAGAGGTACTTGGCGTGCCGCCAGCCGGACGCCGCCTCGCTCCAGACGCCCACGCGTCCGCTTTCGAACTGCGCACGGACCCAATAGGTGTAGTTCGTCCGCGATTCCGCCGTCCAGTCGGCGTAGGTCGTGTTCGTCACCGTGTTGAGCCACGTGCCGTCCTCGAACGCACCCGTTTTCGACCGCCGGATCTGGTAGGCGTAAGCCCCGGCCACCGGCTGCCACGAAAGCGTAATGTCCGAAACCCGGTTCGACGTGGCGGTCAGCCCCGCCGGCGCCACGATCGGCGATTCGACGACGGCGGGGGCATCGTGGAGGAAGAGGCGGAGACCAACGTCGTGGTGACCTCCGCCGACACCTGGATGCGAATTCGAACCGGTGGAACCAAGGCTTTGCCTGAAAGCCGATCGACCAAATCGATACAAGGAATACCAACTTCCTCCTTTTTTGACCCGGTATTCGCCGCTGGCCGGACCAACGGGATCCACAATCCCGCTTGGCCTGTCCTCGAACCAGTCCAGACAGCGTTCGTACACGTTTCCGTGCATATCGTACACGTTCCACGCATTGGGCAAGTACCCGCCGACGGGAACATATCCCCCGTTTGCCCCTGTCGCTCCGTCGCCGAAACGTCCCAATTGCGCCAATTCGGCTTCTCCTTCGCGACCATTGTTCAAGGCGCTTCTCGTCCCTGCCCGGCAGACGTACTCCCATTGCGCCTCGGTTGGCAGATCGATTGCCGCCAAGCATGCCTTCCGCGAAAGCCTTCCGACAAAACTGTCGGGAGCCGTCGACCGAACCGAAGGCCAGTCAAATTCCTCCCCGGCTCCGCGGATGATGGACAACGGCACATTGTCCTCTGGGCGGGTCAAACCGATGAAACTTGCGCAATTCGTTCCTTGCACCAGCTCGAACTGCCGCTGTGTCGTTTCGAAAATGGAGGCCATCAACGGTTTCGTCAACGAGACGTCATGCAGGAATTCGTTCTCGGGGAAACGACCCTCCTCGTCCTCCGGACTCCCCATCGTGAACCATCCCGGCTCGATTCTCCGTAGCACGAGCTTGTCGGTCTTGTATTCGTCCGTCCACCCGCCTTCGGGGACATCGGGGAGGTAGGAGACGGGATAGTGCTCCGCGTTGGGACCGCCGGAGAGGTCGACGACCATATAGAGCGCGGTGTCCTGCACGGAATCGGCGCGGACGCCGATCGCCACGCGGTCCGCGGCGAAGCCCTCCGGCAGATCGGCGGCCGCGTTCCAGACGAGCCGATGGACGCCGGGCCGCAGGTCGACCGCGTCGTTCGTGACCGCGCCGCGGTCCTCCCAAACCGTCCGCACGGCGAGGTTCGTGCCGCCGTCGACGTCCCGCGCGACGAGCGCCACGCGATAGGTGCAGACCGGGTCGCCCTCGAGCGTGAAGTCCACGTCCACGAGCCCGTTCCACGGATAGCGCTGACGCGCCTGCGCGCCCGTCACGGCGAGGGGCGGCGCGAGGTCGAAGCGCCGCTCGGCGACATCCGACACGAATCCGCCCGGGGACACCGCCACGACCTTCACCGTGGCGCTCTGCGGCAGCGTGAACGGTCCCGTGTATTCCGGCGAGACCGCCGTCGGGGCGCTTCCGTCCGTCGTGTAGTGCAGCGTCCAGCCCGCCGGCACGCCGCCGAGCGCGATGCCCGTGCCCTCCTTGAGATCGCTTGTCGCGAGGATCGTGAGGTCCGACGCGCCGGCGCCCTCCACGAGGAAGCTCGCCGTGAGCGTCTCGCCGATCGCCACTCCGTTGCTCGTCGCCGCGTGAGTGAAGGAATACAGTCCGGGCGCCGAAGGCGTCCAGGCCGCGGCCCCCTCGCCCGCGTAGGAGCCGAAGAGCTCGCCGTCCAGCGCGATCGCGGCCGCGTCGCCGCCGTCCCAGCGCGTGGAGTACGCGAGCGTCTCCGTCGCGCCAGGCTGGACCACCCGCGGACTCGGCCGCAGGTCGACCCGGAACGGATCCGTCCGCGCCGTGACGGCCTCCGCCCGCGCGGAAACCGTGGCGGCGGAAAGGAGGAAAAGGAGGAGGAATGATTTCGTTTTCATGGATTTCATCCGGGGGAAGAATGTTGAAAATAGGAACGCGCCACGGAAGCCCCGTTTGGACGCGGCGGACGAAGACGAAATGCGATGTGTAAATGATGGATTCATGGAATCGGGCCTTTCGAAGAATTCTTCATTCAATCGTCAAACACGCGCGAAAACCTATATAATCGATGGAGTTGTCCGCGTTTTTCGAAGGGGCGATAGAGCCTCTTCTTGCGGAACGCCACCCGCCATGGGAACTCTCGTAGCAATTGTGGCTCCCCCCGCGAACTCTACGGTTGGAACCGGAATTGGGACCTTTTGGATCGGTTGTCGCCGAAGTGGGATACTTGCCGCCCCAGTCCAGGCACCACTCCCAGACATTTCCATGCATGTCGTACAGCCCCCACTTGTTGGCCTTGTACGACCCCACATTGGAAGGACCGGAACTTGAGACATATCCGGAACAGAGTCCTTTCCATCCATCGGATGCATTGCTGCCGTTGTTGTATCGAGTCGTGGTTCCGGCTCGGCAAGCGTATTCCCATTGCGACTCGGTTGGAAGGTCGAACTTCTGCGATCCGATTCGCGAACGAACCTTTCCGAAGAACGATCCGGAGGCAACCGTGCCGACCGAAGGCCAGTTGTAGGTGCTGGAACTACCTCGCAGGGTATTCCAAGACACCCCATTCACGGGTTTCTTGTCCCCTTTGTAGTGCGAAGGGTTCGATCCCATCACAAGCGAATACTGCTTTTGTGTCACCTCGAACACTCCGATGTAAAACGGCTTTGAAAAGGTTACCTTATGTTGGGTTTCGTCCGACGATCGTCCCGACTCGCTCGTCGGGCTTCCCATCGTGAACGTCCCCGCCTCCACGCGCCTCAGTACGAGTCTCGTCGTCTTGTAGGTGTCCGTCCATCCTCCGCTCGGAACGGCGGAGAGGTAGGTCACGGGATACGAGCTGGCATTGGCGCCGCCGGAGAGGTCGATGACCATGTAGAGCGCGTTCTTCGCAGTAAGGGCTTCCCACACGGCGTAAAGCGTGATGGAGGAGCCGGTCGTGATGTTCTTCACCGACTGCTTGTCGTTGTAGACCTTCGCGCCGGACGCGCTCGTCGCCCAGCCGGCGAACCTGTAGCCGGCACGGACGAACGCGTTGGCGCGGAGCGCGGCGCTTGCGTTGCGCGTCATGGTCTGGTCGGCCATCGTCCCCGTCGCCGCGGAGGCGTTCTTGTTGAACTTCACGGTGTAGGACGACGTCGCCCAGCAGGCGTAGAGCGTCACGACCGCGCCCGGTTCGAGCGAGAGGTTCTCAACCGCTTCGCCGTCGGCGTAGAGCGCCGAACCGCCCACGGTCGTCGCCCAGCCGGCAAAGACGTTGCCCGACTTGGCGAACGCATTGGCGGTCAGCGCCTGCGACCGGTCGAACTGCAGTTCGAGGTCCGCCATCGTCCCCGTGCCGCCGTTCGCATTGAAATGCACGGTGTAGTACTTGTGGCGGCATCCTTCCGCCGCTTCGCTCCACTGGCCGACGCGGCCGCTTTCGAACTGCGCGCGGACCCAGTAGGAGTAGTCGGCGCGGGACTCCGCCGTCCAGTCGGCGTAGGCCGTGTTCGTCACGGTGTTGAGCCACGTGCCGTCCTCGAACGCGCCCGTCTTCGACCGACGGATCTGGTAGGCGTAGGCTCCCGCGACCGGCCCCCACGAGAGCGACACGTCTCCCGTCCGGTTCGTCGTCGCGGTCAGCCCCGCCGGCGCCACAATCGGCGCCTCGACCACCGCCGGCGCATCATGGAGGAAGAGGCGGAAACCTTCGACATCGTGGCGGCTCGCGCCTTCCGAACGGGTTCCCGAAGCACACATCTCCGCCCATGAATTCCAGGCCCCGCCCCGCGAAATCCGTTTCAAGCCATTCTCAGGGCCCACAGGGTCGATTTCGATTTCGGACGTCAACGGCCCGTACCAGTCCAAGCAGATCTCCCAGACATTGCCGTGCATGTCGTGGACCCCCCACGAATTGGGCCGGTATGATCCGGCATTCGCCAGATGGTCGAATCCTCCGACACCGTCCCATTCTCCATATTCAACGTTCTCCATTTCAGACGTCTTGAAGACCCATCCGGAATTTCCGGCGTAGCGAGCGACTTCGTCGACGCAACCATCGGTGAAACGGTTTCCGGAGTCACGCCCGTTGTTGAATCCCGTGTCGGTCGAGGCACGACAGGCGTATTCCCACTGCGCCTCGGTCGGAAGGTCGAACGACGAAACTCCCGTCTTTGCACGGACAAGTCCCATGAAACTCGTTGCCTCAACTTCGGAAGACGACGGCCACGAACGCCCGGTCGCGCCGCCACGCAAATCTTCAAAAGATGTGCTCACAGGCCGGGCGTCTCCCGGCCAGTCCGCCGAAACTCCCCCCATGACGTTGGTCCATTGTCTTTGAGTGCATTCGAAAACAGCGGCGTAGAACGGAATCGTCAGTTCCACACGGTGAAGCTCCGAATTGGTTGCCGACTGGAAGTCCGATTCTTTCAAGCCCATCGTGAACCAACCGGGCTCCACGCGGCGGAGTACCAGCTTGTCCGTCTTGTATTCGTCCGTCCAGCCGCCTTCGGGGACGTCGGACAGATAGGAGACGGGATAGTCCGTCGCGTCGGGACCGCCGGAGAGGTCCACCACCATGTAGAGCGCAGTGTCGTGGACCGACTCCGCGCGGAGGGACACCGCCACGCGGTCGGCGACGAACCCTTCGGGCAAGTCGGCGCCGGCGTTCCAGACGAAGCGGTGCGCGCCGGGCGCGACGTTGAGCGCGGCGTTGGTCACGACCCCCTCCGGCTCGCCTGGCTCGCCAGCTCCCCCAAAGGGGGCGCCGTAGCCACGGTCCTCCCACACCGTCCGTGCGGCGAGGTTCGTCCCGCCGTCGAGGTCTTCGGCGACGACCGTCACGCGATAGCGCCGCGCGGCGTCGCCTTCGAGCGTGAAGTCCACGTCCACGAGGCCGTTCCACGGGTAGCGCTGCCGAGCTCGCGCACCGGTCACGGCGAGCGGCGGCGCGAGGTCGAAGCGCTGCTCGGCCACGCCCGTGGTCCAACCATGCGCATCGGACACCGCCACGACCTTCACCGTGGCGCTCTCCGCGAGCGGGAACGGGCCGTTGTAGACTGGCGAATCGGCGGTCGGTTCGCTGCCATCCGTCGTGTAGTGGATCGTCCAGCCGTCCGCCGCGCCGCCGAGACGGATTGCCACGCCGGGCATCAGATCGCCTTCCGCGAGGATCGATAGGTCGTTCGTCGTCGGCCCGGGCACGACGAACGTCGCGTTCTCGACGGCGACGGGACTTCCGCCGACGAGCGAAACGTGCTCGAATTCGTAGGTCCCCGGTCCGGTCGCGGTCCAGGGGACCGCCCCCTCGCCCGTCAGACCTCCCGCGAAGACCTCGTCGCCGAGACGGATCTCGACGGTCGTGCCGCCGGCCGCGGCAACCGTCTCCACCGCGCCACAGGTCACGAACCCGGGACTCGCGATGATGTCGTAGTCCGCGCGGACGCGGTCCGCCGAGAGCGTTCCGCCGCGCAGGCGGATTTCGTCGTACTGGCCGCGCAACGACTGCTCCGAACCATCCGCCTTGTTTCCCAACGCCAACGGAACTCCGTTGTCGGAAACGGCCACGACGTTCGCGTTCGTCAGCAGCGTTCCGTTGTCGTAGACGCGGACCGACGTCCCGTCGTAGCAAAGAACCAGTTGCGACCACCCGCCCACCAGCGACCGGGGAAGTTTCTGGGCGCTGAGGTACGGGCTCTGCTGGTCGCTCGTTCTGGAGCCGCCGATCACGTTCACACGGTCGCCGGATTGCGCGAATTCGGGATAGTAGGTGCAAACTTCCAACCCCCATCCGCCGGCATCGAAATCGTGCGGCTGGCGCATGGCAAGGGACGGGTAGTTCACGATGCCGTCCGCGCGGAACCATCCGGAGAACGTGAACGTCCCGCCGAGCGCCAGTTCGTCGTAAGACGGAATCGCAAGGTAGTTTCCGCCCGTCAATTCCTCCAAGCCGTTGACCCTGGCCCTGCCGCAGGCGCCGTTCGCGAAGGCCGTCATCTGGCTCGTGTCGGCTCGCGCGTTCGCGCCTTTGGTCGGCACCGCGTCAAGTCCGTTCGCGGTCGAATCGAAGGCGGTGCCGGAATCCTCGTTCATGTGCCAGACGCCGGCGTAGTCCGTCCAGACTGCGTGGGCGGCGGCGGCGCGGTCTTCGGCGGAGGCGACCGAGCCGCCGTAGCCCATCTTGAAGGCCGTGCCCGCGGCGAGCGCGGGAAGCCGCACCCAGACGAGCGACTCACCGTTCGTGTTCCATTCATCGATCTCGTGCGGATAGACCGTCGTCTCCGCCTCGTCGCAGAAGACGAGGTCCGCGGCGCCCTCCGTGAAGTCCGCGTAGTCGAATCCGGAAATCGCGGAAGAAAGCCGGACGAGGACCGGCACGTCGGCGAGCGTCTCCGTGCCGACATAGCCGGCGACTTCGAGCCGCGCCTTGCGCGTGCAGCCCGCGAGCGCGTCTGCGCCGGCCCAGCGGGTCGAATAGGTCAGCGTTTCCGTTCCCGCGGAAACGCGCGGGCTCTCGCGCAGGTCGAGGAACGACTCGGCGGACTCGAGGACCGTCCCGCCACGCGCGGCGGGTACGGCGAGGATTGCGGGAAGGAGCAAAAGGAATGCGATGCGTTTCATGTCGTTCTCCTCCCTACTCCCAAACCGCCAACAGCTTGATTCCAGACGCAGGAACGGCATCGGTCGTCGCCACCACGTTCGCGGCCGTGCCGTCCGCGGACCAGCCTCGGAAGGTTTTGCCCGAACGCGTCGGCGTCGGCAACGTGCCGTAGACCGGATTCGCGCCCTTGTAGTACTGCGCGTAGACGCCGGGCAGCTCGCCGCCGTTCGGGTCGAGGCCGACCTTGATGCCGGAGGGCTCCGGATCGCCTTCGGCGACCTTGAGATACGGCGAGCAGAGCGACGAGAGACTGAAGGACTTCGTGAATCCGAAGTCCACCTCGTAGAGCTTACCGCAGAGATTCGTGCCGACCGCGAATTCGCGACCCTCGCAGTCGTAGGGGATGATCCACACCTTGCCGTTCGGCAGGAGCTGGCAGCCCATCTTGCCCTTCTTGAAAACCGGGTCGTCGCTCGCCACGTAGGTTTCGCCCGTGAGCGGATTGACCACGACGAGCCCCAGCTCCTCGTCCACGCCACAGAACTTGCCGTTCGGCAGCAGGCACGTCACGTCGCGCCGATCCCAGGATTCGAACGGGTGACCGGGCGGAAAATCGTCGAAAGCGCCCACCCGTCCTTCCGCCGTACCGTTCCACATCCGAACGCGACCGTTCTTATAGTGTCCAGCGCCACCGAGAAAAACGCGTTCGCCGTCCGGCATCGCGACGGCCTTGCTGCGCGCGACGTCGTAGTCGCGACCGTCATTGTTTTCGCTGGAGATGAATCTCCACGTCCCGTGGTTCGTGAATAACCCCAGCGCCCAGCGAAAGTTCTGCGGGACGAAATCGCGACCGTCCTCGCACGCAACCGTGAAGAACCGTTTTCCGTCCAGGAGCGGGACAACGTATCGGCCCACGGGATTGCCCATGCAGGAATACTTGGATGTTGTCTGGGCGGAGATGGAACCGGTTGAGCCGCAAGTGACGACCGCCTCCTTCAAATCCGTTCCCGTTTCGCCGCTGAAGAACACGGCCGCGTTGGCGCCTTTGTCGTAGGACGAAGCGGACGTCGAGGAGGAATCGGAAACCGGGACGCCGTTCGGGAAGTAGCCGCAAACGGCGGACCCGTGGACCTCGTCGGCATAGCGGCATTTCAAGAAGACATGCGAAAAGTCCGTGGAACCGGTCGTCTTGAAGAAATCGTCATATCCTTGTCGGCACAAGTTGGCGAAAACACGTCCGCCTCCATCCCTCATCGAGAAGAACCTTGCATCGGGACCGGGAGTCAAATAGGGAGCGGGATTGTCGGTGACAACCGAACCCGTCTCGTAGTTCAACGAAACCATGCGGTAGCGGTTCGTGGAATCGCTGAACGTCCAAAGGGAAATCCTTCTGCTGTCGCTGCCGGTCCACAACAGTCCCATCGACGCCCCAGAGAACACGACATTCGATCCAAGCGTGTCTTCCAAATGCCATTCGTCCGTGAGACAACGGACGGTCGGCGCGCGGTGCTCGATTTCGCCGTACGCGGCGACGGCCTGGACGTCGTGGTACACCGTGGCGGGTGCCCAGACGTCGTCCGGATCAACGTCGGGGATGCTTTCGAACGTCCAGATGGGGTTGAGGAGCTTGGCGGTGACCGTCACGCGGTCCGCGACGAAGCCCGGGGGCAGATCCGCCCCGGCGTTCCAGACGATGCGGTGCGTCCCCGGCGCGGGGACGTCCACGGGATTGCCGACCGCCGACTCCGCTCCTTCGAGCCACGCCGTCCTCACGGGGAGGTTCGTGCCGCCCGTCTTGTCGGTCGCCGTCAGCTCGATGCGATAGGTCTCGCCGGTTGCGCCCGTGAAGGCGACGTCCACGTCCACAAGGCCGTTCCACGGGTACCGCTGTCGCATCGTAACCGCCGTCACGTCCGGTGCCGGCGTGCCGCCGATGAGTGAAACCGCGCCCGTCGGACGGGACCACGACTCGAAATTGTTCTGAAGTCCAGCCGCGCCGGTTTCCGAAAGGTGGGCGAGACGGAACCGGACGTAGCGCGCCGCAGCGCCTCCGGGCACGCGGAAGAGCGACTCGGGCGAGTCTCCCGCGGCGACCGTTCCGAAGTCGACGTGCGCGGCCCACGGGCCGGCCGTGTCGCTGCCGCCGTCGACGGGTCCCGACCACGCCGAAAACTCCGCCGCCGCGGGAACGCCGTGAAAGGCGATCGAGACGAGCAGGTCCTCGCCGTTCGCGACGACGGTCTTCATGCTGATGAACGCCTCGGTCGTCCGCGTCCGCAGGAAGGACATGTCGCCCGGATCAACGAACCGCTTCCAGACGTCCGCGTTCGTCAAATCGCCCGTCACGCCGTTTGTGTTGCACTGGATGGCGTAGAGGCTGCCGATCGGCTTCTTGTTCCCCGACCAGTCGTAGATCCAGGCGTTCACCGGAACCCAACGGTCCGACGGAAACGCGTGGGACTCGGCGACGAGCGGCCCGGCGACGTTTCCTCCCTGCTCGCCCTGGTAGGCGACCAGATGCCCGTCGACGACCATCGCGGCGCCGTCGTCGAAGCGAGAATAGGCCTGCATCGTCGTTCCGGCCGGAAGGCGGATCTGCCCTTCGTAGGCAAAGACCGTGTTCTCCATGTCCCACTTCCATGTCGTTCCGCTCACGGGATTGACGGTGGACGACGGCGTCGTCGCCGAACCGTTCGCGGCCCCGCCCGCGTCATAGTCCATCAGGAGGCCGGGCGTCCGGTCGCGCTGCGCGGCGGACGCGTTCGACAGGAGGTTCGACGCAAGGACCGGCACCGTCTTCGAAACGGTCGAACCGGCCGGGAACCCGTACGCGGAACCGCGGGAGAACTTCGCCTGGAGGAGTCCGGGGCGGTACGTCTCGTCCGCGCCGGCCGTTGCGCCGGCGAGAAGGAGGGAAAGGAGGAGGAATGATTTCGGTTTCATGCGGAAAGGGGAAGTTGGGGCGTCGCCGCGGGGCGTTCCGGCTTCGCCGGCCGCCTCGCGGCGACGTCCGACGCTTGAAAAGTGCCCTTTATTCCCGCCCGGCGCTGGACCGTCGCGCAGAAGAAGGAGGAAAGGATGCTAGAGGGAAAATCCGGAAGATTGGGCGGCCGCGTAGCGACTACGCCGCCCGCGCCCGCCCGGCGCTTTTCCCCACCGTTCCCCGGTAGGGACGCTTCCATGACACGTCCGTCGCCCCCGCGCGCCGCGCGGAGGAGGGTGGAAAGGAAACTCGAATGGAAGAGGAGCATGGAATTACTGTTTGAATAGTGCTATCAATTGCAAAAGAACACCGAACAACAACAACATTGTCCCCGCAACAAGATACAGCAGGAACGCTTTTCTCTTACGTTCTCGATTATCTCGTTCTTCTTTTGCCGTCAAACCGATTTTTGGATCAACAATTGTTTCGTCCTCCCATTCATGCCCGGATGGGGATTCTGAAGACAGTTGACATATTCCGGAAACGCCTGTCACAACGATGCCGACTATATTGAAAAGCAAGGCAATTAAACTAGTTGTCCGAGCGCTATTTTTGGAATGGATTGCTCCAAAGATCGAAAGCAATCCAATTATGCAAATGGCGAGGCATGCGAGAACGTGAAAAAGGCTTCTTCTATTCATTTTTTGAACTAGTATGTTGGTTGTTACTTTCCGAAAACGGATGGATTGTTCTTGAAAAACACGGGATTGTTAAGGACGAAGGACACACCCTTCTCAGTAATTCGTAATCGAGGCTCGAAAGGCGGTTCCAATTCGACAAATCCTTTGTCAACCAACTCCCGAACGCCGAAATCTTCCTTGGTCAAAGGACCAGGGTTTCCGATTTCATTCACGAATTCGGAAGGAAATGCTTGCCAGTCGCCTGGGACCGAGACACTATCGTTGACTTCTGTCTTTGTGTAAAGCCATGCCAGGACGAATGCGGAACGACTGGAAAGATCCAATTTTCTTGATCCGTCATTCGTCGCAAAGTGCTCAAGAAACGCTTGAGATTGCTTCTGCCACATTTGCGAATAACTACGGGCAGAATTCAAATTGTTCATATCGGACTGTTGCGTATCCGCTTCCATGGTATTGCCCTCACTGTTCATGGGATTGTCGCTTCGATGTGATACTTAAAACATTCTGTTCGTTCCGTATAGGGAAAACACACAACGGCATACCCCCACACGCTCACGCGTCCAGGAGAATCCGAATAGAAAACTGTCAGCGGGATAATGCGATCTGGTTTGTCCGGCTTGCTTTTCACTGCCTCCCAGAGGGTTTTCTTAATCTGCTCTTCAAATTGGTTCTTGGAGTATGGATCCAAGGTGAAAGAATCGTTTCGGAATAACACCCAAAATGCGGGATTGTCAGGACCTTTCTCTGTTTGAGAAGTGTCCGATGATTCTTTCCAAAGCGTCAGAAAGAACCTGTCGATCTTTCCAAGAACACCCTCGATTTCGGCGAACTGGTTCATTTGCACCATCTCCTTTCCTTTCTACTCCACCGGCACGACGAGCCGGACGCCGGACGTTCCCGAATCGGACTTCGCCATCGTCCGACTGGCGGGACGAGAACTGTTTCCGCGGATGATCCGGTAGGTGTACTTGGCCTTCAGGTTGATCGGTTTGTTCGAGTTGTACCAGTCGAACGTTCCGTAGCTGGTCTTCGAAATCGTTGGATACGGGTAGTCACCGTATCGATAGGTCAAGGAGTACCAGAACTTCTTCGCCGAATCGCCTGTGGGATTCGTTTTCGCGCCAGAACCGTAATCCGGAATCTCGCTGTTTGAGTTGCAGACGTCCAGAGACCATTCCTTGGCGTTTCCGATCATGTCGTAGAGCCCCAAGGCGTTCGGCGATTTGGAGCCGACATTGGAAAGCGACGAGTAGCCGACCGAACCGCCATAGTTCGACGACGAGGACGGACCTCCCCGGCAGGCATACTCCCATTGTGCTTCGGTCGGGAGATCGAGTGTCGACAAGCCCGTTCTGGCCCGCAGTTTCCCGACAAGGCTCGATGCCAGCACTTTCTTTTTGTTCGGCCAACAGTAGTCGGTTGCCGAAAACGTCCAGGTGTATCGATAGTCGTTCGGTTGATCCACATGGTAGTTGGCGAGTTCTTTCGTCTGCGTATAGGTGACATCGCCCCCGCGGACAGCTGTCCATTTGAGCCCGACCGGTTTCATTGACGTCGAACTGCCGCCGGCAATCATGGCGTATTGTTTTTCCGTCAACTCGAAGACCGAGATGAAGAACGGTTTCGAGATGGTCACCTTATGCTGCGTCTCGTTGGAGCCGCGCCCCGACTCGCTTGTCGGGCTTCCCATCGTGAACGAGCCGGCATCGACCTTTCGGAAGACCAATCTGGTCTTCTTGTATCCATCCGTCCATCCCCCGGCGGGAATGGCCTCAAGATAGCTCACGGGATAGGAGCTCGCGCTGCTTCCCTTGGAAATGTCGATGACCATATACTGCGCGTTTTGGGCCGTGAGCGTCTTCCACACGGCATAGAGCATCACGATTTCGCCCGCCGTCGTCGAGAGGTCCGAAACCGATTGCTGGTCGTTATAGACCTTCGCGCCGTTCGCGCTCGTGGCCCAACCGAGGAAAGAAGCGCTGGTCTTGGTGAATGCGTTAGCGCTCAAGGCTTGGGCGACGCCGAATTCGAACACCTGGTCCGCCATCGTGCCGCTTCCTCCATTGGCGTTGAAACGGACCTTGAAGACACCCCGGCTGCCTTCCGCCGCTTCGCTCCACTGTCCCACGCGCCCGCTCTCGAACTGCGCACGGACCCAGTAGGCATAGTCGGCGCGGGACTCGGCCGTCCAGTCGGCGTAGGTCGTGTTCGTCACGGTGTTGAGCCAGGTGCCGTCCTCGAACGCGCCCGTCTTCGACCGGCGGATCTGGTAGGCGTAGGCCCCCGCCACCGGTTCCCACGAGAGCGTCACATCCCCCGTCCGGTTCGTCGTCGCCGCCAGTCCCGCCGGCGCCACGATCGGCGCCTCGATGACGGCTGGGGCGTTGTGGAGGAAGAGGCGGAAGCCGACATCGCGATAATAGACCCCAATGCCCGAATTGTATCCATATACGGTAGGGTCTCGATATGCTGATCGTCCATATCGATACTGGGCATACCAACTACCGCCTTTCTTGACACGAGCTTCGCCGGCAAACGGACCAACCGGGTCTACGTTCCCCACTGGAGCATTGTCAAACCAATCCAGACACCATTCATACACATTACCATGCATGTCATAGATGCTCCATGCATTGGGTATAAACTCGCCAACAGCCGCATATCCTTCGTTCGATCCCGTCGCTTCTCCATTGAACCGTCCGAGCCTGGCGTATTCCGAAACACCTTCACCACCGCTGTTCAGCGGACTGCGAGTGGTAGCCCGGCAAACATACTCCCATTGGGCTTCGGTCGGAAGGTCAAAGAGAATCCCCGAACGATGCGAAACGCGACCGACGAAACTGGCGGGGCTGGGTACACGAATCGTTGGCCAATCGAATTCGGCGCCGTCACCGCGAATAAGTGACAACATGACGTTGTCAATGGGTTTTACAGGACTGGCAAATGAGGCGCAATTCGTTCCCGCCACCAATTCGAACTGCCGTTGCGTCGTTTCGAACACGGCAGACATGAGTGGCGCCGTCAGCGTGACATCTCGAGAGGATTCGCGATCAGGATACCTTCCCTCCTCGTCCTCCGGGCTTCCCATCGTGAACCACCCCGGCTCCACGCGCCGCAACACGAGCTTGTCGGTCTTGTACTCGTCCGTCCATCCGCTTTCGGGGACGTCAGGGAGGTAACTCACGGGATAGCGCTCGGCGTCGGGGCCGCCGGAAAGATCCACCACCATATAGAGCGCGGTGTCGTGGATTGCCTCGGCGCGGACATCGATCGCCACCTGGTCCGCGACGAAACCCGCGGGCAGGTCGGCGTCGGCGTTCCAGACGAAGCGGTGCAAGCCGGGCGCGACATCGAGCGCGGCGTTGGTGACCGAGCCGCCGTCCTCCCAGACGGTCCGCAGGGCGAGGTTCGTCCCGCCCGCGAGGTCCGTCGCCTCGAGCAACACGCGGTAGCGGCGCGCGGCGTCGCCTTCGAGCGTGAAGTCCACGTCCACGAGCCCGTTCCACGGATACCGCTGCCGCGCCCGCGCGCCGGTCACGGCGAGCGGCGGCGCAAGGTCGAAGCGCTGCTCGGCGACGCCCGACGTCCAGCCGTGCGCGTCGGACACCGCCACAACCTTCACGGTGGCGCTCTCCGCGAGCGTGAAGGGACCCGTGTAGGCGGGCGACTCCGCCGTCGGGGTGCTCCCATTCGTCGTGTAGTGCAGCGTCCAGCCGTCCGGCGCGCCGCCGAGACGGATAGCCACGCCGGGCATCAGATCGCCTTCCGCTAGGATCGATAGGTCGTTCGTTGTCGGTCCGGGCACGACGAACGTCGCGCTCTCGACGGCGACGAATTCTCCGCCCGAAAGCGAAACGTGCTCGAATTCGTAGATCCCCGGTCCAGTCGCGGTCCAGGGGATCGTCCCTTCGCCTGTCAGCCCGCTGGCGAAGACTGCCCCGCCGAGACGGATCTCGACTCCGCTCGCGGCAACCGTCTCCACCGCGCCGCAGGCCACGAACACGTGGTTCGCGACGATGTCGTAGTCCGCGCGGACGCGGTCCGCCGAGAGCGTTCCGCCGCGCAGGCGGACTTCGTCGTACTGGCCGCAAAACGACTGCTCCGAACCATCCGCCTTGTTTCCCAATGCCAACGGAAGCCCGTTGTCGGAAACGGACACGACGTTCGCGTTCGTCACCAGCGTTCCGTTGTCGTAGACGCGGACCGACGTCCCGTCGTAGCAAAGAACCAGCTGCGACCACCCGCCCACCAACGACCGGGGGAGCTTCTGGGCGCTGAGGTATGGGCTCTGCTGGTCGCTCGTCCTGGAGCCGCCGATCACGTTCACCCGGTCGCCGGATTGCGCGAATTCGGGATAGTAGGTACACACTTCCAACCCCCATCCGCCGGCATCGAAATCGTGCGCCTGGCGCATGGCAAGGGACGGGTAGTTCACGATATTGTCCGCGCGGAACCATCCGGAGAACGTGAACGTCCCGCCGAGCGCCAGTTCGTCGTAAGACGGAATCGCGAGGTAATTTCCGCCCGTCAATTCCTCCAGGCCGTTCACCCTGGCCCTGCCGCAGGCGCCGTTCGCGAAGGCCGTCATCTGGCTCGTGTCGGCTCTCGCGTTCGCACCTGTGGTCGGCGTCGCGTCGAGCCCGTTCGCGGTCGAATCGAAGGCCGTTCCGGAATCCTCGTTCATGTGCCACACGCCGGCATAGTCCGACCAGACGGAGTGTGCTTGGGCGGCGATCTCCGCTGCGGTCGCCGGCGTGCCGCCATAGCCCATCTTGAAGGCCGTGCCCGCGGCGAGCGCGGGAAGGCGCACCCAGACGAACGACTCGCCGTTCGTGTTCCATTCGTCGATCTCGTGCGGATAGACCGTCGTCTCCGACTCGTCGCAGAAGACGAGGTCCGCACCCGTGGCGGGTGCGGCGAAATCGCCGTAGTCGAAGCCCTGGATCGCGGTGGAGAGGCGTACGAGGACCGGCACGTCTTCGAGCGTCTCCTCCCCCTCGTAGCCCGCGACCGCGAGCCGCGCCTTGCGCGTGCAGCCCGCGAGCGCGTCCGCGCCGGCCCAACGGGTCGAGTAGGTCAGGGATTCCGTTCCCGCGGAAACGCGCGGACTCTCGCGCAGGTCCACGAAGAACTCGCCGGACTCGAGCGTCGTCGCCGCGCGCGCGGACAGCGCGAAAACGAACAGCGTTGAAAGAAGGATGGCAGATGTTTTCATGTCGTTGTCCTCCTACTCCCACACGGCCAGGAGCTTGATGCCCAGCGCCGGCACCGGGTCTGCCGTCGACACCACATTCGCGGCCGTGCCGTCCGTGGACCACCCGCGGAAGTTTTTGCCGGAGCGGGTCGGCGTCGGCAACGTGCCGTAGACGGGATTCTCTCCCTTATAGTACATCGCGTAGATGCCGGGCAGCTCGCCGCCGTTCGGGTCGAGGCCGACCTTGATGCCCGAGGGCTCCGGGTCGCCCTCCGCGACCTTGAGATACGGCGAGCAGAGGGACGAAAGCGAGAACGACCGCGTGAAGCCGAAGTCCACCTCGTAGAGCTTGCCGCAGAGATTCGTCCCGGCAAGATACTCGCGCCCTTCGCAATCGTAGGGGATGATCCAGACCTTGCCGTTCGGAAGGAGCTGGCAGCCCATCTTGCCCTTCTTGAAGACAGGGTCGTCGCTCGCCACGTAGGTTTCGCCCGTGAGCGGGTTCACCACGACGAGCCCCAGATCCTCGTCCACGCCACAGAACTTCCCGTTCGGCAGCAGGCACGTCACGTCACGCCGCGCCCAGGACTCGAACGGATGGCCGGAGGGAAAGTCACAGAACCTTGTCGTATCGTCGGTACCGTTCCACATGCGGACACTTCCGTTTTGCCATTTGCCCACGCCCCCCAAAAACACGCGTTCGCCGTCCGGCATGGCCACCGCCTTGCTCCTGGCCGTGTGAATGTCGCGAGGATTGTTGTTCGGAAGCAACTGCCAAGATCCGCGCCTATCAAAAGATCCAAGCGCCCACCAGAAGTTCTGGGGAATGAAGTCATATCCATCCGGACAGGCCACAGTAAAGAATTTATTCGCGTTCAGGAGCGGCACGACGTAGCGTCCAACGGCGTTGCCCATGCAGGAATACTGGGAGGTTGTCTGGATGCCGATGGAGCCGCCGGAACTGCACTTGAGAACGGCTTCTTTCATATCCGTTCCGGCGACGCCGCTGAAGAACACGGCGGAATTGAGCTCTTTGTCGTAGGAGGAAACGGAGGTGGAGGATGCATCGGAAACCGGGATGCCGTTCGGGAAGTAGCCGCAGACGGCGGAACCGTGTTCGGCGTCGGCGTAGCGGTTCCCGAGTGTCCGGAAAGGCGCATCGCTCCCGCCCGTGCTTTTCAAGAATGCGTCAGGTCCTTGGCTACGACTGAGAACGGCAAACTGCCGATACCTTGCGCTCCGCATGCAGAAAAACCGAACATCGGAATCGGGAGCGCCAAAATCGAATGGGGTATCCCACCGGACGGCCCCCGTATTGTAGTCCAACGTGACAATCCGGTAAACATTGGTTGATGCGCTATACGCCCAAAGGTTGATGGGGCAGAATCCCAGTTCGGAAACATCCGAAGGATTCCGCAATCCCATCGACGCCCCAGAAAACACCACATTCGCGCCGAGGGATGTTTCGAGGTTCCATTCGTCCGTGAGGCAGCGGACGGTCGGCGCGTGGTCCTCGATCTCGCCGTAGGAGACGATAGTCTGGACGTCGTGGTAGACCGTCTCGGGCGCCCATTCGTCGTCAGGGTCGATCGCCGGGATGGTGTCGAACGACCAGATGGGGTTGAGGAGCTTCGCGGTCACGGTCACGCGGTCGGCCGTGAAGCCGGCGGGCAGGTCCGCGGCGGCATTCCACACGAGGCGGTGCGTTCCTGGCGCGGGCACGTCCACCGGATTGCCGTGCGCCGACTCTCCGCCTTCGAGCCACGCCGTCCGCACGGGGAGGTTCGTCCCTCCGGCCTTGTCCGTCGCCGAAAGTTCGATGCGGTAGGTTTCGCCGGACTTGCCCTCGAACGAGACGTCCACGTCCACGAGCCCGTTCCACGGATACCGCTGCCGCGCGGTGACGGACGTGACGGAGGGTCCGGGGTTGTCGAGATCGGTCAGTCCCGCCGCCGCGGGAATCGAGGCGGCGAGGAGAAGGAAGAAGTGGGGCGCGAAGCGTTTCATGGGAGTGGTCTCAGGTCGCGGGAAGGGGGTCGTCGGAGGAATGGCGGGGTTCGCAGACGGGTATCCAACCCATTCTTGCGCGTTGTGGGGACTTCTTACGCGGATTGTTCGGGAAGGAGGGATTCGACGGAAGAAGACGGAAGCGGTGGAAAGCGGTGGGGTTGACGGATTTCGCCGGACGATGGTTTGCAGGTGTGTAAAACGGACTCCCGCACCGGCCTAACGGCCGCCCACGGGCGGGACTGCGGAGGAAGGGAGAACCCTCCCGCCGCAACGGCGCAAATTCTACCACGCGCGCGGGCGCGGGCGCAAGGACGAAAAAACCGGCGGGGCGCGGGGGGATGGCCGCCCCCCCCCGCCCGGTCTTGCGAAAGGACGGGCGGCTAGAACCGGATGCCCACGGCGACGAAGGCGTCCCACTTGGACAGCTCGGTCGAGCCGGAGACGAAGCCGTCGTCGAACCGGACGCGGCGCTTCGGGAAGCGCGCCTCCGCTCCGGCCGAGATCTCCAGCCGGTCGGTCGGCAGGACGGCCACCGAAAGCCCGAGGTAGCCCTGCAGCTTCCAGTCGTCGTCGGAGCTTCTGGCCGACGCGACCGCGACGCCGTCCGCGAGGACGGTCGTCTTCGTCGAGACCTCCGCCCAGGAGCCGAGCAGTCCGGCGTTCGCTCGGAGCTGCAGCCAGTCGTTCGCCTTCCAGAAGGGCGTCAGGCCCAGCCGGACCTCCTGGAGAGAGAGCTCGCCGCGGCTGTGGACGTCGATCGTCCGCGAGCGGGAGACCGACGCCGCCGGCGAGCGGCTCGTCGATGTCGTGGTCGTCGGCGTGCCTGCGGTGGTCGTGCTCAGGCTCTCCGTCGTCGTCTCGCCCGGACGATTGACGACCGAGAACCGATCGGGCGTCACAGTAAGCAGGGGAGTCGCCCAGCCCGCCTCCACCGGAAGGCCGTCGTAGG